>Ga0209614_1001338_pt1 | contig 18771 bp, 14 predicted proteins | sample BlaSprsedimmetaG_FD_185484 | JGI IMG/M metagenome (GOLD analysis project Ga0209614, IMG submission 185484) | Hot spring sediment bacterial and archeal communities from California, USA to study Microbial Dark Matter (Phase II) - Blank Spring... ... | reverse complement strand
TAGGCCTTGAAATCGCCGAAATACTTCGTGATCGCCGCCGTCAGCGTCGTCTTGCCGTGGTCAACGTGACCAATCGTCCCGATGTTCACATGCGGTTTCGTACGTTCGAACTTTGCCTTACCCATGGGGGCCTCCTGCTAACTGGTCCGGCGGTGGGTTGGCACCCACCCTACGGTTTGTGTGTAGGGTGGGCGAATCCCACCGGGCGTCAGGCGAATTTCGCCTGGATTTCGTCACTGATGTTCTGCGGCACCGGCTCGTAATGGTCGAACTGCATCGTGAACTGCGCGCGGCCCGAAGACATCGAGCGCAGAGTGTTGATGTAGCCGAACATGTTGGCCAGCGGCACGAAGGCGTTGATGACATTCGCGTTGCCGCGGCTGCCTTGGCCCTGCACCTGCCCCCGACGGGAGGTCAGATCCCCGATGATGCCGCCGGTATATTCCTCAGGCGTCACCACCTCGACCTTCATGATCGGCTCGAGCAGCTTGGCGCCGGCCTTCTTGAGACCTTCGCGCATCGCGGCACGCGAGGCGATCTCGAAGGCGAGGACCGACGAGTCGACGTCGTGATAGGCGCCGTCCACCAGGACCACCTTGAAGTCGATCACCGGGAAGCCCGCCAGCGGACCGGAATCCATCACTGACTGGATCCCCTTCTCGACGCCGGGGATGTATTCCTTCGGCACCGCACCGCCCACGATCTTGCTTTCGAAGCTGTAGCCTTCGCCCGCCGCGGTCGGCTCGATCTCGAGCTTGATGCGTGCGAACTGGCCCGAACCGCCGGTCTGCTTCTTGTGGGTATAGTCGATCTCAGCCTTGTGGCTGATGGTTTCGCGGTAGGCCACCTGGGGCGCACCGATATTTGCCTCGACCTTGAACTCCCGCTTCATGCGGTCGACAAGGATGTCGAGGTGAAGTTCGCCCATGCCCTTCATGATGGTCTGGCCGGACTCGAGGTCGGTCTCGACGCGGAAGGACGGGTCCTCTGCGGCCAGACGTTGCAGCGCCTGGGCCATCTTCTCCTGGTCGGCCTTGGTCTTGGGCTCGACTGCGATCTCGATCACCGGCTCGGGGAAAGTCATCGTCTCCAGGACCACTGCTTTGGCCGGATCGCAGAGCGTGTCGCCGGTCGTGGTTTCCTTCAGCCCCGCAAGCGCGATGATGTCGCCGGCGAACGCGTCGTCGATTTCCTCGCGGTTGTTGGAGTGCATCATCATCATCCGCCCGACCCGCTCGCGCTTGCCCTTGGTCGAGTTCATCATCTGGTCGCCCTTCTTGAGCTGACCGGAATAGATGCGCGTGAAGGTGAGCGAACCGACGAACGGGTCGTTCATGATCTTGAACGCAAGGCCCGCGAAGGGCTGCGCGTCATCGGCCGACCGCTCGATATTGCGGGTCTCGGTCTCGTCGCCCGGCGCAAAGCCCATATAGGCCGGCACGTCGAGAGGGCTCGGCAGGAAGTCGATCACCGAGTTCAGCAGTGACTGGACGCCCTTGTTCTTGAACGCAGAACCGGCCAACACCGGCACGAAGGAAAGGTTGAGCGTGCCCTTGCGGATCAGCTTGCGCAGGGTGGCAACGTCCGGCTCGTTGCCTTCGAGATAGGCCTCCATCGCGGCGTCGTCCTGCTCGACGGCAAGCTCGACCAGCGTGGCGCGCCATTCGTCAGCCAGGTTCTTCAGCTCGTCGCGGATCGGCTGGCGGGTCCAGGAGGCCCCCAGATCCTCGCCCTTCCAGACCCACTCTTCCATCGAGATCAGGTCGATGATGCCCTCGAGATTGTCCTCGGCCCCGATCGGCAGCGCGACCGGCGCAGGCGTGGCGCCTGTGCGGTCCTTGATCATCCTCACGCAGTTGAAGAAATCAGCACCGATCTTGTCCATCTTGTTGACGAACACGATGCGCGGAACCTTGTAGCGGTCGGCCTGGCGCCAGACGGTCTCGGTCTGCGGCTCGACACCGGCATTGGCGTCCAGCAGGCAGATTGCCCCGTCGAGCACGGCAAGCGAACGCTCCACCTCGATGGTGAAGTCGACGTGTCCGGGGGTGTCGATGATGTTGAACCGGAACCTGGCGTCGGACGTCCCCTCGGCGGTCGGATCCTCCTGGCGCTGCCAGAAGGTCGTGGTCGCGGCGGAGGTGATGGTGATCCCACGCTCCTGCTCCTGCTCCATCCAGTCCATGGTGGCAGCGCCGTCATGGGTTTCGCCAAGCTTGTGGGACTTGCCGGTATAGAACAGGATACGCTCGGTCGTGGTGGTCTTGCCAGCGTCGATATGCGCCATGATACCGAAGTTTCGGTAGCGCTCGAGGGGGTATTCGCGTGCCATTGGTTCTGTTCCCGGCCTTGTCTGTTACCAGCGGTAGTGGCTGAACGCCTTGTTGGCGTCGGCCATCTTGTGGGTGTCTTCGCGCTTCTTCACCGCGGTGCCGCGGGACTGGACGGCATCGACCAGTTCGCCCGCCAGGCGCTCTTCCATGGTGTTCTCGTTGCGCTTGCGGCTGGCGTCGATCAGCCAGCGGATCGCCAGCGCCTCGCGGCGCTCGGGGCGCACTTCGACCGGCACCTGGTAGGTGGCGCCGCCGACCCGGCGCGAGCGCACCTCGACCGAGGGCTTCACATTGTCGAGCGCCTCGTGGAAGACCTCGATCGGGGCGCGCTTGAGGCGACTCTCGACGCGGTCCAGCGCCGAGTAGACGATGCGCTCGGCGACCGATTTCTTGCCGTCGACCATCAGGTTGTTCATGAATTTCGTCAGAACCCGATCGCCGAACTTGGCGTCGGGCAGGACTTCGCGCTTTTCGGCGGCGTGGCGGCGGGACATCGACGTCTCTCCTTACTTCGGACGCTTTGCGCCGTATTTCGAACGGCGCTGCTTGCGGTCTTTGACGCCCTGGGTATCCAGCACACCGCGCAGGATGTGATAGCGGACACCCGGAAGGTCCTTGACCCGGCCGCCGCGGATCAGCACGACCGAGTGTTCCTGAAGGTTGTGGCTCTCGCCGGGGATATAGCTGATCACCTCGAAACCGTTGGTGAGGCGCACCTTGGCAACCTTCCGCATGGCCGAGTTCGGCTTCTTCGGCGTGGTGGTGTAGACGCGCGTGCAAACACCCCGCTTCTGCGGGCAACCCTGCAGGTGCTGGGACTTCTGGCGTTTCACTTTCGGCTGCCGCGGCTTGCGGATCAGCTGCTGGATTGTTGGCATTCCGGTTCCCCGTGTTGCAACCCGTTCAAATCTCGTCTTCGTCGACGCCTCGTGCGTCCACGAAGCGCGAAAGCCGCATGCGCTCCCATCTGCCCGGGAACGACGCGGTGGAATTCCAGAGGATCGGGGCTTGGGGGCCCGGATCGTGACCACTACAGTTCTGATTTCGGGCAAGGCGGACAAGGCCGCCGCCCCGAGTTCGCGCCGTATAGGAGGAGTCGGAGGGCTTGTCAACACCGATCCCCGCCAGAACGGCCCGCCAATGCACGGCCCAATGGCGCATCCTCCCCCTCGAAAGCCCCACCCTTCTTCTGGCTGGAAATATCCCGGGGGGGGCCGGGGGGCAGCGCCCCCCGGCGGGTCGCCCCGGCGCAAGCCGGGGCGAAACCCGAAAAGGCGCCCCCTTCCAACGAAACCGCCCCCGCCATCGCTGGCGGGGGCGCTTCCTCTCCGGCCGCAAGCGACGCCTACTCGTCGCGGCTCTCGGGCGTTTCGACGAGGCCGAAATCATCCTCGTCCGGCTCCATCACGTCCGTCGGGGCGACAAGCGCGGCCGCCGCCTCGGCCTCGGCGCGACGAGCCTCGATCACCTTCTGGTCGCGCTCGGAGGCGATCCGGCGCACGCGCTGGCTGGCCCCGCCGGTGCCCGCCGGGATCAACCGGCCAACGATGACGTTCTCCTTCAGCCCGACCAGCTTGTCGCGCTTGCCCTGCACGGCCGCCTCGGTCAGCACCCGCGTCGTTTCCTGGAACGAGGCGGCCGAGATGAAGGACCGGGTCTGGAGCGACGCCTTGGTGATGCCGAGCAGGATCGGCTGGCCCTCGGCGGCGCGCCCGCCCTTGGACATGACCTTTTCGTTGACCGCATCGAACTCGGCCTTGTCGACATGCTCGCCCTTCAGCAGGGTGGTGTCGCCCGACTCGAGGATCTCCCACTTCTGCAGCATCTGGCGGACGATCACCTCGATATGCTTGTCGTTGATCTTCACGCCCTGCAGCCGGTAGACTTCCTGCACCTCGTCAATCATGTAATTGGCCAGCGCCTCGACCCCCATGATCGCGAGGATGTCGTGCGGCGCGGGGTGGCCGTCCATGATGTAGTCGCCGCGCTGGACATAGTCGCCCTCCTGCACGGGGATGTGCTTGCCCTTGGGCACCATGTATTCCACCGGCTCCAGCGTATCGTCGGCAGGCTCGATGGTGATCCGGCGCTTGTTCTTGTAGTCGCGTCCGAACCGGACATAGCCGTCGATCTCGGCGATGATCGCGTGGTCCTTGGGACGGCGCGCCTCGAACAGTTCCGCCACGCGGGGAAGACCCCCGGTGATGTCCTTGGTCTTGGCGCCCTCGCGCGGAATCCGCGCGACCACGTCGCCGGCCTTGATCTCCTGCCCGTCCTCGATCGAGAGGATCGCATCGACCGACATCGGATAGGTCACCGGGTTGCCCTGCTCGGTGCGGACCGGTTCGCCGGTCTCGGGATCGACGATGAAGATCTCGGGCTTGAGATCGCCGCCCCTGGGCGCAGTGCGCCAGTCGGTGACGATCTTCTGGGTCATGCCCGTCGCGTCATCGGTCTCGTCACGCACCGAGATCCCGGTATAGAGGTCCACGAACTTGGCCACGCCCGCCTTTTCGGCGATGATCGGCAGGGTGTAGGGGTCCCATTCGAACAGCTTGTCGCCGCGCTTGACCGTGGCGCCCTCGGTCACGAAGACCTTGGTGCCGTAGCCGGTCTTGAAGCTCGCCCGCTCGACCCCGTTCTCGTCGATGATCGCAAGCTGCATGTTGCGGCCCGTCACGATCTGATCGCCCGAGGCATTCTCCAGCAGGTTCGGGTTGCGGAACACGATCCTGCCTTCCTGGCTGGCCTCCTGGAACGATTGCTGGCCACCCTGGGCGATGCCGCCGATGTGGAAGGTCCGCATCGTCAGCTGGGTGCCCGGCTCGCCGATCGACTGGGCGGCGATGATGCCGACCGCCTCGCCGACATTGACCATGGTGCCGCGGGCAAGGTCGCGCCCGTAGCAGGCGGCGCAGACGCCTTCCTCGGCCTCGCAGGTCAGCGGGCTGCGGATGCGCACCATGGCCACGCCGGCCTTCTCGATCGCGTCGGCCTTGCGCTCGTCGATCAGTTCGTTGCGGCTGACCAGCACCTCGTCGGTGCCGGGTTTCAGCACGTCATCGGCCGAGACCCGGCCCAGCAGGCGCTCGGACAGCGAGGCCACCACCTCGCCATCGTTGACCGCCGCCTCGCAGGTAATCGCCTTGTCGGTGCCGCAATCGTTCTGACGCACGATGCAGTCCTGCGCGACATCCACCAGACGCCGCGTCAGATAGCCCGAGTTTGCGGTCTTGAGCGCGGTATCGGCCAGGCCCTTGCGGGCGCCGTGGGTCGAGTTGAAGTATTCGAGAACGGTCAGACCTTCTTTGAAGTTCGAGATGATCGGAGTCTCGATGATCTCGCCCGACGGCTTGGCCATCAGGCCACGCATGCCGCCCAGCTGCTTCATCTGGGCGGGCGAGCCGCGCGCGCCCGAGTGGGACATCATGTAGACCGAGTTCGGCTCCATCTCGGCGCCGGTGTCGTCCACACGGACGGCCGAGATCTCGGCCATCATCGCGGCGGCCACCTCGTCGGAGCATTTCGACCAGGCATCGACGACCTTGTTGTATTTCTCGCCCTGGGTGATCAGGCCGTCCATGTATTGCTGTTCGAACTCCTTGACCTGGTCGCGGACACCCTCGACGATGGTCCATTTCGTCTCGGGAATGACCATGTCGTCCTTGCCGAAGGAGATGCCCGCCTTGAACGCCTCCCTGAAGCCCATCGACATAATCTGGTCGCAGAAGATGACCGACTCCTTCTGGCCACAATAGCGGTAGACGGTATCGATGACCTGCTGCACCTCCTTCTTGCGCAGAAGACGGTTGACCAGTTCGAACGGCGCCTTGGCGTTCAGCGGCAGCAGCGCGCCCAGGCGCACCCGGCCCGGCGTCGTCTCGTAACGCTTCATCACCTCGTTGCCATGCTCGTCGATCTGCTTGATCCGCGCGGTGATCTTCGCGTGCAGATGCACCTCGCCCGCGTCCAGCGCGTGCTGGACCTCGTCGACATCGGCGAAGGCCATGCCCTCGCCCTTCATGCCCCGGCGTTCCATCGAGACGTAGTAAAGGCCCAGCACCATGTCCTGCGAGGGCACGATGATCGGCGCGCCGTTGGCGGGCGACAGCACGTTGTTGGTGGACATCATCAGCACGCGCGCCTCGAGCTGTGCCTCGAGCGAGAGCGGCACGTGAACCGCCATCTGGTCGCCGTCAAAGTCAGCGTTGAAGGCCGAACAGACCAGCGGATGCAGCTGGATAGCCTTGCCTTCGATCAGGACCGGCTCAAACGCCTGAATTCCCAGACGGTGCAGCGTCGGCGCGCGGTTCAGCAGCACCGGGTGTTCGCGGATGACCTCGTCGAGAATGTCCCAGACCTCGGGGCGTTCCTTCTCGACCAGCTTCTTGGCCTGTTTCACCGTCGACGACAGGCCCTTGGCTTCGAGCCGCGAATAGATGAACGGCTTGAACAGTTCCAGCGCCATCTTCTTGGGCAGGCCGCATTGGTGCAGCTTGAGTTCCGGCCCGGTCACGATGACCGAGCGGCCCGAGAAGTCCACCCGCTTGCCCAGCAGGTTCTGCCGGAACCGGCCCTGCTTGCCCTTGAGCATGTCGGACAGCGACTTCAGCGGGCGCTTGTTCGCGCCCGTTATGACGCGGCCGCGGCGGCCGTTGTCGAACAGCGCGTCCACCGATTCCTGAAGCATCCGCTTTTCGTTGCGCACGATGATGTCCGGCGCGCGCAGCTCGATCAGCCTTTTCAGACGGTTGTTGCGGTTGATGACCCGGCGGTAAAGGTCGTTCAGGTCCGAGGTGGCGAAGCGGCCGCCATCGAGCGGCACCAGCGGGCGCAGTTCCGGCGGAATGACCGGGATCACGGTCAGCACCATCCACTCCGGCCGGTTGCCGGATTCAAGGAAGCTTTCGACGACCTTCAGCCGCTTGATGATCTTCTTGGGCTTCAGCTCGCCCGTGGCTTCCTTCAGTTCCTCGCGCAGCCGCTCGGCCTCGGCCTCGAGGTCGATCTGGGCCAGCATGTCGCGGATCGCCTCGGCGCCGATCCCGGCTGTGAAGGCGTCGGCGCCGTACTGGTCCTGGGCGTCGAGATATTCTTCCTCGGTCATCATCTGGCCGTAGGAAAGGTCGGTCAGACCCGGCTCGATCACGACGTAGTTCTCGAAATAGAGAACGCGCTCCAGATCGCGCAGCGTCATGTCCAGCATCAGGCCGATGCGGCTGGGCAGCGATTTCAGGAACCAGATATGCGCGACGGGGGCGGCCAGTTCGATATGGCCCATGCGTTCGCGCCGGACCTTCTGCAGCGTCACCTCGACGCCGCATTTCTCGCAGACGACGCCGTGATACTTCATGCGCTTGTACTTGCCGCACAGGCACTCGTAATCCTTGATCGGCCCGAAGATCCGCGCACAGAACAGTCCGTCACGCTCGGGCTTGAAGGTGCGGTAGTTGATCGTCTCGGGCTTCTTGATCTCGCCATAGGACCAGCTGAGGATCCGTTCCGGCGAGGCGAGCGAGACCTTGATCTCGTCGAACTGCTTGGGCGCGGCAAGCGGGTTGAAGGGGTTCGTGGTCAGTTCCTGGTTCATCGTTCGATCCTTGAAAGGCTGGCGGAAAGGAGGAAGGGCGGTGGGTTGGCACCCACCCTACGAAACCGGCGTAGGGTGGGTGAAACCCACCATTCGGGGCTTGCCCTACTCGTCCTCCTCCGCATCCAGGAGTTCCATGTTCAGCCCGAGGCCGCGGACTTCCTTCACCAGAACGTTGAAGGATTCCGGCACGCCGGCCTCGAAATTGTCCTCGCCCTTGACGATCGATTCGTAGACCTTGGTCCGGCCTGCCACGTCGTCGGACTTCACCGTCAGCATCTCCTGCAGGGTGTAGGCGGCGCCATAGGCTTCCAGCGCCCAGACCTCCATCTCGCCGAAGCGCTGGCCGCCGAACTGGGCCTTGCCGCCCAGGGGCTGCTGGGTGACCAGACTGTAGGGCCCGGTCGAGCGCGCGTGGATCTTGTCGTCCACCAGGTGGTGCAGCTTGAGGATGTACTTGACGCCCACGGTCACGGGGCGGGCGAAGCGCTCGCCCGTTCTGCCGTCGAACAGCACCGACTGCCCCGAGGTGTCGAAGCCCGCGCGTTTCAGCGCGTCGTTGACATCGGCCTCCTTGGCGCCGTCGAAGACAGGTGTCGCGATCGGCACGCCGCGGGTCACCGTCGCGGCGGCCTCGATCAGGGTTCCCTCGTCCATATCCCTGATGCCCTCTTCGTAGACATCGTCGCCATAGGCCAGCCGCATCGCCTCGCGCACCGGGGTCAGGTCGCCCGTGCGCCGGTATTCGCCCAGCGCATCGTCGATCTTGATCCCCAGGCCGCGCGCGGCCCAGCCCATATGAGTTTCGAGTATCTGGCCCACATTCATCCGCGAGGGCACGCCCAACGGGTTGAGGACGATATCGACGGGCGTGCCATCCGCGAGGAAGGGCATGTCCTCCATCGGCACGACCTTGGAGACGACGCCCTTGTTGCCGTGACGGCCGGCCATCTTGTCACCGGGTTGCAGCTTGCGCTTCACCGCGATGAAGACCTTGACCATCTTCATCACGCCGGGCGGCAGGTCGTCGCCGCGGCGCACCTTTTCGACCTTGTCCTCGAAGCGGTGGTCGAGCGCGCGGCGCTGGGCCTCGAACTGGGCATTCAGCGCCTCGACCTCGGCGGCGTCCTGTTCGCCTTCGAGCGCCAGTTGCCACCACTGTCCGCGCGAGAGCGAGGCAAGCAGATCCTCGGTGATCTGTGCGTTCGCGGGGACGCCCTTGGGCCCCTTGACCGCCACCTTGCCCAGGATCATCGACTTCAGGCGCGCATAGATGTTGCGCTCGAGGATCGCCAACTCGTCATCGCGGTCGCGGGCCAGGCTTTCCACCGCCTCGCGCTCGATCTGCAGCGCGCGCTCGTCCTTGTCGACGCCGTGACGGTTGAACACGCGCACTTCGACCACGGTGCCGTAATCGCCCGGCGGCAGGCGCAGCGAGGTATCGCGCACGTCGGACGCCTTCTCGCCGAAGATGGCGCGCAGCAGTTTTTCCTCGGGCGTCATCGGGCTTTCGCCCTTGGGCGTGATCTTGCCCACAAGGATGTCGCCCGGGCCGACCTCGGCACCGATATAGACGATGCCCGCCTCGTCGAGATTGCGCAGCGCCTCTTCACCAACGTTCGGGATGTCGCGGGTGATTTCCTCGGGTCCGAGCTTGGTGTCGCGGGCGGCAACCTCGAATTCCTCGATATGGATCGAGGTGAAGACGTCATCGCGCGCGATGCGTTCCGAGATCAGGATCGAGTCCTCGTAGTTGTAGCCGTTCCAGGGCATGAAGGCGACGATCACGTTGCGGCCGACCGCCAGTTCGCCCATATCCGTGCAGGGTCCGTCGGCGATCACCTCGCCCTTGGTGACCGTATCGCCCACCTTCACCAGGGGACGCTGGTTGATGCAGCTGTTCTGATTCGAGCGCTGGAACTTGCGCAGGCGGTAGATGTCCACGCCCGCGTCGCCGAGCTCCAGATCCTCGGTGGCCCGCACGACGATCCGCTGGGCATCGACCTGGTCGATGACGCCCGCCCGGCGCGCCTGGATCGCGGCGCCACTGTCGATGGCGACCTTGCGCTCCATCCCCGTTCCGACGAAGGGCGCCTCGGCCTGGATCAGCGGCAGCGCCTGGCGCTGCATGTTCGACCCCATCAGCGCGCGGTTGGCATCGTCGTTTTCAAGGAACGGGATCAGCGAGGCGGCGACCGATACCAGCTGTTTCGGCGAGACGTCGATCAGGTCGACGTTTTCGCGCGGCGCCATGGTGTATTCGCCCGACTGGCGTGTGTTCACCAGATCGTTGACGAAGCGGCCCTGCTCGTCGAGCTTCGCGTTCGCCTGGGCGACGGTGTGGCGCATCTCCTCGGTGGCGGACATGTAGTTGACCTCGTCGGTCACCTGTCCGTCGACCACCTTGCGATAGGGCGTCTCGATGAAGCCGTACTTGTTCACCCGCGCAAAGGTCGCGAGGCTGTTGATCAGGCCGATATTCGGGCCTTCCGGCGTCTCGATCGGACACATCCGGCCGTAATGGGTCGGGTGCACGTCGCGCACCTCGAAGCCCGCGCGCTCCCGCGTCAGGCCGCCCGGGCCAAGCGCCGAGAGGCGGCGCTTGTGGGTGACTTCCGACAGCGGGTTGGTCTGGTCCATGAACTGCGACAACTGGCTGGAGCCGAAGAACTCGCGCACCGCGGCGGCCGCGGGTTTCGCGTTGATCAGATCCTGCGGCATCACCGTGTCGATCTCGACCGAGGACATCCGCTCCTTGATCGCGCGCTCCATGCGCAACAGGCCAACGCGATACTGGTTTTCCATCAGCTCGCCGACCGAGCGCACCCGGCGGTTACCCAGATGGTCGATATCGTCGATCTCGCCCTTGCCGTCGCGCAGTTCCACCAGCGCCTTGATGCAGGCGATGATATCGTCGCGGCGCAGGGTGCGCTGGGTGTCAGGCGCGTCGAGTGCGAGGCGCATGTTCATCTTGACCCGGCCCACGGCGGACAGGTCATAGCGCTCGGCATCGAAGAACAGCGTTTCGAACAGGTTCGTCGCGGCCTCGACGGTCGGCGGCTCGCCCGGACGCATGACGCGGTATATGTCCATGAGCGCGGTGTCGCGGCCCATGTTCTTGTCCGCCGCCATGGTGTTGCGGATGTAGGGACCGACATTGACGTTGTCGATGTCGAGCACCGGGATCTCGGTGATGCCGGCATCCAGCAGTGCCTTGAGCGTGCCGCCCGACACTTCGCCATCGCGGTCGAGTTCCCAGGTCAGTTCGTCCCCGGCCTCGACATAGATCGCGCCGGTCTCCTCGTTGATGATGTCCCTTGCGACATAGCGGCCGACGATCTGGTCGAACGGCACCAGGAGCTCGGTGACCTTGCCCTCCTCGATCAGCTTCTTGACCTGGCGCGGCGTGACCTTGTCGCCGGCCTTGCAGATCACCTCGCCGGTGGCGGCATCGACGAGGTCGTAGGTCGGACGGGTGCCGCGCACCCGCTCGGGGAAGAAGCGGGTAACCCAGCCGCGGTTCTTTTCCAGCCGGAACTGGACGGTGTCGTAATAGGCATCCATGATGCCTTCTTGGTCGAGCCCGAGCGCGTAAAGCAGGGTCGTGACCGGCAGCTTGCGGCGGCGGTCGATGCGCGCGAAGACGATGTCCTTGGCGTCGAACTCGAAATCCAGCCACGAGCCGCGATAGGGGATGATGCGGCAGGCAAACAGCAGCTTGCCCGAGCTGTGCGTCTTGCCCTTGTCATGATCGAAGAAGACGCCCGGCGAGCGGTGCATCTGGGAAACGACCACCCGCTCGGTGCCGTTGACGATGAAGGTGCCGTTCGGCGTCATGAGCGGCATGTCGCCCATGAACACGTCCTGCTCCTTGATGTCCTTGACCGACTTGGCGCCGGTATCCTCGTCGATATCGAACACGATCAGGCGCAGCGTCACCTTCAGCGGGGCCGCATAGGTCATGTCGCGCTGCATGCATTCGTCGACATCGTATTTCGGCTTTTCAAGCTCGTATTTCACGAACTCCAGCACCGACGTCTCGTTGAAATCCTTGATCGGGAAGACCGACTGGAACACCCCCTGGAGGCCCTCGCCGTCGGCGGGCGCCGGTCCGTCGCCCGAGTTCAGGAAAAGGTCATACGAGGACTTCTGCACCTCGATGAGGTTCGGCATCTCCAGCACTTCGCCGATCTTGCCGTAATATTTGCGGAGTCGCTTCCGGCCAAGGTAGGTCTGCGCCATGTCTGTGGTCTCACCTTTCGTCTGTCGCGTCTGCGCGATGCCGTCGGGCCACGGCCGCGCGCCGCTCACGAAACAGGGGGAGAGGTTCCATTCCTGCAAGCCGTCCCACCGGCCGCTCCCGAACCTCGAACCGCGCCTTGAAAAGGGCTCGGGCGATGCAAGCCCTTTTCAAGACAGGTCCGGCCGGACCCGGGATTCGTCCCCCGGACCCAGCCTTTTCATGCGCATCGCGGGCAACACGCCCGCGCCCGGATCACTTGAGCTCGACTTCGGCGCCAGCCGCTTCGAGCTTGCCCTTGATCTCTTCGGCTTCCGACTTGGAGACCTGCTCCTTGACGGCCTTTCCGCCGGCCTCGACGAGGTCCTTGGCTTCCTTGAGGCCGAGACCGGTGATCGCGCGGACTTCCTTGATCACGTTGATCTTGTTGGCGCCGGCGCTCTTGAGGATCACGTCGAACTCGCTCTGCTCTTCGGCGGCGGCGGCATCGCCACCGGCGGCGGGACCGGCCATCATCACGGCGCCGCCGGCGGCGGGCTCGATGCCGTATTCGTCCTTCAGGATCGTTTTCAGTTCCTGCGCCTCGAGCAGCGTGAGGTTCACGATCTCTTCGGCAAGTTTCTTCAGATCAGCCATTTTCTGTTCCGTTCTTTACACATGTTCTGTTCCAACGCGAGGCCGGTGCGGCCCACGCGGGATCACGAAGTTGCTCAAGCGGCTTCCGCACGCTCCTCGATGGTCGAGAGGATGCTTGCGATATTGGAAGCGGGCGCGCCAATGGCACCGGCGATGCTGCTGGCGGGTGCACCGATGCAGCCGACGATCGAGGCGATAAGCTCCTCGCGCGACGGCATGTCGGACACTGCCTTGACACCGACCCGGTCCAGGGCCGCCTCACCCATCGCCCCGCCGAGGATCTCGAATTTCGAGTTGTCCTTGGCAAAGGCTTCCGCGACCTTGGCTGCCGCCACGGGATCATCGGAATAGGTGAGCACGGTCATGCCCGTCAGAAGGCTGGCGATGCTGGCGCAAGGCTTTCCTTCCAGGGCGATCTTGGCGAGCCTGTTCTTGGCGACGCGTACGGATCCGCCCGCCGCACGCATGCGCGCGCGCAGATCCTGCATCTCGGCAACCGTGAGACCCGCGTAGTGTGCAACCACCACGACGCCAGAGCTTTCGAAGATCTGGCCGAGTTCCTCGACCACTTTCTCTTTCTGGGCTCTATCCACAGTTTCACTCCAGTTTGGGGGTCACCCCCCGGCTCAGGTCTGCCGGACCGAAGTCCGGCGTTCGGGTCCGCGAGGTCCCGAGGCCAGGATCGCCCGAAGGTCAGACCTTCGCGAAATCTGTCTCGTTTCCCCATCTCGGGAAGGACATTAAGCGCCCCCAGCGGGCCGCACCCTCCGTCTCGGACAGGACGGGGCGTCGCCGCCCCGCCATTCCCGGGCACGAGACCCGGAAATACGCGTGGGAATAGGCGTCAGCCTATCCTTATTCAATTTCCGGTTGCCGAGGCAACATCAACTGACACGCCCGGCCCCATGGTCGAGCTGAGCGACACCTTCTTCATGAAGGTGCCCTTGGCGCCCGAGGGCTTGGCCTGACTGACCGCACCCACGAAGGCGCGCACGTTCTCGACCAGCTTGCCCTCGTCGAACGAGGCCTTGCCGATGCCGGCATGCACGACGCCTGCCTTCTCGGCACGGAACTGCACCTCGCCACCCTTGGCGTTCTTGACCGCCTCGGCCACGTCCATCGTCACCGTGCCGACCTTGGGGTTCGGCATCAGGTTGCGCGGGCCGAGGATTTTCCCCAGCCGCCCGACGACCGGCATCATGTCCGGGGTCGCGATGCAGCGGTCGAACTCGATCGTGCCGCCCTGGATCGTTTCCATCAGGTCCTCGGCACCGACGATCTCGGCACCAGCAGCCCGGGCCTCGTCGGCCTTGGGGCCGCGGGCAAAGACCGCAACGCGCACATCCTTGCCGGTGCCGTTGGGCAGCGTCACGACGCCCCGCACCATCTGGTCGGCATGCCGGGGATCGACGCCCAGGTTCAGCGCGATCTCGACCGTCTCGTCGAACTTGGCGCTCGCGTTCGCCTTGATCAGCGCGACCGCGTCCTCGACGCTGAGGTTTTCCTTGCCAGCGACGGCTGCGCGCGCGGTGCGCACACGTTTTCCATGCTTTGCCATCGCGCTTACCCCTTCACCTCGATGCCCATCGAACGGGCCGACCCCAGGATGATCTGCATCGCGCCTTCGATGTCGTTGGCATTCAGATCCTTCATCTTCGTCTCGGCGATCTCGCGCACCTGCGCCACCGTCACCGTCCCCGCAACGTCGCGGCCGGGCTTTTCGGAGCCCTTGGCGCGGTTGCGCTTTCCGACCGGCTTGAGACCCGCCGCCCTCTTCAGGAGAAAGGACGCAGGCGGCGTCTTGATCTCCATCGCGAAGGACTTGTCCTGGTAGTAGGTGATCACCGTCGGACAGGGGGCGCCGGGCTCCAGATCCTGGGTCTTGGCGTTGAACTGCTTGCAGAATTCCATGATGTTGATGCCGCGCTGACCGAGCGCGGGACCAACGGGCGGACTGGGATTCGCCTGGCCTGCCTTGACTTGCAGCTTCAGCTTGCCGATTACCTTCTTGGCCATAAGGCCGTCTCCTTCCATTCACCGCGCCGGACCCACGCGAGGGTGGCGCATCGGTTTAGTGGTCCGGCATTCGGGCGCGCCCGCCTGCCTCCCACGGCTTTGCATCAGCCCCCCTTGGAGACCTGCGTGAATTCCAGTTCGACCGGCGTTGCCCGGCCGAAGATCGACACCGTCACCTTCAGGCGCTGGTTGTCGTCGTCCACTTCCTCGACCATGCCCGAGAAGCCCTCGAAGGGGCCGTCGGTCACGCTGACATTCTCGCCGATCTCGTAGGTGATGAGCGAGCGCGGCTGCGCCTCGCCCTCCTCGGCACGGTTGAGGATCTGGTTCACCTCCTCGTCGCGCATCGGCATCGGCTTGCCCTGAGGGCCGAGGAAACCGGTCACCCGGTTGATCTGGCTGATCAGGTGATAGCCGCGATCGCTCATGTCCATGCGCACCAGCACATAGCCGGGCATGAAGCGGCGTTCGGTCGTCACCTTCTTGCCGCGGCGGATCTCGATCACCTCTTCGGTGGGCACGAGAACCTCTTCGATCTCGTCCTCGAGACCGGCATCGGCGACGGCTGTCCTGATCTGTTCGGCAACCTTCTTCTCGAAGTTCGAGAGCACGCCCACCGAATACCACCGCTTCGCCATCTTGCCCCTAACCTCGCATCCACCGGCCTTGGGCCGTTTTCTCTTTGCGACCTGCGCTTTCTGGAACAAAAAACAGCGCGCAACCCGAATCGATGCACGCCGGAACCCAGAACAGCGTTCGCCTTACAGATGTGATCCCCGCCTTTCAAGCCCGCTGGCCTGAAAATCGGCAGGCTCAGCCGAAAAAGCCCAGGATCAGTTGCAGCCCCGAACGGATCATCCAGTCCACGAAGAAGAAGAAGATCGCCGTCAGGGTGGCCATGATCAGGACCATGACTGTGCTCAGTCCGACCTCGCGCCGGGTCGGCCAGACGACCTTGGAGACCTCGGACCGGGTCTGCTGGATGAACTGGAGCGGATTGGCCATGGCCGTGATGGTCTCGTTTTCTCTTGCCGACAGGGGGCGAAATACGCGCTCGGCGCCGAGATTGCAAGGGCGCAGGTCCGGGCTGACGGCGCCCTAGTCGCGGTCCGTGTCGGCCGAGAGACGCGAGAACGGATCGCCGCATCGTCCCCGGCGGCCTCCCGCGAGAAGGCCGCATGTCCGTGCGATTCCGATCAACCGCCCCAGAAGGAAAACCCCGCCCCCTAGCCCGAGCACCGCGAAGGCGATGCCGATCAACTGGGGGTCGGGCGCGCCCTCCGGGACGAAACCGGGCAGGACGGGGGCGGGCAGGGTCAGCTCGGATAGGGCGGCAACCGGCGGTGTGGATGACGGCGGATCGGCCGCCGGGGCGACCAGCCACTTGGCGCCCGGCGCCTCGCGCGCCGCAACCGCCGCGGGCAACGCCAACGCGCCCACCCAGACCCGTATCGCAAGGTTTCCGCGCATTTTCCCCATGCCCTGCCAGCGCCGTCATCGCACGCACCCGGAAGAATCCCGCTCGACTTCCGGGTTTTCGCAGGACGGCGTGGCAGCGAGAAGGCACCGCAAGGGCAGTTCGGCGGCATATGCGGAGAATGAGCTTGGCAGGGGCGGAGGGACTCGAACCCCCGGCCCTCGGTTTTGGAGACCGATGCTCTACCAACTGAGCTACACCCCTAGGCCGAAGCCCGGTTACGTCACCGGGGCGGCGGAATCAAGCCCGGTTTTTCGTCCGCGATCTGGTTTCGCGGCCGCTCGGGTGCTAGGCCGGGCACCATGACCGCCCTGCCCGATCCCGAGACACGCGATCTGTTCGACGCCGCGCCATGGGCCGCGCTGGCGCAGGCGGAGTTCGGGGCGGCTGCGGGCGTGCCGACGATGCTGAGCGCAGGGGAGCAGCGGCTTTATCTCTGGCTTGCGCGCGACTGGGCGCGGGGCGCGGGGGCCATCGTCGATCTGGGCTGTTTCGCGGGCGGTTCGACCGCGCGGCTGGCCGAGGGGCGGCGGCAGGCGGGGCATCGCGCATCCGTCCATGCCTTTGACCGGTTCACCGCCTCCGAGGAGTTGAAGGCCCGGATGCTCTATCCCGCGGGCATCCCGCCCTTCGCGGGCGGGGACATCCTGCCCCTGGTGCGGCGCCTGCTGGCGCCCTGGGACGCGCTGGTCACGCTGCATCCCGGCGAGATCGCGGACCAGCACTGGTCCGACGGGCCGATCGAGATCCTGGCGATCGACGCGGCGAAATCCGACGCCATGGCCGATGCGATCGCAGCGCGGTTTCTTCCCGGCCTGATCCCGGGCGGGTCGATGGTGATCCAGCAGGACTATTTCCACTGGCGCCAACCCTGGCTGGCGGCCCAGATGGCGCGGCTGGCCGACTGTTTCGCGCCGCTGGCCGTGTGCCCGCCGACCAGCGCGGTCTTCCTGTGCACCCGCGCACCCGATGCCGACATGCTGGCGCGGGCGGCCTGCACCGGGCTGGACGACGCCGCCCTTGCCGCGGGGCTGGCGGCGGCGCGGGCGCAGATGGCGCGGTTCGGGCAGGCGGCACGATTCGACCGGCTGGCGGCGGCGCTGGCGGCCAATCCGGGCGGGCGGGTCGCCTGGCGGATGCGCAAGCCCTGAACCGTCGGTCAGTCGGCGGATTTCCTGCCCGATCCCTGCGCGCTTTCCGACAGCTCGGCAAAGCGGTCCGGCACGAAGCGTTCGGAAAAGCCTGCCAGCGTGCACCAGACGATGAGCCGGGCGAAATCCTCGGTCGGGCGCAGAGGCAGAAGCGGCGAAGGCGCCATCCCGAAGGGCGGCGCGGGTGTGCCGGGCGGCGGCGCGGCGGTCTCGGCCATCTTCCAGAGGCCGAAATCGCCTTCGAGAAAGATCGGCCCGGACAGGATGTTGCCCATCATCAGGAAGAACAGGATCACCGCCGCGATGCCCCCCACCAGCAGCCGCACCCAGAGCGCGCCGGGGGAATAGACGACATCCATGTCGTTCCGGCACAGATGCTCCATCCGCGAGGCATAGCCGAACAGCCGCGAGAAACAGGCCCCGACGATGCCGAAATACATCACCACGAAGAAGGCGCCGAATTTCGACGAGGCCCAACTCAGCAGACCATAGGCATCTTCCAGCGGCTTCGGCTGCAGGCTGTAGGAACTGCCCGGCTCCGGTCGCACCAGCACGGACGACAAAAGCTCGATCATCGGCCCGAAAAAGACCAGCGCGGTCGGCAGGCCGATGATCAGCAGACCAAGTCGCGTCAGCCTTGCCGAGACCTCAGAACGCTTCTCGCGCGCGGCGAACCGGTAGGAATACTGCGCGAACATGTCTTCAAGCAGCGTGATCGCAATGGCCCGCCGCGCGTCCAGCCCCGCCGGTCCGGGCGGGACCGCGTCGAATCTGTCGCGCAGCACCTTGCGACTGTTCAGGCCCAGTTCCTCGGCCTCGATGAACTTGCGGTCGGTCTCGGCCACCAGCCGCGTGTCATCGAGCAGCCGGAACAGGCGCAGTTCGATCTGGTTGAGATCCGGCCACTGCCCGGCAAAGCCCAGGCGCCGGGCGCCGGGCACCGCCCCGATATTCGGTCTTCTCGATCAGGGCGTCGATCCTGCCGTCGGCCTGCCCGGCGTCCGCGTAGAGAACAAGAAGGTTCTGGCGGCAACTCAACCACCCATAGGGCGGCTTGGTCGCCTTGCGCCACCACATCGGTGCTGACCCCGCTCGGCCGAAGAAGACGCGTGCAGGATAACACCGGGCGCCGCGCGCCACCGACAGCGTATGGCGTCGCAGCAACGAAAAGGGGCGCGCCAGTGCGGGCGCGCCCCCCGTATCGGGCTGATGGGCCGGCTTTTGCCGGCCCGGCCGTGATTTCGGTTACTCGATGATCTTGGAGACGACGCCGGCGCCGACGGTGCGGCCGCCCTCGCGGATGGCGAAGCGGAGTTTCTCCTCCATCG
>Ga0209614_1001337_pt1 | contig 18778 bp, 19 predicted proteins | sample BlaSprsedimmetaG_FD_185484 | JGI IMG/M metagenome (GOLD analysis project Ga0209614, IMG submission 185484) | Hot spring sediment bacterial and archeal communities from California, USA to study Microbial Dark Matter (Phase II) - Blank Spring... ... | reverse complement strand
TACATATTTTGATGAATTAGACAAAACTTCCGTCACAAAACTTGTAGAGTATTTAAAAAATAAATATAAATCTCTTCATACAGTGAATATTAGATTACGATCAATAAGAGCGATGATCAATTATTTGTATGAGAAAGAAATAATAAAAAGAAAACCTTTTAAGGTTAGAACAGTTAAAATTGACAAGCAATTTCCAAAATTTATTAAACCTGAAATTCTTGATAAAATTTATGAGAAAGTTGAAAATGATAAAATGCTTGCAACATTTAAAGTGTTTGAAATTACTGGAATGAGACTAGGTGAATTTGAGAATTCACATAGAGATGGTGAATTTATTATTGTAAGAAAAAGTAAGGGACGGAAACAAAGAATAATTCCAATTCCTTTTGACTATTTTCCGTTATATGATTTCGCTCGAAAAGATCCATATTCATGTGATTATATCACTCATAAATTTAAAAAATCGTGTGATGATGCAGGGATAATAGGGTATTCATTACATTCACTTCGCCATACATTCGCACTACGGAAATTGCTCGAGACAAACAATATTTCAATTGTAAAAGAGTTACTTGGACATTCTTCAGTACAAGTATCTGAAATATATACACAATTTCCGATGGATTATCTTTCACAAGTTTTTAATGAAAGAAAAATAAATAAGAAAAATCCAAAAATAACCCAGGCATAAGTAATTCTAAAAAGGTTAATCCATTCTTTGGATTAGCCTTTTTTAACTGTTCCCGCATGCAAATATTTCCATTAAAAATTGTATCCATATATTATCCAGTTTTAGAGGAGAAAATCGGCTATTATCGGCTATTATTTGTCAATTGGAAAGGGTCATAAATAACCGTTGTGAATGTCTCAATGAATTGTGTAAGTTTTTGTATATTAGTTAAATAAGTGGTTTGGATTTGATGTGGGCCCCCGGGGATTTGAACCCCGAACCGACGGATTATGAGTCCGGCGCTCTAACCGTTGAGCTAGAGGCCCTGTCAGAAAGCGGGTAAAGTTATTCCGTTTTCAGCGGGATTTCAAGAAAAAAGAGCAGGAGATTTTATCCAAACAGCCAGTGGGTCAGAGCGATAAATTCAGTCACAGTCAGGGATTCTGCCCGCCGGGACAAGTCCAGCGGACTGGTGCCTGAAGAGCGGGGGATAATCTCTGCCAGTGTGTTTCGAAGTATCTTCCGGCGTTTTGCGAAAGCCGTTCGTACGGTTCTGTAAAAATTGCCGATAAACTCCGGTTTTTCAGATAATGCCTTCATTCGGATGGCTAACAGTGCCGAGGTAACCTCCGGAATCGGACGGAAGACGTTTGGCGAAACCTCAAAAGCTATTTTCGGATCACCATAAAATTGGGTTATCACCGATAAAATACCGTACTCCTTACTATTCGGTTTGGCGCAGATACGCCGGGCTATTTCCCGCTGAACCAGAAAATGAATATCGTCGATCGCGTTATGGAATTCAAACATTCTAAACAGCAGCGGAGAACTAATGTTGTAAGGAATATTACCGACGACCCGCAGCTTTTTGTTCCTACCTGCGACGGTGGAATAATCGAATTTAAGAGCATCCCGGTGAACTATATCAACATTCGGATAATTGGTATATTCCTTTTCAAGGTCGTGAATTAGATCATCGTCAATTTCGATGGCAATCACCGAAGACCCTGCTTCCGCCAGATATTTTGTCAGGGCGCCTTTACCCGGTCCGATTTCAACGATGATATCATCCGGCTGAGGCGCGATGGTGCGGGTAATTTTCCTGAGAATATTGGGATCAATCAGAAAATTCTGCCCGAAGCGCTTTTTCGCATACGGTTTCATTGTGAAATGCGAAAAAATTTCAGAGCCGTCCGGGTGGTAGTGGCAGCGATTGTCGCAACCAGTACATTTTTTATTTCAGCGATTTTCTCTGCGATGAAGGGAATGTAAGCCGGTTCGTTGGTTTTATCTTTATGAGGAACGGGGGTAATGAAGGGAGCGTCTGTTTCGAGCATAATCGCTTCAATGGGAATCGCTTCCAGAACACGGCGTAATTTTTTGGAACCGTAGGTGACATTGCCGGTGAAGGAGAGAAGCAGACCCATCTCCAGCATTTCAGCGGCAAAAAACTCATCGCTGGAGTAGCAGTGCAGTACGCCATTAAGATACTGTTTTTCCAGTAAAATGGATTTAATGTCAGCATCGGCGCGACGGTTGTGAATAATCATCGGCAGTGCGGATTTTTTCGCAATCTCGATCTGCGCTTTGAAAAATCGTTTCTGATCATCAGGTTCGGTGGTATCCCAGTAGTAATCCAGTCCGATTTCACCGACGGCGACGACTTTCGGCTGCCGGAGCAGATCAGCGAGTTCATCCTGCCAGTTATCATTAACATTCGGTAAATCGGTGGGATGCACACCGACAGCGGCGTATACTTCGGGAAATTCAGCGGCGATTTCAATTGATTTTCGCGAAGATTCGATATCCGTGCCAACAGTGACGATTTTTGTCACCCCGGCTACGACGGCGCGCTCAACGACGGCTTTGCGGTTTTCGTATAATTCCTGGAAATTCAGATGGCAGTGGGTATCAATGTACATAGTTATTATTCTCAGATCATTGAAAATCTATATTGGTTCTGACAAAGTAACAAACCTCAAATCTCAAACTTCAAATAAAACTCAAATCACAAAATCAAATAATCAAACTGCCCGGTCATTGTTGTTTTAGTCATTGTTATTTATTTGGTATTTGTATTTTGGAATTTATCCCACCGATGCACCGGGCTCAAGCTCATCGGAGACGGTCACAAGCCGCAGCTGCCGACCTCTTTTCGCAGCCAACAGCATGCCGTGACTCTCAATGCCCCGAATGGTTGCCGGCTTCAAGTTTGCAACAATGACAATCGTCTTACTGATTAATTTCTCAGGCGAGTAGTGTTCGGCAATGCCGGCGACGATCTGACGCCGGTCAGTACCGGTATCAATCTGTAATTTCAGCAGCTTGTTCGCATCAGCGACCTTCTCGGCGGCGACAATTTTTGCGGTTATCAGTTTGACTTTCTGGAAATCATCAATGGTGATCAGATTCAGATTTTCCTTATCTGTCGGCATGGCTTTTTTCTCCTGAACTTTTTCCTTACCCGCGTTCTGAATTCGGGGAAACAGGGTGGGGACTTTGCCCAGACTCATGCCGCTGGTCAGGCTGCCCCATGACTCCTGCGTCGAATCTAGTGGAAAGACCGCCAGAATTTTCTCGATTTTCGATGGCATAACCGGTTGCAGTAAGCGGGCGGCAATGCAAAATGCCTGTGCGGCGGTGTAGAGCACCATGCCGGCTTGATCGAGGTCGGTCTTCACCAGTTTCCAGGGCGCTTTTTGCTCCAGATAGCGGTTGATGGAACGGACATAGGCGATCGTGGTCTCGATGGCTTCGTTCAGGCGCAGCTGTTCGATGAGATCGTGAACTTGGTCGAAAAGTGTGATACCATCTTTCCGAATCACTACTTCTGCTTCGCCCGGCGCTTTTTCTGCGGGCACAATATTATCGAAATTTTTACGGATTAAGGTTGTAATCCGGCTGGCGAGATTCCCGAAATCGTTTGCCAGATCGGAATTGTAGCGCTTGATGAACATCTCCTCGCTGAAATTGGCGTCCTGACCGAGGACCATATCCCGGATCAGGTAGTAGCGCAGCGGGTCAACGCCGTATTTATCAATCAAGTCGAGCGGCTTGACGATATTCTGCAGTGACTTGGACATTTTGGTGGCGTCCACCATCCACCAGCCATGGGCGAAAATGGTTTTCGGCATGGGAATCCCGGCGGCTTTCATCATTGTCGGCCAGTAGACACAATGCGTGGTAACGATATCTTTGCCGATCAGGTGATAGTCCGCCGGCCACCATTTGTTGAATGTTTCATCATCCTGTTTGTAACCGATTCCGGTAACATAATTCAACAGCGCATCAAACCAGACGTAGGTAACAAAATTTTTATCAAAGGGCAATTCAATGCCCCAGTTGAGCCGCGTTTTGGGGCGCGATATGCATAAATCCTCAAGTTTGCCCTTAAGAAAGCCTAAAACCTCGTTCCGGCGGCTCTCAGGCTGGATAAAAGCAGGATTCTGATGAATATAATCAATCAACCAGCTCTGGTATTTACTCATTTTGAAGAAATAGTTCTTTTCTCTGATGTATTCCGGTTCTTTCAGATGCTGGGGGCATTTGCCGTCAACCAGTTCTTTACGTGTATAAAAGCGCTCGCAGCCGACGCAGTAGTAACCGCCGTATTCGTGCTCATAAATTTCGTTTTTGTCCCATAAAACCCGGAGCACTTTCTGAACGGTGACTTTATGAAAATCGGCGGTGGTGCGGATAAAGAAGTCATGGGAGATTTCCAATTTTTGCCAGGTTTCCTGAAAATGCCGTGCCATGCGGTCGCACTGTTCCTGAGGAGAAATGCCTGCCTGTTCGGCAGCCTGTTGAATTTTCTGACCGTGTTCATCAACGCCGGTCAGAAAGAAGACCTCCTGACCTTTGGCGCGGTGAAAGCGGGCGAGCACATCCGCCAGAATTGTCGTATAGGCATGTCCGATATGGGGCATATCATTGACGTAATAAATCGGTGTGGTCACATAAAATGTTTTCTGCGGATTCATTGCGGTTATCGGTTAAAGAGGATAACTGAGAACTTTATAGTTATTATCAAATTCTTGCAGGGGAAATTCTTCGGTTTCATCGTTGTCAAATTTCAGCGTAACCGTATGCTGGAATATATCAATTTTTTCAATGACGCCGATCTGTTTGCGGAAGGAGACTTTGGTACCGTAAGAGGGATATTTTTCCAGAATTTCCCGGTAATATTCATGCTCGTAGCGAAAACAGCACTTCAGTTTTCCGCACAATCCGGATATTTTGGTGGGATTCATCGGCAGATTCTGCTCCTTCACCAGTTGCGTGCTGATGGGTTCGAAATCATCAATAAACTGGTGGCAGCAGATCGGTTCACCGCAGGGACCGATACCGCCGAGCTGTCGGATTTCTTCCCGCGTACTGATCTGGCGCATTTCAATGCGCGTCTTGAACTCGGAGGCTAACATTTTTACGAGTTCACGGAAATCAATCCGATCGTCGGCGGTAAAATAGAAGATGATTTTTTTGCGATCCAGCCGATACTCCACATCCACCAACTTCATCGGCAGTTGCAAATTCTGAATGCATTGGCGGCAAAAGGCGAAGGCGGTTTTCTGACGAATGAGATTTTCGCTGTTTTTACCCAAATCGTGCAGATTGGCTTTGCGCAGAACGATCAATTTATCCTGTTCGGACTCGCCGGCGGTTTTGGGGACCGGATAGTTTTTCGCTACGCCGATGTCTTCGCCCCGCTCGGCTTCCACGATTACGGCGTCGTCATCTTTGATCGGAAACTCCATGGGGTTCCGGAATATTTCGCGCCGATGATTCTGAAATTTGATTTTGATTAATTTATCCTGAGTGGACATTTAGCTATTCTTTCCTGTATGCAACGCTTGTTTAAGATTAAAAAAGAGATTTAATAAAGCGAGTTTAATATAGACATTGCGGTTTATGAAATCAATACAATTCTCGACGGAAGTAAGGGCATAAAAGGGATCAAAATCGGGAAATGCTTTGACGAAATTGCTAATCTCTGCCTGCAAAGCGGAATGAACCAGATCGCCGCTTTCCGACCCTTTTTTAAGAATCACGGCGTCCCGGAACCAGAAGGCGATCGAAAGCAGAATCTGCTTGAAACGGATGGTATCTTCGCGCTGCATTGCTGATAGTGATTCAACGAAATTATAGACGCTCTTAATATTCCAGACGGCGACGGAGCGCAGGATATCGAGCGTAAGGCTGACGAATTGATCAATCTCCGTATCAATGAGTGACAGTGCCTGATTGACATCGCCGGCGCTTAATCGAATGATCAGGTTGACGTAATTTTCAGGGGCATTGTGTTGAATCAGGTAATCCCGCATCTGGTCGGGCGACAGGGCGGGGAAGTAAAGCGCCTGGCAGCGGGAGACAATCGTGGGTAAAATCGTATTGATGTTGGAACTCGTCAAAATGAAGGTTGATTTTTCCGGTGGCTCCTCGAGAATTTTCAGAAAGGCGTTTGCCGCCGGTTCGGTCAGCAGGTGGGCGTCGAAAATGACCACCACTTTCCAGCCGGATTCCTGTGAGCGGAGGTAGGTTCGGCGCTTGATTTCGCGGATGAAATTGATGGGAATATGCTGGGCTTTGGGGACTTTGATTTTAAGATAGGGATTTTGGGCTTTATTGCGGATGATTTCCTGAATCTCTTCGATCTCAGCCAGGGAGAATTTTTTAAAAGGCTCATCGTTGGCGATTGTGTCCTTGCGGATGGGAATGGGATACACCAATTCAAGGTTGCTGTATTCGAGGCGGCGGATTTTTTTGCAGGCGTTGCAGGTTCCGCAGGGCGTCGGCGTACCGGATTGGCAATTTAGCATGGCGGCAAATTCCAGGGCGAATCCCTCGGAGCCGCTACCTTCCGGACCGTAAAAGAGATAGGCGTTGCTGACGCGCTGGTGCTTGATTGCATTGGTCAGGAAATCGAGATTGGTTTTTTGATTAATCAGGGGAAAGAGTGTCATTAGCGTTTTGCCAGCCATACTTCGGGGTTTAATTTTGTGCGGTTGCTCCAGATTTCAAAATGCAACATGGCACCGCTCAGTGAACCGGAATCGCTGACTTCGGCGATAATGGTATTGCGCTTGACATATTCCTTTTCATAGACAGTCACATTGTCAATATGAGAATAGACCGTATAGAATCCGGAGCCGTGGTCAATTATCACCAGATTACCAAAACCACGGATGTAAGTAATGGTAGTGACGACGCCGTCCAGTACAGCGCGTACCGGTGTGCCTTTGCTGACCTTAATATCTATACCGGAATTTTCGGTAATGGTTTTGAGGGTGGGATGTTTCTGAATGCCGAATTTGGAGACTACCTGTCCGTTGACCGGCCAGATGAGCTTGCCGCGACTTTCCAAAAAGGGATTAACAGTTACCATACCAGCCATCCGGCGTTGCCGTTCCAACTCCCGCTGAATTGCCTCGCTCTCTTTTTCCAGACTGGCAATTAATTCGGCGAGCTCGGCGGCGGCTTTCTCCTTGGCTTTGATCTGGGCAAGCAGGTTGTTGCGGTCTTTTTGCGCATTTTTTAACTGGCGATCCCGCTGTCGCTTTTGATTGGACAGCGTTTCCCGGTAGCGGAGTTTCTCACTGATAATTTTTTGCAGGTCGGCTAATTCGGCGGTCAGCTGCTCTTTTTTCTGGTCAATCGCCCGAATGTTCAGACGGATATTGGCGACGGTTTTTTTATCAATGTCGGTGAGAATGCGGAGATATTTGACCCGGTAAATCGCCTGGTTCAGCGACTGCGACGTCAGCAGGAGTTCCCAATCGTTAAAATCGCCCTGCTTGTAGATATGAACCAGTCGGCGGGCAAAATTTCGTTTTAATGTCTCGAGGTTACCGGTCAATCTCTCGATGGATGCCCGGGTTTGTGCGATCTGCTGCTCCTTTAACTGCTGTTCGCGGCTGAGCTGCCGCACCAGTTTCGAGGTGAGACTGATCTCCTGTTCCGTCTGCTGCAGCTGTGACAGCAGCGACTGTTCTTTGGACCTGGTCTTTTCCAGCTGGGTTTTATAGTGCTGGATTTCCTGGCGGATTTTCCGGAGTTCCTCGGAGGTATAATCAATTTTTTTATCAATTTCCTCCTGAGAAAAGGAGAATGTGAAACACGCTATAACGATAAAAAATAATATTTTGCCTGTTTTGTTCCTGCAAGTACTCATAATTTTCATGCAAAATAGCAAATGACCCGGCAAATTTCAACAATATAAAGGTTGACTTCAATAATTTTATTTACTTGTTTAAAAACAATTGTAAATTTATTCATGGTATTTTTAAAGAAATGAAATATGAAAGAGCATTTATATGGGAAATCCAATCTGGGAAGTTGTTCAGTTTCGAAAAAAGCGAACCGATGAGGATATCTTTAAGATATTAAAGAATGTGCCGACCTTCTCGGAATTGAATTCGAAAGAGTTGAGCGAGGTTGAAAAGATTATTCATCGTCGGGAATATAAGAAGGGTGAACCGATTTTCCGAATGGGCGATCCGGGACTGGGTATGTATATCATTATCACCGGCTCCGTGAACATTATCGAAGAGCGGGAGGGTGAAAGTGCGACGACACTGGCAGTTTTGAAAGATGGAGCATTTTTCGGTGATCTTGCGCTGCTGGATGAATCGCCCCGTTCCGCCTCGGTGATTGCCGGTGAAAACAGTGAAATTCTGGGATTTTTCCGCCCCGATTTTCTGGATTTGCTCTACCGGAAACCAAGACTTGGGATCAAAATTCTGTTTTCCTTATCAAAGGTCATCGGCGAGCGCCTGCGGCGTACCAATGAGCAGCTGTCGGCACTGAAAGCCAACGAGGGATACACCAATGGATGATTACGCCTTTCAGCTCTATAATCACATCGTTAAAATGTTCTGGCGGGTATTCGCCATTCTTCTCGGCATTGCGGTGGTGATCGTAGTCTTTCCCTATGTCAAATCGGTACTGGTAATGTTTGTTTTTGCATTACTGCTGGCGGTTTTATTGAATCCCGTGGTTGATTTTCTGGAAAGTCATGGTGTTCATCGGGGGCTGGCTATCTTGATTACCATGTTGCTGATCATCGGTATCATCGCCTTTACGGTAAGTCGGATTATTCCCGGAATCATCAGTGCGGTGGAATCGCTGTCGTCGAAACTGCAATCCAATGTTATTACCGATCTCAACAAGCGTATCGAGACCTTTTTTGCGGTTCATTTCAATAATGCCGAATTGGCACGCAATGTGACCTCCAAAGTCAATGAATTTGGCTTGAAACTGCTGGGCAATATGGCTGAATTTTTCAAGAGTGTCGGCGGTTTTTTAGCGTCGGTGGCGATTGTGCCTTTTGTGACCTTCTTCATCATCAAGGATATTCGGATTTTTAAAAGGGAGTTAATTTCGAAGATTCCGAATAAATATTTCGAGATGTCGCTGAATGTGTTGCAGAAAGTGGGACATCAGGTCAGCAAATATATTCAGGGGCAGGCGACAGATGCCTTTATCGTCGGATGTTTATCGGTTTTGGGGCTGTTTATCATCAACCAGGTTTTTGATAATCCCGTCTCGCAATTCGTGTTCATCGGTATGATCGCCGGGGTAGCCAATCTGATTCCCTATCTGGGTCCGATTGTGGGTGCGGTGCCGGCGCTGTTGGTAGCAATTCTCAGCAATCCGCCGAATCTGGGTGTTGTTCTGCTCTGGATCGTCATTACCTTTGTGCTGGTTCAGGTGATTGACAATTCATTCGTCTCACCCATGGTGGTTTCCAAGAGCGTTGATATGCATCCCTTAACGGTGGTAATTGTCGTGATCATTGGCGGTAACCTGGCTGGTGCGGTGGGCATGCTGTTTGCCGTACCGGTAACCGGAATCATCAAGGTCACTGCGACAGAAGTAATTTGGGGATTGAAGAATTATCAATTAAATTAAGCCGAATAAATGCTGTACTAATCCTGCTTATTATACCGGAAGAATACGGCACTGATTGGGCGAAAACGCAGTATTTAAACGATGCAACCTGGGAATAACAGACATAAGTTAATTGATCAAATCGTCCTTTTGGTACTCTTTTTGAGTATCCTCTCGCTGTTTCTAGAATATGGAATTCACCAAACCCGGACAATCTTCTGGATTACCAATGTTCTCGATTATATTATCATCATCCTGTTTCTCAGTGAAGCGGTAATTCGAATTATCCGGGCGCAATATAAGCTTGCCTACATCCGCAGTAATCTCTTCGATCTATTACTGCTGATGGTAATTGTGACGCTGTTTATCTATACGCGTTATATGCGCTTTGTGCTTGGTTTCCAAGATGTAAGTCGCTTATCCACCAACATTATTTTGATTCGCAACGCATTCAATATTTTAAAAACCCTGGGGCGGGTGAAGCGTCTGAACGCTTATATTAGGTCTATATCAAGTCATCCGGCACAGACAATTGCGTTCAGTTTTATTATTATCATTTTGGTGGGTACGATTTTTCTGATGTTGTCCATTTCCACAGCCGATAATTCGCGGCTGGGTTTCATCAACTCGCTGTTCACGGCGACGTCGGCGGTCTGTGTAACCGGGCTGATCGTAGTGGATACGGCGACAAAGTTTTCACTGTTCGGTAAAATCGTGATTATGATTCTCATTCAGATCGGTGGACTCGGGATCATGATTCTGTCCTATTTTGGTGCATTTGTCATCGGTAAGCGCATTTCCATTGAAGAAAAATTGACGCTCTCATATCTGCTGAATGAGCAGGATATGGAAAAGATTTCGACGACAATCATGAAAATTATCTTCATCACATTCGGAATAGAGTTGGCAGGTGCTTTGATTCTGTATGGCAGTTTTAATGATCTCTACGGCGATTCGCTGAAATCGGTCTTCTTTGCGCTGTTTCATGCAGTCTCAGCTTTCTGCAATGCCGGATTTGCCCTTTTTACCGACAGTCTGGAGACTTTTAAAAGCAGTCTTGCCATGAATTTTACATTTGCCGCTTTGATCATTGTCGGTGGAATCAGTTTTTCGGTGATTTTCAATCTGTTCGAGAATTTTAAAACAAATCTCAAAACGAGTTTCCTCAGCCGCCGGATTCGCAAGTCGCAACTGACCCTCAATACGAAGGTCGTTTTAATTATAACTGCGATCCTGATATTTAGCGGTATGCTCCTGGTTTACGGGTTGGAACATCGGAGCAACCTCGTTCAATATGATTTAAAGACGCAATATCTGATTGCTTTTTTCCAGTCGGTAACTCTACGAACCGCCGGCTTCAATACGATAGATATCGGTGCCTTAAGAGTTCCGACGCTGTTGATTATGATTTTGTTTATGTTTATCGGCGGTGCCTCAGGCTCGACAGCGGGCGGTGTCAAAGTCAATACAGTGGCGGTGTTATTTGCATATTTGAAATCGGTTTTATATAATCATAAAGAGACGACGATGCTGAATAATTATTTATCAAAACGTTTGATCAATAAATCGTTTCTGATTTTGCTGCTTGCTACGGGAGCTATTTTTATCGGCGCCTTTATTCTGAGTCTGCTTGAACCTTTTCGGTTTGAACAGATTCTGTTTGAAGTAGTGTCGGCGTTTGGGACGGTCGGATTGTCAACGGGGATTACAGGCAGTTTATGCGGTTTCAGTAAACTGACGCTCATTGTTTTAATGTTTATCGGTCGTCTGGGTCCGATGACGCTGATCATTGCGCTGTCCCAAAAACCGGCTCATATCCGGATTAAATATCCGGAAGGAAATATATTAATCGGTTAAAACCGCAATTGGGAGGAATAGATGGCTAAGGAGAAGGTATTTGGAGTATTTGGATTAGGGACCTTTGGTCTGGAGGTGTGTCGGGTCATTTCGGAAAAAGGGGGTAAAGTCATTGCCGTGGACTATCAGACGGAATTAATTGAAAAAATTAAAAATACGGTTACTCAGGCGGTTCTGATTGATAGCACTGATGAACAATCGCTGAAAAATGCACCGATTGAGGATGTTGACGTGGCTGTGGTGGGCATTGGTAAAAATATCGAGTCCAGCATCCTGACGACCGCTGTACTGAAAAATCTGGGGGTTCCCTATATCATCTCGCGGGCAATTTCAGATATTCATGCCCAGGTTTTAAAACAGGTGGGGGCAACTGAGGTGATTAATATCGAAATTGAAGAGGGGAAGCGAATCGCCAGCAAGTTGATCTCCCCGGATATTATTGACAAGGTTTATATCGGACAAAACCAGGTTCTGGCTGAGGTAATGAGTTCGAAAAGAATGGTCGGCAAATCTATTCTGGAGCTTGATTTAAGAAAAAAACTTAATGTCAATGTCATCTCCATTAAACATACCAGCACCAAGATTGACGAAATGGGCAACCCGGTAGTCGAAAATGTTGTTGATTTTCCAGCACCCTCAACTGTGATTGAAAAGGATGATATTCTGGTGGTAGTCGGACGGGAAAAGGATATTGACAAACTGAAGGAAATCTAATGTTTCTCATAACCAAAATGCGCATATCGCTGCTCTATATTTTTGCGATTCTGGCGATCGCCTTTATCGGCATTTACGGGTATATATTTTTTTCGAATTTCAGAATCAGCGATTCGCTGACACTCAAGTATTTTGCCGAAAATTTCATCTATTTTGTTATAATTCTGCTGGTTGTGTTGACCGGAATTTTTGTTGCGACCCTGATGAAAAGCCGAAATATTTACCGGGAACTTGATAAGATCATCGAACTATCCCGGCAGGGAAAATACTCTAGCGGTATGCAGTTGAAGAAGTTGGGTCGGCTGGGTGAAAAGATTATCGAGATCAACCTGAAACTGAACGATCTCAATGAGATGAAGTCGCTGAAAATCAGCAGTTTATCGTGTATGCTTAATTTTTTGCTTGATAAGGTTGATATGCCCATCTTTATTCTGGATGCTCAGGGTATGATTACTAAAGTCAGTCAGTATTTGCTGGAGCAGATGAATGTCGCAGAAAAAGATATAATCAACAAATACGCTGAGAATCTATTTGATGAATTTACTTTTACCCCTGTTTTACAGGAGTTGCACAAGTCGAAGTATGTTATGGTTCAGACCCCCTTGATGCTGGATTCCTTTGACGATCCGATTGATGTGAATATTATCATTTTTCCGATGACGAATTATAAAAATGAAATTTCAAATTGCGTCTGTATATTTGTTACCAAAGAGGAAATGGAAAAATACACCGATGTCAGCAAGGAGTTGAAAACGACTGACCGCCTCCGGGACAATTCGAAGGAAGTTCGGGAGATGTCGCTCTTTAAGCGGTTCAAAGATATTTTTCAGGAACAGAAGGAGTGATACCATGAAAATAATGCGCAAACGTAAAAAAAAACCGGGATTGCCGCCGGGTACCCTTGTATATATTGGTGATAATCAGGACGTTAAGACTTCGATGACGCTATTCGATTATGATGCCGAATCTCTGGAAGAGGTGACGATCAGTGAGCCGGCAAAATTGCAGAGCTATCTTGCTGAAAATAGGGTCGCTTGGATTAATATAAACGGTTTGACCGATGTTGATACAATTAGGAAAATCGGCGAAATTTTTAAGATTCACTCCCTCGTTCTGGAGGATATCGTCAATACGGATCATCGTCCGAAATTTGAAGATTATGGTAAATACTATTTTTCGGTCGTTAAAATGCTGACCTATGATGTGAAAAACGCCGAAATAAACAGCGAGCAGGTCAGTTTCATTACAGGAGACAATTATCTCCTCACGTTTCAGGAAATTGAGGGTGACGTTTTTGAGACGATCCGGGAACATCTGAGAAGAAATAAGGGTCGTGTTCGGCGCGCAAAAGCGGACTATTTATTCTATACCCTGATTGATGCGATCGTTGATAATTATTTTAATGCACTTGAGTATGTTGCTGAAGAGACCGAGCAGCTTGAGGAACTGTTGCTGAATGACGCCGATACGTCAGTTCTGCAACGGATTCATCGCCTGAAACGAGAGCTGATTTTCATGCGCAAATCCGTCTGGCCGTTGCGGGAGGTATTGAATAATATTGATCGTCTGGAACCGGATTTGTTCCAGGATAGTACCAAACTCTTTTTCCGGGATGTATATGATCATACGATCCAGATTATTGATACCATTGAAAACTTGCGGGATATCGTCACCGGCATGCTGGATATCTATCTCTCCACTGTCAGCAATCGGATGAACGAAGTGATGAAGGTTTTGACCATGATTGCGACGATCTTTATTCCGCTGACCTTCATTGCCGGGATTTACGGCATGAATTTCCAATATATGCCGGAGCTGAACTGGAAATCCGGTTATCCGTTAGTCCTGGGTGTGATGGTGCTGCTCGGGCTGGGAATGGTGATGTTTTTCAGACGGAAAAAGTGGTTGTAGGATCGCCACTTAGGACATTTCAAAGTGGACAATCACCGGGCTCACGAGCCGATTGTAGTCCTCGAATTTCATGGTAATAATGTCAACATGATTACAGGCGTTGAAGGCAATTTCCTGGTTGTTGGTAAGATCAGAAGCCAGATAGGTATCCATATCATACAGATTACCGAAAGGCGGCATTGCCCCGGTTTCACAGTCGGGAAATGCCTTGCGAAACTCTTCTTCGCTAGCCAGTTCCACCTTGCTTACATGGAGTTGCCGGGCAAATTCCTCGAAGTCAATTCGATCGTTGGCTGGTAAGACAGCCAGCGCCAATTTACCGTCAATTTTAATGACAACTGTTTTCGCCAGAATTTTCCCCGGGATGTGTGCTGTTGCCGCGACTCGCTGGGCAGTGTAGGCTTTTGGATGGTGCGACAGGGTAAACGGTACACCGTTCTCTTTCAGGTAAGATAAAATCCGTTTTTGCTGTGGCATATAAACCTCCCTTTGTCATTTATTTGTCAATATAAAGTCTGGATGGATAAACCGCAAATAAATCGGTCTGGTAACCGATAATCTCTTTCATTGTTTAGGAAAGGAATTTATATTAAGGCGGTTTTGAAATCGAGAAATAGAGAAAGGAGATCATTATGTCGATTGTCAATCATGCAAAATATGTGGCGATGCTGGAAAAAGCCCACAAAGAGAGATTCGCATATCCCGCCATTAATGTTACCATGACCGATACGATGAATGCCGCGATTGAGGGATTTGCCGCTGCCAACAGCGACGGAATCATCCAGGTATCCACCGGTGGGGGAGCGCATGCCACCGGAAATGTGAAAGATTCTGTCCTTGGCGCTATTATTCTTGCGGAGCAGGCGCATTATATCGCCGAGAAATACGATATCAATATCGCTCTGCATACTGATCATTGTCAGACCGATAAAATTGATTCCTTTTTGAAACCTCTGATCGCCGAAACAGCCCGGCGTCGCAAAGCCGGTCTGCCGAATCTCTATAACAGTCACATGTACGACGGCAGCGCCGTTCCGCTGAAAGAGAATATGGAACATGCTGTGGAATTGCTGAAACTCTGTGCGGAGAACGAGATCATTCTGGAGGTGGAAGCCGGAGTCGTCGGTGGAGAAGAGGATGGTGTCAATACCGAAGGAGTCGGTAAAGAAAAACTCTATACCACACCGGAGGATATGCTTGAAGTGTACGAGGCTCTGAATCAGATCAAAGGCGCAAAATATATGTTTGCGGCAACTTTCGGTAATGTCCACGGTGTCTATAAACCGGGTAATGTGGTTCTCAAACCGACTATTTTACGAGACGGTCAGGATGCGGTGATGAAAAAATACGGCAAAGCTGCCCGCTTTTTTCTGGTATTTCACGGCGGTTCCGGTTCATCGCTTGAAGAGATTCACGAGACCCTGAAATATGGCGTCATCAAGATGAATATTGATACCGATACTCAATACGCCTTCACTCGCCCGGTTGTACACCACATGTTTACCAATTATGATAAGGTTCTGAAGGTCGAAGGGGAGGTCGGCGTCAAGAAGCTGTACGATCCGCGAGCCTGGTTGAAAGCCGGTCGTAAAGGGATGGCTGATCGGGTTGTGCAAGCCTGTAATGACCTGAAATCAGCCGGTAAAAGTATGGGACGATAAGGCGCCCCACTGAAATTCATATTTTCAAATACGAGAATAAAATTAACCAGTATTCCGGGTTAAAACCCGGAGTAGGGGACGGAATTTTATAATCCACGGCTTACCACGATGGAATACTTCCGTCGGAATTCCACAGGGCAAGAAAGCCGTGGCAATTCATACTCTTTGGTCATACCATCATTTCCCGACAAACTCATGAATAGCCCCGGGCTTAAGCCCGGGGGAAGCAAGAAAGAGCACCGCTCAAAAGGGGTTTCAACCCCGGAATTTGGTTGAGTTAAAACCCGGATTAGTGGGCTGAATTTTATAATCAACGGCTTGAAAGCCGTGGCAACTCATTTTAGATTAGGATGAGTTATTGATTTGTAGATCATCAATGGCGATGTCTCTCGGCGAGATGAATAATATCCCGCAGTTCATTCGTATTACCAGCCAGCATCCACAACTTTTGAAAATCGGTTCGCATACTGATCTGGGCGATTGCGGACAGGGCTTTCAGATGAAAATTGCGTTCATCGTCTGAACCGGCGAGCACAAATATCGCCTTGACGGCGGGATGTTCATCGGAAAACCAAACCCCTTTTTTACACCGGACAATTACCATTTCGAAAAGGTTTTTCCCCTCAACAATGATGTGCGGTACGGCGATAAAATCCGTAATCGCGGTACTGGATTCGGCTTCACGGTTTTCCAGGAGTTGAAATAGTTTATCCGCAGGGATATTCATTCTTTTTGACAGAGAATCAGCAATCTTTTGAAACAGCTCTGTCCGATTCAGACAGCCGTCCAAATCCTGATAGACAGCGTCGTTGACCAGATGATCAAAGCGGTCGAATTCAATATCATCACGCTCGGATAAGATTTGCTTTAATTCACTGTTCAGATTGTCAGATACAAATTTACGATTCAGGATGCGACCGATGAAATCGAGCAACGCATATTCCTGATTGTATTTTTTCCGTCCGTAAAGGAGGTAAAAAATTGTCCCCGACAGAATTAGACCGCTGCTGATCAGGATAACCAATAGCCCCATGTCAACGATAAGAAGTAAAAAGAGTACTATGCTGATAATCTGGATCCAGGGATAGAGTGGAGCCCGATAAGAGGGGCGGTAATTCGCCAGTTTGCTTTCGCGCAGAATAATGATGGATGCCTGGGATAAAATATAGGTCAAAATGACAACCGTGGAGGCTGTTTTTACCAGGATATCAAGCTGCAGGAGAAAGGAAAGACTGATCAAAAGTCCGGTGATTAAAATTGAAACAATAGGTGTTTTTGATCGCCGGTTGACCCGGCTGATAAATTCGGGTAATAATTTATCCCGACTCAGCGCGAAGGGATAACGGGAGGCAGCCATAATTCCGGCGTTTCCGGTGCTGATAAATGCCAGTAGCGCTGCAATGGTTAATAATATGACGCCCGGCTTACCGAGGAAGACGCTGGCTGAATCAGCAATCGGGGTAATCGAATTTCGCAACGTTCCCGGTTCCACGGTACCCACTGTGATTATCGTTATGAGTGAATATAATATAGTCACCACAAACAGCGAAGAAAATAGTCCCAATGGAATCGTCCGTTTTGGCGAGTCAATTTCCTCCGCGATGCTGGCGATTTTCAATAAACCACCGTAAGCAACAAAGACAAATCCGGCGGTCGTAAAGATTGAGTTTAAGCCTCGGGGGGCAAAATCCTGAAATTTTATGATTTCGACATTGGGGAAACCCTTAAACAGGTAAAACAGAATAATAGCCAGTAGCGACATCACAATTATTACTTCGAATTTCGCCGATTCTTTAACACCAAGAATATTGATAATTAAAAAGATAGCCGTCATTAACAATGCCGAGAAAATCAAATTCCAGCCCCAGAATACATACAGGATTTCCGAAATACCGATGATTGCAAAGGCGGTTTTTAAGGAAAGCGCAAACCAGCTTAATAATCCCGAAACCGTACCGAATGCCGGTCCCAGGCTGCGGGTAATAAAGAAGTAGTCGCCCCCGGCTTTGGGCATGGCGGAGGAGAGCTCGGCAATACTGAAAGCACCGGCTAGAGCCAGAACCCCGGCTAACAGGTAGGACAGAAAGACTGCAGGACCGACCCTGGCAAAGGCGATCCCCGGTAAAATAAAAATTCCGGAACTGATCATCGCTCCGGTGGCGATACTGAATACATCAATAACTTTCAGGTCTTTTTTTAATTCCACTATCAGACTCCAAATACAGGATTAAAATAGGAAAATTGTCAATATAAAACCAAATAAAATTCTGCGGTTGTTGTGTCAGCGGCTTAAGTTTGAGGTCCTGCCGGTATTCCGGGTTAAAACCCGGAGTAGGAGCTCAAATTCCGATATAGAGAATAATGTTTTCTTAAATGCCCTTGAAAAGGCTCAAATTTTATAAAAATCACCCCGTCAATTAATTTACACGCTTCATTTCAATCAGGTCATAGTCAATTCATCCTAAAATATGCTGTGAAATCCTCTGTCCGAACATACTTTGCCGGAATCCTGGAGGATTATACTTCTTAGTATCATACCTGTCTGCGCCGGGCGGCTGCCGGACAGGTAGGAAAATCGGATTCGTTTTAACCATATCTTAAATTCGCTATTTTCACTCTGATCTGAGTATATTCCTCTATCCTTTCCAATGTTCGGTTAACCGCCATCCAAAGTTGGCGTGAAGTATTGACAACTCGTCCAGCAATCCGTAATACTCTCCGGCGGATTGTCTCTATCAGACAGGTTGAATATCTTTCCGGCAGAATCAATAACTGAAAAAGTTTCATCACATTATAGGCTAACATGCCAATGGTATAGTAGATCCGATTCGCTTCAATCGTTCCACACGGCATATATTGTAAGTTCAGTCCGTATTTTCCATCTTTTATAAACCGCTCGCAATTACCCCTTTGCTGATGATGATAAAGAACCACATCTCCACTCATTTCCTCTTCCGGTATATTCGTAATGACCGCATAGTAATTACTGTAAGAAATCGTGTCGAACAGATCGATTTGTCGATTACGTTTACGCTTCACAATCAGGCGAAAACTATGATTACTGTCATTCATTATATGA
>Ga0209614_1001336_pt1 | contig 18787 bp, 11 predicted proteins | sample BlaSprsedimmetaG_FD_185484 | JGI IMG/M metagenome (GOLD analysis project Ga0209614, IMG submission 185484) | Hot spring sediment bacterial and archeal communities from California, USA to study Microbial Dark Matter (Phase II) - Blank Spring... ... | reverse complement strand
AAGAAGTAATGAGTAATGAGGCATCTTCTCCCATTACTCGTTACTCATTACCCATTACCCCCATCACCGTCTTCACCACCCACCCCGACACCTTCTTCGGCGTGACGTTCGTGGCGCTGGCCCCGGAACACCCGCTGGCCGAAAGTATCTGCACGCCGGAGCACCGTGAGGCCGTCCGCAGCTACATCCGCCAGGCCGAAAACCGCTCCGATCTGGAACGGCACACCCGCGAACCCGACGGCGTCCCCACCGGCGCTTACGCCGTGCTGCCGGGTGGTTCTCGCGTCCCGATCTTCGTCGCCGATTACGTGCTGGCGGAACACGGCTCCGGTGCGATCATGGGCGTTCCGGCGCACGATACGCGGGACTTCGTCCTCGCGCAGAAGTACGACCTGCCGGTTAAAGTTGTCATCGCCCCACCAGAAGGCGCAGGAGAGACAACCTTGCCCTACACCGAACCCGGCGTGATGATCGACTCCGGCGAGTTCGACGACATGGATTCCGTCGCCGCGCAAGACGCCATCGCCGATTGGTTGGCGGCCCAGGGGAGCGCGAAGCGCGCCATCCATTACCGCCTGCGCGACTGGCTGGTCTCGCGGCAGCGATACTGGGGGACGCCCATCCCCATCGTCCACTGCCCGACGTGCGGAGAAGTGCCTGTGCCCGTGGATGATCTGCCGGTCACACTACCCCCGCTGCCCGACTACCGCCCGCGCGGGGACGGAAAGTCACCGCTGGCGAACCTGCCGGACTTCGTCAACGTCACATGCCCGCGCTGCGGCGGCCCGGCCGAGCGTGAGACCGACACGATGACGGGTTTCGTCTGCTCGTCGTGGTACTACCTGCGCTTCGTCGATCCGCACGACGACGCGCGCCCCTTCGATCCGGTGAAGGTCGCTCGCTGGCTGCCGGTGGACGTCTACGTGGGCGGCGCGGAGCACGCAGTGGGCCACCTGATGTACGCGCGCTTCTGGACGAAGATGCTGGCCGACGCCGGGCTGGTAAACTTCCGCGAGCCACTGCCGGTGCTGCGCAGCCAGGGCGTCCTGCACGCCCGTGAACCGGAGACGGGCCGCCCTGTGCGCATGTCGAAGTCCAGAGGAAACGTCGTCGCGCCGGAGGACGTCATCGCGCGTTACGGCGCCGACGTGACGCGGCTGCACCTGATGTTTATGGGGCCGTTCGAGGCCAATGTCGTCTGGGAAACAGAGGACGACGGGATCACGCCGCAACACATCGAGGGCGTGCGACGATTTCTGCAACGGGTATGGAGAATCGGAAATGGAGAATCACGAATCATGAATCATGAATCACGAATCGGGAATGGCACACCGCAAATCGTGAGAGCGATGCACAGGACGATTCGGGAAGTGACGGAGGAGGTTGAGGGGCTGCGGTTCAACAAAGCGATCAGCGCGCTGATGACGTTCAGCACGACGTTGGACGCTTACCGGCGCAAGTGGGGGGATACGCCTGCCTTCGTGACGGCGCGGGCGGCGCTGCTGAAGCTGCTGGCTCCGTTCGCCCCCTTCATCGCCGAGGAACTGTGGCAGCGCACCGGCGGACGAGGCAGCGTCCATCACCAGTCGTGGCCTGAATGGGACGAGACGCTGGCGCAGGCGCAGACGGTGGAAATCGCGGTGCAGATCAACGGAAAAGTGCGCGCCCGCATCAGCATCGACGCGGATGCCGGCGAAGAGGTGATGCGGGAGGCCGCACTGGCGACACCTGTGATCCAGCAAGTGCTGGCGGAGCATCCCGCGCGGCGGATCATTGTCGCGCCAGGGCGACTGGTGAACGTGGTAACCTAACCGTAAAACAGGTGCAACGCACTTGACTCCACGCACAAATAACCATTTTGGCACGTAGTCCCGCTGAATATACAAGTGCGTTGCACCTTCTACAAAACATCGTTCAAATCCAGGCCGCGGGCGGCGGCGCGCTCGGCCATCCAATCGCGCTCGGTGACGGGCGGCGGCATGACTTCTTCCTCAGGGCGGCGCACCATCGACAGCGCGCCGACCGGGCAGGCAACGGTGCAAACGCCGCAGCCTACACAGCGCATCTCATCTACGTGGGCGATACTGTCTACGGTCAACGCGCCGAACTGGCACTTTTCCACGCACGCGCCGCAGCCGATGCAGGCGTCCTCATCCACCTGGTTGACGAACGCCGACCGCGCAACCACGTTCGCCATTCCCAGATCGACGATCCCCCGCAAGATACCACACGCGCAGGTGCAGCAATTGCAAATGTACCACGTCCCCTGCTGGTTGTTACTCACCGAGTGAACCAGACCCGCTTCGGCGGCGCGGTGCAACGTCGCCATCGCACCCTCTTGGGTGAGCGCGCGCACCGTCGTACTTTGATCGAAGGCGCCAGGAGTCTCGCTGAAGATCATACACACGTCAATGGGGTGCTCGCAGGGTTGGCCGATGAGTGCCTGCTGTTTGCGGCACAGGCAGTCCGTCACACCCCATGCTTTGGCCTGCGCAACGATGTCGGCAGCGCTCTCGAAGGGGCGCACCTCCATGTCCACTCGCACGCTCTGCTCGACGGGCACAACGCGATGCAGTTGCGGGGCGATACTCGTCATCTTACCGAACGCCTGATGATAGTAGTCCTCGAACATGCGCGCGAATTCGGCGTCAATCGTATTCACCTGCATCTCATAGATGCCGACGGCAAACGGCAACAGACCATAACCGAGGCCCCCGTCCGTGCGCCCGGCCTTAATCAACCCACGCCGGACCATATCTTTGAGTTGCTTGCGCAACGCCGCCGCATCGCCACCCAGGCGGGCCGCGATTTGGTTTGGAGTTTCCAATGTCCAACGCAGTTGTGCAGCCAACGCGGCCTCTTCCGGCGTGAAAATGTGCGCCAACAACCGCAATTCCACACCATCTTCGGTGGGAGGGAACCCGTTGGGCAGCGCATCCAACCGCTCCGCCAATGCTTTGTAGGGATTATTGATCATTATATTGCTCCATTTTTAGTATGACGAACACACAACTGGTCTCCTGAGGGCTCTTGGTTGCGGCACAGGAAGCTTCTTCGACCATATAATGATCGCCTGCGCCCACCCATTCAACTGCTTGCTGGAGAAAACCCACCGCACCGTGACATATAGGGTGCGCAAAACGTTTCTGGCCAAAACAAAAGGGGCAGGGGTTGAGGGTATACGTGAATTGACCGCCAAGACTCTGCAGCGTCGCCTCACAATTGCCAAGACGTTGGTTATCGACAATGGTCTCCAGCACAACCTGGACACGCTCTGCCAGTGATTGTGCCTGGAAAGATGCAGCCCGGACATTCAAGAGATCATCTAAAGATGGGGTAAGCGCCATAAACGAGACCCGCCCGGCCCACAACGCCAATGCTCTTCCAGCGCGCGGGCCGTACATTTTCACCAGCATCGCATTGAGCGCGCCGAAATCGGCAAAATCAACTTCGTGGGCGTCATTGTACGGTGGCAACGCCTCCAACCAGGCGTGCAGACCAGCCAATGTGAGAACCGTGGGAAAGCCGTACTGACCGCTGGTTTCCGCAATCGCATCGAGATAGATACGCGCGCGGCGGTTTGAGAGAAAGTATTTGCCCGCCTGCATTACATCCCCCTTTAGCCCTTTCTCTGCCGGTACAACGCCGGGTCAACGACTGTCTCCATCTTCTCCAAATCGAGCGCACGGTCCAGGAACGGAAGTATATGCAGCAGTTGAGGACGAGGATCGCACAGCATCGCGTTATAATCGACATCCAGATAAGTGATGTGCGGCTGTTGATCCAACCAGGTTTGCACTTCTTGGAGATGCTTCTCGAACAAGCGCGCCATCTCGGCGTCGTCCACTTTGCCGGTCGGTTCGCCACGGCGCACCAACATCTGCTCCTGCGAAGCCAGGATTTCTTCCATGCTGCGGCGCATGAAGAGGATTTTGTACGTATGATCGGACGGCAGATGCATCAAAAGTGCTGAGATGATCTTCACCACCTTGCCTTCGGCATCCTTAATCCAATGTGTGTCCCCTTCGGGTAGTTTTTTGACCCGTTCGAATTCGTAGTAGCCTTTGGGATTGTCCTCGTTAGGCTTGCGTAGATGATCGGTGAGCACTTCAAGCCCACCGGCTTCGAGCATCTTCATCATCATCGAGGTGCCGGAGCGCGGCAAACCCGAAACAACAATCACCGGTTGGGGTTCTTTTCGAAAAAGGCGACCAAGCAGTTTCAACGTGTTCCCTCCATAATCATTTACTGATCCGGTCATAAAAAACTAAAGTCGTTCAGTAACGCACAGGCGTACAAGTGTTTAGCCAATTACGTCCGGATCAGTTCGGCCAGGAAATCCGAAAGGTTCGCATACGTGCGTCTGTGAAACCCACCGAAGGGCGTTGCGAAGGTGGCACGATAACGTCTCGTCCAGCGGCCTACGCTATACAGCAAACCACGCGGGATCAAACCGGAGAGCAGCGCCAACAGACGATAGCCTGCACCGGGCACGGAGATCACCTTCCCGTTATCAAGATCGCGCAGCGATTGTGTCACCACCGATTCGGCGGACATCCACGCAAAGTTAGGAATCCCCTTCTCGTCGATCTTGCCCGTGCTTTGGAACTCCGTGCGCGTGAATCCCGGGCAAAGCACCTGGACGCGCACGCCGGTTCCGTCCAATTCCTGATGCAAAGCCTCAGTAAAGCTCTTGAGATAAGCCTTGGTCGCACTGTACGTGACGCTGCCGGTGACGGGGAAAAATGCCACGAAAGAGGCCACATTGACGACTGCGCCGCAGTCCTGCGCCAGCATCCCCGGCAAAACGGCGCGTGTCAGACACACGGTGGTGTCGACGTGCAGTCGGATCATCGCCTCATGGCTCGCGATATCATTCTCGACAAATGTTCCCCGTATGCCGAATCCGGCATTGTTCACCAAAAAGGCGAGTGTTTCAATCTCTGCAATGCGTGCTTCGACTCGGGCAACGCCGGCAGGATCGGCCAAATCCGCGACCAGCACTTCAGCCGGTACGTTATGCCGGGAAGTCAGTTCCTCGGCCAGCGCCTGCAACCGCGCTTCACGCCGCGCCACCAGGATCAATGCATAGCCATTACGGGCCAACGCTCGCGCATACGCCTCACCAATCCCGCTGGAAGCTCCGGTAACAAGCGCCACGTGTCCGCCGCCAGCACAACGCAGCGGTGATGTTCTCCGGGCACGCTGGCGCTGCCACCATATCCTTGCCGCGACAATGCCGGCGGCGATGCCCAGCCCTAATCCGATTGTCTTTCTATGCCGCTTGGCTAATCCTGACATTCACACCCCTTCGACAAGTTAATCCTCGTCAGTTTCCGCCTGACCGTGTTCGCCAATCAACAACGAGAAATAGAACGTGCTTCCGCGCCCTTCCACGCTTTCCACCCAGATGCGCCCGCCGTGTCCCTGGATGATATGCTTGGCAATCGACAAGCCAAGCCCAACGCCTTCTTCCGCGCGGGCGCGATCAGCCTTGTAGAAGCGTTCGAAGATGCGCGGCACATCGTCCGCCGGGATGCCTGCCCCGGTATCCTTCACCGAGATCACCACTTCCGGTCCCACAACCTCGGCCTTCAAGGTGACGTGACCGCCCTCCGGCGTAAACTTGAGTGCGTTGTGCAGCAAGTTCATCACCACCTGTTGGATACGACGCGAGTCAGCCAAGACCGGGGGGATGTCTTCGGGGATATTCACCTCGACATCAATGTTCGCCCGCTCGGCCTGCGGCGTGAGGCGTTTCACAGGTTTTTTGATCAGCTTGGCAACCCGTGTTATCTTCAGACGGAAGGGCACGTGACCGGACTCGATCTGCGAGAGTTCGAGCAACTCCTCAACCATCTGCGTCAGCGTGCTCAGCTCCGATTCGATGAAGCTCAGGAAACGCTGGGCGGCTTCGGGGTCGTCAATCGCCCCGTCCTTCAACGTTTCGACGACCAAAGACAGAGACGCCAGCGGGGTCCGCAACTCGTGCGAGATGTTGCTGATGAAATCGCGGCGGATCGTCTCCAGCCGGCGGATGCGGGTAAGGTCCTGCAAAATGACGAGGAAACGCGGCGATGCAGATTCGCCGAGTGGCGTGATGACCGCCTGGAGAAAGACATTTCGCCCCCCGGATTCTACCGTCGCCGTCTGTTCCTTACCGCTCTGGCGGCACGCTTCCCACAACTCGACCAGTTGCCATTCTCGGGTCACCTGCGCGAACGTGCTGCCCTGCGTCGCTTTGCCGGGGAAAGCCAGGATCTGCAGCGCGGCGGGATTCGTCAGCAGCACCAGTCCGTTCTTGTCGGTGATGATGACGCCATCAGTCATCGTCTGCAAAACGCCGGAGAGAAAGGTGCGTTCCTGCGCTAACATCGTCACTTTGTCGTTTAGCTCGTCGGCCATAGTGTTGAAGGCGCGGGTGAGTTGCGCCATCTCATCGTGCGTGGTGGGCAAGAGCCGCGCACGCATGTCGCCCTGCGTCATCCGCTCCACGACTTCGGTCAATTGGCGGATCGGATTGACGGTGCGCGAGGCCACATACGCCGCCAGCACGATGGAGAAGACCGCGACCAGGAGTCCCGTCAGCATGATCGTCCGGCTCAAACGGCCCACCAGCATTTCAATCTCGTCCAGCGGCATGGAGACCCGCATCACGCCCAGTGGTTGACTCTCAGGCGAGGCCTCGCGCCGGACGAGCACAGCGACATACAGAGCATCCGTGCCGAGTGTGCGGCTGAAACGCGTTGCCATCCCCTCACCCGCGCGAATGGCCTGCGAAATCTCGGAGCGGTAGAGGTGGTTTTCCATATCGGCCGGATCCGCTTCCGAATCGCCGAGAACTATGCCGTCCATCCCGATGATTGTCACGCGTTTGCCGGAAAGTGACGCCCACCGGTGGACCTGCTCCGCCACACGTTCGGTGTCCAAAACCGGATCCGCCAGACAATCGATGGCATAGTCGGCCATAAGACGAGCTTCGGTCAACAATTGCGTCTCCAGGTCTGCCAGGCGAACGCGCCGTACTTGCCCCGAGAGGTACAACGTCAATCCCAGTGCGGTGATCAGGATAATCACCGTGTAAGGAACAATCATACGCCAACGGATAGAAGTAAACATCGTTATTCCTTAATCAGTTTCTCTCAATCACACATTTTTGCGCAGTTCCTGCCCGGTAATGAATTTCTGACAGTTCGCGCAGTCGCGCAGCGGCTTGCTCCGCCGTCAAATCGCGCTGCGCCTCGCCGAGCATCTCATAACCAACCATAAACTTCTTCACCGTCGCCGAACGCAAAAGCGGCGGGTAAAAGTGCGCGTGCAGTTGCCAATGCGTGTCGTCAATCATGTCGCTTGGCGCACCGTGCCATCCCATCGAATAGGGGAACGACGTCTCGAAAAGGTTGTCATACTTGACGAGCAGCCGCTTGAGCACCTGCGCCAACGCATCCCGTTCTGCATCGTCAAGATCCGGGAAACGCATGACATGGCGGCGCGGCAGCACCAGCGTCTCGAACGGCCAGACAGCCCAGTAGGGGACCACTACCAGCCAGTGTGCGTTTTCGACAACAACGCGCACCCCCTCTGCCGCCTCGACCGCCGCATACGTCAGCAACATCGGTTCGTCGTGCGTCTCGAAGTATGCGCGCTGTTCGCGTTCCTCTTTGGCCGGTTCGTTGGGCAGCGCGCTCCCGGCCCAAATCTGGCCGTGGGGATGCGGGTTCGACGATCCCATCATCGCGCCACGGTTCTCGAAGACCTGCACCCAACGATACTGCTGCGCCAGTTCGGCCGTTTGCTCGGCCCACACGTCGATAACGGTGCGAATCCCCGATTCCGGCATCTCCGCCAGGGTCAAGTCGTGGCGCGGGGAAAAACAGATCACGCGACTGGTCCCACGCGTCGTTTCGGCCCGCAGCAGCGGATGCTGGTGAACGACAACGTCCGGCGTATCGGGCAGCAGGGCCGCAAAGTCGTTGGTGAACACGTACGTGCTGGTGTAGGCCGGATTTGTCACACCGCCAGCTCGTTCGTTGCCGGGGCACAGGTAGCACGCGGGGTCATAGCTGGGGCGGTTCTCCTGCGGCAGGCGCTCCACCTGGCCCTTCCACGGGCGCTTGGTGCGATGTGGCGAAACCAGAATCCAATCGCCGGTCAGTGGATTGTATCGCCGGTGTGGATGTTCTGCGGGATTGAAAACGTTCAACGGAATTTCTCCCTCCATAAGTGACGTGCAAATTTTCGCACTACGAATCTTCACGGCGCGAGTCGCGAGTCCTCGCACAATAATTGTCAGATATTATAACCTGATATTGTCTTTATGCACATTAAGGCGTTGGCAAGACACGCTCAAAACTTTGAAGGTGACACTACGAATTTTGTAAAAAGTGCGCTTAAGGTTATACTGATAATCAAACGAGAATACAGCAACATTACAGGAACAAGTGAATGCCGACAGTTTTACGGGTTGGCCCTTACCGATTCTTTTTCTACGCTGGCGATGGCAATGAGCCACCTCACATTCATATTGAGCGGGACGCTGCCACCGCCAAATTCTGGCTAGATCCGGTCAGATTTCAGCGCAATCAAGGTTTCAGCAGGCATGAACTGCACCAAATGCAACGTTTAGTCGAGGAATACAGCGAAGAACTTTTACGGAGTTGGAATGAATACTTTAACGATTGAATTACGGTTACCCACCGCGCAAAACGTCGAGGTCACAGAAGATGCGCTCACGGTTGATTTTACAGATGGGCGCGCGGCTTCGGTGCCTTTGGCGTGGTATCCACGACTATTGCACGCTTCCTTGAAGGAACGTAAAAATTGGCGTCTCATTGGCAATGGTGAGGGGATTCACTGGCCTGACCTGGACGAGGACATCAGCGTTGAAAATATCCTGTTGTGGCAACCTTCACAGGAGAGCCAAGCGTCGTTCAAGCGTTGGTTACAAGCGCGGACAAAGTAAAAATCAAGCGCCTGAATGGTTAATCTTACCGCACTACCAGCGGCAGATACACACGTTCCCACACCGCCGTTGTCGTCAAAGCACTCACCGCATCGACCGCCACGTTCCCCTGCGACCTCGCCGTGACGGTCACCGTATCCGCAGCCGCCCCGAACCCGGCGGGAATCCGAACCCCGACATTGACCCGCGCCTTTCCGCTTACTGACAGGTTCACCTGCGCCGCGGAGAGCGTCACCGGCCAAAACGCATCGCTCACGCTCAGATCGAAGGTGTCCGCCACCTCGCCGGTATTCTCCACCGTCAGCGCGTAGACGATGGTCGTAGCAGGTTTCCCACTGCCGGTAGCCACGGTTGGCGTCAAGGCCACGCCATAGGTCAGCGTGACCGTATCGCCGGTCACAATGACATCGTGCGCCATCTCCACCGATCCGCAACCGTTCGTCGCCGTGACGCTCACCGGGTAGGTTCCGCTTGTCGTGTACGTGTGCGTGACGGGGTTGCCGGGTGCCGTGCCGCCGTCAGCGAAGCGCCACGTGTAGGTGACCGGCAGGAAAGCCGTCGACGTGGGCGGCAGCGCGGTGAAAGCAACGTCCTGCCCCGTCTCGGGATGCAGCGGCGACCAGGTGAAATCCACCTCTACGAGCGGCACACATGACTGGCACACAACGTCCACGGGGATGATGAGCGTGCCCGTGGTGGGATCGTTGTGGAAAACCTTAAGCGCCACATTATAGATGCCCGGCGCAGTGCAGTGAATCGCCACGTCGAGATCGACCTCGTCCGGCCCGGCGACCGTCCCGGTCAGCGGCTGAACCGCCAGCCACGGCACGTCACAGGTTGCGAGCGCCGCCTGCACTGCCGCCAGCGCGTCGATTTCGCCCCAGCCGGTGGCGTGATTGGGGATGTTACCCGGCCCCTCGTCGCCGTTGTTCGTGGCGTAGGGGATCGCCGTTGCCGTCTGCTCGATCAGCGTCTCCGTGGCGGCGTAGTTGCCCGCCAGACACGGTCCAGCTTCCCACATCAGCGCGATCAACCCGGCGACGTGCGGTGCAGACATCGATGTGCCGCCCCAACTGGCATACTCCGTGTCGCTGCCGTTCAGGCTGGAGCGGATACTGACGCCCGGCGCGACGACCTGCGGCTTGAGAGCAGCGTAGCCGCGTGGATTGAGGACATCCGGGTTATCGGTCGGCCCCCAGTTTGAGTGCGTGGCATAGAAGCCGTTGCTCTGGCCCGTGGATCCCACGCCCGTCACGTTGCCATAGCGGGCGGGATTGCCTACGGTGTTCAGACCGGGCGGGTAGGCGTAGTTGCAGTTGCTCGCGTTGCCGTTGGAGAAGATAGGATAGATGCCCGCCGCGTGCCAGACATCCACGACGTTTTGGAACCAGCCGTCGTAGACGCGACCGCAATCGCCCCAGGAGTTGTTGACGATGTGCGGGCGTTTGGCGGGCTCGCGCCAGCGCGCATCGCCCGCCGGGTACGGTGCGACGAGCCACTCCGCGCAGGTCAACAGCGCGGCATCCGGACAGCCAACGTCTGCGTTGCATGCGTCGCACGCGATCCACTGTGCGCCCGGCGCCATGCCGATTTGGTTGTCCGCGCCGTCGTCGCCGATCATAATGCCCATCGTGTGGCTGCCATGCCCGTGGTCGTCGTAGGGCGTGGGGTTGCCGGTATCGGCGTCCAGCCAATTGTAGTCGTGGTCGAACGCGCCGTCGCCTAAATTGCCGCGATAGTGATCGACCAGAGCCTGGTGCGTGTAGCGCACCCCCGTGTCGATGTTCGCTACGACGATCCCCGCGCCGCTGTAACCCAGATCCCATACCGCGTCAGCATAGACGTGCACAATGTTTGGTTCGATGCCAGCAGCGACGGACGTTTCCGCGCTTGCCGTGGATTCGATCAGCCCGAGCGTGCGTCGCGCGTGCAGCGCAGCGACTTCGCCGAAGCGCAGCAGTCCATCGAAGGTCTGCCGGTTCGAACTTTCAACGACGATCACGTTATCGACCCAAAACGCCTGATAGCGCACACCCCGCGCGTCGAGATAGGCGCGCACGCCGGCCTGGGAGCGTTCCGCCGCTGCCTGCAACGCTTGCATCACAAAGTCGCCCCGCGCCTCCCAATCCAGGGCGTAAGCGGGCATCAGGTCGGGGCGCTCGCGGAAACGAATGAGGTAGCCGGTCGTTTCATCTTCCGCCAGCGCCGCTGCAAGCTGCGGCTCAACCGCGATGCCGGGAAGCGCCGGTGTACGCATCGCCTCACTCAGCCCGGTCTCTACCCACGCCCGCGCAAGGCTCGATTCCGCGATACGGAACGTCAACGGCGCGTGTCCGGCGTTGGCGAGGGTCAGCGTGAGCGTCGTCGTGCGGCCGACGTAGGTCATCACAGGCGCGAGTACGGCGGGTGAAAGCGCGATGGATGGGCGCGGCAATGCGAAGTTTTGCGTGTGCGTAACGCTGGTCGTCACCACGATAGCGTCCGGCTCGACGGGCGTGTAGCCCGGCGCGTAAGCCGTCGCCGTATACGTCCAGGCGATCAATTCCGCCGGGCCGTAATGGCCGGTCGCGGCGTCCACCGGCAGCGCCAGACTTCCCGGTTCCAGAAAGACGAAGGCCGGTGTAACCGGTGCGAGATCCACGCTTTCTGCATCGAGGACGTAGCCTTCCAACCAGCCGCGTTCCGCGCAGAACGGGCAGTCGCGCCATTGCTCGAAAGGAGCCGGCACCAGCGTCCCCTGCCCCGCCGTGCCGCCGAGCGTCCAGAACGTCTCGACGTGAGGATCGCCGAAAGAGCCGTGGCGCGGCCCCAGGCTGCCGCCCCGCGCGGTTTGCAGGTCGGGTGGGCTGTCATCCCACGTGCCGGTCGTATAATCGTAGGCCCACACCCCGCGCTGCGGCGTCCAGCCGATCAGGCCGCCAAGCGTGTAAATCACGCCGTCGCGCGGATCCTCGACGATCAACGGCGTGCGATGGTAGGGTAAATCCGCCAGCGTTTCCCAGGCGTTGGCGACGGGATCATAGGCATACCAGCCGGCGTAGGCGTCGAAGTGCCCACCGGCAAAAAGTCGCCCGTGAACGCTGCTGCCCACGCTACCGCCCAATAGAAAACCGTAGCCTCCCTGCAATGGACAACTTGCTCTAGATGTCCATGCGTTTGTCGCCGGATCGTAAAGATAAGTCGGGCAATCGTTGGGATAGTCGCTGTCTGCGCTACCGCCCGCCGAATAGAGTTGTCCGACGACCACACCGCTCGCCTGCCCGCCGCGTGCAGTAGGCAAATTCGCGCCGGTGGACCAGGTATCGCTGGCAATGTCGTAGATGTAGAGCGTGCGATAGCCGGTGAAGTCGCCGTCGAAGCCGCCTGCCACGTAGAAACGGTCGCCGATCAACCCGTAGGCGGCGGCAAAACGCGCTTCCGGCAACGGGGCACGGCTCGACCACACACGCGTGTCGATGTCGTAACACCAATGTGCACCGGTCGCGTCAGGTGACGCTGCGCCGGTTAGCCCACCCACGAAGCAGAGCGTGCCGTCATCGTAGTAACTGTGCCCCCAGTAGAGAGCCGGCTCAGTTCCCACGGCCACGTCCGCCCACACGCTTTCGCCGCCGATAACGGTGGTCAGGGTGGATACGCCGGTATAGCCGCTGCCTGCCACCATCACCGTCGCAGCCACGTGGACTCCGGCGGGCATACATGCACCGGGGTGCACGGTCACCTCGAAATCGGCATCCGCACCGAAAGGCAGTGTGAAGGACGCCGGACCGCTGATAGCCCCTCCCTTAATCCCCCCCGTAGGGGGGGAGATGAGCGTGTAGGTAAGGGGAAAAACGCCGTCTGCGCCGGTGTAGTTCAGCAAGTTCAGCGTATACGTCTCGGCGAACGCTGCACATCCCACGACCGACAGCGTCTCGGGGGTAAGGTAGAGGCCCGGCGCGAGACATTGTGCGGCAATCGTCCCGCTGACCTCGTGGGGCACAGCGCCATACTGATCGCCGATGATGGTCCACGGCAGGTCCCAGGGAGATCCTGCGCAGTCCGGCAGTGTGACAGTCGCGCAGAAATCGTAGGTCCCATTGACCCACGCGCCCCACGTGGTGGGATAACCGGCGGTTTGCCAGTAGACGATGTTTCCAAGTGCGACACCGGCCTCGGTGCCCTCACCGGCAGAGGCTACGGCATCGACAATCCAGGGATCGGGCAGGTCCACCGCGAAGCGATCCATGTACTCCAGATCGGGGGAATGTACGGTGACGTTGAAACACACATCCACGGGGATGGCGGTACGCAACGATGCGGGGACGACGGCATTGACGGTCGAGCCGTCGATTTGCGTCAGTGCAGCGCTATCCTGGGGTTGCACCTCGGCAGCGGGGAGGTTAACAGTTCTCGCCTGACGTGGCTGCGCAGAAGAATCCACACCAACTGCCAGAAGCACACCCAATACAACAATCCCAACAATGAGTCCCCAGACCTTGAATTTACCCACACCATGCCTCCGCATCCGTCGATGTGGGGGTACTATAAAGCGTTTTATCGGCGGGTCAAATTGCAGCTAAAGGCTTCCGCAGTCCTAGATTTATGGTATAATGCGCTTTGTAACTGCGGGCGTGGCTTAATGGTAAAGCCTTGGCCTTCCAAGCCAATGATACGGGTTCGATCCCCGTCGCCCGCTTGATGGGCCCATAGCTCAATGGTTAGAGCAGCCGGCTTCGCTAGACAGAGTGGCTAAGTCCAGATGCGGATTATGAAGTTCGGCGTGGCAGTTTTGACAAACCAGAATACACTTCTTAGCTTCGGTCAGGACAACTTCGAGAGTTCGGTTGGAAAGAGAGCGCATATCCAGCTTGAAGTCCTTATCGAAACCGATATGGTGAAAGGTTAACGCGGCCAAGTTGCGATCATATCCACACACCGAGCAACGACCGCCAAAGGCTTCCACCAGTTCGAGTTTTCTGGCAAGGCCACGCTTTTTCTGTGCAGGATAGCTTTGAAGAGTCTTGTTCTTGCATAATGGAGAGCAATATTTCTTCTGTCGTCCTTGCAGAGGAGCGCCGCAAACGATACAGTTAGAGGTTCCGTTCATAACCGCATTGTATTATGGATATGCTATCTAGTCAAGGGGGCGGCTTATCGGGAAACTGGTAAGTGTTTACCTGTCAAATTCGGGGAAGCCTGAGCCATCGCGGTATGGTAATCCCGAGCCAAGCCCACATCGGTGGGAAGGTGTAGAGACTGGACGGCAGGCACCCTCGGCCTTCAAGTCAGGGTGAAGGGACAGTCCAGCCCACAAACTCGAAAGAGGCGGCGAAAGCCGTAGGGGGAAGCATAACCGGTCGGTTCCAGGTTCGAATCCTGGTGGGCCCACTTAAATCTTGACCTACGGCCTGGCGGTACGCAGGCCGTTTGTCATGTAGTACAATTTAGGGAAGGAATTTGTATGGATAGTGAGCATATGTTAGCGCGATTGGATGCGGTCGAAGCGCGGTTCGATGAATTGACGCGCCTGCTGGGCAATCCTGAAATCGCGCAGGATTATGAGAAAGTGGCCGAATACGCCAAAGAACGCGCGGATTTAGAAGAAAAAGTCAGCATCTACCACCGTTACAGGCAAATCGAAACGGAACATGCTGCGGCTGAGGAAATGTTGGCCGACGAGGACGAAGACATCCGCGCAATGGCCGAGGAAGAACAGGCCCAGTTGGCAGCAGAACGGGAAGCGCTGGAGCAAAAGCTGCGCCAATTGCTGATCCCCAAAGACCCGCGCGACGAACGCAACGTCATCGTAGAAATCCGCGCTGGGGCCGGGGGCGACGAGGCCGGTCTCTTCGCCGCCGACCTGCTGCGCATGTACACCCGCTATGCCGAACGGCAAGGTGGGTGGAAGACAGAGCTGATCAGCGAAAGTCGCACCGGCATCGGCGGCTTTAAAGAAGTCGTCTTCACGGTGCAGGGCAAGGGTGCATACTCACGTCTCAAGTACGAGAGCGGCGTGCATCGCGTGCAGCGCGTCCCCGCCACCGAGTCCAGCGGGCGCATCCACACTTCGACCGTCACCGTGGCGGTGCTGCCGGAAGTGGATGACGTAGAAATCCACATCGACCCCAAGGACCTGGAGATCGATACGTACGGCGCTTCCGGCCCCGGTGGACAACACATGCAGAAGAACGAGACCGCCATCCGCATCACCCACACACCCTCGGGGCTTGTAGTCGCGTGCGAAAGCGAACGCTCGCTGACACAGAACAAACTGCGTGCGATGAGCGTCCTCCGCGCCCGCATGTACGAAATCGAGCAGGCCAAACAGGACGCCGAGATCGACGAGGCGCGCCGTTCCCAGGTAGGGACGGGCGAACGCAGCGAAAAAGTCCGCACCTACAACTACCCGCAGAACCGCGTCACCGACCACCGCGTCGGGGTGAACTCGTACAACCTGCCCGCCGTGATGGAGGGCGACATCGACGAATTCATCGACGCCCTGACGCTGGACGAGCAAACCCGTCGTTTGACGGCGATGGGAGCGTAGTCCGCGCCCTCAAAATTTCCGTCAGCAGATTAAGCCGAATTAGCAGATTTTTGGTCTTTTGACAGCAAAAATCTGCTTCATCTGCTCAATCTGCTGACAAGATAAAACCCCTACTCAGAAACCTTCGGCAGTTTCTCCAGCGCGCGCTCGATCTGCGTCTCTTTGAGCTGGTAATCCGTCAATGCCTGGCGGTGATAGGCGTCGTACGCCCCCAGATCGAAGTGCCCGTGCCCACTGGCGTTGAAGAGAATGGTCTTCGCCTCGCCGGATGCCTTGCAGGCCAGCGCTTCGTCCATCGTCGCCTTGACGGCGTGCGCGGTTTCCGGCGCGATGATGAAGCCCTCGGCCTGTGCGAAGCTCTGCGCCGCGTTGAAGACCTCGAGCTGGTGGTAGGCACGCGCTTCGGCGTAGCCCTGTTCCAGCAGCGCGCAGATGCTCGGCGCCATCCCGTGATAGCGCAAGCCACCGGCGTGCACCGGTGCGGGGATGAAATCGTGGCCGACGGTGTTCATCTTCACTACAGGACCGGTCTTGGCCGTGTCGCCCCAGTCGTAGGCGTAGATACCGCGCGTCATACTGGGGCAGGCGGTGGATTCCACGAAGATGGCCCGCATGTCCGGCTTATTGCCGGTGAGTTTGTCCCGCATAAAGGGGAAGATCAGACCGGCAGCGTTGCTGCCACCGCCCGCGCAACCGATGAGGATGTCGGGATAATCGCCCGCCATCTCCATCTGCTTCATCGCTTCCAGGCCGATGACGGTCTGGTGCAGCAGTACGAAGTTCACTACACTGCCAAGCGAGTACTTGTAGCCATCGTGAGTGACGGCGTACTCAATCGCCTCGCTGATGGCGATACCCAGGCTGCCCGGCGATTCGGGGTTTTCCGCCAGGATCGCGCGACCAGCGTGCGTCTCGCTGCTTGGACTCGGCACGACGGTTCCGCCCCACGTTTCCATCATGATGCGGCGGTAGGGCTTCTGCTGATAGCTGACCGCCACCATAAAGACCTTGCACTTCAATCCGAATATATTGGTGACCTGGCTCAAGGCGCTGCCCCACTGCCCGGCGCCGGTCTCGGTGGCAAAGCCCTCCAACCCCTCCTGCTTGCCGTAGTAACACTGCGCCACCGCCGTGTTGGGTTTGTGGCTCCCTGCCGGGCTGACCCCTTCCCACTTGTAGTAAATCTTGGCAGGCGTGTCCAGTGCCTTTTCCCAACGGTGCGCCCGGTAAAGGGGCGACGGCCGCCACATCTTCAGCACGTCCGCCACCTCGTCGGGGATCTCGATGAAGCGCTCGGTGCTGACCTCTTGCGCGATCAATCCTGCCGGGAAAATGGGCGCCAGATCGTCCGGCCCGAGCAATTCCAATGTGACCGGATGGCGATAGGGCGGCGGCGGCGACTTCATGTCCGCCACAATGTTGTACCAATGGGTCGGCATTTCGTTTTCTTGTAGCATGTACTTATACTGTTTCATTTCAATTCCTCCTTTGACTGGTTACTGGTTACTCGTTACTCGTTACTGGTTACTCGCAAGATATGCACCACGGTCGGCAAAGAACTGCTTGTAGATGCGATAATGCGCGGTTTGTTCGTAAGTCACCTCCTCGATATGCCCCTCATCAAAACTAAAAATCTGCGCATCTGGGTACGCCAACAAAATCGGCGAATGGGTCGCAATGATGAACTGCGCTTGTCCTTCCGCCACTAACCCTTGTAACAACTTGAGGAACCGGATCTGGCTTGCGGGTGAGAGCGCCGCCTCCGGCTCATCCAGAAAATACAGCCCCTTCAGGTGATAACGGCCCTTGAAATACGTGAGCATGCTCTCTCCATGCGAGAGCGTGTTGAGCATATGACCGCCCTGGTAGGCCAGCCGTCCGGGATCGCACAAGGCCGCGTCGTCGAGGAAATCGGCCATATCCTGGAAGGTCTCCGCGCGGAAGAGCGAGCCGGGGACGTGCCCGTTAGCCCACGTCACGTCGATGAAATCCACCAGGCGGTCGGCGTAGGGGTTGTCGTAGCCCGCGCGGCGCTTTTGTTTGTCCCAGATGTAGACGCCGCACTTGCGGGTCAAGGCCTCCAACAACGTAGACTTCCCCGATCCGTTCTCGCCCACGAAAAAGACCACCGGTCTCTTCAAGACCAAAGCCGCCGTCCGGCGCAGCGTCGGAATGTTGAACGGATAATAACGGTCGGTCGGGTAATACTCTTTGTGCAACTTCACCTGGGTGATGTACATCGTCCTCTCCTTAATAAACCGCGAATCACGCGAATCTTGTATTGGTCGGGATGATACTAAACACAAAAGTGGCAAATTTTACCGCCGAGTGCGCTGAGCTCGCTGAGATTTTATGCTATTTCTCTGCGTCCTCGGCGTGCTCAGCGGTGAAAACCGATTTGACCGAGTGTACAATATCTTGTCGACCAGTACAGAATCACGCGAATCTTCGCTAATTTTTAAAAGAGATTCGCGCAGATTCGCGGTTAAGAATCCGCCCGCAGGCTAAAGGGCGCGCCGGTCTGCAGGGCGGCGCGCAGGCGCGGGCCGGCCATGCCCATCGCGTCGTAGACCATCGCCATCGTCTGGCGCGCCTGGAACTGCATCTTGCGCGTCCCTTCCACCAGTACGTCTTCAACCATGCCCGGCTGCTGCGCGTAAGCCGCGCGGCGCTCGCGGATCGGGTCGAGGAAAGCGTTGATGGCGCGGGCCAGCTTGCGCTTCACCTCAACGTCGCCCACCTTGCCCAGACGATAGCGCTCTTTGAGATCGTTCACCTCGTCGAGATCGGGATTGAAGGCGTCGTGATAGATGAAGACCGGGTTGCCCTCGACCGTGCCGGGGATGTCGGCGCGGATGCGATTGGGATCGGTGTACATGCTACGCACCTTCTCCTCCACTGTCTTGGCGTCGTCGGACAGCATAATGGCGTTGCCAAGTGACTTGCTCATCTTCGCCTGCCCGTCAATCCCCACCAACGTCGGCACGTCGCCGATGAGCGCCTCCGGGATGGGAAACACCTCCGCTTCGTAGAGGCGATTGAAGCGGCGCGCGATCTCGCGGGTGATCTCGACGTGCGCCTCGTTATCCTTGCCCACCGGCACGAGGTGCGCGCGCGGCAACAGAATGTCCGCCGCTTGCAGTACGGGATAACCGACCAGGCCGAAAGGCACTGTCTCGTCGTCCATATTGGCGGCGCGCGCCATATCTTTGATGCTCGGCAGCCGCGTCAACCGAGGCAGCGTCACCAGGTCGCCGAAAATGAGCGTCAACTCCGAGGTCTCCGGTAGCGCCGATTGC
>Ga0209614_1001334_pt1 | contig 18816 bp, 15 predicted proteins | sample BlaSprsedimmetaG_FD_185484 | JGI IMG/M metagenome (GOLD analysis project Ga0209614, IMG submission 185484) | Hot spring sediment bacterial and archeal communities from California, USA to study Microbial Dark Matter (Phase II) - Blank Spring... ... | reverse complement strand
CCCCAGTCTTCGTCACGTAATTCTTGTTTTCAAAGAGCAAACTGAAACTACCTGGGGCCAATTTAAAAATATTCTGACCTCATTTGCACTTGGCTCTCAGTTTGATCTTAAAACAGCTGCATGACTTTTTACGAGGTCATCATATTTCAAAGCAGACAAAATCAACAATATACTTATCAACCGGCTGTTGTCTCCTGAATTTCAATCCTTCCATCTGCTTCATTCTCAAATGTCTCCAGAGTAATTGCTCAGCATCTGTCGGTCTTTTCCTTAGAATTTTTCCCAACTCAGTTAATTTCTTCAAGGGGTAATCACCCCCACCCTAACCCTCCCCCGTCAAGGGGGAGGGTATATTTTAGACTCCCCCGTCAAGGGGGAGGGAATAATTCTTACCCACTCAGTTTAAGAAAGAACTATAATTTGTCAGCGGTCAGCTTGGGGAATATCTGCTGAAAGCCGATGGCTGATAGCTGAATGCTCACCATAAGAAACGATCAGATCCCTGATCGGGACAAAATTAAAATCACTTAGCAACGTTTTAAATCGTCCTTCAACCTTATCGAGATTCAAATAATGGCGGACCCTTGATTTCAACGGGGCATTGTCAATTTTTGGCTGTCCCGGATCAAATTCCCAGGGGTGTAAATAGAATATGAACGGTCTTTGTTCAGTCCTGTTGATGTGCCCAAGCAACCGCTTCACCAGCCAGTAGGGAAATAGGCGAAAATAGCCTCCTCCGGCGATAGGAATATTTTGTCTAAGAAGCCGGATAGTGGAGATGGGAAACTCCCAAAGGATGTTCGAATCGTTAGAATCGTTCGAGCTGTTCGAGGCGTTAAAAACGTTCAAATTGTTCGAACCGTTTGAGTCGTTCGCGCGTTCAAACGAGTTCTTAGCAGCGAACGATCGAACTGTCTGAACGTCACCGTTCAGACAAACCTTAAACGGGAATCGTGGGGCATCAGGAAAGCCATAGACATCATGATGCACGGGAAAGATGCTGGAATCGTATTTATATCCTTCTTCCGCCAGAATCTTAAGCGCCCATAAACTCTTTCTGGTAATGGAATAGGTGGAGGCGCGGTAACCGATAACCTCTTCACCGGTTATATCTTCAAGTATCTTTTTTGTTCTTGCGACATCCGCCCGAAATTCGTCCGGCGTCTGGTTGGTCACCAGTTCATGGCGATAACCATGTGATGCCACCTCATGCCCCTGTTCAGCAATATCTCTGACCAACCCCGGATACCGCTCGGCTATCCACCCCAGGATGAAGAAAGTAGCCCTTACCGGATCGCTTGACCCGTTCGAAGCGTTCGAGCGTTCGAGCGAGTTCGCTTCCGTGAATGGTTGAACGATTTGAACGTTATCTTCTGTTCGTTTAGCGGGACTGCTTGACCTGTTCGAAGCGTAGAAATTGTTCGAAACATCTGGATTGCTCAACATCTCTAAGATCCTGTAGGTATTACCTTCCACCCGTGACTCGTAGTTATCCCAGTCTGCAGGATTTATCACACTTGAGAAGGCGTGTACCTGGAAATAGTCTTCCACGTCTATGGTGAGGGCGTTAGCGATTGGGCTCATCATCCGCGATACTTATAACTCCGGTAATACTCATACTCACGCGAAAAATGAGTGAACCCGTTGAAGGCCACACCTATAATTTTATCTCTGCCCAGCACTGAAACCGATCTTTTAATTATATCACGATCTATCTTTCCTCTCCTCACAACCATGAGAATGCCGTCTACACTTTTGGCCAGGACAGACACCTCTGCCGTTATCTGAACCGGAGTGGTATCAAAGACTACGAAACGGTCATGGTAACGATTCTTGACCTCCTCTATAAAACGGCCCATTTTCTCTGAGGACAGGAGTTCGGACGGATTGGGCGGCGGCATACCGCCGGGCAGCAAAGTCAATTTGCTAATGTCTGTCTTAATGAAGAGATTTTCCAAAGGGGCATCGTGAGCCAGATAATCGCTCAGGCCATGCTCACCGGATACATTAAATAAAAGGTGCTGTCCTGGCCTGCGGATGTCGCAATCAACCAGCAAGACATGCTCCTGAATCCCCTGCGCGATGCTAATAGCCAGATTAGCAGCAATAAGTGATTTACCTTCCTCCTCCATAGCGCTTGCGACCATTATGGTCCTGGGGATAGAGCCATTGCGGGGGTGCAGTATGCGGGAACGCAGCATCTTGAATTGTTCAGCGGCCAGGGACTGTGGATCGGTCACGGTTATCAGCCGCTCGTCAAGGCCATAAGCCGCATACTGATCCGCAAGAGGCAGACTCTCAATCTCAATATTGCGCCCCGGCGCATCTACGATACCCATCTCCTCGGCCACTTCTATCTCAGCCGAAACCTCCGGTACAGCACGCCCCGGCGCATCTGCGACACGCCCCGGCGTGTCTGCGACCGGTCTTTTTACCTTCTCCCGGTTAAATTTCTCCAAGGCGTCATATATCTTGCCCATAACTTCTCCTATTTCTCATCTTATGATTCACCCCAAAGGCGCAAAGGACGCTAAGTTTTTCTTGCCTTTTTTACACACCCCGCCTGCTACGCAGGCACCCCTCTTGCTAGAGGGGAATTTTACGGTCTGCTCCGCAGCTACCCCCCTTGTCAGAAAGGAATTTTACCACTCGCTATGCGTCGGCAGTCCCCTCTAATAAGAGGGGATTCAGGGGTGTGTTCCTGCGGCCCCTGCGTCTTTGCGGTGAACAGTTACGAAAAATAAAATATCCCCCACAATACAATGGCTATAACCCCGGCTACGGCCCCCATTCCCCACTTCAACCATGCCGGGAAAAATCGAGGCCTCTTTTCGCCGGGAAGCGTCAGGTCTTTTGATGCCTCTCTAATTATTCTGGTATTAATCTCTTTCTTGCCTCTTACAAAGCCAGTCAGTAGGGCCTGGTCGGCCAGGATATTAATGGCCCGCGGGTATCCCCTTGTATATTTGTAGATTGCTCGTACAGCGCCAGGTTTAAAAAGATTACTAAACTTGGCTCCAGCAACAAGCAGGCGCTTTTTCAGGTATTCCCCGACATCCTCCCTGGTCAGTGGCAGGAGGTGATAAGAAGCGCATATGCGCTGTCTCAAGGGCAAAAGGGATGGATCCGTGAGCTTCTGGTTCAATTCTGGTTGACCAACCAAAAAGATGTTTAATAGTTTTTCCTCGGCCGTTTCTAAGTTAGAAAGGAGTCTTATTTCCTCTAAAAGCTCAACAGATAGCTTATGAGCCTCGTCAATAACAAGGAGGACATATTTCCCTTGAGAGGCAGATTCGTGCAGGAAATCGGAAAACTTCATCAAAAATTGCGCCTTGGAAAAGGTCCCTACCGAAAGCCCGAAGGCATTGCCTATATAATACAAAAAATCATCGACGCTCATGCCGGGATTAGACACTGCGGCATAATGTATATTATCCTTCAGACCCGCCAGCAATGCCTGCAACAATGTGGTCTTGCCGGTGCCTACATCGCCGGTGATAACTACAAACCCTTTTTTCTCCTCCACCCCGTACCTCAAATGGGCCAGGGCCTCTTTATGGCCTTCGCTCCAAAAGAGAAAACGGGGATCGGGCGTTATCTTAAAAGGCTTTTCATTCAGGTAATAGAAACGCTCGTACATAGCTATAGCAACGCCCCCGGGTACTTTTTTATTACGGCGAATAGAAGAACAGACGTAACTACAATTCCAAAGCTTATTACAGAAATCGCAATAACCCTTTGTTTTTTCTTTACTTTCATGTCCTCAGCCGTGACCAGCACAGGGATGCCGGCCAGTACCGGCAGATTCAGAAATGATTCTATGTCTTCAAGACGGTAAAACGACTTATCAATATATTCACGGCCAAAGGCCAGCCCGACGGATCCACCCAGGGCAGCAAATATGACCATCGCCAGTATCCTGGGGATGTCGGGTTTGGACGGCATCTGGGGCACCCGGGCCGGGTCAAGTATCCGGAACTGCTCGCCCTTCTGCCTTCTTTCCAGGTTCTCGGCCCGTTCCGCCTCCAGCTTTTTGGCATCCAGATTTTGATAGCTCGCGCTCAAGTTGTCATAATTTCTCTGGAGATCAAGAAGCTCCCGCTCCCGCCGTGGTATATTCTCAACTCTACCCTGGTAGGCATATATCTTTTGTTTTACCTTGTCCGACTCTATTTGAAGGTTCTTTACCTCCATGTCAACGGCATATACCTGCTGCTGGAGATTCGCAATGACCCGGTTGCCTTCAATCGCCCCCTGGCCTTCTCCCTTCTCACCGGTTTTACCCTCTGTTTTTCCCCATTTTTCGAGCAGCTTCTTGGTCCTAAGGACATCCGGGTGGTTGGGCGTGTACCTCGACTCCAGGACGGCAAGGTGTTCTTTTAATTGTTCAAGAGAGTCAACCCCCGCCTCTCCCGGGGATCCGGGTCCTAATCTGGTTCGTGAAAATTCCTTTTCAGTAGCGATCTGTTGCTGGAGGAGTATCTTTCTGTCTTGGGCGCGTCTTATACTCTCCTGGATGGCGTCCAGTTGCTGCTGAAGCCGTGCCAACACCGCCAGGGTGGCCTCTCTCTGTTCCGGCAATTCACCCATATGGGACATCTTATAAGCGCCAATGGCTGCCTCACGTTCCTTTAGCTGTGTTTCCAATTGCTGTAGTTGCTCAGCCAGGAATTCACTTGTACCCACGGCCTGCTCTTCCCGCAATTTCAGGTGTTCTTCCATGAACATGGAGGCCAGTGTATTTGCCACTAAGGCCGCAGTCTGGGGTGATTCATCCTCATAACTAAGGGTAAAGGCGGTAGCCCCTTGTTTGGCCATGGCCTGCTGGGCAGAGGAAATTTCGAGTTTGATCCTCATCCGTATATTTTCTATTACTTTCTCCATAGGGAGTTTTTTGCGCTCCTCAGGATAGAGATTAAGCTGGGTTATAACCCCCTCCAGTCTGGTGCGGCTTAATATCTCCTCGCCGATGGAGTGGAGCCGTTCATCTATATCCGCGGTGACCGTGGAATGGACAAAGGCCTCCGGGACCCTCTGCCTAATGATACTTATGGTAGTAGAGGCCTTATAGGTTTTCGGGGCAACGAGGCAATATATCAGCCCCGCGACGAGGATAAGAAAAAAAGTGGGAATTATATACCACTTCCTGCGCCGGAGCATGTCCAGGTAATAGGTAAAGTCTATTTTGCTTTCTTTTTCTGTCATGATTACCTCTTCGCTTTCAGGATTATAGGTAGCCGCAGGCTTTAGCCTGCGTAAGAAGCGCAACCTAAAGGTTGCGACTACCTATTTTGCTGATAGCTGACCGCTAATTATAACTGGCTGTGATCCTTAGCATAATCTGATTATCGTCATAGTCGTTGAGACCCACATTCGATTCACGCTCCGTGTGCTGTCCGCTGAGAGAAAGAGACAGCCAGCGTCTATAACTATAGGCAAGGCCGGCAGTGGCTGACCAAAGTTTATCCCGCCTATCGGCCTGCTCAATAAACTTTTCTTCCACATAACTTAGTCCGCCGCTCGCCGTCAAATCGGGCAGTAATAAGTAATTAATCTTTCCATTAGCGGACCAGAACTTGGCAAAGCCAAGATTTTCCGCATCAGAGAGTTCCTGACGGTAGCCGCCCTGTCCCCCCACGGAAACGCTGCCCCGCTCGAACTTCTGGTTAATCCCAAGCTGATAATTCAATCCGTCGTTTGTCCCGCCCCTTTCAGGATTGCGCAAAAAATATCCGACGCCCGCGCTCAACGTAGTATGCGGTCCCGGGCTTATACTATATGAGACCATCCCATCGTGTATTACATAATCCGTCCGGCCCGGGTCATAATTCATGTCGGTATAATTATAGGCAAGTGAAATACTGCTGTCCTGGCTAAACAGATGAATGAGGCGCGCACTGCCTGTATATTGCTTAAAGTCAGGGGTTGCCTCATAATCGCTTATGGAGTGCCGAACGGTTAAGTCCAGACCGTTTTGCACGTCAAACCAGTAAGATAACCCCGCATAGGGAGTCTGGATCCGGGTATCCTCCACTTCCGGATCCTTATTTTCAAGATGGCTGTCGTTATAGCCTAAAGAGAAGTGATCCTTCAGACCAAACTGATGCGAGATTTTGATATCACCGGTATTACGATAATAGGGATTCCGGGTCCGGCGTGTAGCATAGATGGCCTCGTCCATTTCCCGGGGTTCCTCTGTCCGGTAGAAACTATCCCGAAAGTCGATACGGGTATAGGGACCGGCCTGCCAAAAGGCGCTTAAATTGCCATTGTGGCGCACAGTATTATATTCGGTATATCGCTTGTAAAAGACAAATCCCGGGCTGTAACTCAGGGTGATACCTCTGGTGGGACACTGGACATCAAAGGCAACTGCCGGCGATATGTTACTTGTCCAGTCCGATGTCTCATTAGTAGATCTGAGGAAGATATTATCGTCATATTTTTCCTCAACAGAGAGGCTCGGAGTAAACTTATACTGGCATTCAGCCCGGACTGAAGGGTCCGCCCACAAAAAACAGGACAGAAATAACAACACGATACCCATCACTCTAAGATATCTCATAACCGTATTTCCCCTGAATAATCTGTTCAATCTAAAGCTGATAGCTGAGTGCTGACCGCTGATAGCTTCTTACGGAATAATAATGGTATCATTTGGCTGCAGGTAGATATTCTGCTCCGGTTTACGTCCTGAGATCACCTTCTTATAATCAAAAGGTATGCGTTTTTCTTCACTCCCGGCCCGGCGAATAATAAGTATATCATCAGAATCCGCCCATTCCGCAAGACCACCGGCCACGGAAAGGGCCTGCAACACCGTCATATCCTTACTCAGCAAATATTCGCCCGGCTTCTGTACCTTACCTATAATGTATATCCTGCGGCTCAGGCTCTCCTTAACTATAACCGAAACTTCCGGCAGTTCTACAAAATCCTTAATCTTTTCCTCTAAGTCTTTCTTTAATTGAAGGGGCGTGAATCCGGCCGCCTTTACATCGTTAAGTAATGGTAAGGTTATCATGCCATCAGCCCTTACCGGTACAACCCGCGAAAAGTCAGGTTCCTTCCAGACCTGGATTTCGAGAATATCACTCGGCCCTATAATGTAACTATCATCAACCACTGGTTTTTCACCTAAAAATCCCCCTGTATCCCCCTTTTCCAAAGGGGGAATTGATGGGCCGCCGTCTTTTCCCAAAGGGGGACTTAACGTACCCCCCCCTTTTCCCGTCTCAACCGGGGCATTCCCGGAACCGCCTTCTTGTGCCTGGCTGACGTAAAGCGGGAAGAGTGCCAATATTAAAATCAAAAAAAAGATTCTTATTGAAGCCTTAATCCTGAAGTTCTTCATATTCCACCCTCTTGTTCTCACTTTTATATCCAGCGATTTGATTATGACTATACCATTTTTCGGTCTTAGTGTATAGCGTTTAGCGGATAGCGTGCAGCGTATAGTTACACGCTAATCCCTAATCGCTAAACGCTATCTTCCTGGAAGCAATTAATATGCCACTAGTTAGTTTTCATCCGAAAAGTCCCCCAAAATTCCCCCCTCCCTCGACGGGAGGGGGCGAGGGGGAGGGTGAACAGTCTGAAATTACACATTTTCTTCACCCCCACCCTATCCCTCCCCCGTCAAAGGGGGAGGGGATATGGGAGTTTCCAGATGAACACTAGTTAGCGTATAGCGCGCAACGATTAGCGTGCAGCATATCTGAAGAAAAACGTATAATTTTTGCCGGAAAATAGAAAATAAAAAAAGGAAGTTCACAGAATGGAAAAGTTTTTCACATTTTTATGCACCAGGCGAGAGAAAAATTATTCCTCAAAAAATGGAAACCAAATTCCACACTGGCAAACTAGCGGATAGCGTTTAGTGCCTCCATACCGATCTCGCCGATGTTCTCTACCACATGGATACCGTGTTGCCGGAGGGTTTCCATTTTCTGGGCGGCAGTGCCCTGGCCGCCGGATATAATAGCCCCGGCATGGCCCATGCGCTTGCCCGGAGGGGCGGTGCGGCCGGCAATGTAGCTGATAACCGGCTTGGGAAAGGATTCTTTTATGTACCTTGCGGCCTCTTCCTCTGCCGTGCCGCCGATCTCGCCGATCATGACCACGGCCCCGGTGTCATCGTCAGCGGCAAATAGTTTTAAAATATCAACAAAAGTAGAACCGATAAGCGGGTCGCCACCGATACCCACACAGGTGGACTGGCCCAAACCAGCCTTGGTCAATTGATCCACCACTTCATAAGTCAAGGTGCCGCTGCGAGAGACAACGCCAATAGGGCCCGGCCTGTGGATAGGACCGGGCATGATGCCTACTTTGCACTTACCCGGCGAGATGAGACCCGGGCAGTTGGGACCGATGAGATGGCAGTCTTTGCCGTCCAGGTAACGAAGGACACGCACCATATCCAAAACGGGAATCCCTTCAGTAATACAGACAACGACCTTAAGGCCGGCATCTGCCGCCTCAACGATGGCGTCAGCCGCAAAGGAAGCCGGAACAAATATCAAAGAGGTATTAATAGCATGCGCGCGACAGGCCTCGCGTACGGTATTATAGACCGTAACGCCATCTACCTCCTGGCCTTTTTTACCCGGCGTAACCCCGGCCACGATCCTGGTTCCATAAACCATACACTGCCGGGCATGGAAACTGCCTTCCTTGCCGGTCAGCCCTTGGACAACTACACGTGTATTTTCGTCTATAAGGATACTCATTTTAACGTATAGCGGTTAGCGTGTAGATAATCTGCTAATATAGATTTTTAAAAGTTTCATTACTCCCTGATTAAGCCCATAAACTTCGCCGAATAGCTTGCCGTCACAAAAACCTAGGTCTCTGCTTAATGAGAGTTGTGTTTCTAACTCAGCGACAGATCCCAAGGAAACCTTTAAGAATTGAACATATTCTTGAGCCTCTTGCAAAACTCCATTTTTTGTCATTCCCGCAACGCTTTTGAGCGGGAATCTGGTTTTATTCAAGTAAAAACCATATCCGTCCCCGAATGCCTGTATCGGGGATAAAATCATTCGGGGATGACAGACAATTTTGCAAGAGCCTCTCTTTTTATCCCTTTACGTGCCCTGTCCGCTAACCCGCTATTCGCTATAACGGATGTCACTTCTTTCATATCGCGAGCCACCGTAAAGTTTAAGTCTGATTGTGCCAAGAGTTCAGTACCCTTCTCCTTATTGGTACCCTCCAGGCGGACTACTATAGGGACTTTTACCTCAAGCTCGGAAACTGCGTTTATGACGCCCTCGGCGAGCACGTCGCAGCGCAAGATACCTCCAAAGATATTGATGAGTACCAGCTTAACCCGTTCGTCGGAAAGTATGAGCCGGAAGCCGTTAGCCACGGCCTCGGCATTAGCCCCGCCGCCGACATCCAGAAAATTAGCCGGTCTTGCCCCGGCCAGGTCGATGGCATCCATAGTAGCCATAGCCATTCCCGCACCGTTCACCATCATGCCCACCGTGCCGTCCAAACGGATATAATTCAGCCTGTAGCGCGCAGCCTCTTCCTCCCATGTGTTCTCATATTCTCGCCATTCAAGGATATCTTTATGTCTGAAGCGGGCGTTGTCGTCGACATCAACCTTGGCATCAAGGGCAAATATCTTTTTATCCTTGGTAACAACCAGGGGATTTACCTCAACCAGCGAACAATCATATTTCGTAAAGACCTGATAAAGGCCACTCAAAAGAGAAGAAAAACTTGACCCAAGGGCTGGCTCCATATTTAACTGATAGAAAAAGCTACGCATCTGGTAAGGCATAAGCCCGAGAACCGGATCAATAGCTTCCGTTATTAGAAGGTGCGGTTTAGACTGGACAATCTCCTCAATCTCCATGCCCCCGGCTGCGCTGGCCAGAATCACCGGACGCGCCGTGGTACGGTCTATGGTAATGGCCAGATAATACTCTTTTTCGATGGAAAAGGCGCGTTCAACCAGGACCCTGTGCACGAGTCTGCCTTGGGGCCCGGTCTGAGGGGTGACCAGATTCATACCGATGATCTTTGAGGCCTTCTCAACTACCGCATCTCTATCCTCCGCTATCTTTATACCCCCGCCTTTTCCCCGACCGCCAGCGTGAACCTGAGCCTTAACGATAAATGGCCCGTGTCCCAACTTATCAGCCACAGCTCCAGCCTCCTCCGGTGAAGCAGCTACCTCGCCCGGCGGCACAGGGACGCCTTCCCGCGCAAAAAGAACCTTAGCCTGATATTCATGTAGTTTCATGGCAATGTCCGGGTCAAATTTTATAGCCTAAGCCAGGGGAAAAGACAAGGAATTTTGGGGGATTTACCGCAAAGACGCAAAGGAAAACAAAAAACTTAACGTTATCCCCTATCCGCCATACGCTAGTATCCGTTCACCGTTATCAGTTCACCGTTGTCCGTAAGAACCTGAGAAGCTTTTTTTCGGTGAGCCTGTCTGCCGACAGGCAGGCAGTCAATGGTGATCGTATTTTCCGGCAACCGTCGCCCCTCAAAAAATGTAAAAAACTCCGCATAGTAAACGGTGAAGGTATTTTCCGTTATTCGGCCACCGATGTCCGTGAAAAGCACGAAAACGTCTTTTTCGGTGAACGGCGAACGGACAACGGTGAACAGTTACATTCGCTACACGCTATAGGCTATACGCTATTTTACCCGCCATATATGTGCGCCGACCGAGGAGAGTTTTTCCTCAAGCCGTTCGTAGCCACGGTCGAGATGATAGACACGGGATACCTCCGTCTTACCTTCAGCTACGAGCCCGGCCAAAATAAGTGAAGCACTGGCCCTAAGATCAGTAGCCATAACCGGCGCAGCCAGCAGATTACCGCCCCCCTTAATGATCGCGCTCCGTCCTTCGACGATAATGTCGGCGCCCATTCGTTGCAGTTCGCCCACATGCATAAACCGGTTTTCAAATATGGTTTCGGTTATGACCGATAGGCCGTTCCCCATGGTCATTAACACCATCATCTGGGCCTGTAAATCGGTAGGGAACCCCGGATAGGGTTGCGTCTTCACATCTACACTACGGATAGGACCGTTTCGGCGCACCCGCATGCCGCCGGAATCTACATCGACGACGAGACCGGTCTCGCGCAGTTTGGCTATAGACGCCTGAAGATGGCCGGCCTGGCAATTTCGTAAAAATAGGTCTCCGCCTGTCAATCCCGCAGCAATCATATAAGTCCCGGCCTCAATACGGTCAGGGATGATATTGCAGTGGCCGGGCCTAAGTTCAGAAACACCCTCAATTACTATGGTATCTGTGCCCGCCCCCTTTATCCGCGCCCCCATCTTGACCAGATAATCAGCCAGCGCTACTACTTCCGGCTCACAGGCGGCGTTCTTTATCACCGTTGTCCCCTGGGCCAGCGTTGCCGCCATCATCACGTTCTCTGTACCGGTTACGCTAATCACATCAAAATAGACAGGCACCCCTTTTAATCTGTCCACCTGGGCTATAACATATCCCTGCTCCAGGTCGATCTTTACTCCCATCTTCTCAAGGGCCTTAAGGTGGAGATTAATCGGACGAGCCCCTATAGCACATCCTCCGGGCAGGGAAACGCGTGCCTGTCCGAACCGGGCCAAAAGAGGACCTAGAACCAGGACTGAGGCCCGCATCGTCCTTACCAGATCATAAGGCGCTTCGCACTTGTCTACACCTTGGGTATCGATCTCTAATCGCTTCCCATCCCGGGAAGACCGAATGCCCATATAACCAAGTAATTTTAAAAGGGTCTTTATATCAACAAGGTCCGGTACATTCTCAAATACATGCCCGCCACCGGCGAGTAGAGCAGAGGCGATAAGCGGCAAAGCGGCATTTTTTGCTCCGCTGATTACCACTTCGCCCTCAAGAGGATAGCCGCCTTCGATTACAATTTTATCCATTATAGTTAATCCTCTGTGCCCGAATTACCCGATCAATACCACAATAGTCACGTATTATGGAGACATTTCCAAAGGCCTTACGTCTTTCAAACTCCTTTAAGACCTCCACACCCTGTCCATCGCCTATCTCCAGGAAGAACCAGCCTCCAACCCTGAGGTACGCAGCGCTCTGGATGATTATCTTTCGGATTACGTCCAGACCATCCGGACCGCCATCCAAGGCCAGCCGCGGTTCATAATCCCGCATCTCCGGCAACAGCCCCGGGAACATCTCTCCTGGTATGTAAGGAGGATTAGAAACGATAAGGTCAAAAGATACTCCCTGGTCGGCTAAAGGGGCAAAAAGGTCGCCCTGTAAAAAGATGATAGGCTCTGAGACCTTATGTCTCCGGGCATTTTCCATGGCTACAAAAAGGGCCTCTTTGGAAATATCCACGGCATATATGTCAGCGCCAGGAAGTTCTCTGGCTAATACAACGGCTAAGATACCGCTTCCCGTACAAAGGTCAAGCATGGTAAGGTCATCTGGGGGGATGCCCTGTTTTTGGACGGCATTCAGAACCGCCTCGACCAGGATTTCTGTCTCCGGCCTGGGAATCAAGACCCCAGAGGTTACTCTAAAGGAAAGTGACCAGAATTCCTGCTCGCCCAAGATATATTGGAGGGGTTCTCTTTTTGTTCTCTCCCGAATAAGACCGGCCAGCGTCTTTTCTTCTGTAGAGGTCAAAAACCTATCCAGGTCCAGGAAGAGATTCAGACGATCTACTCCGAGGACATAGGCCACGAGTACCTGGGCATCGGCCTCAGGTTCGGGGACGCCGGCAGCGGCCAGGGTCTCCCGGGTATGCTTCAGGACACCACCTATAGTATTCGGGGGGAAATTACAGAATCCGCTTAGGCCTGTCCCCGACACCGATCGGGGAATGGTTTGAAGGTGGTCACTAGTCATTGGTCATTACTTTTTAATGTTTCAGGGCCTCGGCCTGGTAGTAAGCAATAAGCGGAGAGATGATATCTTCCAGTTCACCCCCCAAAACCGCGTCCAGCCGGTAGAGAGTGAGACCAATACGGTGGTCGGTCATTCTCCCCTGGGGGAAATTGTAGGTACGGATACGTTCGCTCCGGTCACCGGTGCCAATCTGGCTCTTGCGCTCCCGGGCTATCTTTTCGTGCTGCTCTTTCTGTGTTTTATCAAGCAGACGAGCCCTTAGTATCTTCAGGGCCTTGGCCTTATTTTTATGCTGCGACTTTTCGTCCTGGCAGGTCACCACCATCCCGGTTGGGATATGCGTGACGCGCACCGCGGAATCAGTGGTATTGACGCTCTGTCCCCCCGGACCGGAAGAACGATAGACATCCACGCGAATATCGGCCGGGTCAATATATACGTCCACCTCTTCCGCCTCCGGAAGGATGGCAACGGTCACCGCCGAGGTATGAATCCTTCCCTGGGCCTCGGTCACGGGCACCCTCTGCACCCGGTGCACGCCGCTTTCATATTTAAGCTGGCTGTAGACACTCTCACCGGATATAAGGGCGATAATCTCTTTAAAGCCGCCAATGCCGGTCGGATTAGAACTCATGGTCTCAACCTTCCAGCCACGGCGCTCGGCAAACCGGCTGTACATGCGAAACAGGTCGGCTACAAACAGGGCCGCCTCCTCGCCGCCGGTACCAGCCCGGATTTCCAGAATGGTATTTCTCTCATCATTAGGGTCTTTAGGAAGCAGAAGTACCTTTAACTCATCTTCCAGATTTTCCTGTTCCTTCCTTAACTTCTGGACCTCTTCTTTAGCCATCTCCTGTATTTCTTCGTCTTCATCGTGCATTAATTCCGTGTTATTGGCGATCTGCTCTTTAACTTCCCTGTACCGGCGGTAGGTTTCAACCAATTTTCCCATGGCTGAATGTTCTTTGGCATACCTCTGGTATTGCGCCGGGTTGCTTGCCACCTGCGGATCACCAAGCATTTTTTCTAAACCGAGGTATTTTTCTTCTACTTCTTCTAATCTTTCGAACATAAAATTATCAACCTACAACTAATACCAAAATATAATTATTGAAGCTCCCCGCAGCCCGCCTACGGCGGACGGGGAATCTCCGTATGTAAGGTAAAATCGCATCCTATTCGCTCGCTAACCCCGCTGCAAGCAGCAGGGAATGCGCTCGCTATGCATGTTCAGCCACTAAGACACGAAGACGCTAAGATTATAAGAAATTCGTAACACTTTAGGTGTTTGAAACCGTCCTACATTCAGAAAAGGCTATTAATCAGGAACTCACGAACTCATGAAAGAACAGAGCAACCAGAAGCCGAACTGCTGAAAATCAATTTCTCAAAAATACTTTCCTGAGTTCCTGATTCAAACGTCTTCCTGAATTCTTTCAAGCCCTCTCCTTCCTGATTTCCAGATTTGATATGTTTCTTTGCACTTTTTATCATGCGTTTTCAAAACACTAAATTATTACAGAAATCCTTTATCCTTTGTGACTTGGTGACTTTGTGGCTGAATAGCTAGGAAGGGGCCTGAGAAGGGATTTTGTATTGGTTATTTAAAGATAAGGCACGGCTCAGGGCGCGTAAGGCCACTTCTATCTGATCATCGGATGGCTCACGGGTGGTAAGCCTCTGTAGGTAGAGACCGGGCGCAACGAACGGACGCACCCAGGCATGATCCGGTCGGGCGCTCGTCCACCTCGTAAGCTCATAAGATAAGCCGGCTATCGGCAACATAAGGCCTATCTTTAAAAAAATATAAGCCGCATTGGATACCCAAAATGGCCAGGCATCGGGCTTCGGTATGAAGGCAAAGACTATGGAAAATATAACTATGCTGATAATTAAAACCATCAGGATAAACGCCGTCCCACATCGGGGATGAAGCGTCGAGTATTTCCGGGCATTTTCCACCGTCAGGGCTTCACCTGCTTCATAGGCATAAATTGACTTGTGCTCGGCGCCGTGATATTGGAATATCCTCTGTATATCTTTTAGTTGCGAAATTCCCAAAATATACAGGAGGAAAAAGGCAATTTTTAAAAGTCCATCAATCAGGTGAAAGTAAATGGAATCTATGCCCAGAGCCTCCGGGGCAATCTCAGCAATCCAGAGACTTATTACATGGGGTAGCACCACAAACAGAAATATACCCAAGGCCATAGCCACTACCATAGTAAAGAAAATAGCCCATGAGCCGGTCCCGGTAGCACGCCCACTCTCCTCTTCTTCCATGGCCTGATTCGCCGAAAAACTTAAGGCCTGGATTCCGTTGACCAAGGCCTCGCCCAGCACCAGTACGCCCCGTAAAATCGGCCATTTGAGAAATGAAAAACGTTCCGCCAGAGAGCGCCAGACATCTTCCTTAATTACCACTTCGCCGTTGGCCTTACGCACGGCTATGGCTATAGCCCTGGGGGCACGCATCATAACCCCTTCAATAACTGCCTGCCCACCAACTCTAACATCTTTGGGGGTGAAGGTATGCAATGCTATTTTTGTCTCTTTTCGTATTTCTTTAAGAAACGCTCCACGCGGCCTGTCGTGTCAACCAGCCTTTGCTTGCCGGTGAAAAATGGATGGCATTTGGAACAAATTTCCACACGTATGTCCTTTTTGGTAGAGCCTGTCTCCATCTCATTGCCGCAGGCACAGCGTACCGTAGTTTTATGATACTTGGGGTGAATATTCTCTTTCATCTTTATCTCCCTTTCTTAACCACAGAGATCACAGAGAGTCGGAAAACCAGTGTTCTCTGTAGTTGAATTTATCTCCTCTTATATAATAATCGTATAATTTTTTTGCAAGTTAGATTATTAAAACCAAGATATTATCGATTCATCGAATCCAGAAACTCAGCGTTATTCTTTGTGCCCTCCATTTTTTCTAAAAGAAATTCCATAGTATCCACAGGATTAAGCGGGGAAAGAAGCTTGCGCAAGATCCAGACACGGTTAAGATCCGCCGGCGGCACTAAAAGTTCTTCCTTTCTGGTGCCGGAACGATTTATATCTATGGCCGGGAATATCCGCTTATCGCTCAGCTTTCTATCCAGATGTATCTCCATGTTGCCGGTTCCCTTGAACTCTTCAAAAATAACCTCATCCATGCGGCTGCCGGTTTCAATAAGCGCAGTGGCGATAATAGTCAGGCTGCCTCCTTCTTCAATGTTGCGGGCCGCTCCAAAAAAGCGTTTAGGCCGGTGTAACGCATTAGAATCTACACCCCCGGAGAGCACCTTGCCACTGGGAGGGACGACGGTGTTATAAGCCCGCGCCAGACGGGTAATACTGTCTAATAGTATTACCACATCCCGCTTGTGTTCCACGAGCCGTTTGGCCTTCTCGATAACCATCTCTGCCACCTGAATATGCCTTTGAGCCGGCTCGTCAAAGGTTGAACTAATAACCTCGCCCTTGACCGAGCGTTGCATGTCAGTGACTTCTTCAGGCCGTTCATCAATCAACAGCACAATTAGAATTATCTCCGGATGATTCATGGTAATGCTATTGGCTATATTTTGCAGGAGCATGGTCTTGCCGGTACGCGGCGAGGCCACAATAAGTCCCCTTTGGCCTTTGCCAATAGGCGTCAGGAGATCCATAATTCTCGCAGAATAGTTGGTTGGTTCGTTCTCTACCTCCAGTCTAACCCTCTCCATCGGGTAGAGCGGCGTTAAGTTGTCAAAGAGTATCTTTTCCCGGCCGAGATCGGAATTCTCATAATTAATACCCTCAACCTTAAGCAGTGCGAAGTAGCGCTCACCTTCCTTTGGAGGACGAATCTGGCCGGTAATCGTATCTCCCGTACGCAGACCAAACCGCCGTATCTGGGAAGGTGAAACATATATATCGTCCGGCCCGGGCAGATAGTTATAGTCAGGCGCCCTCAAGAATCCAAACCCATCAGGCAATATCTCTAATACGCCACCGCCATAAATAAGGCCGTTCTTTTCGGTTTGGGCCTGTAAGATGGCAAATATGAGCTCCTGCCTGCGCATGCTGGCCACGCCTTCGATATTGAATTGCTTGGCCATGTGGGTAAGCTCACCGACTTTTTTTTCTTTAAGGTCAATCAAATTCATAACTTACTCCTATCCTTACTATAGTACTTTCAAAAATCTAGCCACAGATTCACCCTGTTAAATTTCCCTAAGGGAACCCTATTTAACAGGGGAACCGCAGAGAAAATAAAAATATCAATAAATTAAGTCCTTAGTGTTCTCCGTGCACTGGTTGTTTTTCGTACCTGCCTGGCTGGCAGACGGGAAAGTTCTCGCATTATCCTTACTATAATTGGGTCTACGTGCGCACATTCAGCGCAAAAATACAAAAAAGCTAAGCCTCGATATTATATCGACTGACCAGATGGATACCTTGAAAAAACACGGGTGTTTTCTGATGAATATTTAGAAATTCAAACGGTAGTATGTCTTTGGATTTTTTGCCCGTTTCCAGGAAGGAATAACGTTTGTTGTAACAATAATGAATAAAAAGATAAAAGTCAAGATTTTTTTCTTATTGTCAAGCCAAAATAGAAATGTCCGGTCGTAGATGCGCCGGGGCGTGTTTTTCATGTTCGATGTCCTCATAAGCCAATGAGTATCTTATTAATAGTTAAAGTCCGCCACCGAAGCGCCCGATGTTAATAAATGTAGACCAAAATACACAAGGGACACATAGCCGTGGAACGAACTCAAGACTCGCCAAGGGAATTATCGGCCTCGATCGACGCCGGGCGGCATGATAAGGCCAAACGCATTATGGATATTGTTAACCGCGGGGATTTCCCCGCGGTCATGGAACATGTATCTAAACTTATAGCTGCGGCCCAGAGTTCCAATTCCTCGGCTAAAGACCTTTCAAAGATAATACTTAAAGACCTGGGGCTGACAAATAAGGTATTAAAGGTTGCTAATTCCGCTTACTATGGACTGCGTTCCCGGGGAATTAGGAGGATATCTACGGTGACCGGTGCTGTGATCCTTCTCGGGTTTGAAGCCGTTCGGGATATCACCGCCACCATCACCCTATTCGACTACTTTTCTAAGAAAGCTACGGACATACGGGAATTGAAACGAATGGTGGCCTTATCCTTCACCGGAGCCACCTTTGCCAGGGAACTTTCCCGGGCTATAAACTATTCAGGGGAAGAAGAAGCCTATTTATGTGGGCTATTTCATGATTTTGGCCGTATGATTGCTGCCTTCATGCTTCCCGATGAATACCGTAAGATCAAGAAAGAGATAGAAAATGGTTCCACTGAAAATAAGGCAGTAAAGGCTATCCTGGGTATGAGTCTCAGGGAGCTAGGAATTTCTGTGGCCAAAATGTGGAGTTTCTCAGAAAAAATATGCAAGAGCATGGAGAGCATGCCCTCAGCCACAGATGGACCACCGACCGAATCAGACACATTACGTGCCCTGGCCTTCATGGGACATCTCATCTCAGGGGCGGTCTATTCCGGTAAGAACTTCGAAGAAGAAATCGGCCGGATTGTATCTGTCTATGGTAAGGTGTTGCCAATTAATGAAGACTTGATCGCTGACGTCAAAGAAGAGGCTGAACGGCGCGCCATGGAACTTATGGCCCCTCTTGGGCTGGACATATCAGTTTTAAAACCAAGAGGAGTAGAATATCAACCGGAAACCGCACAGCCCTCAGATATTCAAGACGAAATAGATGATCTGGAAAGACGCAAAGAATGTATCCTGAATGCATCTCTTGAGATTACCCAGTCTATAGTGAAGGAATGTGATTTAGATTCCATCTACATGATTGGTAACGTTCAAAAGTGTTTACATGGTGACAATTCAACCGATGCGATCCGGATGTTGAAGTAGCCGTTGATTCCGAGTTTTTCTTTCCAGTATTGCTCCCATTTTTTCCGGGAGTATTGTCTGATCA
>Ga0209614_1001332_pt1 | contig 18822 bp, 16 predicted proteins | sample BlaSprsedimmetaG_FD_185484 | JGI IMG/M metagenome (GOLD analysis project Ga0209614, IMG submission 185484) | Hot spring sediment bacterial and archeal communities from California, USA to study Microbial Dark Matter (Phase II) - Blank Spring... ... | reverse complement strand
GGCTCCGAGGGGATCGTCAGATCCCCGTCAAGTCAGAATTATCTAGGACTACATTGTATAGCAGCCTGGAATTTGCTTGTGCCTCCACGCCGGATCTGGCGATCCGGCTAGAGCCTGAGTAGATACCGCCAGAGTGCATACTGAAAAGGAGCGTATCATGCAGAAAATTCGCAAACGACTGCGCGGCGCCGCCACGCGCCAAACGATTCGGGATTACGTATCAATCACGGTGGGAGCACTGCTGCTCGCCGCCGCCGTGAATATCTTTCTGTTGCCCAACCAGGTGGTTTCATTGGGCTTCACCGGGCTGGCGATGCTGGCTAATTATCTGTGGAGCTGGCCAATGGGCATCGTGCTCATCATTCTGAACGTGCCGGTCATGCTGGCGGGCATCAAATGGGGCGGCGGCTGGCGCTTCCTCGTCCGCACGATCTACGCTGTGATGGTGATGTCGGCGGCGATTGATCTGCTGGCCCCCATCCTCCCGGCAATCCAGAGCGACCCGCTCATCTACACCCTCTTCGGCGGTATGCTTAACGGGCTGGGAGCGGGGTTGATCCTGCGTGGGCAAGGGACCGGCGGCGGGACGGACATCATCGCGTTGCTGCTCAACCGCTATCGCGGCATCCCCTTTGGGCAACTCTACCTGATCTCCAATGCGGTGACGTTGCTGGGCGCGGCTGCCGTGGTGGGACTGGTCCCCGCGCTCTACGCGCTCATCGTCATCTTCGTCTCCAGCAAGGTGCTGGACACGATCCAGGAAGGCGTGCGCTACGCCCGTTCGGTCTTCATCATCTCTGCCAAACCTGCGGAAGTGCAGGCCGCGATCATCGAGGAGCTCAACCGTGGGGTGACGGTGCTCAGCGGCGAGGGAGGCTACACGCACACGCCCCGCCCACTGCTCTTCGTTGTTGTCTCGCGCTCGCAGCTCTCGCGGCTGAAGCGGCGCATCGCCGAAATTGACCCTACCGCCTTCGTGGTGGTCTCCGAGGCGAATGAGGTGCTGGGGCAGGGATTCCATCCGGTGCAGGCGACGGCGAGTTAGACGCAATGCGGCCCCGACATATAAGCCGGGGCCGCTTCTCTACAGTTACGCTGGCTGCATCTCAGGCTGTTCGCGTTCCAAAACCGTCCGCAGCGCGGTGAGCGCCACCTCAAGCATCTCGTCATCCGGCTCGCGGGTGGTGAGGCGTTGCAAGGTCAGGTTGGGCGCGATGAGCAGTCGCACCCAGCGGTTTTCGGCATGACGCCCGGTGAAGCGCAAAGCCTCATAAGCGATGCCCGTAATCACCGGCAGGAGCAGCAACCGGGAGGCCAGGCGGATCAACAGCGGCGGGCGTCCCAGCGGGGCGAAGACCAGGATCGAGATGAAGACGACGACCAGCAAGAAGGCCGTGCCGCAACGGGCGTGCGCGATGGGGAACGGGCGCACTCCCTCGACGGTGAGCGGCGCGCCGGCCTCGTGCGCGTTGATCGTCTTGTGCTCCGCGCCGTGGTAGGCGAAGACGCGGCGAATATCCTCCATCTGCCCGACCGCCCACATGTATCCTACCAGCAAACACAAGCGGATCAGCCCCTCGATGAGGTTGAAGAGCAAGGCCCCCTCTGGAACCAACAGGCCCGCCAGGAAGGAGGGCAACAGCATGAAGACCGAGATGCCCAGCAACAGCGAGAGCGCCCCCGTCAACACGCCGGTCACGCCCCCCATCGAGAATTCGGGGTCTTCCGCCTGACCCACCACCTCCGCCGAGTAGAAGAGGGCTTGCATTCCCAATCCCAACGCATCCCACAACAGCGGAATCCCTCGCAAGAAGGGGATTTTGCTCAGCGGGCCACGGTAGAGGCCACTCACCGGCGCTTGCTTGACCACAATTTCCCCATCGGGGCGACGGACGGCGACGGCGGACTGGTATTTTCCCCGCATCAAGACCCCTTCGATCACGGCCTGGCCCCCGTAGGTCCAGCCTAACGTCTGTTTCTCTTCGGCGCGTTCTGCCATGCACTTCTCCTTCGAAAATAGTGAATCTGCGAATGGTGAATGGCGAATAGCCAAACAAAAATCTGCTAAATCCGCCCAATCTGCTGATAAGCATTTTCGTGCTGGATGGCGTGCACCAGCACCGCCGTCTCCCTAGAAAATAGCCTGAGCGTAAGACAGGTTGACAACCTGTCTTACCTGGTATCGAGCCTATTTTAACAGAAAACCATCAAAAATAAAGCGGTAGGATCGGCCAGCGACCGATTTCCACCGCCTCAAACGGTTTCTCTCAAGCGTTACATGCGCCGCGCCCGATCCCACGCGGAGAGCAGCGCCCGGCGCGCTAACACCTCGGCCATTTCCAGGCGATACTCTGCCGAGCCACGGAAATCCGCTGGCGGTTGGAGCTCTGCGAGCGCCGGTTCAAGCGCGCCCGTCACCCGCTCGGAGGTGAGGAGCTGCCCCTTGAGCAGGTGTTCGGTCTTGTGCAGGCGGGTCGGTTGCGGATTGGCGCCGCCCACCACCACGCGCACCTCGCGCGGGAGGCCCTCGTCCACCACGATGTAGGCCGCCGCGCAGACGATGGGCTTGTCCTTGGGCGAGCGCCCCACCACCTCGAAGGCCGCTGCGCTGCGCGCCGGCGGGCGGCGGATGTAGACGCCCGTGATGAGCACTTTCGTTTTGATCAGCCGCTCCCGATAGGCGACGAAGCTGGTGAAGGGGGCCGTGTGCAGCACCGGATCGGCATAGGTGATGTCGGTATCGAGCACCATCAGCGCCGTAGTGAGCGGATCGGCAGGGCCGGCGACGATGAGCGTGCCGCCAAGCGTCCCCTGCTCCCGCAGGTTGCGCGATTGGGTGTACTGGGCCGCCGTGGCTAAGATGCCCTGCGCCAGGCTGGCCGTGTCTCTGTGATCAATGAGCGCCTGCAAGGTTGCCATCGCTCCCACACGCACGCCCTCCAAATTACCTTCGATGCCCCCGATGCCGACCTCCTGCAGATCAATCAGCGTCTCCAGCGCCGGGTTGCCCTGCGCCACGATCCAGGCGCCGCCGCCCAGATAGGCGGCGTTGGGGTTGGATTGTACCAGCGCCACCGCATCCTCGATGGTGGTCGGTTTGTGATACGTTTTTACATTTCGCAGCATATCGTTTTCCTCCGTGAAGGTGCGTTGTTCAGCCTTTCCAACTTGTGCGTCAAGATTCAGGGACGCCCTCAGCCTCCGGTTCCTCAGAGATTCCAGCCATCAATAGGCCCAGTTGCTCAGGCGTTGCCGTTGCAGCATCCACCACAGCCATGATGCGCCCCTCGTAGATCACCGCGATCCGGTCGGAGAGGCCCAGAATCTCATCCAGATCTTCAGAGATCAGCAGGATAGCCGCGCCAGCCTCGCGTTGGTTTTCCAGCGCCCGCTGGCGTTGGTCAATCAGCCGCCGATGAACGTACTCCATCGCGCCGATATCGAGGCCGCGGGTGGGCTGCGCGGCGATCACGACCTTGGGCTTACGGGAGAGCTCTCGCGCCAACAGGATCTTTTGGATGTTGCCGCCCGAAAGGCTCTTCACCGGCGTCTCCTGCGACGGGGTCTTGACTTTGAAAGCCTCGATGAGCTCGCGGGAGCGGTTCGCAATTGCCGTGAAACTCAGGAAACCGGCATTGTTGGCATAGGGCGGCTTGTGATGTTCGCGCAGGATGAGGTTCTCGGCGACGGTGAACTCCTTGATCATACCATCAACCATGCGCTCTTCGGGAATGTAGGAGAGGCCCGCTTCGATCAGTTCGGCTGGCTGCCAATCGGTCACATCCTCGCCATCGAGGATGACCTGCCCCTGGGTAGCAGGGCGCAGGCCATTGATGACCTGGGCCAGCTCGCGCTGCCCATTGCCGGAGACGCCCGCCAGCCCCAGAATCTCCCCGGCGTGGACCTCCAGATTGACGCCGCGCAAAGCGTCCGTGCCTCGGTCGCTTTTGGCCCAGAGGTTCTTCAATGCCAGGCGCACCGCGCCCGGCGCTACCTGTTCTTTATCCGGGCGGAAGGTAACTTCACGGCCCACCATCATCTGGGCCAGATCGGCCTTGGTCATCTCGCCCCGGGGTTGCGATCCCACCACGTAGCCGTCACGCAACACCGTCACACGGTCGCTGATTGCCAGCACCTCGTGCAATTTGTGCGAGATGAAGATGACCGCGTGCCCATCATCCACCATCTGCCGGAGGATGACGAAGAATTCATCTACCTCCTGCGGGGTGAGCACAGCGGTGGGTTCGTCCAGGATCAGCAGCGCCGCGCCGCGATAGAGCGCCTTGATAATCTCGATTCGTTGTTGTTGCCCCACGGAGAGCTGCCAGACGTGCGCCTGGGGATCCACGTGCAGACCGTAGACCTCGCCCAGCTCCCGAATGCGCTGTGAGACCTTGTCCAGATCCGTTAGCGGCCACCGAGAGGAGGACAATCCCAAGGCCACGTTTTCGACCACGGTGAGGGAGGGGACCAGCATGAAGTGCTGATGGATCATGCCGATCCCCAACCGGATGGCATCCACGGGCGATTCGATCTGCACCGGTTCGCCGTTGATATAAATCTCGCCTTCGTCAGGCTTGTAGAGGCCGTAGAGCACTTTCATCAGCGTGCTCTTACCCGCCCCATTTTCGCCTAACAGCGCGTGGACCTCACCAGCGCGCACATCGAAATGCACGCAGTCGTTGGCTCGCACCCCCGGAAAGCACTTGACGATGTTGACCATCTCCAAGTGCTCGATCCGGGGGCGACCGGAGGGCAACGTGCCCTTCATACTCATAGATTACGGCTCGACAACAATGGCGCCGGAGATGATGTCCTGCACCGTTTGATCGGCCAACTGACGAACTTCGGCGGGGAGATCGAAGGCTTCGTTGTATTCGAGGTAGAGGCCATCGTTCGCCAGCGTGATCTCGAAGAAGCGTCCGCCCAACGTGCCGGCCTGCACCAGCTCAATGATCTCCAGGAGGATGCCGGACCAGTCGTAGATCTGGTTGGCAACGACGATGTCGGGGGCGAGGGATGTCTGGCTGGCCTGTGTGCCGATCCAGAGGACGCCGTTATCCTTGGCGACGCCGATAGCGCCGACCACCATCTGCGCGGTGCCGGCCATCACGTCGGCCCCGGCATTGATGTGGGTCTGCGCCGCCTCGGAGGCCAGCGCCACATCGCTGAACGAGCCGATCCAGTTGACGTTGACCTGCGCGTTGGGATTCTGCGCCCGCACGCCGGCCACGAAGCCGTCCACATAGAGCTTGGCATCGCCGGTCTCGATGGGGCCGACCACACCGACGATATTGCTCTCAGTGAGCGCGCCAGCGATCACGCCGTTGACGTAGCCGCCCTGCTCAGAACGGGCCTCGTAAGCGAAGATGTTGGGCAGCCCAAACGTATCCACCGTGGTGCCCCAGGCGAAGCTGACATTGGGGAAATCCGGGGCGATCTCCTGCAACACACCGCCGTACTGCGAACCGTGCGCAATGATGAGATCGTAGCCCTGGCTGGCGTAGTCGCGGATGGCCGCGCCGGCGTCATCAACTACGAACATGCTATCCGAGATGACAAATTCCATCTCCGACGAGCCGCCCATCGCCTGCTGGATTTTGACCATCGCATCGTAGATGCTCTGGCTGAAGGCCAGGTCATTGATGGCGCTGGGGGTGACGACCGCGATACGGAAGGGCTGATCCCCATCGGGGACAGGGTCGCCGCCACCGCAGCCGGCCAACAACAAAGACACCAGTATCAAAACCGCAAAGAGCTTGTTCCACTTAACCATCAGATTCTCTCCTTTTGTAATTAGCTTTTGAAGTAACCAGATTACGATCCTTGACTGTCAAATTTTCGGGCACGTCACCTCCTTTTATGTATGATCCATGATAGACGCGGCTTGGCGCAAGCGCGCTTCTTGCATTGCCCAACACCGCGATTACCAACATGCCGCGCCCTTACCCCTCTCGAATAAACGGCTTGGTCAGCGCTGTAGGCGGACGGACGCGCTGCACGGCAACAACAAGCGCGACGATGGTCAGCACGTAGGGCATCATCACCGCGAACTCCGAGGGGATGGGGATGCCCAACACCTGCACCCAGAGCTGCAAGGCATTGACCATGCTGAAGAGCAGTGCTCCGGCCAGCACGCCCCACGGACGCCAGCCGCCGAAGTAAACCAGCGCCACGGCGATGAAGCCCAGCCCGCTGGTGAGGTTCTGCTGGAAGACATTGAGTAGCGCAATCGAGAGCGAGGCCCCCGCCAGGCCGGAGAACATCCCGCCCAGCGTCACCGTTGTGTACCGCATCCGCGCCACGTTCACGCCCAGCGAGTCGGCGGCCTCCGGATTCTCGCCCACCGCACGCACCTTCAGGCCGAAGGTCGTCTGGTTCATCACAAAAGCGGCGATGGGAACGAGAAGATAGGCTCCGTAGACCAGGATGTTATGGCGGAAGAAAACCTCCCCAACGTAGGGGATTTCGCTCAGCAACGGGATGTGGAGCCGAGGAAAGCCGCTCACCGTTTGCACCGTGCCGAGCATCTTCTGGAAGAGCAAATCGCTCAGTCCCAGGCCGAAGAGAAAGAAGCCAATGCCGCTGATGCCCTGCTTGGCCCGCAGCGTCACGCTGACGAAGGCCATCGCCAGACCCATAATACCGCCTACGATAATCGCAACCACCACACCCAACCAAAGATTACCCGTCTGCATAACAACGTAGAAGGCAGCAAAGGCGCCCATAAGCATCTGGCCCTCGACGCCCAGATTGAGCACGCCGCTGCGCTGCCCAAAGGTCTCACCGATGCCGGCATAGAGATAAGGGGTCGCCAGCCGGATGCCGGAGGCGAGAATACCCAACAAGACACGCGCCGTCAGAAATTCAGCGATCATATCCCCACCTCCAGTTTCGGCGTTGCATCAAGCGCCGCCGTCTCCTCCTCGTGCTCCGCGACCTTCTCGGCGACCCGGCGCCGCGTGCGCTCCTGTCGCCACAGCTCTGTGCTTACCACAAAGACGACCACCAGCCCGTTGAGCGTGACGATGAGCGCCCCCGGCACCTGCACCGCCCGCTGTAGCTTGTTCGCGCCCACCAGCAGCCCACCAAAGAGGAAGGAGGCCGGGATGGTTCCTAGCGGATGCAATTGCCCAAAGAGCGCGGCGACGATGCCGTGGAAGCCCGCGCTGCCGGTGAAGCCCGTGGCCGACCCGTCCGTGAACATGCGGAAGTTCACGCCGTAGACCTGAATGGCCCCTGCCAGCCCCGCCAGTGCGCCGCTCAGCGCGAGGGAGAGCGCGATGTGCCGGGGGACGTTGATCCCCGCGTAGCGCGAGGCCTCGCGGTTGAGGCCCACCGCCCGGATGCGATAGCCCAGCGTGGTGCGCCAGAGCAGGATGTAGACCAGCACCGCCATGATCACCGCGATGAGCGTCCCCAGATGCAACCGCGTCGGAACCAGCCGGGGCAGGTCAAAAGAGGAAGAGAGGCGCGCCGTTTGCGGGATGCGCGAGGCGCGCTCCAGCTGGATGGGGTCAATGAGCGGGCCGATGAGCAGGAAGTTCATCCCCTGCACAGCGATCTGGTTCATCATCACAGTGCTGAGGATCTCGTTGACGTTGAAGTGGGCCTTGAGGAGGCCAGGAATGCCGCCCCAAATCGCGCCGCCGAAGATTCCCGCCAGCATCGCCAGGGGCACGACGAGGAGAGGATGCCCTTCGGAGAGATTCAGCCCAACCAGCGTAGCGCAGAGCGCCCCCGCCACGAACTGCCCCTCGCCGCCGATATTGATTACGCCGCCCCGGAAGGCGATGCAGATACCCACCCCCACGAAGAGCAGCGGGGTGGCGCGCACCAGCGTATCAGCCAGGGAGTTGACACTCCCAAAGGCCCCATCAATCAGGGCGGCATAGGCCACCAGAGGATTGGCCCCCAGCGCCAATAACATAAAGGCCACCACGACCAGCGCAGCGAGGGTCGCCAACACCGGCAAGAGGGCATCAATCACCGGAGAATTCCAGATAATAAGCAAGCGTTCTTTCATAAGCTCTCTTCTCGTTCTACACGCCAATATGACTGCTCCTGCCCCCAGGCCTGGAGCAGCGTCTCTGAGGGACACACGACCACTGCGTTCGCCTCTACCGTTACCGTGCCATCTTCCAGCCGAATTTCACCCGCGACCTGTGCCGAGCGGCTGCGCCGCTCCACCACCCACCCCACCGCTGTCAGCGGCGTCTCCGTGGGAGTGGGGCGGCGGTAGCGAATTTCCAGCTTCGCCGTCACCCAGAAGACCCCCTCCTCGCCAAACATGATGGCTCGCCCGGAGGTCTCGTCGAGGATGGTCGCCAGGATGCCGCCGTGCGCGATGCCCGGATAGCCCTGGTAGGTCTCCGGGATGACCAGCGGGGCCTTGATCTGGCCCGTCTCTTGATCCTCGTAGAAGGTGAGGTGCAGCCCCACAGGATTCTCCCGCCCGCAGACGAAGCACATCCGCGAGGTGGGCTGCGGTTCCCAGGAAGTCGGCATATTGTTCACCAATACTTACTCCTTTATTTGTCTTCTCGCATGTAGGCCGTGCCCAGCGCCGCCGGCGCGCCGATGCGCTTGCTCAGCGCCTCCCACCAGGTCATCACCACCAGCACCAACACGGTGGTAAGATAAGGGAGCATGTTCAGGAAGGCCGCGGGGATGGTCGTCCCCTGGGCCTGGAGGCGGAATTGCACTGCGTTGATACCGCCGAAGAGCACCGCGCCCAATACTGAGCGCAACGGGTTCCACATGGCGAAGATCACCAACGCGATCACGATCCAGCCGCGCCCGCCGGTGATGTTCTCGGCCCAGCCGGGAGTGTAGGAGAGGGAGAGATGCGCGCCGCCCAAACTCACCAGCATCCCGCCCAGGATGGTGTAGAGGTAACGCACGCGGGCCACATCAATGCCCATCGCGTCCGCCGTCTCCGGGCTTTCGCCCACCGCGCGCAGATTCAATCCGCTGCGGGTCTTGTAGAGATAGAACCAGGCCAACGGCACCAACAGATAGACGATATAGGTCAGCAAATCCTGCCGAAACAGCGCGCCCAAGACCGGTAAATCGCTCAACAACGGGATGCGCAAAACCGTGAACCGCACACCCACCAGCCCCACCAGGTAGAAGTTGTTGGACGCCGGGCCGAGGCGTTGCCCCAGGAAGCTCGCCAGCCCGCTGCCAAAGAGCGTGATGCTGAGGCCGCTGACCACCTGGTTGGCGCGCATGGTCACGGTGAGGAAGGCGTGAATGGCCGCCAGGAATGCGCCGACCAGCACCGCCACCAGGAGGCCCAGGAATAAACTACCGGTGTAATAGCCAGTAGCAAAGGCCGTGACCGCGCCCATCAGCATGATCCCCTCCAATCCCAGATTGAGGATGCCGGAGCGTTCGGTGAAGATCTCGCCCACCGTCGCGTAGATCAGCGAGGTGCCCGCCCGCAAGGTGATCGCCAGGACCGAGGTTAATAACGCTATCATGAGGACACCTCCTCCGCCAGCGAGGGGGCCGACGGGGTGCGGATCACGCGCAGCCGATATTCGGTGAAGAGCGAACCGGCCAATAAGGGCAGGAGCATCATCCCCTGCAACACAAGGCCCACCGCCGCCGGGAGGCGCATCACCATCTGCACTTGATCGCCGCCAACGAGCAGCCCCGCCATGAGCACGGACACGAAGAGGACGGCAATGGGATTGAGCTGCGCCATCCACGCGACGATGATGGCCGTGTACCCATACCCCATGGATAACCCTTGCTGCAAGCGCCGCGAGATGGCCGCCACCTCACATGCTCCCGCCAGGCCGCTGAGCGCGCCGGAGACCAGCAGCGCCAACACGACGTTGCGCGCGATGTTGATGCCCAAATAGCGCGCCGCGGTCTGATTCTCGCCGATGATGCGCAACTCGAAACCCCAACGGGTGCGATTCAGCACGAACCACAACACCAGGGCCAGCACCACCGCAAAGATCAGCCCCCAGTGTACCCGCACCTGCATGCTCAAACGTGGCAGCCAGGCCGCTTCCGGGAAGGGCGCTGTGCCGGGGAAACCGTAGCCTTGAGGATCGCGCCAGGGGCCGTAGTAGAGATGCTCGGAGAAGAGAATCGCCACATAGTTGAGCATCAACGTGGTCAGCGTCTCATCCACCTTGAGTAGGGCCTTGAGCAACGCGGGAACGCCCGCCCACACCGCGCCAGCGATCATGCCCAACAGAAGCACCAACGGCAGCACCATCCCGTCCGGTAGATATTGCGACCAGAAGAGCGCCACCCACGCCGCCGCCACGCCCCCCAACGTCAACTGCCCCTCCGCGCCGATGTTCCAGAAGCGCATACGGAAGGCAATAGCAACGCCCAGCCCGGTGAGCATCAAGGGGATCGCCTTGACCAACGTTTCGGAAAAATTAGACCAGGAGCCAAAGGCCCCCCGCGCCATCGCCGCGTAAGTATCAAGCGGGTTGGCTTTGGAGGCCCACAACAACAGCGCCCCCAATAGCAATGAGATAAAAAATGAGAGCACCGGTACCAAAAAAATCGCCGTGCGCGAAATAGACTGACGTTTCTCAATCACGATGCGCATCTTATGCCCCTTCTTGCAGCGCCGCATACTCAGCGCCGGCCATCATCAAGCCCAGTTCGTCAATATCGGCCTCAGCGGCGGGAACGATGCCCATCACGCGCCCCTCGAAGAAGACCGCGATGTCATCCGCCACCGAAATCAGCTCCTCCAGATCCTCAGAGATCAGGAGCACCGCCACGCCTGCATCTCGTTCCCGCAACAGCATCTTGCGCACGGCCTCGGTCGCGCCTACATCCAGGCCCCGCGAAGGGTAGACCGCTACCAGCAAATCCCGGCAGGCGTCAATCTCGCGCGCGAGGATGGTCTTTTGGATGTTGCCGCCGGAGAGGAACTTGACGCGCGTGTAGGGGGTGGGCGTCGCAATGCGGAACGCAGCAATCATCTCGCGAGCGAACTTCAGGATGCGCTGAGGTCGTAGTATCCCTCGCTCGGTCAGCGGGGCCTTGCGATAACCCTTCATCGCCAGGTTATCGGCGACGGCCATATTGCCCACGGCCCCCATCCCGATGCGATCCGCCGGGATGTGGCTCACGCCGGCCCGGATCATGTCGAGCGGCTGCTTGTTGGTGATAACTTGCCCGTTGATCAAGAGCTCGCCCTGGGTCGCCTTGCGCAGTCCGGTAATCACTTCCGCGAGCTGCCGTTGCCCGTTGCCGGCCACACCAGCGATGCCCAAAATCTGCCCCTGCCGGAGGGTCAGCGAGACACCCTGGAGGGCCGGTAGCCCCTTGTTGTTCTCCGCGTGGACATCGCGCAGCTCCAGTACCACCTCGCCGGGTTGCGCGGGCTGCTTTTCCAGGCGGAAGAGCACCTCGCGCCCCACCATGAGCCGCGCCAACTCCTGGGGGTTGGTCTCTGCGGTGCGTTTCACCGAGACGAGCCGCCCCTGTTGCAGCACCCGCACCCAATTGGAGAAGGTCATCACCTCCTCCATCTTGTGCGTGATGAAGATCGCTGATTTGCCCTCATCGGTCATCAGCTTGAGGACGCCGGCCAACTCCTGCGATTCCTGCGGGGTCAGCACCGCCGTCGGTTCATCCAGGATAAGAATCTCCGCCCCCCGATAGATCAACTTGAGGATTTCGACCCGCTGTTGCTCGCCCACACTCAGCTGCCAGATGTAGGCGTTGGGATCCACTTGTAGATGATAACGTTCAGAGAGCTCCCGAATGCGCCGCGCCACCTGCTGCATATCCGGTATAAAGGGCAACTCCGTCATCCCCAAGACGATGTTTTCGGCAACGGTCATCGTCTCCACCAGCTTAAAGTTCTGGTGTACCATGCCAATCCCCAACGCCGCCGCATCGCGGGGAGAGTGGATCTCTACCCGCTCGCCTCGGAGGAGGATTTCTCCTTCATCCTGGCGATATAATCCAACCAGAATGTTCATCAGGGTGCTCTTACCAGCGCCGTTCTCTCCCAACAGCGCCAACACCTCGCCGGGAAACAGCTCCAGATCAACTTGATCGTTGGCCAAGACGCCAGGGAAGCGTTTGGTAATCCCGCGCATCTCCAAAATGGGCTGGGGTTCTGTCATCATTGTATCCTATCCCTGAGATTCTGAGTGCGATTCAAAGCAACTGTATCGCCTGATACAATCACTGGATGTCAACAGGGGCGGGGGGAAGCCCGCCCCTGTTGGCCGGTTGCTAATTGGAGATTGTACCTACAACACCCTCGACGAAGAAGCTCATGTTGAGCATGTCGCCGTCGCTCATGCAGGTCCCTGCCGGCACGACTTCATTGCCGGCCTGATCGTTGATCGGGCCGCAGAAGACATCGTTGCCCGCCAGGATATTCTGCCGAGCCGCCGCCACGCGATCCTGTAGCTCCTGCGGGACGCGCGAGCTGAACGGGGCCAGCTCCACAATCCCATCTTCGAGGCCGCCCCAGTACTGATGCGTCTCCCAGGTGCCGTCCAATGCCGCTTGAACTGTCTCTACATAGTAGACGCCCCAGTTCCAGATCGGGCTGGTGAGCACGGTATCGCCCACGAAGGCGCGCATATCGGAGTCGTAACCGATGCTCAATGCGCCGCTCTCCTGTGCGGCCTTCTGCGGTTCGGTGGTGTCCTGGTGCTGGGTGATGACGTCCGCGCCCTGATCCAGCAGCGCCACCGCCGCCTCGCGCTCGATGACGGGATCGTACCAGGTGTTGGTCCAGACCACGCGTACCTCAGCATCGGGGTTGACCGAGCGCACGCCCAGGGTGAAGGCGTTGATGCCGCGAATCACCTCAGGGATGGGAAAGGCTGCCACGTAGCCGATCACATTGGCTTCGGTCATGGCACCGGCCACAATCCCTGAAAGGTAACGCGGCTGATACATCCGTCCGAAGTAGGTGGACATGTTATCTGCCGTCTTATAGCCGGAGCAATGCTCGAAGTAGATGTTGGGGAATTCGGCGGCGACCTCTTCCATCGGGTCCATGTAGCCGAACGAGGTGGCGAAGATCATATCATACCCCTGCTGGGCGTACTGGCGAATAATGCGGGCCGCATCGGGGCCTTCGGGCACATTCTCGACAAAGGTCGTCTCAATCTGATCGCCCAGTTGCGCCTCAAGGAAGCGACGGCCCCGGTCGTGCTCGTAGGTCCAGCCTAAGTCACCGGGGGGGCCGATGTAGATGAAGGCGATCTTGAACTTGTCATCTTCAGCGGAGGGCTGGGGGCCGCCGCAAGCCACCAGAAAAAGGCTCAAAATCATCGAAAGACACAGAACAACCAAAAGGCTGCGTTTCATAGGAATATCCTCCTTCTATCTGATTGGAATTTTAAGAATTGTTACCTCGCATATTGCTTCCTTGCCTCCTTAAATCCTACCCACCTCCTTCTATCTGATTGGAATTTTAAGAATTGTTACCTCGCATATTGCTTCCTTGCCTCCTTAAATCCTACCCACCTCCTTCAATTGACTGACACACACCGGAGCTTTTGCCAGCGCAAAAGTCATGCGCTTCACAGACATCAGACATCTTGCATCGTTAATTATACTGTCGAAGTAAGCCAGCTGTCAAGCCGCGGGCCGGGCGTCCTGTTCCGCGCAACGCGCAACTCGTCAACTGCTAATCCAATCCTGCGTTCTCACCCTCCCAGGCTTCCATGCGGGCGTCATCGTTCAGCTCCTCGTAGAGCAGCTCCACGCGCTCGCGTGTGATGCGCACGTGATCGAAATCCCGCGCCACGGTCGTTTCGGGGAAGAAGGCCCGCGCCTCATCGAGAATATCGCGGATGCGGTAACGCTGCGAGATGTGCGTCAGCAACAAGGCGCGCGCGCCCGTCTCACGCGCCAACCACCCCGCCTCCCCCGCTGTGAGATGGCCGAACCGTTGCGCCATCTCCAGGTCGGGTTTCAGGTAGGTGGCCTCCGAGACGATTACGTCCACGCCTTGCAATAGCGGGAGCAGCGCATCAACGCGGCCCACATCCCCCAGGATCGCCAGCGCAATTCCGGGGCGCTCCGGCCCCAACACCTCATCCGGCGTGATGCTACGTCCATCCGCCAGCGTGATCGCCTCGCCGTTGACCAGCCGGCGGCGTTCCGGCCCATGCGGCACGCCGAGCGCCTCGGCCTGTTCGGGCAAAAAGGGGCGGCGCGGCTTCTCGCGGAAGAGATAGCCAAAACAGCCCGGCCCCCGGTGCTTGACCGGGAAGGCCGTCACCTCGAAGGTATCGCTCTCCAACAGGACGCCGGAACGCACCTCGACCAAATCCACCGGCACCGGCGGGCGCGCCCCGCGCAACACCACGCGGAAGAGCAAATCCTCCACGCGATTCAGCGCCCAGCGCCCGCCATAGATTTCCAGATGATCAACCGCCTCCCAGCGCGCGAAGGTGGAAATCAGGCCGCCCAACCCCAGGATGTGATCGAGATGCCCGTGGGTGAGCAGCACCCGCTGCAACCGCCGAAAGCCGATCCCGCTGCGTAGAATCTGCCGCTGCGTGCCCTCGCCGCAATCAATCAAAAAGCGCTCATCCTGGTAAAGCACGAGCTGCGAGGGCAGGCCCCGCTGAATCGTTGGCGCTGAGGCCGCCGTCCCCAAGAAAATCAGTTCAATCATCCATCTTCTCCAAGATAAGTGCCCCCGGCTCTCCCAACGGCCCGACCACACGCGGAGCCTGCAATCCAAACAGCCGCACCGTCTCCACATTGGTCAGGAGATGCTGGGTGATCTTTGATACGGTCAAGATGCACGCGCTGCCTGCCAGGGTCAGGGGCAACACGAGCTGATCAGCCAGGTGCGGATCGAGCAGGGCTTCGCTCCGGTGATACGCCACCAGCTGCGCACACGCCGAGGCCGCGACCTCCTCAGCCGGCAAGCCCTTGCGCCCCCACGCGCAGAAGCCGGCCTGCGCGTGGGCGTAGCGCGCGTGCAGGAAGATGCCCGCGCCCGGCCCATCGGCGGGGACGTGCTGCGGTTCGATTTGCCCTGCCAGGCCCGCTTGATGCAACAGCGTGCGCGCCCGGTCGCTCATCCGCTGCGGGATGTGCGAGGGCAGGTTCGCCACAAAGGCGATGCCCGTCACCGCTTGTAACGGGCCGCGCGCCTCCCAGGGCGGCGTGTGCCACGTCGCCCCGCCGGGGATCTCCGCCACAAGCGTCCCCCCACCGCGCGGATACAGGCCCCAGCGCGGATGTGCGCAGCTGACCTCAATCCCCAGCTGCGCGAGCATGGGCAGATAGACCTGCATCACATAGGGGGCGGGCGGACTCCAGGGGACAAAGGTGCCGCCACGGAGCCGCACGCGCGAGGGGCCAGCCGCCAAAGCCAGCGGCAGCAAGAGGGTCTGCAAGATCAGCGTGACCGCGCCCGCCGAACCGCCGGAAGCAGCGTCAGCCACGTCGAAGAAATAGTCGCCGGGGAGCGGCGCGGTAGTGGGCGTGAAGGTCAAGGTCTGGCTGCCTACCGCGTCGCCGGTGAGCTGGGCCGCGCAGATAGCAGCAGCGGCGCGCACCGCCGTCAAGTGTTGCGGGCGCAGCCCCGGCTTGGCGCGCCCGGCCCGGATTCGCTCCAGGCGGAGCGGCATCCCGGTGAGACAGGCCAGCGTCAACGCCGTGCGGAGGATCTGTCCGCCGCCTTCGCCGCGCGTGCCATCCAATGTCAGCATCGGCGGCGCTCCCTCAACGCGACACTCGCTTCAATAGGATAACGGCAGTCATAGCATGGCCCAACGTATTCATACCTCAATTATACTTAATCCCTACAAGTTGACAAATAGGGCAAAAAGCATTATAGTTAGCATAGCAAATAATTAGTAGAGGTAATGAATTATCGTGGAAACGCTTAGGGACTATATCGAAAATATCAAGCGGTTTTCGCCAGAGGCGCGTTTGTATTTATTGGTCTCCATGCTGCAAGGTATCGGCTGGGGCGTCTTCCAGCTCTTCTTCAATTTCTACATCCTTAGCCTGGGCTACCAGCAGGGCTTCATGGGGCTGCTCATCAGCCTCCCCTCGATCACCGCGCTCTTCGTGGCGCTAGGCGCCGGCTATATCAGCGACCTGATTGGCCGCAAGCGCGCCTTTTTGCTGGGCGGGGTGTTGAGCGTGGCGGCGCAGCTCCTGATGCTCATTGTGCCCACTCAACCGATGCTGATCTTCAGCGCCATCTTGCGCGGCATTGGAATGAGCATCTTCAGCGTGACCGCCGCCCCCTTTCTGATGGAAAACAGTACCGAGCGCGAGCGCACCCACCTCTTCAGCTTCAGCTCCGGGATCAGCACGATGTCGTCATTCTTGGGCAATTTCTTGGGCGGATCGTTACCGGCGCTCTTTGCGATTCTCCTGGAAGTTGACCCGACCTCTAGCCCGGCCTACGCCTGGTCATTAGCCCTGACCAGTGTGTTGAACCTGGTCGCTCTGTTCCCGCTGGCACGGCTTGAGGTCAAGCAGAAGATCATGGCCCAAAGTCTCCTGGCCCCTTTCAAGATGCTCTGGGAGCACCGTAACATGATGACGCGCCTGTTGTTGCCGACGCTGGTGCTCTCACTGGGCGCGGGGATGCTGATTCCCTTCCTCAACATCTTCTTCCGCTTCCGTTACGCGCTTCCCGACGACACCATCGGCACGTTGTTCGGTATCGGCTCGCTGTGGATGGGATTGGCGATCCTGATTGGGCCGGTGCTGGCGAACAGGTGGGGCAAGGCCAAAACCGTGGTCATCACGCAGGCGATCTCGATCCCTTTCCTCATTACACTGGGCTTCGTCAACAGCCTGCCGCTGGCAGTCGCGGCCTTTTGGATTCGTATGGCGCTGATGAACCTCTCCGCCCCTGTCTACCAGACGATGGTGATGGAAGAGGCCGACGCCTCTTCGCGGGGCATGGCGGCCAGCCTCTACAGCATGATCTGGAACCTGGGGCGGGCGGTCAGCCCCTCGGTGAGCGGCCCCATCCAGGAGGTCTACGGCTTTGACCCGGTCTTCATCTCGACCATTCTCTCGTACATTCTCTCCGTCTATCTCGTCTATCGTTGGTTCGTCAAACGGCGCTATCACGCACAGACCTGCTCAATGGGGCTACAGCCGGAACTGGTTGAGTGAGTCCTGCTCAAGGGGCGCCGAAGTAGGTCTCTAGCAACGGCGTCAAATCCGCGTCGGTGTGACGGCGGAGCACGGTGAAGAAATCCTCGCGGGTCATGATACCATCTTGCCCCTGGACGCGATAGTCCCGGATAAAGTCCCAGAAGGCCGCCTCGCCCATCAACTGCCGCAGATCATCCATGAAGTAAGCCCCTTGCCCATAGATCATGTGGATGTAGGTGCGGGTATCACGATAGTTGTAGATCGTGTTATCGAGCGAGCCGACCGGCTCCCAGGCATGGATGCTGTTCCACCACCAGCCCACAAGCTCCGGGTGATAGCGCTCATAATAGAGGAGTTCGCTGTATTTGGCGAAGGCCTCATCCAGCCAGGGTTCGTGAACCTGGTCGTTGCCCACGGCCCCGTACCACCACTGATGGGCGATCTCGTGCACGGTCAACGTCACCAGTAAATCGCGCGGACTGCCGGTGTAGTAGGTATAGCCATATCCGGTCAAGCTGATCAGCGCCGAGTACTCCATCGCCCCGTAATAGGCGTTCTGAGCGATAACGAGCTCGGGATAGGGAAATGCCCCGTAAAGTTCCTCAAAGAGCAAGATAGCGCGTTCGGCGATCTCCAGCACCGCCCGTCCTGCCGCCGAATACGCCGGTAGATAATACGATGCGACCGGGATGGTCCCGACAACCGTCTCCACCCGCTGATAATCTGGGCTGGCGAGGAAGGCGAAGGTGCGCGCGCGCTCCAGGTGGTAGCGCCGCGTGGTCGCATCAGTACTTGCCCGCGTCCCCGGCGCGGCGATGACGATCTCCGCCGGCGCGTGGATTGTCACATCATAGTTTGCGATGTCATAGTGCGCGGGATCGCCCACTGGGTGGTAGTTCCAGCGCTGCCAACCTACGCCAGGCATGTAGGGGACGAGCGTGGGAATCCAGTCGCCGGCCTGGATGAGCCGTGCGCTCGCGCCCAAGTTCCCCTCCGGGGGCCAGGCCAGCGAGCGCACGGCAGGAATCTGCAACTCGAAGGAGAGCGCCAGCTCCAGTGGGGCCTCCGGGGGCAGAGGCGCAGGCAAGGCTACTGTGAGCATCCCCGCCTCGAGAGTTAAGTCCACAGCGGATTGCGACTGCGCTGTCGTGACCTCCGCCGCGTGGAGCGTGAAGATCTCCGACAAAGCGGCGGGCGGCGCGGAGAGCACCACCGTCTCCCACACATCCGGTGTGGCGTTATGCCACAGGATACGCTGTAACACCGTCATCCGGCGCGCCTCGTAGTCGAGCGTAATCTCTAAATTGTAACGTGGTATACCATCCACAGGCGCGATAATCAGAGGGGCAGGCGTTGGCGTTGGCGTTGGCGTTGCAGTCGGCGTTGGCGTAGGTATCGCAGTAGCGGTGGCGGTCGGCGGCAAAGATGTTGAGGTCACAGTCACGGCGGAAATGGGCAACGGCGTCACGCGCTCGCAAGCGGTCAACAGCAGCAAGAGCAATGCGCCAATCCGCAATCCCAACCATGACTCTGCCGAAAAAAGTCGGACTTTAACACGAGAAAGCCGAGGCCGGTAAGCTCCAACCGCAGCACACCTGCGACCACCAGTGTGCCAGCACCGCACGCCACCGCGGCCCAAAAATAGCGGGGACCGGGGTAGAACGGGGCTGCAAGGGTTTTTTCGGGCTGTTTCCCGTTCTGCTTGCCGATAGCGCCAGA
>Ga0209614_1001330_pt1 | contig 18834 bp, 20 predicted proteins | sample BlaSprsedimmetaG_FD_185484 | JGI IMG/M metagenome (GOLD analysis project Ga0209614, IMG submission 185484) | Hot spring sediment bacterial and archeal communities from California, USA to study Microbial Dark Matter (Phase II) - Blank Spring... ... | reverse complement strand
GATGTCATTCACAGCCGTACTGGTGCTTGCCGCGATCGCATGGATCAGCCTGCAGTACCTGATCCCCGGAGCCCTGTCCTACTACTTCCTGTGGCGAGACGAGATGCGGGCCGAGGCAGCTGACCCCGCCCACATCCATCCACGTCACCTCTTCACCGGCGCCTGAGACCCTTCTGAGCGCCGTTGGGGACGAGCCGGGCCGCACGTGCGGCCCGGCTCTCGTTTCTACCCCGTACTCCCCGGCCGGTCCGCACAAGCCGCCACGGTCACCGTGGAGGGAGGTGCGCGGGGGTGATAGAATCCACCACGCGCCCTCTTAGCTCAGGGGATAGAGCACAGGTTTCCTAAACCTGGTGTCGGAGGTTCGAATCCTCCAGGGGGCACCACGAGACTGCCCGGGGGGAGCGGCGCCAGCCGCTCCCCCCGCTGCTCATACCCTCCGAGCACGCCCCTACCGGCAGGAATCGCCTCCCCGCATGCGAATAACGGGGTGGTGAGGTATGCCTGCATCGAGGGGACCTGCTATGCCCACGAACGACGACCGACGCTGCTTCTCACACATCCGAGCACTCATGGCGGGTACCCGCGAAGGCATGATCGCCGTCGCGCCAGATCACACCGTACGTGTGCTCAACGAACCTGCGGCGGAGATGCTTGGCCTTGACCGGAAAGAGTGCGTTGGGGCGCCGTCGGACGTGCTGGGCGTACCTGAGTTCGTCCCGGCGCTCGAGGCCGCTGCTGTCGGCTGGGAGCTCATGAGCAGCACCTTCGAGCGAGCCGGGCACAGCTACTCGTTCACGGTCGCGCCCTATACCGAGGACGGCGGCGGCACGGGCACCGTGATCACCGTGCGTGACGACACCGAGCTCCTTGCGGTGCGCCGCCGCTCCGAGGCGATCCTGCTCAGCACCAGCGACGGCATGCTGGTGTTCGACGCCGAGGACCGTCTCACGTTCGTGAATCCCGCAGCGGAGAAGATCCTTGGGCGTGGGGCGGAGACCCTCGTGGGCCTCAAGACCGATACCTGGGAGGTGTTCGGCATCGCGCCCGACCCTGCAGGTCCCGTGCGGGAGACCGGCACCCAGGTGCGCGAGGTGCGCATGGAGGAGCCCGAGCACCGGATCGTGGACGTGCGGGTGGACCCCGTGTACGACGACCGGGAAAGCTACGTGGGGTCGGTGGCGACGATCCGCGACGTGACCAGCGAACGCGAAGCGATACAGATGAAGAACGAGTTCGTCTCCACGGTCTCCCACGAACTCCGCACGCCGCTCACGTCGATCAAGGGCTACATCGATCTTATCCTCGACGGCGAGGCCGGGGAGATCAACGAGATCCAGCAGGAGTTCCTGTCTATCGTGAAGGAGAACTCGGACCGGCTGGTAGAGCTCATCAACGACATGCTCGACATCTCCCGCATCGAGAGCGGGCGTATCGTGCTCAAGGTGCAACCACTCGACGTGGGGGAACGGATCGCGGGCGCGGTCAACACCTTCAAGGCCGTGACGGACCAGCAGGGCCGCACCATCCACGTGGATGTGCCGGACGACCTGCCGAAGGCCGCGGGCGATCCCGACCGCATCGGGCAGGTTCTGATCAACTTCGTCAGCAACGCCATCAAGTACTCGCCCGAAGGCGGGGACGTCCACATCAAAGCGAGCGTCGACGACGGATGCGTGAAGGTCGCCATCTCCGATGAGGGCATCGGCATCTCACCGGAGAACCAGGCGCGGCTCTTCACGAAGTTCTACCGCGTTGACTCCTCGCTCACCCGCGAGATCGGGGGGACCGGTCTGGGACTCTCGATATGCAAGAGCATCATCGAACTCCTCGGCGGACAGGTAGGCGTGGACAGCGAGGAAGGTGAGGGATCGACGTTCTGGTTCACGCTCCCCTTCGCGTCGGACAGGCACGTGCGCACTCCGTCGCTCGAAAGCCCGCTCGGCTCTCCGGGCGGGCGCGTGCTGGTGGTGGATGACTGCAAGGACGTGGCGAATCTGATCGCCACCTACCTCTCCCATCGAGGCTACGAAGTCGTGAAGGCGTACAACGCCAAGGAAGCGTGGGAGTACGCGGTGGAGTTCGAGCCGCGTGTCATCACGCTCGACGTGATGGTGGAAGAAGGCGCCGGCTTCCGGCTTCTGGAAGAGCTCAAGGCTGATCCCAGGACGAAGGACATCCCCGTCGTCGTCCTGTCGATCATCTGCGACGAGGCCAAGAGCGCCCGCTCAGGCGCGACCGACTACCTTGAGAAGCCTATCGACAAGGCGCGCCTGATGGACATGATCGACACGCTCGTCGGGTCCATCTCATCGCCGCTGGTGCTCGTCACCGATGACGACCGGAACATCGTCGACCTGCTGACACGCACGCTCAAGCAGCGCGGATACGCGGTGATGGGCGCATACAACGGCAAGGAGGCCATGGCCGCCGTTGCACGTCGTCGGCCCGACGCGATACTGCTCGATCTCCGTATGCCGGTGATGGACGGCTACGAGGTGCTCCAGGCGCTGAAGAACGACCCCGATACTGCGGACATCCCCGTGGTCATCATGTCGGCGTTCCAACCGGACCGGGAGCGTGAGAACGTTCTGGAGTTGGCTTCGGATCTGGTAGGCAAGCCGTTCGATGTCGAGGACTTCATATCGCACATCGAGTCTGTGATAGTCAGAGAAGAGAGTGCCGAAGGTCCGCCTCCAGAGAGTGGGACATCGTGAGCAGGATCCTCGTGGCTGACGACGAACCGCATATCCGCAAGCTGGTCTCCTTCACGCTCGGCAACCGGGGGCACGAGATCCTGGAGGCGGCGGACGGAGGCGAAGCGTACGAGGTGGCACGGGCCGAGCGTCCCGACCTCATCCTCCTCGATGTGATGATGCCGGTCATGACCGGGTATGACGTACTAGACAGACTCAAGGATGACGAAAGCACTGCCGACATCCCGGTGATCATGCTCTCCGCCAAGAGCCAGCAGACCGAGGTGCAAGAGGGGCTGAACCGCGGCGCCGAGCAGTACATCTGCAAGCCGTTCACGCCCAAGGACCTGGTATTGCAGGTCAACGAACTGCTCGATACCTGAGGGGAAGGAACCAGCCGTGATGAAGAAGGTCCTGGTCGTCGATGACGAGCCGTCGATCCGCAAGCTTCTGTCAGTAGCGCTCGGCAATCGCGGATTCGAGGTCCTCGAGGCCGAGGACGGTCTTACGGGGCTTGCCGCGATCACCGCCCACAAACCCGACCTGGTGGTGCTGGACGTCATGATGCCGGGGATGACCGGTCACGAGGTGCACGACAAGCTGCGGCAGCGCCCCGAGACGAAGGAGCTGCCGATCCTCTTCCTCTCGGCGGCCGGAACCTTTGAGGAGCAGCATCGCGAGATCGCCTCCGACCCCTTTGCCGACTACCTCCCCAAGCCCTTCAAGCCCTCCGAGGTGGCCGACCATATCGCAGCGATGCTGGATCCGGCCAAACGGGCTGAGTTCGAGCGCGAACGTGGTCGCCGCGAAGCGAAGCTGTCGAAGATCGTCGAGATCATGCACAGAGATCGCGACTGACAGGCCGGACGCCACGACCGAGGGGCATCGCGACGATGGCGCAGAGACTGATCCTCACCGCGGATGACAACGCGCAGATTCGCATGCTCGTGAAAGCCGCGCTCCGTTCTCTCGGCCACGAGTTGATCGAGGCCGTGGACGGTGAGCAAGCGCTGAAAACGGCGATCGAGCGCAAGCCGGACCTCATCCTCCTCGATGTCACCATGCCCAAGCTCGACGGGTGGGAGGTGCTCGGCTTCCTGCGCAAACGGCCCGAGACGGCGGACGTGCGCGTGATGATGCTCACCACGGCCGCACAGAAGGACGATCTTGCGCACGGCGAAGAGCTCGGCTGCAACGATTATCTCGTCAAGCCGTTCTCACCGGGCGACCTCAGGCAGCACGTGGAGCGCATGCTCGACACCTGACGACCTACCGTACGATATCCAGAACCAGATCGTCGCAACCTGGTGTCGGCGAGCCGTTTCCGCCCGTCTCTTGCTGCGCTAGCAGGCTTTCGATGAGGCTCCTCCCGGGCGCCGCCGCCGCAAGGTAGCGCGTGGACACCGATGCGTCGTCGATGCGCGCCACCTCGGCCAGAAGATCACGATAGCCGCCGGGATCGGCCTGTATCCGGACCACCGCCGCGTTGTACGCCTGGAGCACCGCGCGTGACGCCAGGAGGCCTGATGGCAGCGCGAGATAGTGGTCAGCGATGCCAAGGAAGACCGGGTCGGCACTCAGGCCGTCGGTGACCCCATCGGGCAGGGCCGTGCCGGAGGTCTCGCCGGAGCCAGCGGGGTCGGTAAGGGTCGCCACGAGCGCCACCGGAACGCCAGAGGTCTCGAGCGCCATCGCCGAGGCGATCCCGCCGACGAAAGCGTCGATCGAGCCGCTCGTGAGAGCCGCGTCCCGTTCCGCAGGCGATTCGAAGACGACGATCTCGGCTTCGACCCCCGCATCACCGAAGAGTCCTTCGCGGTCGGCGACCCACAGCGGAAGCGCGTCGCCATCCGGTGTCACCCCGATCCTGATCGGGTCGGGGTCGACATCCTGGAACGCCGGACCGGTCGAGACCGGAACGTCCTCGCCTCCCACCGCCGAACAGCCGGCGAGGAGCATCAGCGCGAGAATCGCGCAGGCGTAGACGGACCACGATCGAAGACGCATGGGGTTTCCTTCCGGAGGCGGCGGCTCAGGCGCGGCACACGGAGCGGCGCAGCCTGATCTCATCACGCACGAGTATGCCTGAGAAGCCGGGCTCCGCGGAACCGTAGCGGTCGGCGAGCAGGCCCTTGGCGATGGAATCGATCACGAAATCGTGGCGCTGATAGAAGGAGAACGACGGCACGTCGTCATTGCTGATGGCGGCCTTCACGGCCGGAAGGCCTCGCGACGCCGCGAGGTCGATCGCCGCGCCGATCAGGGCACGCCCCACGCCGTGGCCCTGGAACTCCGGGTACACGCTCAGGAGCACGACCGCCAGATCACCCTCATGCACCGCAAGGGACAGAAGGCCGGCGAGTCCGCACTCGAAGACGGCGACCAGATTCTCCTGCTCGAGCACATCGAACGAGCGGCCGAAGGTGTCCACGTCAGTCTCCCCGAGCGCCTGGTCGCAGATGTCCTCGATGTCGTGGCGATCGGCTGGAACCGCGGGGCGGATGGTCACTTCGATATCCTCATCGCCCGAGCGGTGATCGCCACACATGACCGCAAGGCGGGCGTCGGTGAGCGGAAGCTCCTTGCCGCACTGGGCGCATCTGTACTGAGGATAGGGGGCCTGCGGTTCGTCGTTCACTGCGAAGCTCCTTGCGGGACAGATGGGACGGAGGACCCCTGCAAGTATAGAACGACCACGGGGAACCGGGTCCCCGGGGTCGGTGAGCGGAGCGTGACATCGGTCAGCGGGCGTCTCCGTCCGCGTGACCGTGCCAGCACTACTTCTTGCCGCCGTTCGGCTTGACCACCAGGACATCGATGAACGTGCTGTCACCGACGATGCCGGACAGTTCGAGCTTGTTCTTCGTCAACTCCTCGGCAAGGAACCCGGTGGACATGATGTAGTGCTCGTCGTTGTTCACGATAGCGCCCTGGAGACTGATCAGCGGGTCATTCGTATGGAGCCAGACCCGGTGCCAGCCGGGCATCGTGGGGATCCAGCCCCCGCCGGCCGAAACGAAGTTCATCTTGCCGCTCGGCCCGATCCCGGGCTCGATGTCGAGCTTGGTGATGCTCCCGTCGGGGTTCCACACCTCGGCGAAGAACCTGTTGGTGAGCACGACCGCGTAGTACGACTCCCACGTGTACCCGCTGCCGTCGAGCGTGGAGGTGCCGAAGAGCTCGGTCTTGCTGCCGGGATACTCGAGACACGCCATCTTGTAGGCGGTCATCGGCTCGGCAAGCTTCTGATAGAGCGCGATCTCCACGGGGAACCGCTGCCCCACGATCGGATTGATGTTCTCCATCGGATTGCCCCAGTCGATGAAGTCGATCGTCACCGCGTCGGCCGTCTTCACCCAGTCGGCCTGCCAGCTTTTGGACGCGCTCACGTAGTCGACGTTCCAGATCAGGTTGGGATCGTCGGAGGTCGTCGACGTCGGCTGCGGATACCATGGCGCCATCGCGCGGAGCCACGTCTTTATGTCGATCGGTTCTGTCATGTCGGGCACGCCGTCGAGGTCGGCATCCACGGTACCGCCATCGTCGCCGATCACATACGTGGTGTAGACCTCGCCCTCGTTGCCCTCATAGCCGCCCGTGTACTGCTCCCAGATGACCTCGAGGACCTCGATCGGGATCGGGTTCCCATCGGCATCGAGCGTGAGCGTGAACTCGTTCCCGTCGTACTCGCCGTCCCCGTCGAGATCGGTCCAGGTCTTCAGGTAGAAGGTCTCGATGTGATCGGTGGCGACCACGGGAAACGACAGGTTGGGCATCGCGGCGAAGGGGTCTTGCTCTCCCGTGCCGAGATCGGGACCAGGCTTCGGCGCATCCGTGTTCGGTGTGCCGCTGGCGGCCAACGCCGGTGTCATCTGCACGGCAAGGGCGATCACGAGCGCAGCCACGAGGAGTGTTCGAACGTGTTTCATGGCGGTACCTCCCTCTCCGCCCTGGTCGCATCGGACCGAGCGGACACGGCGGCACAGCCCCCGCCCCCGGGACCCCTGCCCCGCAGGGAGGCCGTGAGACTTGTTACCCCTGGAGGGGCGCGCCTACACATGCCCTGATCCGGTGTACGGACAGGAGCCGCCGGACGGGCCTGCGCCATGCTGTGGCGCCATCACCTACAATGGGGCGGCACCTATGGAAGGAGCGCCATGGCACCCGACATCCCGCTGATCGCGACAGACCCCCGTGCCGCAGACGCCCTGTCGCGCGTACGCGTGCTGTACACCGACCTCGACGGCACGCTCGTGGCCAAGGGTGGAAGCGTGCTCGCCGACGCAGCAGCGTCGCCTTCGCTCGTCGTGGCGGAACAGATCGTGGCGCTCAACCGCGCCGGGCTCGCCGTCGTCCCCATCTCGGGACGGGGCCGCACCCAGCTCCGCGAGCTCACACAGTTGCTCGGCTGGGACGGCTATATCGCCGAGGCCGGCGGCATCATCGTGCACGGCACGGGTCTCGACTTCCAGGAACGTGTGGACCTTGGCGAGTGGCCGGACGACGTGGCGGCCCCCGGGCTCTCCCCCTTCGAGACGATCAATCAGGTGCGGGCGGCCGAGACCTTGATCGAAGCCTTCCCCGGTCGCGTCGAGCACTACGCGCCGTGGCAGCTCGACCGCGAGGTCTCGCTCCTGCTCCGCGGATGTCTCGACGTGGCCGAAGGACAAGCGGTGCTCGACACGCTCCCGCTGCCGCTGGATCTCGTGGACAACGGGATGTTGCGCAGCTATGGGACACTCACCTGCCGCGACATGCCGCCCCACGCGTATCACGTGGTGCCGCGCGGAGTGTGCAAGGCGCGGGCCATCGATCTCGACCTCGCCTGGCGGGGACTCTCGCGCGAGCAGGCCGCGGCCATCGGCGACTCGGCCACCGACCTCCAGATGGCCGATGCCGTGAGCGTGATGACGCTGGTGGGCAACGCGTTCGGCAGCAACGGCGTCGTGGCCGGTCTCGAGCGTGAGCCGCGCGATAACGTGTGGCGCACCGCGGGCGATCGCACAGAGGGCTGGGCCGAGTTCGCGCGCGTATGGCGCGCCGCCGCCGGATGATCGTCCACGCGCTCTAGAGGGTGCGGGCGCTTCTCCCTGCCGGATGTTGCCGCATGCCACACGGAGACCTACAATGCACGTGCACCGCTGTGCGGTGCGTTGACAGCGACACGAGCGCTCCATCTGTTACGGTGCGGCTCCTGTTCGAACACAGGCCACTGCCCGGAAATGTCGAGAGACGCCAATGGGTAGAACAGCCCTCGCCGGCTTAAGGCGAAGGCTAAGGTGGCTGGGACTGCAAAGGCGGGGTCTTTCCGCCGCACGGCGTGCCGTGCGCCCTACGTCGGACAGTGCCAAATCCGCAGACGAGGGACGGAGCAGCGGGCGGCCGTGATACGATGCCGCTCCGCGTGCGGCGCATGCCGCTCCAGGGCCCCCGTCATGATGATGCGGGGCTCTTTTCGTTGTCGGACCTGTTGCCAAGAGAAACGGACCTCGGTGACACCATCAAGTCCCTAGGTCCCGGCTCCTGCGATCGTCGTGGGTGACCGGGGCCCGCCACGATCGACCTGCCGGCCCGCGTGCCGGGAGGAAGGAGCCATATGTTCTATCTCACCCAGATGCTGGGCAAGCCGGTGGTGGATGCCGCCGGCGAGGTCATCGGCGAGATCAGCGATATCGCCATCGCCACCGGCGAGGTGTTCCCCCGCGTCACCTCGCTCGCGTTCCTCGGCCCCGACAAGACGCCGTTCATGCTGTCGTGGCGCAAGTTCGTGGCATCGCTCGAGGACGAGCGTGTCCAGCTCAACGCCGAACGTGCGGCGCTTCGCTTCAGTTATCTCCAGCCGGACGAGGTCCTGCTCGCGCGAGACCTGCTCAACAAGCAGATCGTGGACACGCAGGGCATGAAGGTCGTGCGGGTCAACGACCTCAAGCTATCGGAATCGCGCAACCAGCTGCGGCTCCTTGGCGCCGAGGTGGGGGCCCGCGGCATCCTGCGCGGTCTGCACCCAGCCGTCGAACGAGCGGCGGCCTCGGTGATGCGGCTGCTCGGCCGCGAACTCTCCGAGAACCTCATCGCCTGGAACTACATGGACCTGCTCGACCGCGACCTCTCACACGTGCGGCTGTCCATCACCCACAAGCGTCTGCATGAACTGCACCCTGCCGACGTGGCCGACGTGCTCGAGCAGCTGCACCCGTCACAGCGCGCGCGCGTGTTCGAGCATCTCGACAATGTCCAAGCTGCGCTCACCGTGGCCGAACTCGAAGACGAGTTCCAGGCGGACCTCATCGGCGACCTTGGCGACCAGCGCGCCTCGGACATCCTGGAGGAGATGGACCCCGACGACGCTGCCGACATCATCGGCGACCTTCCCTACGACAAGGCCGAGGCGCTCCTGCGGCTCATGGGTGTGAGCGAGGCCCAGGCGATCCGTTCGCTGCTGGGCTACCGGGAGAAGACGGCCGGCGGCATCATGACGCCGGAGGTGACCACGCTCACCGACGACATGACGGTGCAGGGCGTGATCGACAAGCTGCGGACAGGCGCCGCCGAGCACGAGAGCATCTACTACATCTACGTGGTCGACGACGACCGGCGCCTCGAGGGTGTCGTCTCGCTGCGGGACCTGGTGATGTCGGAGCCCGACACGCTGGTGACCGAGCTCATCCAGCGCGAGGTCATCACGGTCAATCCCGACGACGACCAGGAGCTCGTGGCCGAGACGATGAGCAAGTACGACCTGCTCGCGCTCCCCGTCATCGATGAGACGGGGATCCTCCTCGGCATCGTCACCATTGACGACGCCCTCGACGTCCTCGAGGAGGAGTCGGCCGAGGACCTCGCGATCGCCACAGGCGCCGCAGCCGAACACGGCCGCATCGCAGGCTGGTGGTGGTGGCTGGTACGCCGCAACGCGTGGCTGCTCGTCTGGGCCGTGGCCTTCCTCGCCTACATCTCCCTGCGGACGCCGCTCACACGCCTCGTGGCGGACGGCGGCTCCGCCGCACGCGCCGGAACCCTCCTCATGGGTTGGGCGGTGGTGATCCTCCCGCTGCTCCTGCGCACCGCAGAGGACCTCTCTTCTCGCACGCTGGCCGAGCTGATCGAGGGCGATGCCGGAGAGGAGCGGCCGTCGCTGGGCGCCCGCCTGCTGCGCGAGGGCGGAATCGGTCTGGTGACCGCCGCCTTGAGCGCACTCGTAGCCTTCGGGCTCGCGTTCCTGCTGCTAGGCGGCGTTGACCCGGCTGCAACGCCCTTCGCCCTTTCAACGGCGGTGGCGGCGCTCATCACGGCGCTGGCCGGCGGGGTTCTCGGCCATCTCGCGGTACAGAGGAGCGCCGCCGGGAAGACCGTCTCCGGTACCGGCCTGTCGGTCATGACGATGCTCCTGAGCGCCGTCGTCTACCTCACGCTCGCCTACGCGGCGGGCTCACTCGGGAGTGTGCCGGGTTCCGGCGCATAGAGGCCCCACGTGACCCCGGTCAACGACACGAAGAGGCGGATTCCACTGCTGGCGGTACTCGGCGTGATCGGCCCCGGCATCATCGCGGCCTCCGCCGGGAACGACTCCGGCGGCATCTCGACGTACTCGGTGGCGGGAGCGCGGTACGGGTACACGATGCTTTGGATGATGCTGGCCATGACCCCGAGCTTCGTGATCGTCCAGGAGATGGCCGGCAGGATGGGCGCCGTCACCGGCAAGGGCTTCGCGGCACTCATCCGCGAGCGTTTCGGCGTCCGCCCCACGTTCCTGGCGATGCTCATGCTGCTGGCGAGCAACACCGCCACCACGATCGCCGAGTTCGCCGGGATCGCGGCGGCCATGGAGATCTTCGGGGTCAGCCGGTACATCTCGGTGCCGCTGGCGGCGCTCGTGGTGTGGCTGCTCGTGGTCCGGGGCAGCTACCGCAACGTGGAGAAGGTCTTCCTGTCTCTCTCGGCGGTGTTCATCGCGTATGTGGTGGCAGCGTTCCTCGCGCGACCCGACTGGTTGGAAGTGGGCCGCAGCATGGTGACGCCGTGCATCATCCCCGATCGGGCATTCATCGCGCTCGCGATCGGACTCACCGGCACCACCATCGCGCCGTGGATGCAGTTCCTGGTGCAGAGCAACATCGTGGACAAGGGCACCACGGTGAAGGAGTGGGCCCTCGCCAGATGGGACGTGATGGCGGGCGCCGTGGTCGCTAACGTCATCGCATGCTTCATCATCATCACCACGGCCACCGTGCTGCATCCGGCCGGAGTGGTCATCGAGAGCGCCGAGGATGCGGCGAGCGCGCTCGCCCCCCTTGCGGGTCCGTACGCGGAGCTCCTCTTCTCCGTGGGGCTGCTCTCCGCATCCCTGCTGGCTGCCGCGGTGCTGCCGCTGACGGCTGCCTACGCCATCTGCGAAGCGTTCGGTTGGGAGTCGGGCCTCGACCGGTCGTGGTCGGAGGCGCCACTGTTCAACGGGGTATACACGCTGGTCATCATCGCCTCGGCAGCGGTCATCCTCGTGCCCGGTATCCACCTCATCGGCATCATGCTCGTCTCGCAGGTGATCAACGGGATCCTGCTGCCGTTCCTTCTCGTCTTCATGATGCGAATCGTCAATGACCGCTCGGTGATGGGGCGTCACGTGAACGGCCGGGCGCACAACATGCTGGCCTGGGGGACCATCCTAATGGTCATCGCGCTGACCGCCATGCTCCTGGTGATGACGCTTCTCGGCGTGGGCTGAAGCGGTGCTATCCTTTATGTATGGCTGCTCTCAAGGAACGTACTCCCGACCCTGACCTCGATCGCGCCAAGGCCGCGTTGCGCCTCCGGGCGCGCGCGGCGCGACGAACGGTGCTCCCCGAGTACCGGACCGCGCATGCGTATGCCGTGGCCGAGCGGGTCCTGAACCTTCCGGAGATCGTTGCCGCTGCCGCAGTGATGCTCTACGGGGCCGCCCCTGAAGAGGTCGACGTGAGCGTCCTGGAGTTCGCGCTCCGCGAACGCGGGGCCCGCATCGCATACCCGCGGGTGGCGGGACCGCGGAGTCTGACGGTGCACTGGGTCGACGATCCCGGCGTGCTGCTGCGCGGAACGTTCGGACTGCTGGAACCTCCCGAGACCACACCCACCGCCGAGATCTCGCACCTCTCGGCCATCGTCGTGCCCGGAGTGGCGTTCGACCGCGAGGGCAACAGGCTTGGATTCGGGGGCGGCTACTACGACTCCCTGCTCGGCGGCCCCGACCCCGTCCCCCCGACGATCGGTGTGGCCTACGACGAGCAGATCGTGGATGCCGTCCCCCACGATGAACGCGACCGTCCCACCGGCATCGTGGTCACTCCCACGCGGGTCTACAGGCGGAGCCCCGTGTCGTACTGACACCGGGCGGCCTGCGATCAGCGATCTCCCTTGGCCAGCGTGACCGGCTCACCGCGGGACGCGCGGAGAGGGATCTTGAGCGACTCAAGGACCGCTTCGAGGTTCTCCGTCCAGGAGGCGAGCGCCCTCAGATCCACCCGGAGGAGCGGAGTCTCTGGGTGCGGGCGTGACACCGTGAACCCGTGACGCAGCAGGAACTCCATCCCTACCACCGGCATATGTGAGAGATCCCTTGAGCCGGTGACCGCGTACGCCTGCACCGAACGCTCTCCGCGCATGGCAAGATCGCGCATCGCCGCCCTCAGCAGGAGACCGCCCACACCCGCACGACGGGCGTTAGGCGCGATGTGCATGCATGCGATGAGAGGCACGCCGGTCTCCGGTGGTCCGGCCGGCAGATGCCTCGCCTGCGGGAGATAGACCGGTGGAGCGTACTTGATGAACCCCATCGTCTCACCGTCTTCAACCACCGCTCTGCCGCACTCGCCCCACTCGGCGGACACGGTACGCACCCATTCGAGCGCCTGCTGGTCGTTGCAGCGAGAACCGCACTCGAACGGAAGGCGCGTGGCAGTCTCCCAGAAGACGCATCCCGCACAGTGGGCGGGCAGCGACTGCCTATCGAGCATGCTCAGGCCGATGATCTTGCGCACGGTCTTCCGCTACTCCTCGTCGTCCATGAGCGACTTCATCTTGTCGATGACCTTACGCCCCATCCCGCTCTTCAGCGACCGGCCCAGGGCACGTGATGCCGCCACGCCCACGTCGAGCATGCCGTCTGCCACCTGCTCGCCGCGCTCTTTGAGGGCGGTCACCCCGCTGGCCGCCGCCTTCGCGGCGCCACCGGTAGCCTGGAGCTCCGCGTAGCCGGCCTCCACCACGACCGACTCGCCGTCGAAGCCGCGGACGAGGTCGGCCGGGACCTCAAGCCGCCCCACGGCCATGTCACCCACAGCCCCGGTCGAGACCCGCACCTCCTCGATGACCCCGGAATCGCCGTCGAAAACCACATCATGGACGGTGCCGACCTCGTCTCCGTCGGGGGTGTGTACCGGCATCCGGTGCCAGATGACGGTGTCATCCCATGAGAAGCCGAGTGCGCGCTCCCCTGCGCTGTCACCGGGCAGCGAGTCCCCGTCGATGGCGAGCGTCGCTTCATCGGCCTCGCGCACGGCGTCGAACCGCAGGAAGCGCGGACGCTGGTCTATGACGCCCATGATGGAGCCCCGATCCACCTGCAAGCCCACGACCCTCGGCTCACCCGGGTGGAAGAGCACCGCGGAGACGCGACCCAGATGCCGGCCGCTTGAGCCCACCACGGACAGGCGCTCGTATCCAGACAGACTCGGCATGTGCTTCACTCCATACACCGCTCGATTGTTCACGGTCGTTCGATAGCGAAAGGGCCGGCCGCGGCCGCGACCGGCCCTTCTATCATACCGCGATAGCGAGCGTGGCTACTCCGTGGTGGCCGCGCCAGCCCCACCCTCGGCGGCGGTCGTCTTCTCAGCTACCTTGTCGAGCGCACCCTGCGCCTTGGACTCCGCAGCATCGATCCCCGACTTGACCGACTCGCCAGCCTTGCCGAGCGCGTCCTTGGCCGCCGGAGCGATCTGCTGGACCTTGTCCTTGGCCTGCTGTGTGACGGTGCCCACCTGCTCCTTGAGCCGATCGCGCGCCGAGTCGATCTTCACGCGCATCTCCTCGGTCTCATCGAGCACCTTGGCGCGGCTTGTCTCATAGAACTGCTTGCCCTCTCCCCAGTACTCATCGGCCTTTGCGGCGATGAAGTCACGGTTCTCCCTGCCGGAGCGGGGGGAGAAGAGAAGGCCGAGCACGGCGCCGATGATGCCGCCGAGCAGGAACGCACCGAGTATGCTTTCACCTCTGCGATAGTCGTACATCGGGAACACACCTCCGAAGTCGCAAGCGGACCGATACTGATGTCTGACGACAGTGATGTATGTACCCAATCACCGCGTTGCATCCAGTGTAGAGCGTACCAGATGACCCACCAACTCCTGGAAATCCATCCCGGCGGACGCGGCGGCCATAGGCAGCAGCGAGGTCTCGGTCATGCCCGGGGAGGTGTTCACTTCGAGCACGTACGGCACGCCGTCGCCGCCCACCACCATGTCCACTCTGCTGACCCGCTCACAGCCGAGCAGCCTATGCACGCGCGCCGCCATCCCGGTCACCTCGGCCATGGTGGGCTCGTCGAGCCGCGCGGGCACGTAGTAGTCGGTCTCACCGGGCGTGTACATCGCCGAGAAGTCGAACAGCCCGCTCTTGGGCTCCATCTCCACGGGAGGGAACACGCGCGCCTCGCCCGACGGCCCGTTAACGACCGAGACCGCGAGCTCCAGGCCATCGATCCACTTCTCCACGATCGCCGTGTCGCCGTAGGACAGGGCCGTGAGCAACGCCTCCGCCAGGCCCTCGGGTCCGTCCACCTTCGTGAGTCCGAGCGCGGAGCCCTGCTTCGCCGGTTTCACGACCACCGGGAATCCTCCCACCGCCCCGGGCACGAGGTCCAGCGCGGTGGCCGCCCCCATCTGCTTGAAGGCGGCTGCGGTGAACGTGACCCAAGCGGGCGTGGGAATGCCCTCAGCGCGGAACAGACGCTTGCTGAGCGCCTTGTCCCAGGCCAATGCCGAGGCGGTGACACCGGATCCCGTATAGGGTATCCCGAGGAACTCCAGCAGTTCCTGAACCGTACCGTCTTCGCCATACTTGCCGTGCAGCGCGATGTACACCGCGTCAGGCCTCTCGCTCCGCAGGGTCGTGACCAGGTCGGGGGTCACATCGAGAGCGAGCACACGGTAGCCCTGCGCCTCGAGCGCGTCACAGACGCGCTTCCCGCTGATGAGTGATACGTCACGCTCCAGCGACTGTCCCCCCATCAGCACGGCGATCTTCTCCTGCACCCGGATCAGCCCCTCTCATCGGTTGGGTCGTCCACGGTCGGCAGCGCTCCCGCCGCGGCGAACGCGCGATACAGCTCCAGCCTGTCCTCGAGCACCTCGGCGAGCCGTCTGACGCCCTCACGGATGGCGTCCGGCTCCGCGTAGCAGAAGCCCAGACGCATGCAGTTTCGACCGCGCCCGTCGGGGAAGAAGGCGTCCCCCGGAACGTACGTGACACCCCGCTCGACGGCCTCGGCCAGGATCGACTTCAGATCGAGGAACGAAGGCATCTCCACCCACACGAAGAAGCCGCCCTCGGGCACCGTCCATCGCGCCTCCGCGGGAAAGTGTTCCGCCAGGGAGGCGACCATCGTCTCGCGCCGCTCGGCATATGCGCGGGTGAGGTCCTGCAGGACCCGGCGCCATCGGGTATCGGCGAAGTACCGCTCCGCGGTGGTCTGCGCGAACGCGCTGCCGCACAGATCGGCCGCCTGCTTCGCGAGCATGAACCTGGCCATGATCGGATGCGGCGCGATGACCCAACCGAGACGCAGCCCCGGGGCGAAGATCTTGGAGAAGGTGCCGAGGTAGATCACCTCGTCATCGAGCGCGCGCAGCGGCATACAGTGCCCGCCCTCGAAGCGCAGACGTCCGTACGGATCGTCCTCGATGACGGGGATGTCGTACTCCCGCGCAAGCTCGAGCAACTCACGCCGCCGCGACGGCGTGAGCGTCACGCCGGCCGGGTTCTGGAAGTTGGGGATCGTGTAGATGAACTTGGCGCCCTGCGGGCCAAGGCGCTTCAGCTCCTCGGCGAGCAGGTCGGTACGCATCCCGTGCTCGTCCATCGGTATGCAGACCACGTTGGACTGGTAGGCGGAGAACGCCTGCAAGGCGCCCAGGTAGGTAGGCCCCTCGGTGATGATGGTGTCCCCGGGGTCGATGAATATCTTGGCGATAAGGTCGAGCGCCTGCTGCGCTCCCGCGGTGATGGCGAGGTCGTCGGGCTTCACGCGGACGCCGATCTCGGCCATCAGGTCGACGACCACCTGCCTGATGGCAGGGCGTCCCTCGGAGGAACCGTACTGGAGCGCCTCGGTGCCCGAATCCCTCAATGCGGCGGTGGTGGCGCCGACGACAGCCTCGATGGGAACGCGCCGGATCTCGGGCATGCCTCCCGAGAAGGAGATCATGTCGGGACGGGTAGCCGCTGCGAAGAGGTCGCGCACGGCGCTCGACCGCACGTCGGCCATCCGCTCCGCATACCGGTCGCTCCACCTGTCGAACACCACTCGTGCGGTACCCATCGCTGCTCCTCAAAGACGCAGATGCGTCCCCAGACAACAGAAAACGACCCTGCCGACAGGGCGAGGGTCGTCGCGGTACCACCTGTCTTCGTCCGGCGTTCGGTGGTGCTCGCCGGACCTCGATCCCGGGATAACGGCCCGGGTCGACCGCCCGCTTCCTCCGCTCCTGCCGAGCGTGCTGGCGGGGGACCTATGGAGGGGTGGCCGGGCCGATGACGCCCTCTTCCCTCACGTCCACATCGTGTGCGCCCCCGGTTCAGGGGTTGTAGGGTACCTTAGCACCGCGGCTCGCGCAGGGTCAATCACGCCTCTCTTACGGCTCGGCTGCGCTCTCAGCGACCGGAGGCGCTCTATCGCGTCCCGAGGATCGCGTACGGCACGACCTGCGAACGCGTCGTCGATCATGCACAACGCGAGACGAGCGGCGCCGACACAGACGGCGTCGTCGTCATCGTAGACGGACACGCGGAACGCATTGTCTCCCTTGCGCCACCTCGTCTCGCCGTGGACACTGTGCAGCGACCCCGCGCAGCTCATGATCTCGAGCACGAGGTGCTCGAACAGGTGCGCTGGCTCAGTGATGGCCAATTCCTCGGCGAAGGGGTGGTCACACCCTGTGGAGCAACGATGATCGGAGAGGCCGGGAAGCCGCTCCAACAGAGCCGCCGCAGCCGAAGCGCGGGCATCCGCAGAACCTGCCACACCGACTTCCAGCACGAAGTCGACACGGTCTTCGAGCACTCTGACGCATCGGAGCCGCACGGTTCAGGCGAGGTCGCGCAGGCCGTCCCGGGCGCTCCGGGTACCAAGATAGTACGCGAGCGACAGCGCTGCGACCACCGCCACAACGCCCACCGCGACAACCTTGGTGACATCGCGCTCGAGCACCGTGCGGGTGACCGCACGGGTCTCCGCCTCGGCGAGATCCCGGACCTGCATCGTCTTCTGCTTGAGATCGTCCACGGTTATGCGCTTGTCGTCCGCTGCATTCTGCATCGATCCGCTCACTTCTGCATCAACCTCACTTTGATGACGAGGAACACGGCGGAGCCGAGCACCAGCACCCCTCCTATGATGAGCAAGGCGCCGGGATAGCCCACCCACTGCGCAAGCAGCAGGAAGAGCGCCACGGAGATGAACGTCAGGCCAAGGGCGAGCAAGGCGGCGGCTGCGCTTGCCGATGCCAGCGTGAGCCCGAGCCGTTGCACGGGCGCGACGATCTTTTCCTGAACGAGCCCGGCGGCCTCCTGACGGAGCCAGTCCACGGCTGTCTGCAGCAGGTCGGCCACCGCGTCGATGACGGCCTCGAACCCCGTCATGCCGCCTGTGGATCTCTCTTCCGATCCAGCCATAGTCGCCTCCTCGAGAACGATAGCGCCTGTATCGAAGATACCCCAAACAGCACGCGAGGATGAAAGCGCGAGCGGCGCTCCCGTGATGGGGGCGCCGCTCGCGGTTCACGACGACGAGCCGTCAGAGGATACGATAGTCGACCGTTCCAACCCCGCCGAAGCCGAGCGCCTTGGCCGTGCCTGGCCCGAGATCGAATGTGCGGCCACCTACGAACGGACCCCTGTCCTGCACGACCGCCACGCACGTGCGCCCCTTGTACGAGAACTCGATGCGCGTACCGAACGGAAGGCTGCGATGGGCCACCACCATGCTGTTGGGCTGAAGCGTGCCGCCCCCCGCCATGGTGTTGCCATAGAAGCCGGGTCCGTACCACGAGACCCTGGCCGACCTCCACCCGCTGCCCGAGGGAGCCGTGCTGCCGCCGGAGGCCGCCGGCCTGGCGGGCGCGGACCTGCGGATCGCGGTCGCTTTGCGGGTCGCGCTTGCCGGCTCACCCTCGGCTACGAGACCCGAGGGCGTACGCAACTGGTCGGGGTCCGGCTTTCCTGAAGCCGGAGCGAGTCCTTTGCCGAGGCCTGTCTCGGTCGCCTGTTCAGCAACGATCTGGGCCGAGGCCGCAAGCATCGGAACGATTCCTGCTCCCGCAAGCGTCATCACCACGAGTGCCGCTGCAACGAACGCGGACCTCGATGACAGGCGTGCGGAGCCACCACTCTGTCGTACCTTCACACTGTCCTCCATGTACGGCTACAGGACAGACGGCAGCCCAGGGCATACGACGACCAAAGCAAGGAGTGGAGAGAGAGAAGCATGTCGCCGTGCTCCTGGCCACGCGGATCGGGCGTACCCGCCGTCTTGGCCACCCAGCACGTGCTCTGCTGTTCGTGGTATGGACCGTGATCCTCCGGACCCGCGCGCCCTTGCGCTGTCGGTCCTGCGTCTTCTTACCGGTGAGCCGCGTGTCGCCGGTCCCGCGCAGCGGCCCTTCGACCGTCTCACGCACGCCACACTGACTCCGCTATCCAACAAACGAGCAGTGACGATACCACACGAACGGCTCTTTGGGAACCATCGCGGTCGTGCAGGGAAGCATCCCAAACTCGGGCATTGACTGAATAGGTGGACTCCTTCTTCAGTGAGATCGGTTAATCCACGGAGGAGAGGAGTCCAAGACCATGATAGTCCGAGTAGAGCTTGGTGTGGTGGAGTTCG
>Ga0209614_1001329_pt1 | contig 18867 bp, 13 predicted proteins | sample BlaSprsedimmetaG_FD_185484 | JGI IMG/M metagenome (GOLD analysis project Ga0209614, IMG submission 185484) | Hot spring sediment bacterial and archeal communities from California, USA to study Microbial Dark Matter (Phase II) - Blank Spring... ... | reverse complement strand
GTACAGAATCACTCGGGCCGGTAACCGTCACCCAGCCCACCCCCATTTCCGTAACTACCGACCTTACAGTGGATATCACCTGTTTCGGCGGGAACGACGGGGAAATCCAGGTCTCGGTTTCCGGGGGAACACCGCCTTATGCCTATGCCTGGACAGGACCCGGAGGGTTTGCCGCTTCCACACAGGATATTTCCTCTCTGGAAGCCGGCGATTATTCCCTTACCGTGACCGACGATAACGGGTGCACACAGGCTCACGGACCCATCACCCTCAGCCAGCCACCGGCCATCAGCATCACTGAAGTTTCCGTTACCTACGTCTCCTGCAACGGTGCCGGCGACGGGGCCATCGATGTGGACGTATCAGGAGGAACTCCGCCTTATGCTTATGCCTGGACAGGGCCCGGCGGGTTCACCGCCTCCACACAGGATATCTCCGGACTGCAGCCCGGAGATTATTCCCTTACCGTGACCGACGATAACGGGTGCATCGAAACCTACGGGCCGGTTACCATCACCCAGCCCGATCCCCTGACCATCACCACCGACAACCTGACCCATGTGAGTTGCTTCGGAGGAAACGACGGGGCCATCAGCATTTCCGTTACAGGAGGTACCACACCGTATTCCTATGCATGGACCGGGCCCGGAGGGTTTACCGCCTCCACACAGGATATTTCCTCTCTGGAAGCCGGCGATTACTCCCTGTCCCTGACCGACGCCAACGGATGTACAGAATCACTCGGGCCGGTAACCGTCACCCAGCCCACCCCCATTTCCGTAACTACCGACCTTACAGTGGATATCACCTGTTTCGGCGGGAACGACGGGGAAATCCAGGTCTCGGTTTCCGGGGGGACACCGCCTTACTCCTATGCCTGGACAGGACCCGGAGGGTTTGCCGCTTCCACACAGGATATTTCCTCTCTGGAAGCCGGCGATTATTCCCTTACCGTGACCGACGATAACGGTTGCACACAGGCTCACGGACCCATCACCCTCAGCCAGCCGCCCGAGCTGCTCATTACCGATATCACAGCAACAGACGTAACAGGCTGTTACGGCGACGCCAACGGAAGCATAACCATTACGGCCGGGGGAGGAACACCTCCTCTGGAATATTCCATCGACGGAGGGATCAACTTTCAGGGGAGCAATTCGTTCACGGGGCTTGCTGCCGGAACCTACCAGGTAGTGGTACGCGACCTGAACGGATGCACTGCCAACGGGGGAGAACATGAAATTGCCCAACCGGCTGAAATACAGATTCTTTCACAGGAATATACCGATGTAACCGGCTGCCACGGATCGGATAACGGCAGCATTACCATTACAGCCGATGGAGGAACTTCTCCTCTAACTTACTCCATTGACGGGGGTATCACCTTTTCATCTTCCGGGGAGTTCACCGGGATAGCTGCCGGCAGTTATCAGGTAGTGGTAAGCGATAACAACGGATGTACGAAGAACGGCGACCTGATCACCATCACACAACCTTCCCCCATGAACATTCTTTCCGAAACCTTTACCCATGTCAGCTGTCACGGTGGCAATGACGGGGAGATCCGGATCGAGGCCGAAGGCGGGGTTCCTCCCTATACCTGGTCTGTCAACGGAGGGATCTCTTTCCACAGCAACAACGGAATATTTACCGGGCTTATCGCAAACAGTTATTCCGTTATTGTGCGGGATGCAGCCGGTTGCCAGATTAACGGCTCGACCATCGTGATCACCGAGCCCGGGCCCATCGTGTTCACCGTGGATACTGTCAAAGCCACCTGTAACCATAACACTTTCGACGGTCAGCTGGAATTTTCAGCTTCCGGCGGTACTCCACCTTTCAGCTATTCCATTGACGCAGGGCAAAATTTCCAGTCGGGTACGGTTTTCACCTCCCTGGAAGGAGGTACTTACACCTGTGTTGTACGCGACCAGAACGGGTGTGAGGCCAGTCAGGTGGTTGAACTCGAAGGAAAATTTGTGGTGACAGCCGACGCGGGAGAAGATATGGGAATTTGTCCCGGTGATGAGGTAGTGCTGAACGCCTCCGGAGGCGATATATATCAATGGAGTCCGGCAGAAGGCCTGAGCAGTACCACATCCTCCTCACCGGTGGCATCTCCTGAAAACACCACCACCTATCACGTGGTGGTATCCAGAGACCTGTGTTATGACAGTGACGAGGTGACAGTAACCGTTTACGAAGTCCCCGAAATCGATGCCGGCCCTGACACCGCGGTCTTTATCGGGCAGTCGTACCAGCTTGCTGCCACAGGAGGGCCTTTTGCAGCTTATGCCTGGTTCCCCTCCACATGGCTTGATAATCCGGTAATAGCCAATCCGGTAACCACTCCCGGGGAAACCACCAGGTATTATGTCACCGGCACTACCGAAGAAGGGTGTACGGCCACAGACAGTGTATTGATCAGAGTAGCTACCCGCCTGATTATTCCATCGGGTTTCACTCCCAACAACGATGAAAAAAACAATACCTGGAAAATCCTGAATGCCGACCTTTATCCCGATATGGTGGTGGAGGTATTCAATCGCTGGGGGGAAAGGGTTTTTTATTCGGAAGGGTATTCTTCCGAAAGAGAATGGGACGGAACCTTTAAAGGAAAAGATTTGCCGATCGGAACCTATTATTATGTCATCCGGCTGAATGATGGTCGTGAAAGCAGGGCCATTACCGGACCGGTAACCATTATCCGGTAGATGAAAAAAACGGTATACATAGGGCTGTTCATTTTTTCCGGCTGGTTTGGCAATCAGTTGGCTGCTCAGCAATTGCCCCAGTATACCCAGTTCATGTTCAATGATTTCGTACTGAATCCGGCGGTGGCCGGAACAGCCGATTATTACCAGATCAGGTCGAACAGCCGCTTTCAGTGGGTGGGTATACTCGACGCTCCGCAAACCATCAGTCTCAGTATTTACGGACCCCACAAAGAGAAACCCATGGGTTTCGGGGGATACCTGTACAGCGACGTGACCGGTCCTACCAGCCGTACCGGCCTGTACGGCACCTATGCCTACAACATAGAAGCCTGGCCGGATATCCGCCTGTCGATGGGCCTGTCGCTGGGGTTGCTGCAAAACAAAGTGGACGGCACAGAAATTCAACTGATAGAAGAAAACGATCCGGTTTTTCAGGGCGGGGTCTATTCGGCCTGGGTACCCGATGCTTCCCTGGGATTCTATCTGTACCATGATAACTGGTTTGCCGGTTTTTCCGCCTTTCAGCTTTTCAGCAATAACATAAAGGTATACGATATGAAGAACGGCCTGAACCGTTTGAAACATCATTACTACCTGATGGGCGGATATGCCACCGATATCCATCCCGATTTTAGGCTGGAGGTATCAGCCATGCTCAAGGGAACCACACCCGTACCCCTGCAGCTGGAATTCAATGCACGCACCACTTACCGGGAGACATTCTGGATGGGCCTGTCGTACCGCACGAAGGATGCCGCTTCCATCCTTCTCGGGTACATTCATGAAAACCGGTTCATGTTCGGATATTCTTATGATATCAGTACCTCCACCATCCGGTCGTTCAATTCGGGAACGCATGAAATCATGATCGGGGTTCGCCTGAATCCCATCCGGTGAGATCCTTTTCATGAAAAATCGTATTTTTGAAGTATGAAGCAGCGGGGAATTATTTTGTTAATGCTGATAGCGCTGGTATTTGCCTGCCGGCCCGACAGAATAAGGAAAGCGGATACCATTCCTGAGAAAAAACTGATCCCCCTGCTGGTGGATATCTATTTGTTACAGGGCAGTTTTCACAGTCCGGTGGTTTTCAGAAATTACGGAGGGATCGATTCCACAGCATTATTCGGAAATTTATTTGAAAAGCACAGGGTTACCCGGGAAGAACTGGATCGTACCCTGGATTATTATTCTGCCCGACCCGACAAGCTTGAAAAGATATACCAGAAACTACTGGTTCAGCTCACCCAGCTTGAAACCAAACTTCAGGAACCGGATACCGAATCCGGAGAACCTGTCAATTTATGGAACCAACAAAGAAAATGGAGTTTAACCGGCGATGAGGCCGTTTCCACCCTTCCCTTCGTCATTCCGCTCAAAGGTCCCGGAACATACACCATACAGGTACGTTTGCGTTTGCACGATGACGATCAGTCGGTCAACCCACGGCTTACGGCGTATTTCTGGTACAAAGATGATACACCACTTGGAAAAAGATCCGATTTCCCTGTGAGGCAATATCAGAAAAGCAGCCGGATGATCACCTATTCCGTTTCAAAGAATCTCGGTGACGAACCGTATACTCACCTCAGGGGAAATATTCTGGATTACGATCCTCCGGAAGAGGGAGTGAACTGGAACAGACATGTGGATATTGAAGACATTTCCGTGACTTATACTCCCAAAAGTATAAGGAAATTGCAACCCAACTGAATCCTGCGGGTTCATGCCGGGGCAGGAACAGGCAACGCCTTATTTTTATGTACACAATATACCTGCCGGCCTGGTTTCACCGGGCGGCTGGAACAACAGGCCCGTTCTATTACCGGTTCAACCCCTTCTGTACCAGAAAGTATACCGCTTCCTTGTCGTATGAAAGAATATGTTCACGGAACCATTCTATGAGGAATTCCCTCATTTCAAGACATATGGTTTCCGAGCCCTTTTCGAACTCTTCCCGGAAACGGATGATCTGATCGATGAAATACTGGTGTGATTCTTTATGCCGGGAAAAGTTGGGGTATTGATAGTTTTTGAAATAAATTTCTTCCTGCAACAGGTAGTGCTCCACATAATGAACCAGGGCATAGAAAATGTCGGATGGATCCTCTTTGCAAGCTTTATTATTCAAAACACGGTCAAGTCGCTGGATAATTTCCACGAACTTCCGGTGATTCTCATCAATGATTTCCACATCCACTTTGTACTGGTCTTTCCATTCTACCGGTTCCCTGTGTTTTTCATCAGCCATAAGGAAACATTTATTTATTACAAATGTAGTTCATCAGCAGGCGAATAAAATGACAATTGTCATGGGAACAGGATCATACGGTATGCGCCGGTTTTGGGTTTCCTCCGCCGGGCTTCACGCGGCCGGCAGGGGATGTTTTTTTTGTTTACTTTACATAAAAGTTTGTATAACCGGTGAAAACCGAACCCCTCATCCTGGTAGCACCCCTGAACTGGGGACTGGGGCATGCCACCCGCACAGCCGCCCTCATCATGAAACTGCAGCAAATGCGGGTGCGGATAGTCATGGCCGCTGACGGTGAAGCCCGGCATTACCTGCACCTGGTATTTCCGGAATTGCATTTTATGAGACTTCCCTTTTACCGGGTAAGGTATTTCAGGTACATTCCCCTGTGGATGGGGATGTTGATCCAGCTACCAATGATCTGCGGGAGCATCGTGCGGGAGCATCTTATTCTGCGCAGGGCGGTTAAGAAGCTGGGCGTGGATATCGTGATATCCGACAATCGTTTCGGGTGCTGGAACAGGAATTGTTACAGCATATACCTTACCCATCAGGTGTCAGTATGCCTTCCCCGGTGGATGAGAATACTGGAATACCCGCTTACCCGTTTACACTGGTACATCATCTCGAGGTACGATCAGTGCTGGATCCCGGATTTTGAAAGCGAACCGAATCTGTCGGGGAAGCTTTCTCACCGCTTTCCACTTCCTTCCCACGCTTCATTTATCGGACCCCTCAGCGCACTGGCCGGCTCACGGAAACCCTCTGGGGTATCGGAAGATCTTGTCCTGGTTGTTTTATCCGGTCCGGAACCGCAACGCAGTGTGTTCGAAAGGCAGGTGTTCCGGGAGATTGCTTCCTTCTCACAGAAGAAAAAAATCGTTGTGGTAAGGGGCTCGGCACGTCCCATGAAAAAAACCGTTCCCGGAAGCGGGAATAACATTCAGGTTTTCGATCTGTTACCTGCCCGGGACCTGAAAAAAATCATGAAAATGGCCGGGCTGGTCATATGCAGGGCAGGATACTCATCTGTCATGGACCTGGTTATCCTGAAAAAACAGGGAGTGCTGGTCCCAACCCCGGGACAGACAGAACAGGAATACCTGGCCCGCCACCTGAAAGAAACGGGAGCTTTTTTCTGTTTGCCGCAAAAACACTTCAGCCTGGAAAGGGCTCTGCAAAAGGCTTTTTTCTTTTCCCCGGAGATTTTCCGGGAAAAGGCGGGAGATAAATGGGAAGAAAAACTGCGACAGATCGTTTCACAAAAGCAGCGCGGCCAGCATAAATCCCAAACCTGACAGATATCCGGCATATATCTGTGAAGGCCGGTGTTTGTTCAGGTAAAGACGTGCCGTTCCCACCACCCCTGCCAGCACGATCAGGAGGACCAGTATTCCCGTCAGCGCTGCAGACAGTTTGATCATCATGGCAATCATCAGGCCGGTGAGCCCTCCCATACCAAGCATGTGGAGCGATATTTTCCAGAACCAGGAAACCACAGCGGTAAGCACTAACATAACAGCTGCCGACTGAATGAATATTTTGATCAGTCCCGAAACCTGAAGTCGCGCCAGCAAATAGCAGGCAATACCATACAGCGCCGCGGCAATCACCAGGGGAATGGTCCGGTCTTTTGGTCTTTCGGCTGTTATTCCGTGAATAAACTTCCGGTAGTACAGAACAGGGAATAAACTCAGGGGAATCACCACAGTATTCAGCAGGACGATCAGAAAGATCACCTTTTTAACTTCATAGGGCAGATATGACAGGTAGGTGCCCGAATGAAAAATCAGCAACAGTCCGTAAAGGGGGGCGAAAAGGGGATGGGAAAAAACGGATATTGCCTGTGCTATGGTTCTGGGCATGGTTTTTCTGTTATCATTTCGGGTAAAGATCCGCCGGCGATCATATTTCCTTTCTCAGGCGGGCCACCGGAATGTGCATCTGCTCCCGGTATTTGGCCACCGTTCGCCGGGCAATGAGGTACCCCCTTTTCCGGAGGATCTCTGCCAGGCGTTCATCGGTAAGCGGTTTCTTTTTATCTTCTTTCTCAATAAAATCCTTCAGGATGCTTTTGATCTCCCGGGTGGATACTTCCTCGCCCGAATCGGTCTGTAACCCTTCCGAAAAGAAATATTTCAACGGGAACATCCCGAAATGGGTCTGGATATACTTGCTGTTGGCCACCCGTGAAATGGTGGAAATATCCAGATGGGTTTTTTGTGCAATATCTTTCAGGATCATCGGGCGCAGCTTTGTTTCATCCCCCTCCAGAAAATATTCCCGCTGGTAATCGATGATTGCCTGCATGGTCAGCATCAGGGTATGTTGCCGCTGTTTGATGGCATCAATGAACCACCGGGCCGAATCAAGTTTCTGCTTCACGAAGGTAATGGCATCTTTCTGCTCCCGGGTGGCGCGGTCTTTGCTCTTCTGGTAATGCTCCAGCATTTCCGTATACGACCGGTTCAACCTGAGTTCGGGCACATTCCTGGCATTCAGGCTGAGTTGCAGTTCGCCGTCCTTGTTCTCCAGGATGAAATCGGGAATGATATGCTGAACCGAACGGTTCATGGGATCGCTGAATGAGCTCCCGGGCTTGGGATTCAGTTTGAGGATCTCTTCCATAGCGTCCTTAAGCTGTTCCTCATCAATATTCAGGCGATTAAGGATCTTTTCGTAGTGTTTCTTGGTAAACTCCTGGAAATGGTATTTCAGGATCTGTTTGGCCAGGGCCACCCGGGAATCATTCTGATCCTTTTCCATAATCTGAAGCAACAGGCATTCCTGCAGGTCACGCGCTCCCACTCCGGGAGGATCCAGGTCCTGAATAATCCGGAGTATTTCTTCCAGTTCTTCCTCATTGGTCTGTATGTTCTGGCTGAAAGCCAGATCATCGGCAATGGCCGAGACCTTCCTTCTCAGATATCCGTCTTCATCAATATTCCCGAGAATATATTCAGCCAGCATCTGTTCCTTTCCGGAAAGGACCCGCATACCCAGCTGGCTTTTCAGATGTTCGTGAAAAGAATATCCGCCCGAAAAAGGGATCTCTGTCGATTTATCATCCTCCCGGGAGGTATTGCTCGTATGAAGACGATATGAGGGAATGTCTTCATCATTGAGATAATCTTCCAGGGTAAATTCTTCCCCGTCCTGATCGGTCTCTTCTTCGCCCATATCCTCTTCCTGCTCCTCGTACTGGTCGCCCTCGTCTCCTTCCTCCAGCACAGGATTCTCTTCCAGCTCTTTTTTTATTCGCTGCTCAAGCTGCATAGCAGGTATCTCCAGCAGTTTGATCATCTGGATCTGCTGCGGGGATAATTTCTGAAGCAGCTTCTGTTGTAGGCTCTGTTTTAACATCTTCCTCGCACTGTCTGATCATTCGGTGGTCAGCCCGGCGGATAAATTTATTAATAAAATTTCAATTTACAACGCCTGTGCCAAACATAACATTACTTCTGACAATCAAATGTTTATGAAGAGATATGGTTGGAATGGCACCTCAGGATTCCTGTCCTGAAACCGGCACACCATGCGATATTCCTAAAATTCCGCATTTCTGGGTGTACGCGGAAAGGGGATCACATCTCTGATATTCGACATGCCGGTAATGAAAAGGATCAGTCGTTCAAAACCGAGGCCGAAACCGCTGTGGGGAGCCGTTCCGAACCTCCGGGTATCGAGGTACCACCAGAGGTCTTTCATGGGAAGTCCCATTTCATGAATCCGCCGGTGCAGGGCTTCGTAATTTTCCTCCCGCTGCGACCCTCCGATGATCTCACCGATACGCGGGAAAAGCACATCCAGCGCCCGCACGGTTTTTCCATCCTTGTTCTGCTTCATGTAAAAGGCCTTGATCTCCATGGGATAATCGGTAAGCATTACAGGTTTCCGGAAATGTTTCTCCACCAGAAACCGTTCGTGCTCTGCCTGCAGGTCGGAACCCCACTGCACCGGGAACTCCCATTTCTGACCCGATTTGACAAGGATATCCATGGCTTCCGTATATCCCATCCGCACAAACTCATTGTCGAGAATGAATTGCAGCCGACTCAGCAATTCTTTGTCGTACATTTGATTGAGGAATTCCAGGTCGTCAGTGCAATGTTCCATGGCATAGCGCACCAGAAACTTCAGGAAATCTTCCGCCAGGTCCATGTTGTCATGAATATCATAAAAAGCCATTTCGGGTTCTATCATCCAGAACTCGGCCAGGTGACGGGGAGTATTCGAATTTTCTGCCCGGAAAGTGGGGCCGAAGGTATATATCTCGGAAAGGGCCAGGGCGCCCAGTTCTCCTTCCAGCTGCCCCGAAACGGTCAGTTTGGTCTCTTTCCCGAAAAAATCCTTAGAATAGTCAACCTTTCCTTCGGGAGTCCGTGGCGGTTGTTCCATATCCAGGGTAGTTACCCGGAACATCTCCCCGGCTCCTTCCGCATCAGAAGCCGTAATGATAGGGGTGTGCATGTAATAAAACCCCCGGTCGTTAAAATATTTATGGATGGCATAGGCCATGGCATGCCGGATACGGAGAACGGCTCCGAAAGTATTCGTACGGGGCCTCAGGTGGGCGATCTCCCGGAGAAATTCAAGAGAATGTCCTTTTTTCTGAAGAGGATAGGTTTCCGGATCGGCCGTTCCGTATACCTCAATATCCGAAGCCCGGATCTCTACCCGCTGACCCCTGCCCACTGATTCCACCAGGGTGCCGGTAACCTTTACCGCTGCTCCTGTGTGGATCTGTTTCAGTGTATCCTCACTGAACTTTTCCAGGTCAACCACCACCTGCATGTGATGAATGGTGGAACCGTCATTCACCGTAAGAAAGGTAACCTTTTTGCTTTCCCGTTTCGACCGCACCCAGCCCATGATACAAACTTCCTTCCCGGTTTCGCCCTGAACCAGCAGGTGACGGATTTTAATACGCAATGAATTCATACCGTATAATTTGTTTTCTGCAAAAATACGATTTTAAGTGTAACCTCCCTTCTGAGTCCCTGAAAACATCCTGTATTTACGATGTTTTTGCATGATGGAAACGGGAAATAAAAAAAATTTCATAAAATTTGCGGAATCGCGTATTTTTATTGAAACAAATCCATCCACACGACATGGAAAAAAGCGGGAAACTGATTATTATTCCCTGGGACTTCAGCCAGGTGGCATCGAATGCCCTCCAGCACGGCATCAAGATTGCCCGGAATGTGGATAATGATATTCAGCTGCTGAATATTGTCAAAGCGGGAACCCCTCCCCATGAGAAAGAACAGGTCAATGAAAAGCTGAAGGAGGTGGCCGCTGAAACCGAAAAGAAATACGGGCTTTTGCCAGGCACTATGGTACTTGAGGGTAATATATTCAGCGACATTGCCGATTATGCATCCGACCGGAAAGCCAACCTGGTTATCATGGGTACCCACGGGGTGAAAGGCATTCAGAAATTCACGGGAAGCTGGGCCGTAAAAGTCATTGTGGGATCCAAAGTTCCGTTCCTGGTGGTACAGAAACCGCCGGAAGACCTGGAAAAATACAGCCGCATCGTCTTCCCCATAGATTTCCGCTCAGAGAACAAGGAAAAGGTATATATGGCCATCTATATGGGGAAGTATTTCGATTCAAAGATCCATATTCTCAAGCCTCCGGTAACCGACCGTAACCTGCTCAGAAAGGTGAATGTAAACCTGAACTTTGCTATTAAGTTTCTCATTCAGAATAATATAGATTATTCCATTCATGATTCCCGCAAGGGGGTCAGCCTGGCCAAAGATACCATCCGGTTTGCCGAAGAGATCCGGGCCGACCTCATCATGATCATGACTACCAAGAATATCAATTTCAGCGATTACCTTCTGGGCGTTCAGGAACAGTCAATCATTGCCAATGCAGCAGGGATACCGGTGCTCTGCATCAATCCCAAGTCGAACTACGCCAAGGTGGCTCAGTTCATGTACGGATGATTCATAACCCGAAGGTTCTCCTGATCTCCTCCACGTAATCGAGCTTTTCCCAGGTAAAATATTCTATCTGGCGTTTTTCAATATATTCCGATTCACAATTGCCGTTCAGGATAAATTCCCCCTCGCCTGTCTCGAAATCGCGGCCCATGTGCCCGTATGCTGCCGTTTTCCGGTAAATAGGATTTTTCAATTTCAGCCTTTCAATAATGATACCCGGGCGAAGGTCGAACAGGCTCAGAATCCGTTCTGCAATTTGCTCATCTTCCAGGTTCACGTGTGACGTGCCGAAGGTATTCAGAAACAGTCCCACCGGCTCGGCCACTCCAATGGCATAGGCTACCTGTACCAGTACCTCGTCGCATATTCCCGCAGCAACCATATTCTTGGCAATATGGCGCATAGCATATGCGGCCGAACGGTCCACCTTGCTGGGGTCTTTGCCCGAAAAAGCGCCTCCTCCATGGGCTCCTTTGCCCCCGTATGTGTCTACAATGATCTTCCGGCCGGTGAGGCCCGTATCCCCGTGCGGCCCGCCGATGACAAATTTTCCCGTGGGATTGACATGTAATTTATAATTGTCTCCGAATATCTTTTTCACCCGTTCAGGAAGGCGTTTCCTCACCCGCGGGATCAGAATGTTCTGTACATCTTTTTTTATGGTCTCCAGCATCCGGTCATCGTCGGTGCCAAACGGGTCGTGCTGGGTTGAAACCACCAGGGTATGGACACGCGCCGGTTGCATAAACCGGTTGTATTCAATGGTTACCTGCGACTTCGAATCGGGACGCAGGTATTTCATATGCCTGCCTTCGCGCCGTATATCCGCCAGTTCCATGAGCAGCATATTGGCCAGCACATGCGATAAGGGCATAAAATCATCCGTTTCAGTACAGGCATAGCCGAACATCATCCCCTGGTCGCCGGCCCCCTGGTCTTCAGGCTTTTCACGCACCACCCCTCTGAAAATATCATCCGACTGCTCATGGATGGAAGAGATCACCCCGCACGAGTCGGCATCGAACATCAGCTCGGGACGGGTATAGCCTATCCCACGGATCACCTCCCGGGCTATCGATTGCACATCTACGTAGGTTCTGGTACGAACCTCCCCGCTCAGCACCACCAGCCCGGTGGTTACCAGGGTTTCAAGGGCTACTTTCGATTCGGGGTCCCTGCGCAGGAATTCATCGAGCAGGGCATCGGAAATCTGATCGGCCACCTTGTCGGGATGCCCCTCTGAGACCGATTCCGAGGTAAACAGATACGGCATGGATATCTTTCATTTAGTTAGTTAAAACATAGCTGGTCGGGAAGAATACGGCAGGAAGCAACGGGGAAAAATGCACTGTTTTAGCATTTTTTTCAGTGGTTGCAATCAGCCAAATCTTTCCACGCCCACAAATGAAGCGATTATTTATATTTTATCAAAATAATTGCCTCATTTTGTAAAAAGGAAAGGTCCGGATACCTGATGCATGAATGGTGTATTACCCGTTCCCGGTAAGGCGGCGGAACACTTCTTCCAGATTCTGTTCCTGCTTTTGCATGGAAAGTACCGTAAGCCCTTTGTCAACGGCAAAACGGAAAAGGTCTTTACGGAAACCTTCGCCGGCAGGACCGCTCACCAGCCATTGGCGGTCATTCAGATACAGTACTTTTGAAATGCCGGGTACCGACTGAAGGAGCCCTGCATCCACCTGATCTTCCAGCTCGAGTAAAATGGTCTGGGAAGCCACGTCGTCCATCTCCCCGATCTCCCCGGCCTGCCTGTCGGCCACGATCTTTCCCTGGTGAATGATCAGGATGTGGTGACAGATGGCTTCCACCTCCTGCATGATGTGGGTGGAAAGCATCACCGTTTTGGAACGGGCCATTTCGGATATCAGGTTCCTTATTTCCACCACCTGGTTCGGGTCGAGGCCTGAGGTGGGTTCATCCAGTATCAGTACCGGAGGGTCGTGTATCAAAGCCTGCGCCAGGCCAACCCGCTGCCGGTATCCCTTCGAAAGGGCCCCGATCTTTTTGTGAACCTCCCTTTTAAGTCCGGTCCGTGCAATCACTTCCTCCACCCGTGCCTTCCCCCGTTTCCCCAGGCGATAGATACCCGCCACCATTCCCAGGTATTCCCGTACATACATCTCCGGGTACAGAGGATTGTTCTCGGGAAGGTAGCCGATACGCTGCCTCAGCTGTACGTTTTCACCTGAAACTTCCTCTCCCAACAGCTTTACCCGGCCGCTGTCGGGAGGTACGACACCCATAATGATCTTCATCAGGGTGGTTTTCCCGGCTCCGTTGGGCCCGATAAAGCCCGCCACTTCCCCGGGTGCTACCCTGAAAGACACCTTGTCCAGGGCCTTCTGTTTTCCGAACGACCGGGTAATATCAATCACTTCAATGCCCATAACAAGAATCCTTTCTGTAAGCCTGTGAACCGAATCAGGTCATAAAATTACCTTTTTTCTTTGATTTCCCCGGTATGAATTCCGGAGGCCTGAAACGTCCGTGCCACGGATCCCCGGAACAGAGTTGGCCATGCCGGCATTTTCTTAAAATATGTTAAATCCCAGCACATGTTGATACCCTTCCGGAATAAAGCCCCGAAAAGCGCTGTCCAATACATGAAAACCTCACTGAAAAATGAACAAGTTTGATACTACCCTGTTATGAATACAAACACCTGTAAAACAAAAGCCATGAAAAAAATCATACTGAATACCATACTCATTCTGGGATTAACGGGCGGAAGCGCTCTGGCCCAGCAGGAATTTTTCCGGTTCTACCGGGATAATCCCCACCATGAAAAAGAACTCAGAAACAAACGCGAGCCGGTAAGGCATTCCTTTACCGACTTCCGCACCCACCGCGAATCACCGTCATTGCGGACCGAACGTCCTGCTCGTCCCGTTTATTTCCGAAGCCCTACTCCGGCCACCACCCTCGAACGGTGGATGCTCGATACGGAGGTGATGTACCACGGCATTCGTATATCCTGTATGGAATATGAGCCGGAACCACAGTTGGAAAAATGGATGTTTGACTTTAACCATGAGGAAGAACCGGCACTGGAAAGGTGGATGGTAAACATAGATCAGGGAGATTGGTTAAGTAATTGTTAGGAAAATTGTACATTTTATGAACAACTGATCTTTCTGCAAGAGGCCGTCGCATAACGCGACGGCCTTTTTTGTGGTTTTAGCTCCATTTTCCTATTTTCATGGCATCAGTAACCAATCATTGCGCTTCATGGACTACACCCTGATCGGTTTTCTGTTCTATCTGGTGCTGGTACTGGGAATAGGGATCATTACTTACCGAATCAACCGTTCCCACCAGGATTTCTTTCTGGCAGGCCGTAAGCTGAGCCCCTGGGTTGTGGCTTTTTCCGAAAGGGCTTCCGGCGAATCGGCCTGGCTCATCCTGGGTCTTCCGGGGGTTGCCTTTGCCGCCGGCCTTCTGGAAATATGGACCGCCCTGGGGTGCGTGCTGGGTATCCTGATCTACTGGCATGTCATTGCTCAGGGACTGCGTGAACAATCGGAACAATTTCATTCCATTACCCTCCCCGAATTTTTTGCTTCCAAACTGGGTAGAGGAAAAAACCTCATACGCATTGCCGCCACCCTGATCATCCTGTTCTTTTTCAGTTTCTACCTGGCCGCCCAGTTCAACGGAGCAGGGAAAGTGCTCGACGTAACCTTTGGTATTCCTCCCCTGTGGGGTATCGTGGTCGGGTCAATGGTGATCATTCTGTACACCATGATGGGTGGATTTTTTGCTGTGGCCTGGACCGACCTCATTCAGGGGATCATCATGATCGGGGCTCTGGTGATCCTGCCTCTGGCCGGACTGATCGAACTGCATCAGAACGGTCTGTCGCTGGCATCGGCACTGCAAAATGCCCCCCCGGAATATTCCGGCCTTACGGGCGGGACCACCGGATGGGCTGCAGCAGCAACCGTGATCAGCGGACTGAGCTGGATGTTCGGATACATGGGGCAACCTCACCTGCTTACCCGTTTTATGTCCATTAAAGATCCGGCCCGCATCCGGATCGGCCGTCGGATTGCCCTGGCATGGTCCGTTCCCGCCTTCGCGGGTGCCATGCTCATCGGCCTGGTAGGATGGACCATGGATATCAGGCTGGTGCAGGAAGTGACCGACCCCGTTTCCCAGATTGCCGACAAGGAATTCATCATGCCCTTTCTCACATCCCGGCTGCTGCCTGCATGGCTGGCCGGGATATTCATCTCCGGGGCCATCGCCGCAATGATGTCCACTGCCGACAGCCAGTTGCTGGTTATCTCCTCCTCGGTGATTGAGGATTTCTACCACAGGACTCTGGGAAAAGAACTGACAGGCAAGCGCCTGCTGTTCCTCAGCCGGGCCGTCACCCTGCTGGTAGGCCTGGCCGCCCTGGTGCTGGCCATTACTTCCGATAAATTTATTTTCGGTATGGTATCGTATGCCTGGTCGGGTTTAGGGGCTTCTTTCGGCCCAGCACTTCTGTTGCTGCTGTACTGGAAGAGGATCCACTGGAAAGGAGTGCTGGCGGGAATGATCACCGGCACGGCAATTACCGTGGTATGGACGGAAATCGAAATGCTCGACCAGGCCATTTCCGCACGTTTTGTTTCCTTCGTGGCGGCCTTCCTGGCCGTTGTGGCAGTGAGCCTGTGGGCAAGAGCCACGGGAGAATCCGGTGCACGGGATCAGCAGAAAGCCTGAGAATCACCCGGTTTTTTTCTGAATCACCACTTCCTTTTGTAATTTTGAATAAAACATACCAACTGATATTCTACCCCGAATTACCTGAACAATGAAAACCAGAATATTCCTGATCCTTCTCCTTACGGGAATTCTCTCCCCCGTCAGGGGACAGATCAAAAACCTTCTGAAAAAGGTAAAAGAAGAAACCGTTGACCAGATCAGCAACATCACCACCGAGGATGTGCTGAACAAAGGGAAAGAACTCACAGTGGCATACCTCACCAGGGCCAGGAATGAATACGACCAGACCGATTTCAATTATGCCGTTTCTTTCAGTGACAATACCGGTTTTTTTGAATCGGAAGAAAAATACCACCGCCTGCAGAAAGGACTGTTGTATGTCCTGAGCCCTGAAAGCCTTGAAGAGCGAACCGACGAACAGCGCGCCGCCGATTACAACGATGTGGGTGAAGTGTTGTATGCATCAGGGAAATTCCGTTCGGCTGAACTTTCCTTCCTGGCCGCGCGAACCATATACAAACTTTCTGAACTGGAACCCTGCAAGGGCGCCGCTCTGACCACCAGCAACCTGGGTTTGCTGTATCATACTACCGGCAGGCTGTCAAAAGCTGAAGAATTTACCCTCGACGCCCTGAAAATGAGAAGAGACCAGCTGGGCGACATTGACGGGTACGGAGCTTCCCTGAACAATATGGGGGTGCTTTACAAAGACCTTGGTAAATACGCAGAAGCGGAGGAATACCTGAACCGTGCGCTGGAAGTGACCCGGGAAACAAAAGGATCACAGGGCTCAGCCTATGCCATTGTGCTGAACAACCTGGCTATTCTGTACCAGGTGACGGGGAAATATGAAGATGCGGAAAAGCTCCTGTTGCAGGCCCTTTCCATCGCCTCGGACGATATGAAGGAAAAATCGCCCAATTATGTCCGCCTTAAGGTGAATCTGGCCCTGCTTTACCAGTTACAGGAACGGTATGAAGAAGCCGAGGAGATTTATCTCGATGCCATCCGTACAAAGCAAAACCGCCTGGGGACCCGGCATCCCGATTATGCCGTTTTGTTGCAGAACCTGGCTTCGCTCTACCATCTAACCGGCCGGTACGACCTGGTGGAAGAGAACCTCAATAAGGCCATTCAGATCTATAAAAGAAAATTCGGGGAACAACATCATGTGTATGCCGGGGCCCTGTACGATATGGCCCGGTACAGGCTTTTCAGGGGAGAAACAAAAAAAGCCCGTTCGTTGCTGGAACAGGCCCGGGAAGTACAGCGGGAGAAACTGGGTGTACACCATCCTGCCTGCGTAAACACACTGGAAACCATGGCCATCCTGGAATGGCAGGAAGAGAACTGGAACGCTTCCGCGGAAAACTACCGACAGGTAATGGATGAATACCTGTACCAGATCCATACCTATTTTCCTGCCATGAGTGAATACGATAAGTCCAGGTTCTGGGCTACCATACAGCCCAAATTCATCCGTTTCCATTCCTTTGCACTGGATGCCAGTGAGGAAATTCCAGGAATTACATATGATATGTACCGTTACCATATCGCCACCAAAGCCCTGTTGCTTTCATCCACCAGCAAGGTGAAGAAAAGGATCCTGGAAAGCGGGGACGAAACACTGGTTGGAAAGTACCGTGAATGGCTTGATCTGAAAGAATACCTTTCCAAACTATACACCCTGTCGAAAGAGGAGTTGGAAGCCGACCGGATCAACCTCGACTCGCTGGAACAGGTGACCAATACACGAGAAAAGGAACTCAGCCAGGTATCGGAACTTTTCGCCGGGGCTTACACTCAGAAAGAAGTCACCCCATCGGACATAGCCCTGAGGCTATCGCCGGGAGAAGCCTGTGTGGAATTTATCCGGATCAACCGGTATTGTTACCTGGAACCTGATACCACCGTGGTATATGCCGCACTGGTGCTCGACCGCAACAATTACCGGCAACCCGGCATGGTGGTATTTCCTGACGGAAATGAACTGGAAACCTCAGCGGCCCTCAGGTACCGCCGGCTCATGCAGACAGCCAGGGCAGGCGAGCCCTTTTATAATATTTACTGGCGCGATCTGGAGGATTTTACCCGGAAAGCCGGTACCCTGTATGTATCCCTCGACGGGGTGTATAACCAGATCAATCTGAAAACCCTGCAAAAGGAAGATGGATCATACCTGATCGACGAGAAGAACCTGGTTTATCTGACCAACACACGCGACCTGCCGGCCCTGAAAGACAGGCTGGAAGCCGGCACTTTTCAGCGAAAGCATGCGTTTCTGGCAGGCAATCCCTTCTATGCCAAAGGTTTTGATTGGAACCGGATGGTAACAATGCCCCTGCCCGAGCTGCCCGGAACCCAGGAGGAGGTGGACCGGATCAATGAGCTGCTGCTGCAGCAACGATGGAATACCCGGGTCATTACCGGCGAGGAAGCCACAGAAGAGGCCGTGAAACAGGTTAGCAGTCCTGCCCTGCTGCATATTGCCACCCACGGATTTTTCCTGGAAGATCTGCCCGACGGGCGCCAGGAAAAAGTTTTCGGGATCGAGCCCATGAAAGCAGCTGAGAACCCCCTGCTGCGTTCCGGACTCCTGTTTACGGGAGCCGATAATACCCTCCAGCATATCGAAACCACAGGCAGTAACCGGAAAGATGACGGAGTGCTGAATGCCTTCGAGGCCATGATCCTTGACCTGGATCAGACCGGTCTTGTGGTGCTGAGCGCCTGTGAAACCGGCCTGGGAGAGATCGTAAACGGGGAAGGGGTGTATGGCCTGCAGCGGGCGCTGCAGATTGCCGGAGCCTCCGCGGTGGTGATCAGCCTGTGGCAGGTAAGCGACGAAGTGACCCAGGAACTGATGACCCGTTTTTACCGGTACTGGCTTGACAGCGGCGACAAGCTACGGGCGTTTGAAAAAGCCCAGCTTGAGATCAAGCAGAAATACCCCGCTCCGTTTTACTGGGGAGCTTTTGTGATGGTAAACAGCTAACCCCTTCCACCCCCAAATTGCCTCCTTCCCAAGGAGGGGTGTCTCCCCCTGCCGGCGGCGGGGGAGACGGGGTGGTTGGTAGGTGTATCGACCCCCAATAAACTGGACAGATTTTGGTTTTCAATTTAGTAATAAATCTTGATTTTTCTGATTCACAAATTTATCATTTCCCGGATTTTCGTCAAGAGCAAGGCAAGTAGCCCCACTATC
>Ga0209614_1001327_pt1 | contig 18877 bp, 19 predicted proteins | sample BlaSprsedimmetaG_FD_185484 | JGI IMG/M metagenome (GOLD analysis project Ga0209614, IMG submission 185484) | Hot spring sediment bacterial and archeal communities from California, USA to study Microbial Dark Matter (Phase II) - Blank Spring... ... | reverse complement strand
GTGTTACCCTTAAGGGTACTATCTGTAACCCCTTGGTGTTAACTATACATTATGTTGACAAAATAAAAATAATATGCTATAATGGCTTATTAGTTCCCAAACAGGAACGTTTTTTTATCTAAATCAATAATTCAATCTATGAATACTAAAAACTGGATATTAATCCATTTCAAACAATTAATATCTAAAATTAGCCTAAAATTAATTAAACATTCTCTTTTAGTTTTAGTAATTTTTGCTTTAATCTGGCAATTTGGTTTGCCCAGGCTTACCTCTTTAGCTTCTATTTTAAAAGACGAAGCAATGATACCAGATGTCCAGGCTGAAGAAATTTCACCTTTGGCAGAATTAGGCGAACCAAGCAGGGTTATTACTGTGCCAGTGACTGCTTATAACAGTTTGCCAGAACAAACTGATGACACACCTTGCATTACTGCCAATGGCTTTAATTTGTGCGAAAATAACCAGCAAAACGTTATCGCTGCCAATTTTTTGCCTTTTGGCACAAAAGTCAGATTTCCTGATTATGATCCCAATACTATTTATACTGTCCAAGACAGAATGAACGCAAGGTACTATTACAAGGCAGATATCTGGATGAAAACCAGGCCAGAAGCTATTCAATTCGGAATCCAGAACTTAAAAATGGAAATCTACCAATAAATCTGATACCAAATAATTTAAAAACAAAAACTCAGCCCTCAAGGCTGAGTTTTTGTTTATAGCAAAAATATGATATACTAAAAATGATTACTACTCATTAATAAATACATGAAATTGAGTAGCTTCAAAATATTCCTATTTTTAAAGTCTTTAAAAAATAAAAGGCTCTTAATCTTGTTAATTGCAATTTTCATTGCAATTTTTTGTTTGCCCCAGATTTCTTCTTTGGCCCATTATCAAATAAGCCGCGGGGAATATTTTAAAAAAATCCAAAATATTGTAAGCTTTAATTCCAAACCAAAAATTGAAACCATGAAAATCTATGTTACTGCTTATTCCAGCAGCCCAGACGAAACTAGTGGAGATCCGTGCATTGCAGCCAGCGGCTATAATTTATGTTTTCATAATAAAGAAAATGTCGTGGCTGCCAATTTTCTTGAATTTGGCACCCGAGTCAAATTCCTAGAACTTGATCCTGAAAAATTTTATACCGTGGTTGACCGCATGCATGAAAGGTATAATAGCCGCCTGGACATCTGGATGCCTTCAAAAGAAAAAGCTAAAAAATTTGGCATTAAATATCTGACTGTGGAAATTTACAGAAAATGAAAAACTTAACAAATTTAACTTAAAAAATGAACAAAAAAAATTATTTATTTTTAAGAGCGCTGATTGTTTCTTTAATAATCATATTCTTTACCATCAGCCAGATAATTAATCTTATATATTTTGCCAAATCTTTTGATTTAATAATAATTGACGGAATTTTCACCTTAATCATAGCTATTTTAATCATGGAAATTGTCTTAAAGCTTATCAAAACCAAAGAAAAACAACTGGAAAGCCAAATAGAACAATTAACCGAAGCTTACCAATATATTGGCCAGGTTAACCGCAAAATAGACGCTTTGTTGGAATTGGATATTTCAGCCCTTGATCGCTCAAAAAAAAGATCAATTCATGAATCTTCAACCAATATCTTTAACCAGCTTATTAACCTGACTCACGCGCAAGCAGGTTTGCTTTATTTTAAACCGCCAATTGATTTTAAATTTTTCAAATCAAAAGCAAAGCATCCAGAGCTTAAAAAAACTCTTGAACTTTTTTCTAATTCAGAAATTAAAGGGTTCAAATACAGCCAAAATGAAAATAATTCTGAATTTTTCCAGTCTTTATGTCCAAACTCAATCCTTTTGAAAAAGCTTGATTTTGTTACCAAGCCGATCTATATGCATGATAAAGATGTGGGCATTATGGTTTTAGCCTTTAAAAAAAATCATTATTTGGAAGACAGAGACTTTAACATTATCCGTGTTTATTCCTTTTATCTGGCCCTAAACTATACTTTTAAGCCTGATTTTTCAATTTATCAGCCTTGAATTTTCTAATTAAATATGCTAAACTAAAAAAAACTTGCCTAATGGTAAGTTTTTTAAAATAAATAATTGTGTAAAACGGCCTGATAGCCAAGTGGTAAGGCAAGGGTCTGCAAAACCCTTATTCGTGGGTTCGATTCCCACTCAGGCCTTATTCTCTTATTTTATCTTTAAAATCAATTGTTTTTCGCCGAGCATTCCATAATAACTTCAATAAAAATTTGTCCTTATGCAAAACTTATAAAAGATAAAAAACGCACAAACTTCATGAGAATATTTTTAAATTTAATAATTTCAATTTTAAGCTTTATTGTTATCACCCTGGCCATTACTGGGTTACTGCAATCCCATATTTACTTTTCTTATTTCATTAGCATTCCTATTGGCTTGGCCAGTGCTTTGGCCATTTTTTTATTTTTAAAATCCCAACATGAAAAAAAATAAATACCCTCAAGTGAAAAATACTGTAATAAAAAACCTTTTAAAAGAAGCTGAAAAAAATAAAATAAAGGTCGAGCAAATCGACCCGCATTTTTTAAGCTTTATCCTGCGATATAAAAATAAAAAACATTATATTTTTTCCAAAAAATATGGACTCAATAAGGTCAATGGAGCCATAGTTTCAAATAAGTATCTGACCAGCAAGGCTTTGGCCAAAACAAGCATTAAAGTTCCAAAAGCTTTTTTATGCCAAAACATTTCTGATGTCAAAAAATTATTAGGCCAAAAAAAAATAAAATACCCTTTTGTTATCAAGCCTTTTGACTATTCGCTTGGCGTGGCTGTAACCGCCAATATTACTGATTTTGAAATGGTAAAAATGGCTTTTGGCCGCATTAAAAGGTATTGGCAGCGTTCTTTCAAAAAAAATCCCAAAAAGCTTAAAAAAAATTTTATGGTTGAAGAGCATGTCAAAGGCAATGATTACCGATTTTTAGTATTAAACAATAAAATCATTGCCGTAACGCAAAGGGCTTACCCTGAAATTACTGGCAATGACAAGGATTCTGTCAAATCACTAATTACAAATTATTACCAGTCGCTTAAATATTACCAAAAAAAGAACAAAAAACCCTTATTTGACAAGGAATTAAAAAGAAACTTGAAAATGCAAAAAGTTTCTTTAACTGACATTTTAGCCAAAGGCAAAAAAATCAGATTAAGGCAGGCAGCCAATGTTTTTGGCGGCGGCATTGCCATTAATGTCACTGGCAAAGCCCATCCATTTTATAAAAAAGCAGCTATTAAAGCGGCCCGAGAATTTGACATGAGTATTGCCGGCATTGATTTGATGACCAAAGATATAAGCCAAAAAGGCGATTATCGAGTTATTGAAATAAACTCTTTCCCAGCGTTTGATATGCATGAGAACCCTGATGTTGGCAAACCTCTCAATGTTAGCAAATTGGTTTTAAAGGCAATATTCCCTGCCTTAAAATAAATTACGGAAATTTTTTCAAAATTTATTTTTTATTAAACATTATTTTGTAAATCACAGAAACTATATCAAAATATTTATCCTTTAGCTGCCCATTTGCTTTCAAAATATTACCATTAAATAAAACATGACAAATGCGAGCCAAACTGCTCCATTTTTTTATTTCCGCGCCTTTTTTAGGCACTCCGTCAACCAAAATAAAATCGCTATTACTTTTCAAGCCTTCATAAAAAATATTATCAGACAAATACCTTATTTTATTGCGGCTAAACCTATATGCGCCGACTTCCAGCTCATTTTTTACTTTAATTGGATGGTTGCGGATATTGGAAAGGATTACATGGCTGCCTTGAATTTTTTTTTGGTACATTTTATTCAATTGCGCGACATTTATTTTATAAGGAATATGTAAAAATTCCAAAAAATGAAAAAAGTCCAAAGGAATGATTTTGTATTTCAAATGCAGCATGGATAGCATGGGAAAAGCGCCTGTATAACGGGCATTGCATTCCACCGGATAAACCTTGTTTTCTTTTTCATTAATTATTAAATCAATGCCAAATATTCCCTTATATCCTTTTTTATACATATAATCACCTAGCTTTTGAGCAATTATCTGCGCTTGCCTGACTATTTGGGGCTTGAACTCATTGCCAAAAACATGGCCGCAAAAAAGGCCATTGCCCTTTTTTGCCGCAATAATTTGCGGGATATCCAAAATCTGCTGCTGAATTTTTGAAACCAAAGTGCCGTATTTTGTCGCGCAGCAGGCCACTGAACAGCTTTTACCCTCGACAAACTGGGTGATATTAACGCAAGTTAATTCTTTATTTTTATACACACCTGTTGCTGCTTCTTTTTTAAATTGATTAAATTTTTTTTCAGACTCAATAAACAAAGTGCCTTTGCCGCCGCCCAGCCTAAAATCAGGCAGCTGTAAAACGAATTTGGGCCCATATTTGCTATAAAAACATTGAAAATCTTTGTTTAAAAATCTATTAAATTTCATTGTCTCGCCTTTTATGGGCGTTAAGCCAACCATGGCCAGCTGCTTGCGAAAATTCACCTTGTTTTCAAACATTTTATTTAAACGGCCTGAATTAGCAATGATTTTCACTCCTAAGCCCTTAATCGCTTTGGCAATATTTTTATCAGCTTTATATAAAAACAAATATTTCCTGCCCTTGTGGGCTTTAATATAATTTTGCACGGTTTTATTGCGCAAAATATTATTCGTATTAGTAAAGTCAAGTTTTAGGCTGGGCTTTTTCTGCTTTAAAATAAAAATTTCATCAGCGTATTTTTGCAAAACCTTATTGTCTTTTGAATCTTTAAAAGTTATAATTTTATAATTATCCAAAAAAAGACCGGCAAAAAACCGCATAAAAGCAGTCACGCCCACGCCAAAAACAACCCCATCGGGTTTTATTTTTTTATCCAAAATTTTAGCAAAATCCTGATAATATTTTATTGTCAGCATGTTTGAATTATAGCAAAAATAAAGACTTTTTAAAAGCCTGAAAAAATGCTAAGATACCATTATGAAAACAATAATTCATTTTATCCGTCATGGCAAGACAAATAATCCCAAACATATTGTTAAAGGCTTATTGCCTGGTTTTTTATTAACCAAACAGGCTAAAAAAGAAGCGGCAAAACTCGGCAAATTTCTACAGAAAAGAAATATTACCCAGATTTATTTTAGCCCGACCCAGCGGACTAAACAAACAGCTAAGATTATTCACTCATACCTGCCTGATAGCAAATTAAAATCAGATAAAAGGCTGATCGAATGGCAGACAGACTGGGAAGGCTATACCATTGAGCAGATTAAAAAAAATCCTGCCCTGCGCTGGAAAAAATATTTAAATGACCCTCTTCATTTCAGAACAAAAAAGGGGCAAACAGCCAGCCAAGTTACCAAACAAATGATGAACTTTTGTAAGGAAATAATCAAAAAATATCAGGGCGAAGAAATAGTCGCTGTTTCCCACGGCGATCCTATTAAATTATTACTCTGCTATATAGAGACAGGAAAAATATCTAAAAAATTTATTAGTTACAAATGTTCTCAACCATCTATTACCAGTTTTTATTTTATTGATAAAAAACTTAAAAAAATCATTTACAAAAGCTATATCAAAAACCAAAATTATTTTTTGCAATAATTTTTCAAGCAATAAAAATTCCTATGTCTAACCAAAAACTTATTATTATTGACGGCAATGCCCTGGTTCACCGGGCCTTTCATGCTTTGCCGCCTTTGCAAACCAAAGACGGCGAACTGGTTAATGCTGTTTATGGTTTTACCACTATATTTTTAAAAGCGCTAAGGGATATAAGGCCAGACTATGTGGCTGTAACTTTTGATAAAGCAAAAAAAACTTTCCGCGATGAGATTTATAAAGAATACAAAGCCACCCGCGTCAAAGCGCCGCAGGAGCTTTATGACCAAATTCCTAAAATTAAAGAAATTTTAAAATTATTTAAAGTGCCGATTTATGAAATTGACAATTATGAAGCTGATGATGCAATTGGCACTATCTGCCACTTGCCAGAAGTTAATCAGCCTGAAATTGAAACCATTATTGTCACCGGCGACTTGGACACTTTGCAACTGGTTGATGATAATACCAAAGTCTATTCTTTAAAACGCGGACTTTCAGACACCATTATTTACGACGAAAAAAATGTTAAGCAACATTATGATGGTTTAAAGCCAAACCAATTAATTGATTTCAAAGCTTTAAAAGGCGATCCGTCTGACAATATTCCGGGCGTGGCTGGCATTGGAGAAAAAACAGCAATTGGGCTGCTTAAAGAATTTAAAACACTGGCCAATTTATATAAAAATATTGATTCGCCAAAAATCAAAGATTCTGTGCGGGAAAAATTGCAAAAAAATAAGGAAAAAGCTTTTTTAAGCAAAAATTTAGCAACTATTGTTTTAGACGCGCCAGTTAAATTTAAACTAGCTGAAGCAAAAATACAGCCTTATGATAAACAAGGGCTAATTAACCTTTTTCAAGAATATCAGTTCAAAAGCTTATTAAATAAATTGCCTGCGTCAGCAACAAAGCAACCCGAATCAGTCCCCTTGAGCAAGCAAAACACCGGAGTTTTGCCAACCAAGACAGAATACAAGTTAATTCAAAGCGACCAAGAATTAGATAAATTAATCAAAAAATTAACCCAGCAAAAACAATTTACTTTTGACACAGAAACAACCGGCTTAAATCCTTTTAACGCCAAACTTTTAGGCATTAGTTTTTGCTGGCAAGCTGGTATTGCTTATTATTTGCCAATCGCGCAAATTAAAGGCGAGGGGCTTTTTGAGGATATTAAAATTAACCAAGCCTGGCTCAAAAAAATAGAGCCAATTTTTACCAATCAAAAAATCTCTAAAATAGGCCATAACCTTAAATTTGACGCTGAAATGCTTTTAAATAATGGCATTCCAGTAAAAAATCTTTATTTTGACACCATGATTGCTTCTTATTTGTTAAATCCTGGCACGCGGGCGCATAACCTTGATAATTTAGCTTTTACAGAGCTAAAACATCAAATGATTTCTTACGCTGATTTAACTAATAATAAAAAACTGCCCATTACCCAGGTCCCTTTGCCAAAACTAGCTGAATATTCATGCGAAGATGCTGATTACACCTGGCAGCTATATCAAGTTTTAAGCAAAAAACTGGAAAGTGAAAAGTTTATAAAATTATTTGAGGAAATAGAAATGCCGCTAGTGCCGGTTTTAATTACCATGGAGCAAAACGGGATTAAAATTGACGCTAAATTCCTTAAAACTTTAGGCCAAAAGATTCAAAAGCAAATTAACCGGGTTTCTAAAAAAATTTACCAGCTGGCTGGCCAGGAATTTAATATCTCTTCACCGCTTCAGCTCAAAGAAATTTTATTTGAAAAATTAAAAATTTCCACTAAAGGCTTGGGCAAAACCAAAACCGGCTTTTCCACTGACGCCGCCTCTTTGGAAAAATTAAAAGGCAGCCACAAAATCATTGATTTTATTTCCGAGTACCGCGAATTAAGCAAATTAAACTCCACTTACATTGAAGCCTTGCCAAAACTGATTGAGCCGCAAACCCAAAGGGTGCACACCAGCTTTAACCAAACCATTGCTGCCACTGGCAGACTATCTTCATCAAATCCTAATTTGCAAAATATCCCGATTAAAACTGCTTTGGGTCGCGAAGTGCGTAAAGCTTTTATCGCAGAAAAGGGTTATAAGCTAGTGGCGGCTGATTATTCCCAAATTGAATTGCGCATTGTAGCTTCTTTGGCTAATGACCAAAACATGATCAAAGCATTTAAGGAAAATCAGGATATCCATACTATTACTGCGGCTAAAATTCATGGTTTAAAGCCAGAACAAGTTGATAAAGAATTAAGGCGATCAGCCAAAGAAATCAATTTTGGCATTATGTACGGCATGGGCGCTAAAGGCGTCAGCCAAAGAACAGGCATTCCCCTGGAACAAGCCAAGGAATTTATTGATAAATATTTTCAGGCTTTTCCAGCTATTAAAAAATATATTCAAAAAATCAAAAATCAGGCTTATGAAAAAGGTTATGTAGAAACATATTTTGGCCGTAAACGTTATTTGCCAGATATTCACTCTGGCGTGCCGCATATCGCGGCCGCAGCCGAGCGCATGGCCATTAACATGCCGATTCAAGGCACTGCCGCTGATTTAATTAAAATGGCCATGATAAAAATTCATGCCAAATTACCCCAAATCAGTCCCAATTCAAAAATGATTTTACAAGTTCATGACGAGCTGGTTTTTGAAGCGCCGGAAAAAGAAACTGCCAAAGTCGCTGATTTTGTTAAAGAAGAAATGGAAACAATTTATAAATTCAAATGCCCGATTAAGGCTGATTTGGAAGTCGGCGAGAATTGGGGTGAATTAATTCCTTTATCCTAAAAATCTCTTAAAAACTAAAACAAAATGACTGGGGGAAAAGAACGTAAATTAAATAGATGGCAGGGCTATGATTATTCAATGCCTGGATTTTATTATGTTACGATTTGCACAAAAAATCGCATCTGTTATTTTGGCGAGGTTAAGGGTGGGAAAATGATATTAAATGATTTTGGTAAAATTGCGCAAAATTTTTGGCAGCAAATTCCAGAACATTTCAAAAATTGCCATTCGGATGAATTTATTGTAATGCCGAATCATTTGCATGGTATTATTGAAATTTTTTATGATTTTGATTATTCCACCGTAGGGAACACAGATCTGCGTTCCCTACAAAAAACACAAATGTTGCTGCCAAAAATCATTCATGGATTTAAATCATCTGTAACGCGTAAAATCAACAAAATTCAAAATCAAATTTATTTCCAATGGCAAAAATCCTTCCATGACCGAGTGATCCGCAATGAAGAAGAATTAATTAATATCCGTTATTACATCCAGCAAAACCCGGGCAATTGGCATGAAGACCGAAATAATCCAAAGAATATTTAAATTTCATTCCATCATTCGCATAAAATAAAAAAGCCGGCAACGTTGTGCCGACAAATAAATTTTAAGTGCGAAGAGAACTACTCATTTTTGAGAGCAAAAGCTCTCTGCACACAAAATCGAAACCTCCAATTTCGATACTTTTTATTGTAGCACGATTTAGAAATTTTGTCAATACTTACAGAATTTTAATGCTGTGATAAAATAAGGATACCTCTTAAATTTCCAATAACCAATTTGCAATTTTCATTGAATACTTAATTTTTAATTATCAATGTTTGAAAATTAAAACATTGAAAATTTATTATAAATTGAGAATTGAAAATTGTAAATCTAGTCTATATGATCATTTTCTTATACGGAGAAGGCACCTACAGATCAAACCAGAAACTCCAACAAATTAAAAACAAATTTAAAAAATAACCAATAATCAAATTCCAATAACCAAACAATATCTAATAAATAATAATTAAATTCAAATTTGGTTATTAGTTATTAGTATTTAGGATTTGTTTGATTATTGATTATTGGTGATTGCTTATTAAATTTATGATAATATTTCTTTGCGGCGAAGATACTTATAGATCTACCCAAAAGTTAAATCAAATTAAAAATAAATTCATTAAAGAGGTAGATTCTACTGGTATGAACCTAACCATTTTGGACGGTGCCAAGCTTAAGTTTGAAGAATTTAGCCAACAGGTCAAAGCCTCGCCTTTTTTGGCACGCAAAAGAATGATAATTATTAAAAACTTGATTTCAGAAAACAAATCTAAAGAAATACAGAAAAAAATTGTTGAACTTTTAGATCAAGCTGGCCAAGATGCTGAAAAAGACAATATTTTAGTTTTTTGGGAAAATTCAGGCCAGGCCAAATCAAAAAGCAAAAATGCTCTTTGGAACCGCCTGACCCAAGAAAAACTAGCACAAGAATTTATACCCTTAAAGCCAAGCGAGCTTAATAGCTGGCTTAAAAAAGAAGTTGAAAGCCGGGGCGGAAAAATTAACAACCAGGCTATTAATTTTCTGGCTGCCTCAGTTGGCAATGACCTTTGGCAAATGTCAAACGAAATAGAAAAGCTTATTAATTATTGCTCCCAAAAACAGATCATAATCGCTGACATTGAAAGTCTGGTTAAAAACAAATTTGATGACAATATCTTTAATCTTGTAGATGCCATTGGCAATAAAAATAAAAAACTGGCCCTAAAACTCATGTCTGACCAGTTTAATCTGGAAGCTGACAAAATGTATTTGCTTTCCATGCTTATTCGCCAATTCAGAATTTTGCTTTTAATTAAAGACCTACAAAAAAACAATCCCAGCCTCACTAAAGACAACGCCACCAAAGAACTAAAAATCCATCCTTTTGTCGCTCAAAAAGCTTTACAGCAAGCAAGAAATTTTACGTTTGAACAACTAAAATTAATTTATCAGGCGCTGCTTGGCATTGATTTTAAAATTAAAACCAGCACCACTAAACCAAGGCTGCTTTTTGATCTGCTGATCGCGCAGATATAACCTGCGCCGCATCCATCATCTTGAATAAACTCCCGCCCCGCATATTGCGGGACGGCATTTAACCAGCCGCTCACAAACAGCTGGTTTTATCTTGCGGGCTATGCCCGCTACAACTTTTTTTAAAATCAACGCTCTAATCATTTTTCACCCCTCCCTGGGATCTGGGGGCCGAACTAAGCGCCCCAAACAATGCTCCAAATAAACCATACGCACTAGCGCATTGAGGCCCCCAGCAGTTTTTTGTGGTACTTTTTTGCTGCCAAAAAAGTACCGAATATTTCACTTCATGGGTGTATTTTTATATACAAATTTTAATCGCTTTGGATTTTTCAATTAACACAGCCTTCCTTACTTTTTACTCTGTAATTAATCAACGTATTATCATTATTACCCAAGGGCTTCGCTCCAAACGCACACGCCCAGCACCATACGGTGCTGGGCGCTTTTTCTTATAAGAAAAAAGCCCCTTTGTGTTTTTACAAAAAGGCTTAAAATTTTTCAGGCGAGATATCATCTTTTTCAAAAGGAACTATCCTCATATGAATCAGGGCCTCAAAATTTTTTCCGACCTCAGCCATAGCTCTAGCTTCCATATACCTGATAAAACGATGAAAGCTTAAATTTCCGACTGTTTTGCTTTCGCTCTCTGCCAAATCTACTCTTCTGTAATTTTCGAAATGATCAGTTGCGCTATTAACGCTTTTAACTGCGTCCAAAAGCACGTTTGCCGTAATTCTTATTCCAGCAGCAAAAGGCATTATTTTTATACTCACAATTGTTAATTTAGAGGTCTTTAATTCTTTCACGCACCTGAATAAAACTTCCTCGTACAACTTCTTCAAATCAGCAACAAATTGCTCGCTGATTATAGTGGGAATTTCACAAATATTCAAAGAATTTTTACTTGATGGCTTTAGTTTAACACAAGCGTTAACATGAAATTGTCCGCCCATTATTTTTCACCTCCTTTCCTGGTTTTTCATAGCTTTATCTTTTACGAGTAACAGTTGGCCGCTGTTCAAAAGAACAAAACAAACAATATTATAACATAGCAAAAAAAACACCGCCTGTCAATGTTCTGCCAATAAAAAACAGCTTTTAAAAGCCGTTTTTTATTTGGAAATTTTTTTTAATATTGCAAATAATTTTCATTTGGAATCACCTGAATCCAAGTGGTTCCACCATTAAATTCAATTTCCCGGCCTTCATTATCAAAATATCTTTCTCTTTTTTCTATTGACTCTTTTACCCAGCTGCCTTCAATTGCCTGGCCATCCCTAAAAACCCAAGCTTTGCCTTCGCCAATAGTCTCTATCTTTTTTCTGCCCACAGAATCCAAGACTATCATCTTATTAACCTGAACAACGATATTTTTGGCTTTTAACCATTCACCGTCGCTCATTTTCTGAACCTCGCCTCTTTGATAACGGACATAATTATTTTCTTCCCGATCATAACGCCAAATAACCTTATAATAATTATTAGTATAAGAAACTATAATGTCTCCAATTTCATCAGGCCTTTTTTCCAGTTCCAAATCACTTTTATACTGCCACATCTCATAATCAATAGATTCGGTTAAATTTTTGTCCTCCAAAGCCTTCTGAATTAATTCAGAAGAAGTGTAAACATTATGAGGCGCTACCCGCCATTTAGTATCGCGCCAATAATACTTGGACTGAAAAAACTGATCTAAATCTATTAGTTGATAATCTTTACTTTTAATTTTTTGCAAAGCTTCTGGAGAGCCCCCCACGTGCATATAAAGAGGCTTAAAAGGTTCAACCCAATCAAGGTAATATGGCCGAGCTGAACGAACCGGACCGATTTTATCTACTTTATCATCAGTCGCGTAAATTGCCACAAAACGCGGGATTGATGCTTCAGTAATTGCTTCTATTACCAGCTGGGCCTTATCCAAACCGCTTAATGGCCAGGCGTCAGCCGCATTTTCTATCATAACAGCCACAGGATATAAGCTTTCCTCGGCTCGGCTAAAAACTTCCACGCCGTCAATCTTGCGGCGGATTATTTCTTTTTCCTCACCCGCTCTAAAAATCAACTGGGGCTCGCTTATTTTTTTGTAATCTAAAACTCTAACCAAGCTGCAACCCGCTAAAAATAAAATTATAAAAAATAAAACAAATAAACTAACAGTCTTTTTCATTTTTTAGCAATAAATACGCCCCGCTAATTAATATTTTTGCGAGGCATATTTTTTATAAACTAATTATTGTTTTTTCTCCGCATTTTTTTCGTTATTTTCACCTTCTACTTCTTCAGCTTCCTTGCCTTTTTTCTCTGCCAATTCTGGCTCGCTTGGAGCTTCTGCAGCCGGAACTTCTACTTTTTCTTCTTCTGGTTCAGCAATAAAGGCGACTGCTTCATCAAGCGATTCTGTAATTTTTATCTCTGGAGGCACTTGCAAATCTTTTATATGGACAGCGTCATTAAATGCTTTTAGGCTGGACAAGTCAACTTTGATTTTATCTATCAATTCCAAATACTTGGGAAGGCATTCAATTTCCACTTCATCGTAATTTTTAACTAAAATACCGCCCAATTCCTTGACAGCCGGGGCTTCATTAATAAATTCTAGTTCAACTTTAGTGGTTACTTTTTCATCTTCCCTGACCTGATAAAAATCAACATGGATAATTTCATCTTTAACAGGGTCTGTCTGAACAGATTGAATCAATGTTTTGACCGGATTATCCTCTTCTATCTGCAAATCAACCAATCGGCTTGAGCCGGCAGATTGGTAAATTTTAAGAAAATCGCTCTTTTTAACACTTAAATTCTTATTTTTAACGTCGTGTCCATATAAAACACCCGGGATTAATTCTTCAGACCTAAGCCCGCGGTTTTTCCTCCCTAAAACTTTTCTGGTTTTTGCTTTTAAATAAGTCATATTTCAAAATTAATTTAATCTTTATTTTTAATAACCTGACCGGCAAAGTCCTTATTTTTTAACGCTTTATGAATATTAATCATTTCATCAGCGCTGATTTCTGCCTTGTCTTTAAATTTATAAACGTCATTGAAATTTAAGTCCGTAATCAAGCCTAAAGAGCTTATGCCGCTGGCTGTTTTTAATATCAAAGCCAGCATAAAACTTTTGCATTTATGGCATTGGATATGGACTAAATTCAAATCATTCTTGCCTTCCACAACCCTGGCTTTTAATGGGTTTAAGTCTGAATCGCACAAAGGGCAATAAGCTACCATTTTTATTTCTTCGTCAAAAAAATAAGGCAATTTGCCAAAATTATCCATAAGCCTAATGATAAAAATAAATTTATAAAAATATATTAAATGATTTTAGGAAAATTGTCAACAAAATGCATCTCATCTTGGGCGCGAAAAAAGTTAATTTCTTACTGCGATTGATTCAACCACGCCCACCAAAACCATATTTACTATTAATGAACTGCCGCCATAGCTTAAAAAAGGCAAGGTTATGCCAGTAATGGGCAAAAGGCCCAAATTGCCGCCGATATTAATTGCTAATTGGATAAAAAATAAAATTAAAATTGAAACTGCCAAATAAGCGGCAAAATTGGAGTGAGCCTCTTTTGCGATCTTAATCAGCCTGTAAAATAAAAAACCGAAAAGAATAAAAAGCAAACAAATGCCTGCAAAGCCCAATTCTTCAGCCAAAACAGCAAAAATAAAATCAGTCTGGCTTTCAGGCAGAAATTTTAGCTGGCTTTGAGAGCCAAAAGCCAAGCCTTTACCGAAAACTTTGCCCGAACCAATGGCTATCATCGCCTGAGTAATATTATAGCCGCTGCCAAGAGGATCTAGTTCTGGATTTAAAAAAACACGCACTCTTTCTTTCTGAAAATCCTGAAAAACAAAAAACCATAGAACCAGGCTGCTGATTACTAAAATCACGGCCAAAGAAAATAAATGACTTTTTTTTATGCCTGTTATCAAAACCAAAGCCAGCCAAAGGGCAAATAAAATTATGGCTGAACCAAAATCGGGCTGTAAAAAAACCAAAAGCACCAGCAAAAAAGCTCCCAAACTACTTAAAATAAGATATTTTAACTGGCTGATATATTTAGCCTTATCGCTCAAAAACTTGCTTAAATATATTATCAAACAGATTTTTGCCAATTCAACCGGCTGGAAAGACCAGCCAAATAATTCAATCCAGCCAGCCGTTCCCCTGATTGTCCTGCCCAAAAATAAAACCGCCACCAACAAGCAAACTCCCAAAGCATATAAAACCGCATTATATTTTATTAAAACTTTATAATCAATAAAAAATGCTATAAAAAAAATAATAAACAAGCCGCAAATAAAAAAAACCGCTTGTTTTTTAAAATTCAAAAGAGATTGTTCAGACTGGCTGCCCAAAGCTATGCTATAAAGCAAAATCAGCCCCAAAATTACTATTAAACAAACAGTTATTAATAAAAGCCAATCAAATTTTTTAAAAACCAAGCTAAGTTTTTGCGGTTTCATAATTTAAAGCTCAAAAAATCTAAAATCTCAAAAAAACATTCTCATCTAAAATATTGACTTCAGGAATAATATCCACGCTGGTTATCCTGGGCAGCGCCTGGAAAAAAGTTACCGCAGACTCCCTGGTCTGGCCGCTTAAAAAACTTTCCAAAACTATCTGATTAACAGCCGCTATCTGGTTGCCGGCTTTTAAAAAAACTAAAAAATTAACATTTCTGAAATTATAAGCGCTCTCATTAACGACTTTAAAAATTAAACGATTAACAGGAATCTCCTCGCCCACGCCAAGCTCCCTCGCAGACAAAAACTCTGTTTCTTTTATATCAAATCTGTACCTTTCCTGATATAAATTTTCAAAATTAATCTCTTTTTCCCAGCTTACATCGCTTAAAACCAATTGGGAAGCCAGGTTGCCTCTTTCCAAAGCCAAGCCGAATAAATTTTTTCTTTGCCCGGGCAGAATAAATCCTTGCCGCTTGGCAGTTAATTCTTGGCCGATTTGGAATTGATAATTAAAAGATGCCCACCATTTTTGGTTCGGATTTGCGATCTCGGCAATAATATCATACTTATCACGGTTGGCAAATGATTGCATTTGGCCGATCTGAATTGGCTGCGGCAAAGACAGCTGCCTTAATGCCTGGTAATCTGAATTTGGAGTTGTGAAATCAGTTATTATCTGTTGATAATCATCCTGAAAAATAGCCAAATTAAAAACTAACAAATATAAATTATAAGCAGCCAATAAAATGATTATTACAGTCAAAACAACTGTCAGAATGTTTTTCAAAAGCAATTTATGCTTCACATACCAATAAGAAAAACCTATTTGTTTTTCGTAAAATTTGTCTTCATTAACCATAATTTTTTAAAAATGCTAAATACTAAACCCTAAATTCTAAACAAATTCAAAATCCAAAATTCAAGTTTCTTAATGTTCAAAAAATATTCAAAAATATTTTTGTCTTTTGAATTTTGTCTTTTAGATTTATCAAATATATTATACCATTTATCTCCACATAACAAAAGGGCGTAAATACAGCAAACTTGAAGCGGTTTTAAATTAATGCTATAATTAAAATAGACAAGCGATCATCTGTGTCGCTTCTTTGCTTATTTTTAAAACAACTAAGCCTAAAGGGATAATAGAAATTAATATAATATATGCCTAAAAAGAAAAAAGAAAAAATCATAAAAAAAACAGGCAAATCAGAGCCGCAACGCAAAAAAAACAAAAAAGCTGCCGCTGAATATACGGCCAGCCAAATTACTGTTTTAGAAGGCCTTGACCCGGTCCGCAAAAGGCCGGGCATGTATATTGGTAATACTGCTGAAGCAGGCCTGCACCATTTAGTTTGGGAGGTGGTTGACAATGCCATTGATGAAGCCATGGCAGGATTTTGCGATCAGACCATTATTACTCTTACAAACGACGGCATGATTTCAGTCGCTGATAATGGCAGAGGCATACCAGTTGAAAAGCATAAAGTAACAAAAAAATCAGCCCTGGAAACTGTCTTAACCAAACTTCATGCCGGCGGCAAATTTGGCGAAGGCGGCTATAAAGTTTCCGGCGGGCTGCATGGCGTCGGAGTTTCTGTGGTTAATGCTCTATCAGAATATATGAGAGCTGAAGTCAAAAGAGACGGCAAATTATGGGTCCAGGAATACAAGCGCGGCAAGCCACTTGGCAAAGTAAAACCAATCAAAGCCATCAAAGGCACTGGGACCAGAATTACTTTCAAGCCCGATACTCAAATTTTCACTACCCTGGAATTTAAATTAAAAACAATTTTAAACCATTTGCGCCAGCAGGCATATTTGACCAAAGGCGTCAAAATTATTGTCAGAGATGAAAGGGATAAAAAAGATAAAAAGGAATATGCGTTTTATTTTGAAGGCGGCATTGCTTCATATGTCAGGTATTTAAACCATAAAAAAGAGCCAAAACACGAAAATATTTTTTATACACAAAAAGAAGCGGATGATGTCTCGGTAGAAATCGCCTTGCAATATGTAGATGAATTTAATGAAACAACTCTCTCTTTTGCCAACAATATCCATACAATTGAAGGGGGCATGCATTTAATCGGTTTTAAAACAGCGCTGACCAGAAGTTTAAACAATTTTGCCCGTTTAAAAAATATCTTAAAAGAAAAAGATGACAATTTGACAGGCGATGACACGCTTGAAGGAATTACCGCTATTGTCAGCGTTAAATTAAAAAATCCCCAATTTGAAGGCCAAACAAAATCAAAACTGGGCAATGCTGAAGTCAAATCCATTGTTGATAACATAATGTCTGAACATTTTGGCATATTTTTAGAAGAACATCCTCGGGACGCTGAAGCTATTATCGGCAAATGCCTCCTGGCTTCCAAAGCCAGGCTGGCGGCAAAAAACGCCCGAGAAAATATTTTAAGAAAAGGCGCTTTGGAAGGCCTGACCTTGCCTGGAAAATTAGCTGATTGTTCAACCAGAAATTCAGAAATTTCAGAACTTTACATAGTAGAGGGTGATTCTGCCGGCGGCTCTGCCAAGCAAGGCCGCAACCGTGAATTTCAAGCTATCTTGCCTTTACGCGGCAAAATTCTGAATGTGGAAAGAGCCAGGATTGATAAAATGCTGGCTAATAATGAATTAAAATCTTTAATTATTGCTCTGGGTACAAATATCGGCGAACAATTTAATATTGATGATCTGCGCTACGGCAAAATTATTATTATGACCGATGCTGATGTTGACGGCGCCCACATCAGAACATTGCTTTTAACATTATTTTACCGCTATTTTCCAGAATTAATCAAAAATAGCCATATTTTTGTGGCCAAGCCGCCGCTTTACCGCATATCTAAAGGCAAAGAAGCTTATTTTGCTTATACAGAAGAAGAAAAAAATCAAATACTAGCTAAATTTTCCCAAGACAAAACAGCAAAAGAGAAAAAGAATAAGAAGATAGAAACAGAAACCATTGCTGAAATTGAGGCCGGAGAAGAGGGAGAGATTGAAACCAAGGCAGGCGCTCGCATTTCAATTCAAAGATATAAAGGTTTGGGTGAAATGAATCCAGAACAGCTCTGGCAAACCACCATGGATCCCCAAACCCGAGTCCTGAAACAAATTACAATTTTTGACGCGGCCAAAGCTGATGAAATTTTTGAAATCCTGATGGGTAATGAAGTGGAAAACCGCAAAAAATTTATCCAAGCCCATGCCCAGTCAGTTAAAAATCTGGACATTTAATTAATAAAAATATTTTATATTTTCCAATTAAAAAAGGACCAATCTTGCATTGGCCCTTTTTGAAATTCCGCAGATTAATTGATCAGCCCCAGGCCTTCGTCCTCTAAGATCAATTCCCAGAGGTCAAAAATGCACTGCCCGACCTCCCGCAGATTTTGCTCTGTCTGGCGGCTAATCTCATCTGCCCGAGTGAGCAAAGCTTTGATTTCTTTCCTCATTTCAATCCTCCTTTTTGGATTCAATAAAAGCTCCTTCCAACTCCAAAATAGCAAAAAACTCTTCTTCGCCATTGGCATGAACAAGTTTTAACCGACCGCCTTTCTTGTAATGCTTAAAAAGAACAATAAAAAGTTTTATCGCGGTCCGGGCTAAAAAACTCAAAGAAATGCCAAGTTCTGCTGTCATTTCTTCGTAAAAATCAATTTCTCCCTTGCCCAGCCTGATAGTAAAAGTCCGGCGATCCACTTTCCTTCCCTGCTTCTGCCCCAATTCTTTCTCCATTTTCCGCCTCCTCTTTTTAGTTTAGAGCTCTAATGCCACGCCGTGCTAAATTTAAATGGGTAAAGTCCGATTTTCGGACCAATTAATCGTTAATAATTAGCTTATATAAGCGTTTTTCCTGTTCTTTTAAATTTAAATTTCTGTTATTATATCTCCAGACGTATTCTC
>Ga0209614_1001326_pt1 | contig 18879 bp, 18 predicted proteins | sample BlaSprsedimmetaG_FD_185484 | JGI IMG/M metagenome (GOLD analysis project Ga0209614, IMG submission 185484) | Hot spring sediment bacterial and archeal communities from California, USA to study Microbial Dark Matter (Phase II) - Blank Spring... ... | reverse complement strand
CCTTGTAATATCAATGATTATTACTCTTTGGCTGTTGATGGTGGCAATCTACCTGCATTTTTGTATTTTATAAAAAATCATCATGAAGATTCATATACAAAAATAGTCAAAACAGTTCAGAGGGTAGCTCCCTTTTTTCATGATTTTATTTTAGAGCCAGATATTGCAAATGAAGATATGATAAAACTTCGATGGAAGCATAAAGGAAGTGATTTATATTTTGATGCCAATGATTTATCTGATGGCACTATAAGATTTATCTGTTTGACAACGCTCTTGCTGCAGCCTAATTTACCAACTATGATACTTCTTGATGAGCCTGAACTAGGGCTTCATCCATTTGCTCTTCAAATTTTAGCTTCACTCTTTCGTGTTGCTTCAAAAAAAACGCAAATTATAGCTTCAACACAATCATCGACATTTGCAGATTTCTTTGATATAGAAGATATTATCGTCGCAGATATAAAAGAGCATGCTACTGTGTTCAAAAGATTAAATAAAGATGAATATAAAGAGTGGTTTGAACAGTATAGTATAGGGGAGATGTGGCAAAAAAATCTAATAGGTGGAGTTCCTAGTTATGAGTAGAGTTGCACTTTCAGTTGAGGGGCTAACTGAAAATGAGTTTTGTAAAAAAGTTCTAACACCTTTTTTTAGAGACTATAGTATCGAAATGACTCCTATTACTGTAACTACTAGCAAGGATAAGTGCGGTAGAAAACACAAAGGTGGGTGCATAAATCTTGATAGAATAAAAAGCGAAATTCAAAGACTTCTGCCTTCGTTTGATTATGTGAGTACATTTTATGACTTTTATGGGTTTAATGATAGACCAACTGATGATGTTGATGAGCTTGAGCAAATTATGTTTGAACTTTTTAATGATTCAAAATTTATCCCATATATCCAAAAATACGAATTTGAGACACTACTTTTTAGCAAACCTGAATACTATATAGAATATTTTGGAGACGATAAAATTTCTAAAGCAATGCAGGAAATGATTGATAAAGTTTTAGATATTGAGTTGATCAATGATTCACCTCAAACAGCACCCCATAAGAGATTAGAAAAGTTATTTGAGTTGCAACATGAGAGCTATGACAAAGTTTTTCATGGTGAAGGTATAGCCTGTGATATAGGGATTGAAACGATAAGGGCTAATGCTAAAAGATTTAACGGTTGGGTAGAAAAAATTATAAATTTAGCTCAATGAAAAAATCTAGGTTAGAGTTTTGCTTTTTGGCACCTTATATCTAATTCATAGGATCATTGAGTAGATCTAAGTTGCTATGCGCTATCTACACTACAGCATGATGCCTCATCGATCCAGCTTTCTTGATCATGCCCCCGTATTCGCTAAGCTATTCTGAGCTAAAATTAGAGGATACAAAACTTAGGATAGACTATGTCAAAATATCTCTTTGCTCTCTTTGGCAATCCAGTCGCGCATTCCAAATCACCATTGATGCACAACCTTGCATTGAAGGGATTGGGGGTCGATGGATGCTATACCCGTTATCTGCTTGAAGAGGGAGAGAGGCTAAGAGAGAAATTTTTTGCGCTGGGACTCAAGGGGATCAATATCACCGTACCACACAAGGAGCATGCCTTTGAGGCCTGCGATGTACTGGATCCTTTTGCCCAAAAGGTAGGTGCTGTCAATACGATCGTAGAAAAAGATGGCCAACTCTATGGCTACAATACCGATGCGCCGGGCTTTCTTGAGGCGATCAGTGAGTTTGAGGAGGCCAAAAAGGTGCTTTTTCTAGGCGCAGGCGGTACGGCGCAGTCCACCTCGGTGATCCTCAAGGAAGCTGGCTACGAAGTGACCATCCTTAACCGCAGCGAAGGCCGTCTGGTACGATTTAAAAAAGAGGGTTTCAAAGCCTATACATTCGAGAACTTTCAACCACAAAAGTTTGACCTGGTGATCAATATGACCTCAGCAGGCCTAAAAGACGATGCCCTGCCCTGCCCCAGGGAGATCCTTGATGTAGTGATACCTTCTGCAGAAGCCTGTATCGATGTGATCTACGGTAAAGAGACGCCGTTTCTCAAACTTGCCAAGGCCTATGGCAAACCCACCAAGGATGGAGCGGATATGCTACTTTATCAGGGTGTCATCGCCTTTGCATACTTTACAGATCATGCCTATAATTTTGATGAGATACTACCACATATGCAAAGGGCTTTTAGTCTCTAACTTTGCCTATCTGGATAGAACCATTTCATGCTATGGTGCCATACAGCCTGCTCTATCGGAGGAAAAAGCGTAACGGTGTTTGGTTATGATTAACCTTAAGAGATTACAATAAAGCAAACAAAGGAGTATCTATGATTCATATCTTGATGATAGAAGATGATCCAGAATTTGCAGAACTTCTCAGTGAATATCTGGCGCAGTACGATATCAAGGTCACCAATTATGAAGACCCCTACCTCGGGCTCAGTGCCGGTGTAAAAAAATTTGATCTAGCCATTCTCGATCTGACGCTGCCCGGGATGGACGGACTCGACGTGTGTGAAGAGATCGTACGCAAATATGATATCCCCGTGATTATCTCTTCGGCACGCTCCGATATCAATGACAAGGTCAAAGCCCTTGCTTTGGGTGCGGATGATTATCTGCCAAAACCCTATGACCCTAAAGAGATGTATGCACGCATCACCTCTTTGCTAAGACGCTACTCCAAAACAAAAAAGAACAGTGACACCCTCCCCAAGAGTGACTTTGAGATCAAGGGTGATACGATCTATTTTCAGGGACAGGCATTGTCACTCACCCCTGCAGAGTTTGAGGTGCTCTCCCTACTGGTAAAACATCAGGGTATTACTCAGTCGCGCGAACAGATCATCAATGCTTCAGCGACCATGAGCATCGACTCGCAAGGCAAAAGCCTTGATGTGATCATCTCAAAGATACGATCCAAACTAGGAGACCCCAAACGTATCCAGGCCGTGCGCGGTGTTGGCTATAAGCTCGTCTGATGACTTCATTACGCAATAAGATCAATCTGATATTTTCCGTCACCTTTGTACTGCTTGCCGCACTCTTTATGGCTTCCATCAAATATGACCAAAGCCAGCATTTGGAACAAACAGAAGCCCACGAACAGGAGATCGTCCACTATCTCTATAGCTACTATCTACAGACTGGCACTATAGATGAAGCCTATCTCGAGGCACAGAATATGTCCCTGATCACAGATAAAGAGATGCTTGTACAAATCGAAAGCTTTTTTAAGGAGAAAGGAGCATATAAACGTTACGCGGTAGATACTTTTCGGCTCAAACGCGTGCTACTGATCAACAATGACCGCTTCAAGTTGATCCTAGAAAACAAAAACCAGATACAATTCCCTTTCAAGAGGATTCTCGTATTTTTGATCGTATTTTTTCTGATACTCATGCTCTATATCTGGATCATGCGCAGTCTCAAGCCACTCTCAGTACTCAAAAACAAGATCAAAACCTTCTCTCAGGGAAACCTCAATATCTCCTGCAAAAGCGACAAGAAAGATGAGATCGCAGAAGTAGCCAATGAGTTTAACCATGCCGTAGAGATGATACGGGAGCTCCTACAGTCACGTCAGCTCTTTTTGCGTGCCATCATGCATGAGCTTAAGACACCTATCGGGAAAGGAAGGCTGATAAGCGAGATGCTACCTGATGAAAAAAACAGAGCCCGCTTGCATAGTATCTTTGAGAGACTCAACCTCCTCATCGATGAGTTTGCAAAGATAGAGCAGATCACTTCAAAGAACTTTCAACTCTCCATTAGACCCTATAAGGCCTCAGACTTGCTTGAAGCAAGTATCGATCTTCTGATGTTTGAACATCCCAAACAGCATATCAGCATCAACACCGTCAAAGACTTTAAACTGGAGGTCGATTTTGAGCTTTTCACGCTTACCCTTAAAAACCTTCTGGACAATGGGGTAAAATACAGCATAGATAAACACACCACAGTGATCATCAACCAAGATCATATCTCGATAGAAAACAGAGGGGAGATGCTCAACGAACCGATGGAAAACTACTTTAAGCCGTTCCATACCTCCAAAATAGGATTGGGGCTTGGTCTCTATATCGTCAAAAGCATACTAGATATTCACAAAATGGGATTGGAGTATACCCATACAGAAGGAGTCAACCGCTTTACAATCAAGACATAACTCGGTTTTTTTAAAGACCACAAATTCTCTCCCGGCTAAAGCCGGAAATAAAAGGTTTTACGCGATCGTATCAGAGAGCATAAAAGCGAGCTCAAGCGCCTGTGAGGCATTGAGCCTTGGGTCACACTGTGTACGGTAACGGCTTGCTAGCCCCTCTTCTGTGATCGCACAGGAGGTACTTCCTGTACACTCAGTGACATCATTTCCTGTCATCTCAAGATGTATCCCTGCACCCACGGTGCCCATCTCTTTATGGATTGAAAAGAACTGTTCCACTTCGCTGAGAATATTGGCAAAGTCCCTGGTCTTAAATCCTGTTGAACTCTTCTCCACATTGCCATGCATCGGATCACAAGACCATACCACACTCCTCCCCTCATCTCTGACACGCTTAAGCAGTTTTGGGAAGTACTCACGTATCTTGTCAGCACCCATGCGCACGATAAGGTTCAATCTGCCCTCTTCGTTGTTAGGATTGAGCGCATCAATCAGCGAGATAAGCTCATCCTCGCCCATAGACGGTCCCACTTTACAACCGATAGGGTTCGCGATCCCTCTGAAGTATTCGATATGCGCTTCTTTGAGGTCTCTGGTTCGGTCACCGATCCAAAGCATATGCGCAGAACAGTCATAGTATTCGCCCGTCTCACTGTCAAGTCTTGTCAATGCCTCTTCATAGTTGAGCAGCAATGCTTCATGCGAGGTATAGAGTGTGGTCTGCTGAAGCTGAGGCATGATGTCGCTTGTCAAACCGCATGCAGACATAAACTTCATGGCACTGTCGATCTTATCACTCAGCTCATTATACTTCTGCCCAAGCGGGTTGTCTTTGATAAAGTCAAGGTTCCACTGGTGCACTTTCTTAAGGTCCGCCATCCCCCCTCTAGAAAATGCCCTCAGAAGGTTAAGCGTCGCTGCAGACTGGTTGTAGGCTCTGATCATGTTTTCGGGTTTTGGTACTCTGGCCTCTTTGGTAAACTCAATACTGTTGATAATATCTCCGCGGTAAGAGGGAAGCTTGACGCCATCAATCTCTTCAAAATCGGCACTTCTGGGCTTTGCAAACTGCCCCGCAATACGCCCTACCTTTACGATAGGTTTGCCCGTCGAATACATCAAGACCATATTCATTTGAAGCATAAGCCTAAAAAGGTTCTTGATACTCTGTGCATTAAAGTCTGCAAAACTTTCAGCACAATCCCCACCCTGAAGTAGCAGTGCCTCTCCTCTTCCAGCAGCAGCCAGTTTCTCTTTAAGCCTTCTTGCTTCTCCTGCAAAGATAAGTGAAGGATAAGTGCTTAGCTCTTTTTCTACAGCCTTAAGAGCCTCCTGATCTGTATAGGTTGGTTGTTGCTTGATAGGAAATGCTCTCCAGCTACTCGGTGTCCAACTCATCATCATTCCTTCTAAAATAAATTGGATGATTATAGCTTATGCCCACCTCCAAAAACCTTAGAGTAAAATAGAGCGTTTTTAACCCATATGTTAGAAAAGCACGTTAAAAGCGATCTATAGCATCTATTTTTTTGCGATAAAGGTGACAAAGTTTGCCCACTGAAAGAGGGTTGAGATATCTCTAAAGCCCGCTTTTTTACACATCTGGATGTTCTCTTCTATCGTAAATGGGATCAGTACATTTTCGAGTGCTTCACGCTTCTGAGCGATCTCATACTCGCTGTACCCTTGCTCTTTTTTGAAGCTGTAGTAGATATCGATAAGCTGCTTATCAAGCTTCTTATCCTCAAAGACGACTTTTTCAGAAAAGACGAACATCCCCTCTTTATTGAGCCCCTCACAGATCCTCTTCACGAGTTCAGGACGCTGTATAGGGCGGATAAACTGTAGCGTATAGTTGGATACCACGATATCTTCTCCACCAAACGGGTAGGTGAGCATATCAGCAAACTCCAGATCGATCTCTGCACCGAGTGCCTGACACTTTTGTCTAGCGCGATCCAGCATCGCCTGTGAGTTGTCGATCCCCTTCAGATGCATCTTTGTAGTTAACTTACTATCAAGATCAAGCAAGAATTTTGCTGTAGATGATCCAAGATCTAGTACGCGTTTGCCTTCACCCTCTTGGGCAAGTATGAGAGCAATGATCAGCTTGCGTACCTCATCATAAAAAGGAACTGAGCGGCTCAGCATATCATCAAAAACAGAAGCAACGGCTTCATCAAATTCAAATTTCTTCTCTATGGGTTTGTCAAATACTTTATCTTTCATCCTGTTTGTTCTTCTTTGCATTCTGGCATTATACCTAATCATACCGGAAGTCGCTATTGAGAGAAGCTTTCAGCGTCATTGTTGTGCATCTGAACATGGAGATGTGTTGATGTATATCAAATCTTTGGCCCTTTTGATATCCTCTTGGATCTGTCTTTTGAGCGCTTCAAAGCTGTCAAACTTTTTGTTGATGCGCAGTAGGTCTATAAAAGCAAGCGATACACTGCCGTGAAACGCATCGATCTGCTGATCAAGGATATGTGTCTCAACAGCAAAGTTGCCATCCGTGGTAAGGCGGTTTCCCACAAAACTCACCGAGTCATACCATCTATCCCCCAGCTTCGTACGTGTGGCATAGACCCCTTCAAGGGGCAGTTGATAGTGGAAGACAGCAAGATTGAGCGTGGGGACAAATGATCGTTTCCCAAGCCCCTGCCCAGGTATCACCTCCCCCTCGACCTGATAACTTCTTCCTAGCAGTGCATTAGCCATCTTCACCCTTCCCTCCTGAAGATAGGCTTTGATCGTGCGGGAGTGTACGGGAATCCCCTCATGGCAGACCTGTGCTACTACCCTTACCTCCCCATCAAAAAGTCTCTGAAGCAGTGCGGCATCTCCTCTTTTTTCTCTTCCAAAATGAAAGTCATACCCCACGATGATCCTTTCAAGAAAAGGAAAATCCTCCAGCACTCTTGCCACAAACGCTTCAGGGGTCAAACCCTTGATCTTGTCAAAATGGTAAAAGCAGCAAATCTTATCGGTATAGCAGCTGCGCATATATCCCGGGGTCAGATAGCCGCTGTTTCGCTCGATGATCACGAGCGCTTCTGCCTGCGCGATCAGCGCCTGATGACCAAGGTGAATCCCATCAAAAGAACCGATGGCAATAGCGTTGATCTGATTGATGACTCTCACGCTTTATTGCTCCGATTTGACAAAATGGTAAAGATACTCTTGATTGCCTGACTTGCCGGCTATAGATGAAGCGCTTTGATGCTTCAGTTCCCATCCTAGGCGATTGGCATGCGCTTCAAACTCCTCTTTTCGCTTGCGGATCGCATCACTGTCCTGCACCACGCCCTTGCTGTCTCTTTTTACTTCACGCCCTACTTCAAACTGGGGTTTGTAGAGGATAATGATATCTTTCGTACTCAACCTATCGATAGCATCGATGATCTGTAGAACAGAGATAAAAGAGACATCACAGGTGACCACCTCAAATCCTTTTTCATCTGTAAAATCACGGATATCGGTCTCTTCAAACACAGAGAGTCTCTCATCCTCTCTGAGTGAAGCGTGCAGCTGATTGCTTCCCACATCCACACAGGCCAGTGATCCTGCACCATGCTCTAGCAATATCTGTGCAAAACCACCAGTTGATGAGCCGATATCCAGTGCGCGCTTCCTCTTCAGCTCCATGGGATACTCCTCTAGGAAGCGCTCTAGTTTGCGTGCTGCACGACTCACATAGAACTTTGTATCTTCTACTTCCACCTGTGTATCGGGTGTGATCTGGTGTGATGCCTTAACCCTCTTTCCATCTACCCTCACTCTACCCGATTTGATCGCATCCAACGCACGGTTACGGCTCTCAAAGTAGCACTCCTCAACGAGGTATTTATCCAGTCTCATCATTCTTTTCTTTAGCATAAAATTTTTCAATACACCTAGTGATTGTTGCATCATTATAACATCATCCACTGCTGTGTGGAGACCTGTTAAACGTTCATTCCGCTAAGTCACAGCCATACATCATTTTGATTTTTATCACCTCTGCTCACGTTGGTATGCACATCGATATCTTCAATGTTTTTCTTTTCCGCTTCGTTCTTTTAATGCAGCAAAAGGGATCTTGAGCAGATTGGCTTAAATCATCGCCTTCATCTCCTCTTCGGTCAGTGTCGCGACCCCCAGACTCTCGGCCTTGTGCAGTTTGCTTCCCGCATCCTCGCCGTAGATGACGAAGTCTGTCTTCTTGCTCACAGAACCGCTTACTTTAGCACCAAGCCCTTCTAGTATCTCCTTGATCGCGCCGCGGCTTTGGCTCATCGTACCCGTAAGTACCACGGTTTTGCCTTTAAACGGGTTCTCTTTCGCCTCAACTTTTTTCTCTACTGTCGGCTGTATCGTCTCAAAGAGCTTCATGACAAAATCATGGTTGACCCGCATAAACTCCAGTAGAGCGTTTGCCATCTCTTCACCGATACCGTCTATCGCAACGATCTGCTCATAGCTTGCGTCCACGATACCCAGCCCAAACTCCAGTGCCAATGCTCTGCTCGCCACTTCACCGATATGCTCGATACCCATCGCATTGATCAGGCGATAAAGTGGTGCCCCTTTTGTCGCCTGGATCGCCTCTAAAAGATTGTTGATACGCTTTTGTTTAAACCCTTCCAGCCCTTCGAGGTCTTCATACGTGATAAAGTAGAGATCGAGGATATCCTTGATGATCCCCTCTTTGACCAGAAGCTCCACGATCTTGCTCCCCAGCCCGTCGATGTTCATACACCCTTTGCGCGCGAAGTGGATGATGGAGTTGATCACACGATCAGGGCAGTGGAGGTTCTGGCACTTGATCAATGCCCCTTCATCAAGCAGTTCACTCCCGCAGGTTGGACACTTGGTTGGGCGCTCTACTTTCATCTCACTGCCGTCTCTGCGCGCTTCGAGCACCTTGATGATCTTAGGGATCACATCTCCACTACGGATAATGATGACACGATCACCGATACGGATATCTTTGCGTTCGATCTCATCAAAATTGTGTAGCGTTGCACGGCTGATCATCGCCCCTTCGATGTTGACCGGTTCGATCTTTGCTACTGGGGTGACCACACCCGTACGCCCAACCTGCAGGGTGATCGCCTGGATCTTTGTCACCTTCTCGACCGCAGGAAACTTGTAGGCACACATCCATTTGGGAAACTTGACGGTATAGCCTAGCTCTTCTTGCTTCTTTATCTCATCGACCTTGAGCACCATCCCGTCCATCATCATCGGTATCTCGTCACGTTTGGCGATCAGCATCCGGTAAAACGCCTCGATCTCTTCGATCCCTTTACAATCCTGAGCAAACGGCGGTTCCAGAAAGCCAAGTGTGTAGATATACGCCATCTTCTTAGAGAGCTTCTTTTGCTTCAGGGAGTTTTCCCCAAGCCCCCAGGGGTAGAAGACCAGCCTTCTTTGAGCCGTGATAGAACTGTCAAGCTGCCTGAGGCTTCCCGCAGCGGCATTGCGGGGATTGGCAAAGAGGCTTTCTTTCTTTTCCAGACGCTCTGCGTTGATCTTCTCAAAGTCATCTTTACGGATCACCACTTCACCGCGGATCTCGATCAACCCCTCATAACCGATCCTCAGCGGCACCGAGCGGATCGTACGTACATTATCGGTCACCTCTTCGCCGACGAGGCCGTCCCCGCGTGTGATCGCACGGACCAACTTGCCGCCCTCATAGAGTAGATTGAGACTTGCCCCGTCAAATTTGGGTTCGCAGAAGTACTCGCACTCCCCAATGTGTTTCTCGACACGCTCCAGCCACACTTTAACCTCGTCGCTGTCAAAGACATCCTCCATGCTCCACATCCGTTTGATATGCTTCGCTTTAGTAAACTCCTTGCGCACGATACCACCTACGCGCTTTGTTGGTGAGTCCTCAGCCACCTTATCGGGATGCGCTTTCTCGTACTCCAACACTTCATGATAGAGCCTGTCATACTCCTCATCACTGGCAAGGGGATTGTCCTCTACATAGTAGGCATGTGCCCATTTTTTAACTAATTCTATCTTCTCTTGATATGCTTCATGTGTCATCATCTATGCGTTACCTTCTCTTTTATTCATAAAACTTGAGTCTGTTTGCGTATCTCCTTTGGATTTTGCATCTATCAAGCGTGCTTCAAATAACACTTCTAAGAAACGATACACCAGTCCTTCAAGCCAAAGATCGCCTCAGCGCTGCATTCAAAAAGCCTTGCTACTGCTTCAGCTGTATGTGTACAGGAGAGAGCATCATACAGACATGGCTCACGGGACGACTACACCACAACACTGATCGCTAGAAGGGGTGGTATCCAAAGGCTTTTTCATCATCTCATGGCATCCCATACAGCCATCGCCTGCCTGTGCTCTGCTACATCATGACAGCGTACGATACTCGCGCCGTTCTCCACGGCCTTAAGGTGGATCGCTAGTGTCCCCGGAAGCCTCTCCTCTGTCGGTGTCGGGATGACCTTGTCGATCATCGATTTCCTGCTTGCCCCGATCAGCACTTCGCAGCCAAAGTGGGTGAAATGCTGCATGTTTTTCAACAGTGTCAGATTGTGCTCCAGGCTCTTGCCAAAACCTATCCCCACATCCAGGATGATCTGCTTGCGACTAAGTCCCATCGCTTCGCATTTGGTGATACGCTCCTCGAAAAAACTACTCACCTCGGCAGTCACATCTTCATAAAAGGGATGGTGCTGCATCGTCTGGGGCGTACCCTGCATATGCATGATGCAGAGCTTTGTGTGGTATCTTACAGCAAGTTGAATGAGTGCGTCGTTGGATGCACCTGTGATATCGTTGATCAGCCCAAATCCACTGTTGAGCGCATACTCCACCACACCCGGCGTGTAACTGTCGATACTGAGGAGCGCTTTTTCATAGAGTTTGTGCTCAACTATGGCATCACAGATCGGTTTGATGCGCTCTAGTTCCTCCTCAGCACTTACCTCTTTTGCGCCCGGGCGTGATGAGACGGCACCGATATCGATGATCTTGGCACCCTCTGTGATCATCTTCTGACACTGTGCTATCGCATCCTTAGCAGCAAACCTGCTCCCCTCAAAAAAACTGTCCTCATTGACATTGATGACCCCCATAATGCGAACTGGATAAGTTTTTGCAGTAAGGAACTTCTTCAGTTCGCCTGCTAGAGCCTTCAGCCCAAAAGGCTGCGCAAGCTCTTTACGTGAGAGGATCTCGATATGTTTTTTTGTTCCGATCAGGATACAATCACAGGTAGGCTTTTCGCAGAGTATCACCCCGCCGGGTACAGCAAGTTCCGCACCGATGCTCAGTGCATCCTGCTTGAGGATGTTGGCTGCTGGGGTCTTGAGGGCTTTGATATACAAACACATCAACTCCATCTTCTTCGCCATAATGGAGATACCGCCCTTCTCTACACCAAGTGCCTTGAGTGTCGCTTCTGTGTCAGCGATATTTCCAAGCTTATAGATGTGCATACGTCTAATCTCCTCTCTATCGCTTGTTTTTGTCTAAAAAGCATACCAAGACGCTTCACCCTTGCGCTTCATGATTCACTTTCAATGCACCGCATCCAATTGTTTTAGTGCTTTTTCTTTGCCAGCAGTTTCAAAAGCAGCGTATGAAGCACAAAGGAAGGGGGTGAGCCCATATCAAGTGCCACAAACGCATCAGAGAAGAGTTTTAGCGTCTTTTCATCAAGATTGAACCTGCCCGAACACATCGCCGCCTTACAGATCTCCTCAACGATCCGCATCATCTCAGTAGCAGCCGTGCGTTTATGCTTCTGCACAAAGGGATAGACCGTCTCCAAAGAGAGCCAAGAAAGATCCAGTCCCAAATCCTCATGCGACACAGTGTCGCCTAGTACATGTACCGGCAGACGCGAACGTATCGTAGCGAGTACCGTAGCCTTACTTGGCGTGATCAGGATAAACTCTTTATGCAAAGGGGGCTCTTCGATCACCTTAAGCAGCTTGTTCTGCACCACAGGACTAAACAGTCGTGCAGCAAGGATGATCACCGTGGTCTCTTCGCTGGCAAGATAGGCTTTCTCTATCGCCAGTGCTGCATCTTCGACAAGGAAGTGATCCTCTTTGACGATCTTGACCATACGCTCATCACGCTGCAGCGCTTCAAGTGCCTTGATCGTCTCTTCGATCTGGGGAGTAATGAGTACCTGGCTAGTAAGTTCTAATCTGCTCATGAGTCCAGATCTAGCTCACCAAAAAGCACCGCAGAAAGCGTCTCATCAAAAAGTCTATACAGCTGAAGCAGTTTTATATCTAAAAGAGGATCGCCGCTGCGAAGATAAAAGCTATTCTGCGCCTCTTCATCCATCAGCCATAAAAAATTATCCTCATTTCTATAAGCGATCTTGGTAGCAGCGTGGTCCCCTTTGCCAATGTACCAGATAAGGTAGCCGTTGGGATAGGAGAGATCAAGCATATCTTCAAACAGCTGGATCTTCTCTTTGTCTTTGACGGTATGCAGATTCAAAAAACATCCCTCAAGCGAGTAAAAAGGTAAAAGAGGACGGTGTTTTTCAAAGTCATTAACCTTGTGAAGTATATACTGTGCGAACCATTGGCGCGGTTCATCTGTCATCACCAACACCGTTTTGCCTTCTAGTACCTGAGCAACTGCACTGTTGACAAGCGGAGCCCATGCAAAACGGTGCTCTTCCATCCATGAGAAAGCGCTCTCTTTCTCCCGTATTGTGTCCAGTGTCCACTTTAAGAGCTGCTGCACGGGATTACTTATCTAACTCATACGCTTCATGCAATGCACGGGTCGCAAGTTCACCGTACTTTTCATCAATAACCATAGAGATCTTGATCTCAGAGGTCGCAATCATCTGGATATTGATACCATTCTCCGCCATGGTCAAAAATGCTTTGGCTGCAACACCCGAGTGTGACTTCATACCCACACCTACCACAGAGACTTTACAGATCTTCTCATCAAAGTCCATCCCTTTGATATCATGATCAAATGTTTCGATCACCGACTTTGCATTCTCAAGCTCACTTTGGGGTACCGTAAATCCAAGGTTTGTTTCACCATCTGCAGTTGCCACATTCTGGATGATCATATCAACGTTGATGTTGTGATCTGCAAGCATTGTAAAAATTTCCGCTGCAATTCCGGGCTTATCAGAGACGCCTCTGAGTGTCACTCTTGCCTGATTTCTATCCAATACCACACCGCTTACCAAAACCGCTTCCATATTTTCACTCTCCTCTGTGATTACTGTACCTTCATTGTCGCTAAAACTGCTTTTTGCATAGAGTTTGACATGCAGTTTCTTGGCCAATTCAACCGAACGATTCTGCAAGACCTTCGCACCAAGGCTTGACATCTCAAGCATCTCATCATAAGAGATCATATCGAGCTTTTTTGCTCGTGGTTCGATACGCGGGTCTGTCGTGTAGATACCATCTACATCCGAGTAGATCTCGCACTGGTCTGCCCCGATCGCACCCGCGATCGCTACGGCAGAAAGGTCCGAACCTCCGCGCCCGAGTGTAGAGACATTCCCCTCTTTGGTGATCCCCTGAAAACCAGCAACGATCACGATCTTCCCCTCCAAGATCGCATCCTTCATCGGCTTAGGATCGATCTCTTTGATACGTGCATAGGTATGAAAAGTATCCGTGATGATTCCTGCCTGTCTTCCCGTCATGGCGACAGAAGCATAGCCTTTTGCCTGCAGCGCGATCGAAAGCAGTGCTGCTGTCACTCTCTCCCCCGAGCTCAGCAGCATATCCATCTCTTTTTTCGCAGGGTTGCTACTGAAGTGCTCTGCATACTCTACAAGCTTATTGGTCTCGCCGCTCATTGCAGAGACGACGACCACCAGGTCATGCCCCTCTTCACGCGCTTTGATCACGCGAGAGGCTACATTTTCGATACGGTCCAAACCGCCAACACTAGTGCCACCATACTTATGGACGATTAACATCTTTTACCTTTTCTCCATTTTTAAATTAAACCCTCTTTTTTAAAATAATCGATCACTTTACGATAGACTTTACGTTTAAAATAGGTCACCTTCTTAAACACCTCTTCATACGCAACAAAGTCATACTCTTTAAACTCCGGGATATCATAGGCATTCAGATCGATCGTTGCCCCTTCCTTCAAACGTACCAGAAAGTACTTCTGGGTCTGTCCATCAAAAGGATAGATTTTCCTGCTTCTCGCCGAATCCGGAAAGTCATAAGTGATCCACTCGGGAAACTCTCCCAATATCTCGACTTGTGCACACCCTATCTCTTCAAGCAACTCCCTCCGCAAGGCTTCATGCGGCGTCTCTCCGTCATCGATACCTCCCTGCGGAAATTGCCAAACATTTTTAACATCACTTCGATGTGCGATAAAAAATTCGCACTGATCTGGATAACTTGAGGAGAGTATGACCGCTGCAACATTTGGGCGATAACGCTTTTTTGTCTGCATCTTTACTTCCGCAATTGAACTAAAGTCATTTTTTCTGATAAAATTTTATCTAAAATAGAGTTATATTCAGTTTTGAAAGGACTCCAAAAGGTGCAATTTGCTTGCTTATCTTCATATCCCCTACTGTGACTCCAAATGTCACTACTGCAGCTTCAACTCCTATGTGGACAAGTTTGATACCCGCAAAGCCTACATGGATGCACTGCATAAACAGCTGACGTTTGAACTTGAACGCTTCAAAGCGGAAAAAGGTTCGATCGAGACACTCTTTATCGGAGGTGGCACCCCTTCTGCCGTGGTGCCTGATCTTTATGCACCGATCTTTGCACTACTTCAGCCTTATCTTCAGAAGGATGCAGAGATCACCACTGAAGCCAATCCCAACTCTGCAACCGCTTCATGGATAGAAGGGATGCGATCACTAGGGGTCAACCGTATCAGTTTCGGCGTGCAGAGCTTTGATGCCAAAAAACTTGCTGCCCTGGGTCGTGCGCATAGTCCAAAACAAGCAAAAGAGGCGATCATACTGGCACACAAACTGGGAGTAGAACATCTCTCACTGGACTTGATCTACAACTATCGTAACGATACCAAGGCAGTGATCGGTGCCGATATAGAACAGGCTTTCGAGCTACCGATCGATCATATCTCTGCTTATGAACTCACGATCGAAGAGGGGACAAAGTTCGCACAGACACCCGAAGCCAGACAAGAAAATGAAGCGCTGGCATTTTTTGTTGCCCATAGCATCAAAGAGCAAGGCTTTATGCACTATGAGGTCTCCAACTTTGGAGACTACCAGTGCAGACACAACCTGGGGTATTGGGAACTCAAAGACTATATCGGAGCAGGTGCAGGGGCAGTTGGTTTTCTCAAAGAACGCCGTTTCTATCCGCAACAGGATATACATGCTTATATCTCCGATCCGTTGCAGATCAGCCAAGAGCTGCTCAGTGCAGATGAGCTCCTGACTGAAAAGATTTTTCTGGGGTTGCGTAGTGCTTGTGGCATCGAGCGTGCACTACTGAGTGAGTCCATGAGGAAGAGGGCAGAGAGCCTTGTGACAGAAGATAAGCTCTATCAAAAGGGCAGCCGCTACTTCAATAAAAACTACTTTTTAAGTGATGAACTGGCACTCTATATTTTAGGATAATTGGTTAAAATGCTGCAATGAAAAAAGAAGGTATTTTATGTTTGGAATCGGATTTACTGAGTTACTCCTTATCGCCATCATCGCCATCCTCTTTTTGGGGCCCGATAAGCTACCTCAGGCGATGGTGGATATGGCAAAATTGATCAAAAGCATCAAACAGACCGTTGGTGAAGCGAAAAGTTCTCTTGAAGAGGAGATCAACATAGCCGATCTCAAACAAGAGGCGATGCGCTACAAAAAGCAGCTTACCGAGGTTTCCGATGAGCTTAGGGGTTTTAAGCATCTCAGTATCGAAGAGTTTGATGAGACGTTTGTCTCCTCTAAAGAGACATCTGGCATGACACCTGCACAAAAGCACCCAGAGCAGGTCGAAATGAAAGCCAAAAGCGCTGCTTTGAGTGGTGATAACAAACCCAAACACGAACACGAAAAGATCAAAACACAACCAAAGAGACCTGACTCTTATACACAGCCCAACACCACCCCCAAAGGCTCCATAGAGGAGAAAGAAAGCACAAGCAAGGATGCCTGATGTTTGAAGATCTCCGTCCCCATTTAGCCGAGCTGCGTAAACGCATCGGACTATCCGTTGTCTCTATCTTTTTGATGTTTGCGATCGCATTTGCGTTCCACAAATCTATTCTTGCATGGGTTACGCAACCCCTTAACGACGCACTCACTCAAGTAGGGCTAGTCATAGAGAGCAAGAGTGCCACAGAGTGGAAGATACAGCCCAAACAAAACGACACGGAGGCCACACACCAAACACCAACACATCAGCCACACAGTGCCCAATCTTATGCTCAAGAGGCATCAGTCTCAGCAGAGAAACTGCATGATGACCTGATCCAGGCCTCCAACCTAGCAGGTAAACAAAAAAATCCCGAATTTGCTTCGCTACTCAAGGAGGCTGCCTCCTCGGCAAAAGCGACCGCTGATGCCACGGCAAAACTCATCGCCCTCCTGGATGATGTCAACCACTCAGTGGAGCACGCCTCTAAAAAAACCTTTGAGGGGATGGTGACGACCCACCAGATCGGAGGAGTCTTCTTTGTAGCACTTAAGGTCTCTTTCTTTGCTGCGCTGCTTGGCGCACTGCCGTTCATCCTTTATCAGCTCTGGCTTTTCATCTCCCCGGGGCTCTATGAACATGAGAAGAAGATGATCATCCCGTTTGTGCTAGGCGGCTCTGTGATGTTTTTTATCGGTGTGCTGTTTGCCTACTATGTCGTCACCCCTTTTGGATTTCAGTTTCTGATCACTTTTGGTTCGTTCCTCTACACTCCGCTGATCAATATCGAAGATTATGTGGGGTTCTTTGCAAAGATCATGATGGGATTTGGCATCGCTTTCGAGCTGCCTGTACTCGCCTACTTCCTAGGGCTTCTGGGGCTTGTGACAGACAAAACGCTCAAGGATTTCTTCAAATATGCCATCTTGATCATCTTTGTGCTTGCTGCTCTACTTACACCACCTGATGTTCTAACTCAGCTTCTGATGGCACTCCCGCTTATCATGCTTTATGGCATCTCCATTCTCATTGTGCGTATGGTCAATCCCTACACCGCAGATGCGGAGGAAGAAGAAACAACAAAAAAGAAGGAGAGTTAACCTTTGGCACTCACCCCTGAACTCCTTACCGAACATTACAACTATACTCTCCCTGTAGAGCGCATAGCCTCCAAACCTGTCTACCCTCGTGATAGCGCCAAACTCCTTGTCTATGACCGTCAAAGCGATACGATCACCCATACTACCTTTGCCCATTTTCTAGAGTATCTGCCAAAGGCGTGCCATATCTTTTTGAACGATACCCGTGTGATCAAAGCGCGTATTTTTGGCCACAAAGAGAAGATCGATCAACAGGGTGGAGGTAAAGTGGAGCTTCTTTTTAACAAATCGCTCGATGCCTACCGCTCACTCGTACTGATCCGTGGAAAAGTACATGTAGGGATGAAACTCTACTTTGATGAGGGGTTGGTTGCAACAGTCGAAGAGCTACATAGTGACGGCACCCGTACCGTCAGCTTTATGCAAGATCTTACGCCACTGCGGTTTGAAACACTCGTACTCCTGCTTGACAAGATCGGCCATCTTCCACTGCCTCCCTATATGCAGCGCGAAGACAACAAAGAGGATGAGAGGGACTATCAGACTCTCTTTGCGCGACACGCAGGTGCAGTGGCTGCTCCTACCGCATCTTTGCACTTTACCCCCGAACTTTTTGAAACAATGCTCAAAACGCATCGAACGCACAAGGTCACGCTGCATGTGGGTGCAGGCACATTCAAGCCCGTAGAGAGCGAAAATATCCTCGATCATTCCATGCACTCGGAGTTCTTCTCTGTGAGTGATGAAGCCGCAGTAGTACTTGATAGCGATGCCCCTATCCTAGCGATAGGCACCACCGTGACACGTACCGTGGAGTACTATATACGTAGCGGTAAAAAAGAGGGTGAATGCGACCTTTTTCTCAACCCGCACAACCCTCCCCGCCGTGTGACACATCTGCTCACCAACTTCCATCTGCCTAAAAGCACACTGATTATGCTGGTGTCATCTTTTATTGGAAGGGAAAAAACGTTACATTTATATAAAGAGGCGGTAGAGAAAAACTATAGGTTTTTCTCTTACGGGGATGCCATGCTTATCCTATAGAGACAGGAGAAGCAAGAGTTTACCACACTACGTTTTGTGGTGCTTTTGCTTGGAGGATGCGCCAAAAACCCAACACCTATGCCAACTACGAGCTCATCAAACCTGAAGTGCTCTACCGCGCACACCTATAACATCTAGGCTAAACTAGGATCTAATCTCGATAACCCCTATGTATGAACTAAGAGGGGTCGGATGCCCTTGACTGTTCTAGGCTCACCTACAAGATCTACGAGCAGATGGGGTTGAGATCCCCTGTTTGATCTTACACACATGAAGGCACACAAACACGCTCTAAGTAAGGTGAGTAGAGGTGCTCTCTAAGCGCTGATACGCCGATGCAAACAATGCATGTGACCAGCTCACGCTACACGACTCCCCCAAAAGGCAGGTATGCGCTTCCCAAAAAGCATACCATGCTGAGTCATGTCTGATGCAAAACGCTTTTTGGATATT
>Ga0209614_1001325_pt1 | contig 18886 bp, 17 predicted proteins | sample BlaSprsedimmetaG_FD_185484 | JGI IMG/M metagenome (GOLD analysis project Ga0209614, IMG submission 185484) | Hot spring sediment bacterial and archeal communities from California, USA to study Microbial Dark Matter (Phase II) - Blank Spring... ... | reverse complement strand
CTCCACCATCGACTTGAAAACGCCGCTTACGTTTACTAAAGAACAGGTCGGTCATCTCACTGTGCACTGACTATGAAACGGTTTCCTAAATGGGGTGCAGAACCCTTCTTGGTGGAATGGGTTTTGGCTTTTCACCTTTCCATTCATTGTTATATTTTGTGTAAGCGCTGGGCTTGTTATTCGGTATTTTTTTCAATGAAGGCAATTACGTGAAAGTAGCAAAGCGAAAATTATAATGAACGAAAAATACTTATCTCAGTATTCAAGCTAAATTTGAGAGGTATTATCTGAGAAAACAAACAGTAATTATTATTTACATAATGCTTCTATTTATTACCGGATGCACTTCTTCGGGGTCTGGTGAAGCTGTGGAAGGACTGGATTTTCCCGTGCAGAATATTGCCGATTTGGAAAAGTTCTACTGTTTCGGTCTACAGCCGTGGGATACGACTGGGAATAACGAGATTCACGGCGGCATTGATTTGGTATCACCGGAAAATGTTGATCCGCATGTTATAGTTAGAGTGCCCATCGTTGCTCCGGCTGCTGCTTTTCCGAATTTGTATGGGCCTGTTGTGGCTGATTCCGGTATATTTTGTAACGAATATGATTATCGGCAGCATTATTGGCGCGATTGCCGGTGTTGAAGCGCAAAATCATGAAATGGCCTACTCCGCAGGTTACGCGGCAAGCACCGCTTTTTTTCAGCAATACGGACGGATTGTTTTTGCCTTTCATGCAGCATTTACGGCGCTGTTATCTTTCTTCGGCATACTGCCCGGGACAGGCAGGTTCAAAAGAAAGAAAAACGCTTGATGAGAGGAAAAACGTAAAAAATTTGATCTTACCCATTTCGTTGCGCAGATGACGGCGCTTATCCATGCTTCGGGGCGTCCAATAAGCAGTCTTCATATTGTAAATAAGCGTGCCGTAAAATTACATCCACAGTTTCACAAAGAAAAAATTTGCGCTTGATTTCGCGGAAATTCTTGCGCATAGTACGCCGCATTAACTCAACAGTTTCAACGATTGGTAATGATTTATGCCGGACACTTCATTTATACAGGAATCACGAAAACAGTGGAGCTCTGAACCCGCGTTTGTTTTTTCCATGACCGCGGCGGCAGTAGGACTGGGAAACCTCTGGCGCTTTCCTTATATTCTGGGGGAAAACGGGGGAGGGGCTTTTATCATTGCCTACCTGATTGCCCTTGCGGTGATAGTTTTCCCGATTATGATGCTTGAGGTTGCCGCAGGCCGTCTGGCGCAGGGGAGCGCGGTTCACACCTACCGGCAGGTTAACCGCTTCGGCACGATTTACGGTTGGTTTGTTGTCCTGATTACAACGGCGATTACAAGTTACTATCTTGTCATAACCGGCTGGACGCTAGGTTACGCGGTGGATGCCGTGCGCGGCGACCTTCGCGTTTTTTCGGTTTTCAGCAGCGGATACAACTCTTTCTGGTATTTTGTTGTCGTGACACTCGCCGCCGGTGCTGTTTTAATCAAAGGTGTAGGGGCAATAGAGAAATTATCCAAAATCCTGATACCTTTTCTGATTGGAATTATGATTTTTCTTGTGGTTGTAGCCAGTTCCACACAGGGATGGGATGAAACCAAGGCGTTCTTTTTCCAGGCTGACCTCGGCCGTCTGAAAGAAACCAAACTCTGGGCCTTTGCCTTCGGCCAGGCCTTCTATACTTTGGCCATAGGGCAGGGTTATCTCGTTACCTACGGCAGTTATATCCCCAAAAAAACGCATGTGCCCAGGGCCTGTCTGATTGTCGCCGGAACGGAGCTGTCGGTCGCCCTTCTGGCCGGCTGGATGATTTTCCCCTTTTTATTCAGTCTCGGCATGCAGCCGGATGCCGGTAGTCAGCTGGCTTTTTCGGTTCTGCCTACCGTGTTTGATAACCTTCCCGGCGGCGCGTGGCTGGCCATACTGTTTTTCGTGTTGTTTTTTATTGCTGCATTCAGCTCAAGCATAGCGGGACTCAAAGTGATCATTGCCGCCGTTGCTGAAGAGTTCAAAATTTCGGATAAAAAGGCGGTTGCCGGCGTGATATTTCTGATGCTTATCCTGGGTACCGCTTCAGCGATGAGTTTCACGCCGCTGCAATTGAATATCTCAGGCGAACCGGTGCTTGACGTGATTGACCGCATCGCCGGAACCCAGGTTATTATTGTCTCCGGTGTCCTCGGCGCAGCGCTTTTCTGCTGGTTTATTCCCCCGTTTCGGGTGCGGGCTGCTCTCGGTGTCAAAAGCCGGTGGTGGGAATGGCGTATTTACCTTATCGGACGTTATCTTCCTTTCATTTTGATAGGATGGATACTTTTTACGCTTATTTTTTGAAAGAAATACAAGGCTCTTGCAGTTGATTGCTAATTAATTTTTTGAAGATTTAAAAAAACATTGATAGTACAAGGCGCTGACTGAAAGCAGTAAAGAAGGTTTTTATGTGCTCAGTTACCGCGTATACGGGCTACAATTATATTGCTGAAAAAAGATTTGAATTATCAAGTGCTGAAAGGGAAAAACAATATGCTTACACAAAAGAATCTTGAAAAATATGCCGATGTGCTTCTGTGGGGGCTGCAAACGGCGAAGAAAAGTGCGCTGAAAAAGAATGAAGTCGTTCTCGTTCAATATGATTTGCCGGCGCTGCGGCTGGCTGAAATTCTCTACGGGCGTTTGCTGGACAGAGGGATACATGCCGTGCAGCGGATGGTTGCGACGCCGGGCATGGAATATATGTTCTATCAGAAAACCAATCAAAAGCAGCTGACTTTTATCGTGCCGGGGGAGAAGGAATTGTACAGGAGTATCAGTGGGCGGATATTTCTGCACGCGCCCGAATCTCTTACGCATTTAAAGGATGTGGATCCCGCAAAAATCGGCAAGGCCGTCGTTGCCCGCAAACCAATCAAAGATATTATGGACAAGCGCGAAGAACAAAGAAAGTACAGCTGGACGCTGTGTATGTTGCCGACTGAAGAGCTGGCGCGTCAGGCGAAAATGTCGCTGAAGCAATACACGAAACAGATTATCAAGGGGTGTTACCTTGACCGCGACGATCCCGCTGCCGAATGGAAGAAAATTCTCAAAGAGATGACAGCTATCAAAAAAAGGCTCAGCATGCTGCCGGTCAAACACTTCCATGTGGAATCGGCAAATGTAGATTTAAAAATTACCCCCGGTGATAAACGTAAATGGGCGGGCGTATCCGGTCACAACGTGCCCAGCTTTGAGATTTTTGTTTCTCCCGACTGGCGCGGGACGGAAGGGGTTTATTTTGCCAACCTTCCATCTTTTCGCAGCGGCAATTACATAAAAGACGTCCGCATTACCTTCGCCAAAGGACAGGCCGTCAAGATTGAAGCCGGGAAGGGGGAAAAATTCGTCAAAAAACAATTGGCTATGGACGCGGGCGCGCGAAGGCTGGGAGAATTTTCGCTTACCGACAAACGGTTTTCACGGATCGATCGTTTTATGGCGAACACTCTTTTCGATGAAAACTTCGGCGGCAAAGATGGCAACTGCCATGTGGCGCTTGGTTCATCTTACAGCGATACATACAGCGGCGATATCGCAAAATTAACTCCGGCGCTCAAGAAGAAGCTCGGGTTCAACGATTCGGCCCTGCACTGGGATCTGGTCAACACGGAACCGAAAACAGTGACGGCGCATTTAAAGAATGGCAAAAAAGTCATGATATACGAAAGAGGAGTATTTAAATAAGATAAAGTGACTGACCAATTAAGGGGCAATTTTTTGCAAAAATAACCTTGACATAGCCCCGTGTCTTTGCAAAATTACGCAAACAAGTTTCAATGTTTTTATAATGCAATCTTATTGAGGAGGCGGAAAATGATCGGCAAACAGATTAGGATGGAACGAATCATGAACCGGGAAAACAGCCGGACGTTGATTGTTCCCATGGATCATGGTGTTTCGGCGGGCCCCATACCCGGCCTGGAAGATATGAAAACATCTATCGGCAAGGTTGTTGATGGAGGCGCTAACGCTATTGTAATACACAAAGGCATTGTCCGCCTCGGCCATCGCGGTCAGGGCAAGGATGTTGGATTAATCGTTCATCTTTCCGCCAGCACGTCGCTCAGCCCCGATCCGAATTCCAAGGTGCTGGTTTGCACTGTTGAAGAAGCCATCAAACTGGGCGCCGACGGAGTATCCATTCACGTCAATATCGGCGCTGATGATGAAAAGGACATGCTGAAAGACTTCGGCGAGGTATCAAAATATTGCCAGGCATGGGGAATGCCGCTTTTAGCCATGATGTACACACGCGGCAAAAATATCAAAAGTGAAAGCGACGTGGCGGTGGTAAAGCATTCCGCGCGCGTCGCGGCGGAACTGGGCGCGGATATGGTTAAAGTGAATTACACGGGTGACGCGGAAAGTTTCCGCAGTGTGGTTGAAGGATGCGGCGTGCCGGTTTTGATCGCCGGCGGCGAAAAGGCGAAAAGCGACATCGATGTTCTGAAAAATATTAAAAATGCTATCGCGGCAGGCGGCGGCGGTGTTTCCATTGGCAGAAATGTTTTTCAGCATGATGATCCCACGCGGATGATTAAAGCCATCAAATCGATTATTCACGAAGACGCGAGCGTTGCAGCCGCGGCGGCAATATTGGAAGGCAAGGGGAAATAATGAAAACCGTTTGGCTGGATTGCCGTAACTGGAAAAAAGAGCTTATAACAACCGCCATTGAAAGCGGTGTTGACGCCGTTTTGGTTAATTCTTCCGACGTGGAGAAAGTAAAAGCCCTGGGGCTCATATCTGTTATTGCCGATTCAAAAGAAGCTGACCTGAAATTAGAAAAAGACGTTCTGGAAATTACCATCAAAAATAAAAATGATGAGGAACGCGTCGCTTCTTTGTCCAAAGAAATGGCGATTGTCGATAGTCAGGATTGGACGATTATTCCTCTGGAAAACATTATTGCCCAGGGAGCGAAAGTGGTTTTCCCCGTTTCATGCGTGGAGGATGCGAAAGTTGCCTTAACGATTCTCGAAAAGGGAGTCTTGGGAATTCTCATCCGCACTGATCAGCCGGCTGTTGTTAAAGAGATTGTGAGATACGCCAAGGGAATCGGGTCGCAACTCGCGCTTCAGGAATTCATTATTAAGGATATACAAAAGGTTTCCATGGGAGACCGCGTCTGCATCGATACCATCACCGATATGAAACTGGGTGAGGGAATGCTGATTGGAAATTACAGTAACGCTTTTTTTCTGGTTCATTCGGAAAGTGTCGAAAACCCTTATGTTGAACCAAGGCCATTCCGGGTCAATGCCGGCGCTGTTCACGCATATATTTTAATGCCCAATGGCAAGACAAAATACCTGGATGAACTCAAAACAGGCGATGATGTTCTCATCACAAACCAAAAAGGTGAAACTTTTGCTTCCACTGTCGGTAGATTAAAAATTGAGAAAAGACCCATGCTCAATATTATTGCCGATGCCGGGAACAAAGAAGTATCTCTTATTCTTCAAAACGCGGAAACTATCAGGCTCACCAAACCTTCCGGAGAGCCGATATCGGTTGTCAAGCTGGCCAAAGGGGATAAGGTTTTAGGTTATACCGAAGAGGGCGGCAGGCATTTCGGCTTCAAGATTTCAGAAACAATCAGCGAGAAGTAATTTTTCTGTGTCCGGGTGTTTATACAATTTATGATTGTTGCCGGCCTGTAAATGTGTAAAAATTTTCAGACAAGGATCAAATATTTGGGATGAAGACGGGTTAAGTGACCGAGTTAATGCCAGTGCTGCAAACCGCTATTAGCCCCGTAATCCTTGTTTCTGGAATCGGGCTGTTTCTTCTTTCGATGACCAACCGTCTTGACCGGGCAATTGACCGTGCGCGCATTATTGATTCGCAGCTCGCCGGTGTTGGCGATTCGCAACGCCCCTCTATGGAGGCGCAGCTTAGTATCCTATGGAAAAGAGCGCGGGTTATTCGCGCCTGTATAATTTTATCGGCGGGCAGCGCTCTGAGTGCGGCACTACTGGTAATTCTTATCTTTATATCGGCGCTCACGGGGATTAATGCGGGCTGGTTTGCTGCAGGCTTATTTACGCTTTGCATGCTGTTACTTATTGCTTCGCTGGCGCTCTTTATCCATGATATCAACCAGTCATGCGCTGCGCTTAAACTCGAACTGCAGCTCCAGGGATTGGGTGATTCTTGACGGTGCGCTCGACAGGAAGCGTCTCCGGCGGAAGTAGAGTTTCTGGATTGATTGGTAAGTCGAATTATAAATCAGAAAGAACTCTTTAATTAAGTTCCGTAATCCTCTTTTTATTTCCTTTTACTAATTGTTACCAAGCGTTCACCTGTTGATTATGGCCGGATAATAAGTAGATGGGTGATTTTCAAAGCGTTTATATCTTTATTGACTATCAGTCGTAAATTTGTTAGTTAAGCCGTCATGTAATTGGTTTTTTTAGTAAATTTTTCTAAGGACATTCCAAGTGATTGATCTTCATACTCATTCGATCTTCAGCGACGGTGAGTTGGTTCCTGCGGAACTGGCGCAGCGCGCTTGGGCGGCGGGCTATAAAACCATCGCGATAACCGACCATGCCGACTACTCCAATCTTGATTTTATTATTCCAAGAATTGCCAAAGTGTGTTCACAGATAACGGCAAAAGGAGATATATCAGTTATTTCCGGAATCGAACTTACTCATGTTCATCCTCAAGATATTGCCGCGCTTGCCGGAGAGGCCAGAAAACTCGGAGCGAAAATTGTTGTTGTGCATGGGGAGACCATAATAGAGCCGGTGCCTGCCGGAACAAATCTTGCGGCGATAAAAGCTGGCGTGGATATTCTCGCCCACCCGGGATTGATTACCGAAGAGGAAGCTAAGCTTGCCGCGGAAAAAAATGTGTATCTGGAGATCACCACCCGCCGCGGTCACAGTCTCACCAACGGCCATGTAGCGGGTCTAGCCAAAAAGTGCAAGGCGCAGCTTGTCCTGAATAATGACGCCCACACCGTGTCGGATTTTGTCGGAGAGGCCATGGCGATGAAAATCGCGCACGGCGCGGGACTGACTGATACCGAAATATCCGTCATGCTGGATAATTCACGCCGGATAGTAAAGAGGATAGGCGCGTGACCCAGAAAAATGATTCCCGTCCGCTCAAGATTTGTCTGCTTACGTATCGGGGAAACCCGACCTGCGGCGGACAGGGGGTCTACATCAAGCATTTGAGCAAAGCGCTGGCGGATATCGGCCATGAAGTCGAAGTTATTTCCGGGCCGCCCTATCCGCATCTGGATGAAAAAGTTCGCCTGCACAAATTACCCAGCCTTGATCTTTACAATACTGATCATTTTTTCCGCCCGGAAAAATTCAGCAACCTTCTTAATCCCTTAAACATGTATGAATTTTTGAATATGTGCGCGGGCAGTTTTCCGGAACCCTATACTTTCAGCCAGCGAGCGTATAAGTATCTGCGAGAAAAGAAAATAAATTATGACATCGTCCACGACAACCAGTGTCTTGCTTACGGCATCGGGGAAATTGCCCGCGAACTTTATCCCACCATTGCTACGATTCATCACCCGATAACTGTTGACCGCCGCGAAGAATACAAGGCGGCGCAATCAATCTATCAAAAATTCAAAATTTATCGTTGGTACACTTTTATCGATATGCAACTGAAGGTGGCCAGACGTTTATCTCATATCATTACCGTATCGGATTTCACCCGAAAAGACATCGCCGCGGAATTTTCCATCACCGAGGATAAAATCCGGGTTGTTCACAACGGAATTAACAATGAATATTTCTACCCGGTGGAAAACGGTGCACGCCCGGAGAACACAATTATTGTCACCAACAGCGCGGACGTGCCGCTTAAAGGCTTAAAATATCTGCTTGAAGCCGTGGCGCGAATAAGAAAAAATCGTCCCGTCAAGCTGACGGTAATCGGTGAGCCGAAAAAGGACGGAGTTATTCAAAAACAGGTGGAAAAATTGGGTATTGGCGACATCGTCCATTTTACCGGCCGTATCGCTAATGAAGATTTTGCGGATTATTATGCTAAATCGGCAATTGCCGTTGTTCCTTCTTTATACGAAGGATTCGGGATACCTGCCCTGGAGGCGATGGCCAGCGGTGTGCCACTGATTACATCTTCAGGCGGTGCCCTGCCGGAAGTGGTGGGAGAGGCAGGCATGATTGTTCCACCGGCCGACGCATCAGCGCTGGCGGGAGCGATAACTTATTTACTAAATAATCCGGAAGAAAGGAAAAGATACGCAAAAGCCGGGCTGGACCGCGTCGCATCCTTGTTTAGCTGGTCTAAGGCCGCGCGCGAAGTTACTTCAGTATATCGGGAGGCGATTGATGCTTACCGTCGACTTTAATAAACTGAATTTGCGACCTGGCACTACGGTGCTCGACGCCGGCTGCGGCAGTGGCAGGCATTTGCGGGGACTCGCGGGGATTCCAGGCGTGAAATATTTTGGCATTGATACAAAGCAGGAAGATTTGGATAAAGCCGCCTCGTCGCTCAATGAAATTCCAGGAGTTGAAGCAGATAATTGTCAGATTCAAAAAGCAGATATACGTCAACTGCCTTTTGCCGACGCTTTTTTCGACTGTGTAATCTGCTCGGAGGTTCTGGAGCACATTCCGGAGCATGGCCAGGCGCTCAGTGAATTGGTGCGCGTTTTAAAACCGGAAGGTGCTCTTGTCATCAGTGTCCCGCGCTATTTTCCGGAAAGAATCTGCTGGTTTCTTTCCCGAGCATACCGTAATGAAGAAGGCGGGCATGTGCGAATTTACAAAAAAGATGAAATTCCGAACATGTTGAAAGGTCACGGATTTAAATGTTGGAAGATAAATTACAAACACGCTTTGCATTCGCCTTACTGGTGGCTTAAATGCCTGGTTGGTCACAAGAATGAGGAAAACCTGCTGGTAAAATATTACAAAAAATTCCTGGAATGGGATATTATGTCCAAGCCTTTTTGGGTGCGTTCTGTGGAGGAATTATTTAACCCTGTGATGGGGAAAAGTATCGTTTTTTATTTTAGGAAAGGTTGATGTTGATGGAAATAAATCTTCCCCAATTGTCTGAAGAAAAAAGTTTTATCTCCGTGGAAAATATGGGCGCGTTCATCGCGTCTCTCCAGAAGGAAAACGGAGAAATTCCCTGGTCGCAGGGCGGGAAAACAGATCCATGGGATCATGTGGAAAGTGCCATGGGTTTATGCGTTGGCGGATTTTATGAGGAAACCCGGCGGGCTTACCGCTGGCTCGCCGCCACGCAGCTTGCCGACGGCAGTTGGTGGTCGGAGACGCTTGACGGGAAAGTCATCAATACTGCCAGGGAAGCTAATTTTTCTTCTTATGCGGCGGTTGGTTTATTCCATTATTATCTCATTACCGGAGACTTGGATTTTTTAATCGAGATCTGGCCGGTAATGGAACGTGGGATTAATTACGCGCTCAAATTACAGGCGCCGGAGGGTGAAATATATTGGGCGAAAAACAAAGAAGGTAAGATCGATAAAATGTCTTTGCTGACCGGTTCCAGTTCTGTTTACATGAGTCTGAAATGCGCCCTGGCTATTGCCGGGCTTTTGGGCAAAAAACGTCCACGCTGGCAAAAGGCGAAAGAATCTCTGGGCGATTCCATCAGATATAAACCGGACCTTTTCAATATGATTAAGTCGCGCTATTCCATGGACTGGTATTATCCGGTTTTATGCGGCGCGGTCAGCGGGGAAGAAGCGAAAAAAAGAATAGATAAATCGTGGGAAAAGTTCATTGTTCCCGACTGGGGCGTGCGCTGTGTGAGCGACCGCCCGTGGGTTACCATGGCGGAAACGGCGGAACTTGTTCTGACCCTGGCGGCAATTGAAGATTATAACCGTGCGCGGGCGGTATTCAGCTGGCTTTCGGACAAAAGATTTCCCGACGATACATACTGGATGGGAGTGACCTATCCTGATGCCGTTATCTGGCCGGAAGATAAAACGGGCTGGACAGCCGCGGCGGTTGTGATGGCCTGGGATGCATTAAACAAGATAACCCCGGCGGGAGAGCTTTTTAATCATAAATTCTGGGCTTCATGGAAGCGCTGAGTGTAAATAAACCTCCTAACTCGGAGAAATTCAGAACATTATTTTATTAATTGAGAATAGCCCCTCCGCTTTTTTCAAAAACGGCTTCTCCAAATGAAAAGGAAACATGTGAAAAAAGACCACCGGCCTTATTACCTTAAAAGATTAAACCATCGATTTGAACAATGGTACGCATATCATTTTCTGGCGCCGCAATGTGAATATTTTGGCAACGGCATGGCTTTTATGAAGCCATGGAATGTGAAGATTTATGGCAGGCCTGTTTCTATCGGTGATTTTACCACCTTAGTTGCTACGTCCGACAAAAAAATCAGGATGAGCGTCTGGTCAAAGGACAGGCGCAGGGGAGAAATAGCACTCGGAAAATATTGTCTCATTTGTCCCGGCGTCAGAATTACATCAGCAACTTCCATTACTCTGGGCGATGACTGCATGCTCGCGCAGGATGTCTATATCACGGATTCCGACTGGCATGATTTGTACGACCGTACTTTACCCGTGGGCAATACCCACGAGGTTAAAATCGGTAATAATGTCTGGATCGGAGACAGCGCCATAGTTTGCAAGGGAGTGAGCATCGGTGATAACGCAATCATCGGAGCGGGAGCAGTCGTGGTGAAAGACATTCCTGCCAACGCCATTGCCGCCGGAAATCCCGCAGCGGTGATAAGATACCTGGACACGGATAAGCCCTTAAAATCAAGGTCGCAATGGATGGCCGAACCGGACAAATTAAATCAGTTTTATGATGCGGTGGAAAGATCAATGCGGGAAGGCAACACTTTGTTCGGTTGGCTCAGAACTCTATTTTTCCCTCGTAAAGGAGATTAGTTCCTTGCGCGTCGCCCTGGTAGCCACTCCCTATCCTCTGGAAGAAAACCCTTCTCCGCCTTTGGGCTTAACTTATGTCGCCGCGGCGTTTGTTGCGGCTGGCGCCGAAGTGCGCATTTTTGATTATATCGTCGGCGGTTATTCCCGGGAAAAAATCAGAAAACAGCTCGAAGAGTTTCAGCCCGATGCTGTTGGGGCAACTTCCGTGACGATGAATTTTTATGACGCGCGGGAAATTCTGCGCGATGTAAAAACCTACAATCCCGAAATAATCACGATGATGGGCGGACCGCATGTTTCCTTCACGGCGACACAGACCCTGCGTCAGTACCCGGAAATCGATTTGCTTGTAATTGGCGAGGCGGAAGACACTATTGCCGAGCTTACGCCTTTATTAAAACAAAAAAATAAATGGCGTGATATCCGCGGCCTTGCCTACAGAGAAAAAGGCGATGTTGTCATTACGGACAAGAGGCCTTTTATTGCTGATGTGGACAGTATCAATCTGCCGGCGCGATCTTTACTTCCTGTGTCCCGCTACCGCGCGCTGGGATTTCCGGCGAGCATGATTACCAGCAGGGGATGTCCCAACGCCTGTATTTTTTGTGTGGGGCGTAAAATGGTCGGCGCGAAAATACGCCGCCGCGCGGCAGATTGTGTTCTGGAAGAAATTGAGCAGATACTGAATTTGGGCTTTGAGCGTATCAACATTGCCGATGATTTGTTTACCTCGGACGAAAAAATGGTTCTGGAAATATGCCGGGGGATAAAACACCGCGGGCTTAAATTCGGCTGGAGCGCTTTTGCCCGTGTGGATACCGTAAATCAGGAAATACTTGAGGCGATGGCCTCTGTGGGATGCGACTCGGTCAGCTTCGGAGTGGAAACGGGAAATTCCGGGATGCTCAAACGCATCAGAAAAGGAATTAAACTTGAAGATGCCGCTCCCGCCGTGCAAATGTGCAGGCAGGCCGGAATAACACCTCATGTCTCTTTTATGGTAGGGCTGCCGGGCGAGACAAAGGAGACAATGCTGGAATCAGACCGGCTGGCGCGGAAATTAGATGTGAATTACGGTTATCATTACCTGGCGCCGTTTCCCGGCTCTACCGTGAGGGAGCAGGTTGAGAAATACGACTTGGAAATACTTACCGATGATTGGGCGAAGTATGATGCCAACGACGCCATCGTCAGCACTTCTGCTTTGTCCCCGGAAGATATGCGAGCTTTTGTTGCCGTGTATAACGAAGAGATAAGCTCGGACTGGGAAAAGATTCTGGAAGGCTACGCCAATAAGACCAACACTCCGCTGCAAAATTTACGCGTGGAGGGACACTGGCGGATGCACCTTACTTATCAAATATTAAAAAATGATTTAATTGAAAAAATCGGTTTAATCGAGCCACCATTGTTCAAAGATTCCAAAGAAAGAGCGCTGCGGGAGCTCTGCCGGCGGATAACTTCTAATACTTGCGCCGAGAGCCGTGTCGTAGAGCATACGATAAGTGATTTTGTCCGACGCGGTTATTTGACGGCGCTGATTTCAGATAAGGGCTGCCGCTGGGCGTGGTCTGACGATATTCAATAGCACAGCGATATTTTTATTTTCTGCGCTTTAATATTCCGAGGGACACGCACATCGGCAATTCTTCAAATTCATCGGATGCGCAAGCCAATTGATAAACCCTAAAAGGCGCCTGCCCTCCTTGGGACGGATCGGGAAAAACATCGTGAAAAACCAGATAGCCGCCGCTGATTAAATGCCTTGCCCACACCTGGTAATCTTTGAGCACGGATTCATAGGCGTGGCTGCCGTCAATAAAAATCAGGCTAAGCGGAGTCTGCCAGTTTTGCCCGATTATTTCTGAGCGCCCCACGACAGGAATAACCGTGTCTTCCAGACCGAAAGAGAAAAGCGTGCGCCGGAAAAAGGGCAAAGTGTCTATTTGCCCGGTTTTTTCATCGAGCAAAGCGGGGTCAAAATAATCTTGTTCCGGCTGCTGTTCTTCCGAACCGCGATGATGGTCGAGAGAGAACAAAACCGCATTATTTTTCTTACAGGCGCTTCCTATATATACGGCGGATTTGCCGCAGTAGCTGCCGATTTCCAGGCAGGGGCCTGTTTTGCTTGCTTCCCGCGCGAGCTGATAAAGACATTCTGACTCTCGTTCATCCAGAAACCCTTTTATTTCATCAATTTTCTTTTTACTTATTTTCAATTTAAGAATCCTGACGGTTGGCTTTTCTTCTTTGAATAAACTCTATGGGCGTAAAAAGCAAGGTGCATAATGAATCATTAAAAAACATTTGTAAAAAGTAAATTTTCCCTTGAAAATAACTATATATAGTGGTAGTGTGCTACGAAACCACAATATGTAGCGTATTATACTGAAGATAATAATTTCTTATTCATATGTAGCCGGAGGGGGGAATGAACACAAAAATCAAAAAAAGAAATGGCCGTTTAGTTAAATTCAACGCGGAAAAAATTACCAATGCCATCGCCAGGGCCGGCGCGGCCTCCGGCGAATTCGATAAAAAAGAAGCCAGAAAGCTCACTATTAAAGTTTTAAATCTTGCCGAACAATTATTTAACGGTAAAATCTTATCCGTCGAGGAAATTCAGGACATAGTGGAAGAAGTTTTGTTGCAGTCCGCTTACCGCCAGACAGCCAAGTCCTATATCATCTATCGTGACCAGCATGCCCGCCTGCGGGAGATTGCCAATAAAATGGAAGTCGATCTCGTTGACAATTATTTAAAAAAGACCGACTGGAAAATAAATGAGAACAGCAATATGGATTACTCGCTGCAAGGGCTCAATAATTATATTTCCTCGGAAGTAAGCAAAGTTTACTGGTTAAACGAGATTTATACGCCGGAAATTAAGAAAGCGCATAACGAAGGAGACTTTCATATTCACGATTTGAGCCTGCTTTCCGTTTATTGTGTGGGCTGGGATTTATACGATTTACTTTTGCAGGGTTTCCGGGGAGTTTCCGGAAAAGTGGAAAGCAAACCCGCCAAGCATCTGCGCAGCGCCCTGGGGCAGGTGGTCAATTTCTTTTACACGTTGCAGGGTGAAGCTGCCGGAGCTCAGGCATTTTCCAATTTTGATACTTTGCTGGCGCCGTTTATCCGCTACGATAATCTGAGTTTTACCGAAATAAAGCAGGCGCTGCAGGAGTTTATTTTTAATATCAATGTTCCGACCAGAGTCGGCTTCCAGACGCCTTTTACCAATGTGACGCTGGATGTGACGGTTCCTAAATATTACGCCGACCAGGCCGTGATTATCGGAGGCAAGCCGCAGAAGGAACCATACAAGGACTTTCAGGAAGAGATGAACCTATTCAACAAAGCTTTTCTGCAGGTTATGGCGGAAGGCGATGCTAAAGGCAGGGTTTTTACATTTCCCATTCCCACCTATAACGTCACGCGCGATTTTGACTGGGATGATCCGAATTTGAAAGACTTATGGGAAATGACGGCGAAATACGGCGTGCCTTATTTTTCCAATTTTATCAATTCCGACATGAATCCGGAAGATGCGCGCAGTATGTGCTGCCGCTTGCGTATCGATAACCGCGAATTGGAAATGAGAGGAGGCGGGCTTTTTGGCTCGAACCCGCTTACCGGTTCCATCGGCGTCATTACCATAAATATGCCGCGCGTCGGATATCTGGCCAAGTCCAAAAAAGATTTTATGCAGCGGCTGGAAAGCCTAATGGAGTTGGCCAAAGAAAGTCTGGAAACAAAAAGAAAAGTTCTGGAAAAGTTTACAGACAGCAATCTTTATCCTTATACAAAGTATTATTTGCGAAGCGTTAAGGAAAGATTTGATGAGTACTGGAAAAATCATTTTTCAACCATCGGGCTGGTGGGAATGAATGAGGCGTGCATGAACTTACTGGGCAGGAACATAGCGTCGAAAGAAGGACAGGAATTTACCAAAAGCGTTCTTGATTTCATGAGAAACAATCTGATTGTTTTCCAGGAAGAGACGGGAAATAACTATAACCTGGAATCAACGCCTGCGGAAGGAACTTCTTATCGCCTGGCCAGGATAGACAAGGAAAAATACCCCGCCATTATTTCGGCAAAGAACGGCAACGGAAGAGGCAAAAGAGGCGAACCTTTTTACACAAATTCCACCCAATTGCCGGTTAATTACACTGATGATATTTTTGAAGCGCTTGATTTGCAGGACGAAATACAAACCCGCTACACCGGGGGGACTGTTTTCCATACCTTTGCGGGCGAGCGGGTGGATAACCCGCAGGCGGTAAAAAAATTGGTTCATAAAATTTGTTCCAATTACCACCTGCCTTATCTGACATTCACGCCTACCTTCAGCGTATGTCCATCGCACGGTTATATTAAAGGAGAAACCCAAAAATGCCCGACTTGCAATGCTGATTGTGAAGTATACTCGCGGGTTGTTGGTTATTTACGCCCTGTCAAACAATGGAATAAGGGAAAACAGGCGGAATTTAACGCGCGGCAGGTTTTTAGGTTTCAGTAGAAAAATAAAAAGCAAAGCATTTACCTAAAGCCCTGTCTGTAAGAGGGGCTTTAATATTTAATCATAGAGCAAGTTAAATGAAGATAGGTGGTTTACAAAAAGTGTCGCTAATTGATTACCCCGGCGCTATTTGCGCTATTGTTTTTACGCAGGGGTGCAATTTCAAATGCGGTTATTGCCATAACCCGGAATTGGTGGAGCCGAAATTGTTTAGTTCTTGTTTGGATGAAAAAAAAATCTTGTCATTTTTAGCGCAGCGAGTGGGAAAACTTGACGCCGTAAGCATCACCGGCGGTGAGCCGACTATCCAAAAAGATTTAATCGGATTTGTAAAAAAAATCAAAAAGATGGGATTTGCCATCAAGCTTGATACCAACGGCTCTCAGCCGCAGGTGATAAAAGAGCTTTTGCAGGCGCGCCTGCTTGATTTTATCGCCATGGATGTTAAAGCGCCGCCAGGAAAATACGAAAGCGTTACCATGGCTCCTGTAAACACACTGGCAATACAAGAAAGTATCGGGCTTATTCTAAAATCAAAAATTCCTCATGAATTTCGCACTACTGTAGTGGAATCGCAGCTAAATGGCGATGACATCATAGAAATATCAAAAATGATTTCCGGCGCCCGCAGCTATGTCCTGCAAAAATTTATACCCACGAAAGCGTTGAATAAAAAGTATCTCAAAGAAAAATCATTATCCGATGATGAACTGGAAAAGATAAAAAAACAACTTGGAAAAAATATATCTTCTGTGACAGTCCGATAGCACATTATTTATAGTCGATGATGCTCTAAATAAGTCCAAATCAATAAAATGATTACCAGCATAATAGGGCAGATAAGACTGATGATGTTCGTTTAAGCTGCCCGTATAGTATTGTCGATTCAATGAAAATGGTCTTTATGAGGCGAAACTATTATAGACGGGAAGAATGGGAAATAAAAGTAAAAATGGGCTTAATATCAATTTTCAGGGCTTAAAAGTGGTAATAAATGTTATGAAGACGTGGGGTTAAATTAACAAAAATAGAAGGGGTTTTAAAAAGGGCAAAAAAATGTCCATCTTGTGGATCAAAACGCACCCGGAAGAAAGGTTCATATAAAGGACGCCAACGATACCGATGCGTAAACTGCTTTAAGCAATTTCAGCATCATTCACGCAGAAAACGAATGGAGAAAATCATTTGGAACGAAGACGTATATAAAAGACAGACACTCGATCAATTATCTGTTCGATATGGCAGAAGCAGGAACTGGATTCGAGAGCGTCTTTCGCATATACCACAGGGAGAACAAGATCACGTTCCACAACCTATTATAGCCATTGCTGATGTAACATTTTTCAAGAGAGATTTTGGCGTTTGCGTGATTAGAGCACCACATATGAAACAGAATCTATATTTTCAGGAAGTCCAAACAGAATCTGTTGATGCCTACAGACAGGGCAAAATTGATTTAGAAAAACGCGGCTACATCATCCAAGCCATCGTTTTAGATGGCAAACCTGGCGTGAGGCAGCTCTTCTTTGATATTCCCATCCAGATGTGTCACTTTCACCAAAAACAGATTATTACGCGTTATTTGACCAATAATCCCAAATTAGCAGCAGGAATTGAATTAAAGAGAATCATGACTACTCTTTGCCAGACAAATGAAAGAGATTTTACATCCGCTATCAATAACTGGCATCAGAAATGGTCTTCTTTTCTCAAAGAGAGAACAATAGATCCATTAACCGGCAGGTGGTTCTATACTCACAAGAGACTTCGCTCAGCATATCGAAGCCTGAAAATTAATCTGCCTTATCTATTTACTTACCAGAAATACATGGAACTCAATATACCGAATACCACAAACTCTCTGGATGGTTGTTTTGCTTATCTGAAAGAATTAACCAGGGTCCACCGGGGCATTAATAAAAGACTCAAAAGAAAAATCATCCAAGAAATATTGGCAAAAACAGACCCCGTTTTTAGGCATTAAGCCCCGATGCTTATCTGATGGCCGTAGCGATGGGGGCATCATGCGCTTTTTTGACCTCTTATCGGCCATCAGAACAACACGCTGATTTTGGGCCCGGGCGGTTTTCAATTCGGTGATTACTGGCGTTTGGGGTTAGTGCTGGAAATTATTGTTATTGCCGTAAGCGTTCCCGTGATTTTATGGGTATGGCCGCTTTGATGCCAATATTGAAAATAGCGGACAGTGAATCAAATGAGGGACAGGCTGTCGGCCACAGCCATGCCGGCGAGAGTAGGGCGTAAATGACCATTTTTCACTTCCACAAGTTTATTTATTATCAATGAATCAATCACCGGTTTTTTTTCTTCCAACAAATCAGTTCCATACTTTCTTTTGTAAAGTTCCAAATTAACCCCGTCTTTGGTGCGCAAACCCAGAAACAGGGTTTCCAGTTTCAATTGCTCTGCCGTCAGTGTTTCTTCGGTTTTCACAGGCATTTTGCCGCAAGATATCATTCCCAGATAATTCTTTACGGAAGCAGTATTCCACCAGCGCCTGTTTTCTAAAAAAGAATGAGCAGCGGGACCTAGGCCTAAATAGGATGTGTGGTTCCAGTATTTCGTGTTGTGCCTGGATTTTAAGGAAACAGCGCGCGCAAAATTGGATACTTCATAATGGATATAGCCCGCTTTTTTCAGTTCTTCGGCGGTTACAAAAAAAATTTTTCTTTGCCGACTTTCTGAGAACTCTTTTATTTTTTTCTCGCGATATTTTTTGTAAAGAGGGGTGTTAGCTTCCATGGTTAGCTGATAGCAGGAAAGATGTTCCGGGCCCAAAGCTCTTGCCTGCGCCAGTGTCTTCTTCCACAGATTTATGCTCTGGCCGTGGATGCCGTAAATAAGGTCGAAACCCACATTAATAAAGCCGGCCGCGCGCGCGTCTTGAAAAGCTTTGTGCGCTTCACTTGCGTCATGCCTGCGCCCCAGGAATGTTAATACCTTGTCATCAAATGACTGAATGCCTATGTTCAACCGGTTTATTCCCAGGGAAAGTATTGATTTGTAGTATTCGACTGAGACGTCTCCGGGATTAACTTCCAGCGTTATTTCCGACTTATGATCGACTTTATGGAATTTATTTACGGCAGCAATAATATTTGCCAATTGCCCGGAAGTAAGAAGGGAAGGAGTTCCGCCGCCGATATAGACAGTGTCAAAGGATTCAAAGCGGCCACGGTATAATTCAATTTCCTTCACCAGGGCGGATACAAATTGGGGAATAAGGTTTACGGAGGTAATTGAATAAAAATTGCAGTAGGCGCATTTACCGGCGCAAAAAGGGATGTGAATATAGAGGCCGGATTTTTTTCTTTCTGAAAAAATTTTACAGTTCTGTCGAAGCATTATGGTAGTTTCACCAGCGGGGGGCGGCAAGCCC
>Ga0209614_1001324_pt1 | contig 18886 bp, 13 predicted proteins | sample BlaSprsedimmetaG_FD_185484 | JGI IMG/M metagenome (GOLD analysis project Ga0209614, IMG submission 185484) | Hot spring sediment bacterial and archeal communities from California, USA to study Microbial Dark Matter (Phase II) - Blank Spring... ... | reverse complement strand
CATTCATTTCTTCCAGTGTAATATTAATAAAATACATCGCCACTTCCTTATATTCTTCAATGGCTTTTTCAACCGCGGTTTTGGCCAGTTCCAGCAATTGTTCGCTTTGGTCTTTTAAATGGAAACTTTCTTCGATTAAATTGGGTAAGCTTGTAATTGGAATCTTTTAAAATTTCTGCAAGTCTCATTTTTGCGCTTGTTAAGTTGAAATGGACACAAATTTATGGATTAAATCATACCTGCCATTTTTTATCTGTGCAAAATCTTTAAAAATCTGTTGTTGTATTCTTAACAGATTAAATATCTTTGCGCGCTGAAACCTGAATTGATTAAACTTTTTTCTGAAATGAGGATAATTGTTTTGTTGTTACTGGCCTTTTTTTGTGTTTCCGCAGAGGCCAATCTCTTTAATAAGTCGAAAAACGATACCATCATCGACACGTTTAACAAGGATTTTGTGTACCATGTAAAAAAAATGCAGGGTGAAATCAATATTGATGGCGTGCTGGATGAACCCGACTGGCTGGCGGCTCAAAAAGCCACTCCGTTTTACCTGGTTCTGCCGGTTGATACCGGTTTTCCCATCCAACAGTCGGAGGTTCTGATGACTTATGACGAAAAAGCGCTTTACATGGCCTTTGTATTTTACGATACCATTCCCGGAAAACGCATCATGGAATCGTTTCGCCGCGATTTCAGATTTGGCAATAACGACAACTTCCTTTCCTTTTTCGATACGTTTCTCGACCAGACCAACGGTTTTTCATTTGGCATTTCTGCCTCGGGCGCCAAGTGGGACGGAACCATGAGCGATGGTTCAAAAGTAAACCTCGACTGGGACGCCAAGTGGGAGTCGAAAACTACGCATTACGACGACAAATGGATTGCCGAAATGCGCATTCCGTTTCGTTCCATCCGTTATCCGTCGGGCGGTCAGCGATGGAATGTAAACTTTAGCCGGCTCGATTTAAAAACCAATGAAAAATCGAGCTGGGCGCCCGTACCACGGCAGTTTCCTACAGCTTCGCTGGCTTATACCGGAGTGATGCGTTTTGATGAGCCGCTGCCCAAATCAACCATGCAATTTTCGCTGATTCCTTATGTTTACGGGGGATTTGCCAATGACTACGAGGCTGGCACCGGAGCTGAATACCACAAAGATTTTGGATTCGATGCGAAAGTGGGAATTTCCTCTTCCATGAACCTGGACCTGACCTACAATCCTGATTTTGCTCAGGTCGAGGTCGATCAGCAGGTAACCAACATCGACCGGTTCGAGCTTTTTTTTCCCGAAAAACGCCAGTTCTTTCTCGAAAACAGCGACCTTTTTTCAGGATACGGATACAACTCGGTTACTCCGTTTTTTTCAAGGCGTATTGGACTTGATGCACCGGTGCTGGCAGGTGCACGGTTAAGTGGGAAAGTGGGTAACGACTGGCGCATCGGGTTCATGAACATGACCACCCAAAAAACAAACGATTTCCTGGCACGAAATTTTACTGTGGTATCCGTTCAGAAAAAAGTGTTTGCCCGTTCCAATATCGGGTTCATTTTTGTGAATAAGGAATACCTGAACCAGCCTGACGATACAACCCTTTTCAACCGGGTGGCCGGTTTCGACTATAACCTGGCAAGCAGTAACAACTTCTGGAGCGGAAAATTTTTCTACCATCGTTCGTTTCAGCCCGAAAATCCGGAAAAGCAATATTCGCAGGGAGCCACCCTCGCCTATACCACAAAAAACGTAAAGGCAAGAATGTCGCAAACATCGGTAGGAGATAATTACCTTGCCGAAGCAGGATATGTAAGGCGAAAAGGGTATAACTTTTTAGGACCGGAATTTACCTACCTGTTCGTTCCCAACAAACGGGTTGTAAGCCACGGATTCAGCGTTGAACTGGAAAACTATTTCAACAAGGAATACCATAAAATTGAACATGAAAACACCTTCAGTTACCAGCTCGAGTTTCAAAGCAGAGCCATGCTTATGGCAGGTTATAAAGATTACTTTGTGAAACTTGAAAAAGATTTTGACCCGACGCAAATAAGCGGGCATTACTTGCCGGCTGGCGAACAATACAATTTTGGAGGGGCTTTTGTTGTTTACGCCTCCCCTTCGCAAAACTTGTTTAAATGGAATGCCGAAGCTGCAAAAGGAACATTTTACAACGGTAAAATTCAGTACATTACCGGACAAGTTGGATACCGCTATCAGCCCTATATTAATTTTGCCCTCAACTTTAATTATACCGACCTTCATTTGCCCCAGCCGTTTGAACGGACTCAGTTTTGGCTTTTGGGACCCAAACTCGATGTTACTTTTTCCGAAAATATTTTCTGGACCACGTTTGTGCAGTACAATGAGCAACTGGACAACATGAACATCAACATGCGTTTTCAGTGGCGATACCAGCCGGTTTCCGATTTTTTTGTGGTTTATACCGACAACTACATACCGGGCAGTTGGAATTCACGCAACCAGGCACTTGTGTTGAAAGTCACCTACTGGTTTAACTAAACAAAAAGTTGTTTTATCAAAATGTTAAACCGGATTTTTAAACCACAGCTGCGCCGGATTTATCATTTTTCACAATTATATTTCAATTATCTTTGCGCTTCTCAAAAAAAAATGTATTTTTTCCGATTGTTTAAATAAAGGATTTAACTCATATTCAAAATGAAAGTAACAGTAGTAGGCGCCGGAAATGTTGGAGCAACCTGTGCACAGGTAATTGCCGAGAAGAACATTGTAAAAGAAGTTGTTTTAGTTGATATCAAAGAGGGTATCTCGGAAGGCAAAGCCCTGGATTTATGGCAGACTGCCCCGGTAAATTATTACAACACCCGCTTGGTTGGCTCAACCAACGATTATTCAAAAACTGCCGACTCGGAAGTTGTAGTAATTACTTCCGGAGTGCCGCGAAAACCCGGAATGAGCCGCGACGACCTCATTTCCATTAACGCCGGCATCGTAAAAAGTGTTACCGAAAATGTAGTGAAATACTCACCGAAAGCAAAAATCATTATCGTTTCCAATCCGCTGGACGTAATGACTTATGCCGCTTATGTTACGGCCAAAAAACCCAAAAATGAAGTGATGGGTATGGCCGGCATTCTTGATACTGCCCGCTACCGTGCATTTCTTGCCGAAGCACTCGACATTTCACCGCTCGACATTCAGGCATTGCTTATGGGTGGCCACGGCGACACCATGGTTCCGCTGCCGCGTTATACCACCGTTTCGGGTATTCCTGTTACCGAACTCATTGACGAAGAAAAGCTGAATGCCATTGTTGACCGCACCAAAAAAGGCGGTGGCGAACTGGTGAACCTGATGGGTACTTCGGCCTGGTACGCGCCGGGTTCGGCAGCTGCCCAAATGGTGGAAGCCATTGTTATGGACCAAAAACGTATATTCCCGTGCTGTGTGAAACTGGATGGCGAATACGGACTAAACAACATGTTTGTAGGTTCGCCGGTTAAACTGGGTAAAAACGGCGTGGAACAAATTATAGAAGTGGCACTGAACGATGAAGAAAAACAACTGCTTCACGATTCGGCAAATGCTGTAAAGAGCATCATGGACGTACTCGACGGAATGAATATTTTATAGATTCCCGGAAAAGAAAAATCAAAAAAACAATACATATTCAAACGGCTGTTTCTACGGATTCAGCCGTTTTTTTATTTTACTTTGGAACATGAAACGAGCCATGAGCAAAATTCTCATCCGGTTATCCCATCATTTGGCGAGTTCCATCGAATACTTATAAAAATATACAATGATAATGAGATGAAAATAAAAATTCCTTTGCAGATTATGGAACTGGAGAATGACAATTACCACCTTGTAGTTTGTTCGGTTTTTAATGATAATTCTCCCGGATACTGGGTGGTTGACACCGGCGCTTCCAGAACTGTTTTCGATAAAAACCTTGAAAAACAATATGTTATTTCGGAAGAGGAAGCAGACCAACTGCATACCGCCGGCATTGGCGAAAAACCCATTGAAACCACCATTGCAATCCTAAATCCTTTTTCGCTTGACAAACTAAAGGTGAACACCCTGAAAGTTGCGCTTCTGGACTTGTCGCAAATCAATAATCTTTATTCTAAAGCCACCAGCCTGAGAATTTGCGGTTTACTGGGAGGCGACTTTTTAGTGCAATTCCAGGCAGTAATCGATTACAAAAAAAGGATTATGACACTGAAAAAAACCTAATAACATGCTGGATTTCAGTAAAATTATTTTACAAATTACAGAAAATGGCGAACATGAACCACAACACCCCTTCCTTATTCTTTTCAGTTGAACAGATAATGTTAAACCAAAGAAAATGAAGTAACAGCATGAATGTCTTTCATTAAAAAAGGCTGTCCGAAAAATTACGGACAGCCTTTTTTAAACCAGAGGAAACAGAGGCTTTATTTTGTAATTGTTATATCCATATTATCTGTCAAATCAAATTTCTGCACCAACCCTCTATTTCCACCCAGCGATTTCATCATCTGATCGTAATCGGTTACATCGAGCGTACTTGAAATGGCATAATCGGCCGGCAGAACAACGATGCGAAACACCTGATCAATAACTTCCGAATCGAGCAGTGTATTTAAATCAATGGTCCCTTCCAGGAAAACCAAAACATCCAGAAAGGTAAAATCATAATTGTATTGCAACACTCCATCGTCTAAAACAACGGTTTGAGGAAGAAGCCTCCAAACATCCAGCAAATCGCCATATTCATCTTCCGTCTGTTCCCACAAAATATACACCAGCACAATGTCGCTTTCATAAACAGTGGTCGTTTGCGGAAATTCAAAATAGAGGCTGTAATCGTTTTCCGATGTAAAATCCCCTTCAATTTCGAAAACCGAACCTAAAAACGATTCGCCGTCTTGTCCATCGAGTCCGTCCCTTCCCGGAGGGCCGGGTTCACCCTGGCAGGCAGCAAAAGTAACCAGGGTTGACAGAAACAGTAATTTAGTTATTGTTTTCATAGCTGAAATTTTTAATTTGAAACAATTTGTTGTTAAATGAAACAACATTGGTGCCAAGAGGAAAAAATCAAACTTTTTTTTAAATGTGCGCAGGTTTTCCCCATTGAATGTGTCTTACATTAAGTTATGTTTTCAGTATGATTCTAATATTTAATTTCTAATTTAGATGGCAAAAATCAGCGAAAAATAATTGCAATTTGTTATCCATAACTTTCAATTCATTAAAATATTGAAAATGAATAAAATATATTACTTAACTCTCTTTTTGTTTATCGTATCTTTCACTTTAAAAGCACAGGATGAGCTGACTATAAAAGATGCCGTTAATTATGCGTTGGACCAGAATACGAAATTGCAGCAAATGCGAGCTGTTTTAAAACAGAAAGAAAATACCTGGCGCACCGAAACCGGTATCTCAGCGCCCGAAATCAGTTATTTTAAAGAAGGAATCGGAAGCGGACCAGGCGATATTTTCGACGAAAAGCGGGTGACCGTTTCGCAGGAAATTGATTTCCCGTTAACAGCAGCCTACCGCCTGAAAGGAATTTCGGAAGAGGTGAAAGCACTGGAACTGGAGGTAAAATCCATTGAAAATGAGATTAAAGCAGAGGTGAAAAGTTATTACATTGAAGTGCTGTATGCAAATTACCTGCAACGGTCGAGGCAAAATCAGCTCAAACTTGCGCAAGAGTTGTACAATGCTGTTTTTACCAAATTTGAAACCGGCATGGCCAACGGAATTGATTTAACCAATGCCGAATTGCGGCTTGAAGAGGCAAAAAACGACCTTGACCAAAGTGAGTGGATTTTACATAAAGCACGATACGGTCTGTTTTTCTCTATGGGCCTTCCCGAAGAGGAACAACTCTATTCCATTACCTTTTCGGATACGCTAATGGCCACCAAGCTTGAAATTCCTCAAATTGAAGCGCTGTTAAAGCAAAAAGACCATCCGCGCTATCTGGCAACACAACATGAATTGCAGGCAACCGGTTTTTTTCTGAAAGAAGCCAAAAGCAATTACCTTCCCGACCTGAACCTTAGCCTTTACAAGCAAAACCTGGGTATAGGCGATGGATATAATTTCAAAGGATTTGAAATTGGTTTACGCATTCCCATCTGGTTTCCGTTTGAACAAAGAGGAAAAATAAATATGGCCACAGCGCGCCGGGAAGAAATTACATGGAAACAAAAAGAAATATCTCTCGAAATAAAAAAGCAAATAGAATACGCCTGGCACAACTACGAAGTGAGCCGTTCAATTATAAATCGATACAACAATACCATGAAAGAGAAAGCATCTCATTTGCAAAACCTTAGCCTTAGAGCCTACCAACTGGGCGAGATTGACTTGCTTAACCTGCTTACGGCCCAGCAAACTTATTTATCCAGTGAACAACGGTATCTTGAGTCACTGCGCGATTATTACCTTCAACTGGTGGTCCTTGAAAAATACCTGGGCCAGGAACTGGTATATTAAATGTAAACGAATTAAAAACACAACAATATGAACCGCAATGTACAATTCTTTTTTTCAGCGCTGATTTTAATAGCAGCGTCCTGCTCTTCAAATAAAAACCAGGAACACATCACCGTTCAAGAGCAGGTTGGTGTTCCGCCGTCGCTTCAGGATTCAAAGGAAAATTTACTGGTAAAACTCACCAGCCAACAGCAAAACGAACTGCGCATTGAAACGGTTCCGGTAACCACAAATGTTGAAGATTATGTGGTATTTGCACCGGGAGTAGTTTTTCCTGCACCAAATCATGCCAGCATCATCAGCACACCCATTGATGGGCAAATACGGGAAATAAATAAAAACGAAGGTGACTGGGTAAGAAAAGGTGAGGCGTTGTTTCACCTTCAAAGTCTGGAATATGGAAACCTGGTTTCGGAATATCTTCAGGCGTTTGCCGAAGAACAGTTTCAGACCAACCGCCTGAAACGAATAAAACAACTTGTGGAAGAAACCATTAGCTCGGTGAGCGAACTGGAACGCGCCAACGCAGAGTACGAGCGGGCTTCGGCTTCTGTTCGGGCGGCCTATGCCAAACTGAAAGCGTTGGGTGTTTTAGATGATGAAATTAAAGCGCTAACCACTTCCGATAAATTTGACCCGGTACTTCACATTCATGCACCCATTAGCGGAATTGTGGAGAAAAGCTTTGTGGAACTGGGTCAGTCGGTAAATGCTCTGGAGAATCTTTCCCGCATCCTCGATACGCGGGTGGTGCTGGTTCGCGGATATGTTTCGCCCGACGATGCAAGACTAATCAACACAGGAGATTCAATTTTTATCATGCGGCGCGATGAAACATTTGGCGCAAAAACCGGTGCAATCATTTCATCGGTTAATCCCGGACTCGACGAAAACAGCCGCTCGGTGGTGGTGAATATTCTGGTTTCAACTTTGGAGAACTGGCCCCGCCCGGGTGAAAATGTTCGGCTCCAAATCGTTTCTTCTTCCCAAAAAGAAATCATTGCAATCCCAACAGAAGCACTTGCCTACGATGGAAATCAGCCGGTGGTTTTTGTGCAGCAGAGCGAAAATGTATTTGAGAAAAGAACCATCCGGATTATTGAAATCGGGCCCCGGTTTATTTTTGTGGAAAGTGGCCTGAAAGAAGGCGAAAAGGTGGCTATATCAAAGGTTTTCAGTTTAAAGGCACTTTCGCGTTACGATATAATTGCAGAGGAATAAAAAACCAAAGAAATCCATTTTTATGCTTAAAAATATAATCACATTCAGTGTACAACAAAAGTTTGTTGCCCTTTCTTTGGTGGTTTTGATGGCCGTTGGCGGGTATTTTTCACTCATCCGGCTGCCTATAAATTCCTTACCCGATGTTACCCCGGTTCAGGTGCTGGTTATTACAAAAGCAGGCCGTTTTTCACCTTTCGATGTAGAAAAACTGGTGAGCTACCCTATTGAAACCGCCATGAATGGCTTGCCCGACGTAGCGCAGGTACGTTCCATTTCGCAATTTGGGCTTTCAGCCGTAACAGTAGAATTTGATGAAGGTACCGACATTTATTTTGCCCGGCAAATGGTGAGCCAGCGGTTGCAGTCCATTGCCGAAGAGCTTCCCCCCGGAGTAAGCAGTCCTCAATTGGGCCCCATTTCAACTGCTCTTGGTGAAATTTACCAGTATGTTGTGCACGGCGAAAATTATTCCCTTACTGAATTGCGCGAAATCCAGGACTGGTTGATTGCCCCGCAGTTAAAAGTAGTCAGAGGAGTTACCGAAATAAATTCATTTGGCGGTTTTGTCAAACAATACGATGTTATCGTTCAACCCGGCCGTCTCCGGATGTTTGGCATCGGCATTTCGGATGTGATGGATGCCATTGCCAACAACAACAGCGTTTCGGGTGGAAATTTTATTGAACACAACGATGAACAATACATTATCAGAGGTTTTGGACAAATCAATTCCCCGAAAGATATTGAAAACATCATTGTTAAAAATGTGGAGAACAAACCGGTTTTTATTCGTGATATTGCTGCTGTTGAAATTGGAACACAAATCAGGCAGGGTGGCGTAACGCAGGATGGAAACGGAGAGGTGGTTACCGGTATTGTGATGATGCTTCGCGGAGGTAACGGTCGGGAAGTTATTTCAGATATTGAAGATAAAATTGAAAACATAAACGCCAGTTTACCCGAAGGAGTTGAAATTGAAAAATTTTACGACCAGTCGGACTTGATCAGCCGCACCACAAAAACGATTTCTACCAACCTGATTGAAGGAGGGTTGCTGGTTATTGTGATTCTATTACTCATGCTGGGTGAAATTTCCGGTGCATTGATTGTTGCAGCAGTCATTCCGCTTTCCATGCTTTTTGCATTTATTGGCATGCGCGAGTTTGGCCTGGCTGCCAATCTGATGAGCTTGGGCGCCATCGACTTCGGGATGGTGGTTGACGGTTCGGTGGTGATGGTGGAAAACATTGTCCATCGGTTGCAGAAAGACAAAAATGCAGACAAAGCGGAAGTGATTAAAAGTGCAGCACAGCAAGTAGTTCGTCCCATTTTCTTTGGGGTACTGATTATTCTGATGGTTTACGTTCCCATTATGACCTTCAGCGGCATGGAGGGAATCCTGTTTCGTCCGATGGCTATCACTGTGGCCGCTGCTGTTTTTGGGTCGTTGCTGCTGGCACTGATTTTTGTTCCTGCCATGTCGGCCATTATTTTTCGAAAAGGAGTGAAAGTGCGTAAAAACCGGCTTATTAACTGGCTGAAACCGCGCTACATGAGTTCGCTCGAAAAATACCTCGACCGGCGCTGGATGGTGGTTTCCATTGCCGGTGTCATTTTTGCCGCTTCTCTTTTTCTGATGACACGACTGGGAACCGAGTTCCTTCCTGAACTGGATGAAGGTTCTATTTTAATTGAACAGGTACGAATGCCCTCAGTGACTCTTGACCAATCCATAGAAAATGCAGATTGGCTGGCGGGTCAGTTGAAAAAAAATATTCCTGAAATTGAAACCGTGGTTCCCAAAACCGGCCGGTCCGATTTGGCCAACGACTGGATGGGCGTGCACCAAACCGATGTGTGGGTGGTACTGAAACCCCCAAAAGAGTGGCGCAAAGGAATTACCAGGGAAGACATTGTCGCCATGATTGAACCTTATCTTCAAACCGAACCGGGACTGGCATACAACTTCACACAGCCCATTGCCATGCGCGTGGATGAACTGACCAGCGGCGTAAAGTCGGATTTGGCAGTAAAAATTTACGGCGAAGATTTGGAAATGCTCAACAAAATTGGAGATAATATTTCAGCTTTGTTGCCTTCGTTGCCCGGAACAGACAACTACTACGTGGAACAAACAGCCGGACAGCCTTATGTAACCATAGAGATTGACCGGGAAGCTGTTGCCACATTTGGATTAAACGTGAATGATGTGCAAACAGTGGTTGAAGCCGGAATTGGCGGCAAGGAGGTTAGTATTTTATATGAAGGACAACGCAGTTTTGGCATTGTGGTGCGTTACCCCGAAAATGTACGCGACGAACTGTATAAAATTCAGGATATTCCGGTGCATTTACCCGGTGGCGATTTTGTTCCGCTTAAGCGGGTGGCAAACATCGAACTTCAGGAAGGCCCGCGCGAGATTCAGCGGGAAAACGGATGGCGCAGGTTAATTGTAGCTATCAACATCAAGAATATTGATCTGGGCACTTACGTTTCAACCCTGGAACAGGAAATTGCCCAAAAAGCGGCCATTCCACCCGGGTATTTTATTGAATACGGCGGTACTTTTGAAAATCAGCGCAGGGCAATGCGTCATCTGCTGCTCGTGGTTCCGCTTTCCATTTTTATTATTATCGGCCTGCTATACCTCAACTTTGGCAAAATGAAATATGCCCTGCTTATTTTGCTCAATCTTCCATTTGCCCTTTCTGGCGGGGTTTTCCTGCTTTGGGTGCGTGGAATGTACCTGTCGGTTTCAGCAAGCATTGGTTTTGTAGCGTTGTTTGGTGTGGCGGTACTCAATGGTATTGTGCTGGTTGACCACATCAACGAACTGCGAAAAAATGGAGACACGCCCCTGCGAAAATCCATTATCGACGGGGCAGCCGACCGTTTACGTCCGGTATTAATGACTGCTCTGGTGGCAAGTCTTGGATTCATTCCCATGGCATTTAACACCGGCCCCGGCTCCGAGGTACAACGCCCGCTGGCTACGGTGGTTATTGGCGGATTGATTACTTCTACCATGCTCACGCTGATGGTTTTACCTATTGTTTACAACTGGATTGAAAGAAAAAAGAAGGTGAAAAAGAAACCAGAATAAAAAAATTAAATCAGGTTATATCTGTTCGCAAGTTTTTTAGTCCGGTTGATGTCAAATAACTGTTCATTTAATTTACAATATTATGAGATTACCAGCCAAATTTTATTTTGCCGCCTTGGTTTTAATGTTATTGTTTTCGGGCTATCTAACAGTTAACCAGGAACTGCCTGCCAAATCAAACACATGGTTTATATCATCGGGGGCTTGTGTTTTATGCCATTCAACCAGTGATTTTGCTTCGCGCGACAGTCAGGGGAATAATGTTTCACCTGTTGCCCGCTGGCGCAGCACCATGCTTGCAAACGCATCAAAAGACCCGTTTTGGAAAGCAAAAGTCAAGCACGAAGGATTAGAAAATCCTTTGCACAAAGAGGCGCTCGAAAATGTTTGCACCCGATGTCATGCACCCATGGGAATGGTGAATGCATTTTTAACCTCGTCGGACTATTACACGCTGAATGATTTGGAAAAGGATGAACTGGGGAAAGACGGCGTTTCCTGCACCGTTTGTCATAAAATGAGCGATTTCAGCTCACCTTTGTTTTCTGGAAATTTTGAGATAAATGCCTTAAAAGAAATTTACGGGCCTTATCAAAGTCCGTTAACTGCTCAAATGGTTGCGAATACAGGACATACGCCTGTGTATTCTGAAAAAATCAATGAATCCAGACTTTGTGGCTCCTGCCATTCCTTGTTCACAAATTCAGTGGATGAACATGGCGAACCAACAGGTGAAACTTTTACAGAACAGGCACTCTACCATGAATGGGAAAATTCCATTTATGGAGAACAAAATATTTCGTGCCAGTCTTGCCATTTTCCCCGATTGAATGAACCCATAATAATCAGCAGCAGACCTGGTTTTTCTCCCGGACGCGAACCTTTTGGAATTCATGATTTAACCGGAGGAAATGTTTTTATGCTGAACCTTTTAAAAGAGAATCACGAAGAGTTGCAACTTCATTCAGGAGAGGAGTTTCTGGCCGAAACCATCAATCGCACAAAAGAGATGTTAACCGAGAACACTATTGATTTGAGTATCGAAGAAATTCGCCGTGAAAATGATTCAGTTTATGTTCAGGTCCTTCTGAAAAACAAGGCAGGGCACAAATTTCCAACCGGTTTCCCGAGCCGAAGGGCTTACCTTGAATGCCTCGTTACCAATGATTCAGATACCCTTTTCCATTCTGGCAAAAATGGTTCGTCTGCTTTGGTAAACAGCGATGACGAACGCTTCGAGCCTCATTATGAAATCATAAACAACGAAAATCAGGTTCAAATTTATGAGTTTGTAATGGGAGATACGGAAGGAGAAGTTACCACAGTTCTTGAAAAAGCTTATATCCCACTGAAAGACAACAGGATAGTGCCGAAGGGATTTAGCTCGTCACACCTGAATTACGATACCGTTAAAGTGGTTGGCCAGGCTGTTAAAGATGTCGATTATTTTTCGGGTCTGGGTGTCGAATCCATCGTGTATGCATTCCCCATTCCAAAAACAGGTAATGCTGCCAAAGTAAAGGTTTTACTGCATTACGAAACTGCCCCTGAAAGTTGGTTGCATGAGTTATTTGAAGATGCTGAAAAGGATGAAGATATTCAGCGTTTTAAAAATATGTATTACAATACAGACCGAACACCAATTCTAATCACATCTGATTCATTACGGTTAACAGCCTCCTCAACTCCTGAAATCCAAAAAGAAAAATACCGGATTTACCCGAATCCCACAAGTGGGAAAATTTACATTGATGGTGTAGCTGAAGATTGCACCTATTCTGTGTTTAATACTGGAGGACTTCAGGTAAAAAAGGGGTTTATTAACAGGGGTGAATCATATATTGCCCTTAATTTACCATCAGGCAATTACCTGCTTGTTTTGCATTTACCCGATGGCGAACAAATCAGCCATTCATTTATCCTGAAAAATTAAAACTAAACAATTTTTTATAAGGGCGCAAGTTTTTAATTTAACGTGTGTCTTATCTTCATTACGAAAATTATTTATTCACTAAAAATTACAAGTCATGAGAAAAACAGGAAAATTTTTTGTGTTGATGATTTTGGCAGGCAGTCTGGCTTTGCTGAATTCTTGCAACAAAAGCGAAGTGGAGGAAATAGCTTCAAAAACTGAAGCCAAAGATTACCTTGCACTTTTCAGCGCCTTTAACCTCGATTCGGAAGAAATAATTACCAGCGGCGATGAGAACGATTTGAAATCAGCAGAATTGTTGGGATGCTTAACAGTTACCATTCACGAAAATGAGGACGGCGAGTTTTGGCCGCGAAGCTGGACGCTGGATTACGGCGATGAAAACTGCGAAACATTTAACGGAAACCTGCGCAGGGGAAAAATTCACGTAACATTGTCTGACTGGTGGCGCAACGAGGGTTCTTTTCGTGAGATAACGTTTGAAGATTATTACTTCAACAACAACAAACTGGAAGGAACTAAAACCATTCTGAACAACGGAGAAAATGAAAACGGCAACCTCACTCTTACCAAAAAAATGCCTGATGGGAAAATCGTTTACCCCGATGGTTCTGAAATGTCCTGGCATTGTGAGAAATTAAGTGAGATGGTTGAAGGCAAAGAAACTCTTCTTTTTGCCGATGATGTATGGTCGGTTACTGGTGCCGGTGCCGGTGTAAACAAGGACGGACAAACATATAATTTTGAAATCACTTCTCCATTAATTTATAAAAACGGCTGTTTTTGGCCTGTTAGCGGCATTGTTGAAATTTCAACAAATGGAAGTTTGCAGGTGTTTGATTACGGCGAAGGCGAGTGTGACAATAAAGTTACGGTTACATCAAACGGAGTTTCAGAAACAATAGAACTCTGATTCTAAGGCTAAAAAATTTATAGTAAAATTGGAGAAACGGAAGTATTTTCCGTTTCTCCAATTTTATTTAACTTGAATTTTGAACACTATTTCAAAGAAATTGTTCTAAATTCGATGCAAATTAAACTGATTAGATAATCAGAAAATAACAAAAATAATTTGAAACCATGAAAATTGCACCAGAAGTAAAAATCAGTGACAACGGGTTTGTTTTCAACTCGAAAACCGGCGATTCGTTCAGCCTGAATCCATCGGGGCTTGAGCTGATGAAAATGATTGCAGAAGAGAAAGAGTTGGATGAAATCAAGGAAGCTTTTCTGACAAAATACGATGTGGACGATTTGAGTTTTGAAAAGGATTTTTACGAGTTCTGTACCTTGCTCAAACATCATCAAATTACAGTTCAGGGCAATCCGCTGGAATTTAATTAGAAAACATGGAGAAGAAACAAATTACACTGGCTGTAACCGGGTTAAATAATACCGACAATCCAGGGCCGGGAGTTCCGGTAATTCGTGGCGTTAAAGAATCGGAAGAATTCGACGTTCGCATCATCGGACTGGTTTACGAAAACCTGGAACCTGGTATTTACATGGAAGGCTTGTGCGACCGCATTTTCCAGATTCCTTACCCGTCTGCCGGCTCCGACGAGCTGATTGAGCGCATCGAACACATTCACCAGCAGGAAAAAATCGACGTACTTATTCCCAATTTCGATGCCGAGCTTTTTTCATTTATGAAAAATGAAGAACGACTGCATAAACAGGGAATTCACACCTTCTTACCCACTTTGCAGCAATTTCAGGAGCGGGAAAAACACCGGCTGCCCGAGTTTGGCAAAAAGTACGGTATTAAAGTACCGGACAGCATCAACCTGGGCAGTTTAGGCCAAATTACCGAAATGGAAGATAAGTTCGACTACCCGGTGATGGTGAAAGGGCAGTTTTACGATGCTCACCTGGCCAACAACAAAGAGCAGGTGAAACAGGCTTTCCTGAAAATTTCATCGAAATGGGGCTTGCCCGTCATCGCACAGGAATTTATTACCGGAACCGAGGTGAACGTGGTGGCGCTGGGCGATGGAAAAGGCAACACCATAGCGGCCGTACCCATGCGGAAACAGTACATCACCGACAAGGGAAAAGCATGGGGCGGCATTACCCTCGCCGACGAAAAAATGATGGAACTCACCCGGTCGCTTTTTCAGAAATCAAAATGGAAGGGCGGCATGGAACTGGAACTGATTAAAACCAATGCCGGCGAATATTACCTCATCGAAATCAATCCGCGCATTCCGGCATGGGTCTATCTGGCTGTGGGTGCCGGGCAAAACATTCCCGAAGCGCTGGTAAAACTGGCACTTGGAATGGAAGTACAGCCCATGCAGCATTACAAAATCGGGAAAATGTTTGTGCGGTACTCCTACGACATGATTGTGGATTTAGAAAAATTTGCCGCTATCTCAATGAATAAAGAAATTTAAAAAATGGAAAAAATCAAATACGAAAAGCCGGTTATCAGTAAAATAACCGCCGGAATGCCCAGCAAATTCGGGCTTCCATCCAAACAAAAAATCATTTCTGAAATCGATGGAATTCCGGTTTCAAAACTCATGGAAGAATACGGTTCTCCTGTATTCGTTTTTTCGGAGAAAACCATCCGGAACACGATTTCCGAAGCGCGCCGGGCGTTTGAAACCCGCTATCCGAAAGTGCAGTTTGCCTGGTCATACAAAACCAACTACCTCGATGCAGTTTGTAATATTTTTCATGACGAAGGCGCCTGGGCCGAAGTGGTTTCGGGGTTTGAGTTTGAAAAAGCGCTGCAAGGGGGCGTAAACGGTTCGCAAATCCTGTTCAACGGGCCTGAAAAGTCGGAGAAGGATTTAGAGCTGGCCATCAACCACAATGCCTGCATCCACATCGACCATTTTGATGAATTGTACCTGCTAATGGATATTACCCGTAAACTGGACAAAACAGCGCGTGTGGCTATTCGGGTAAACATGGACACAGGCATTTATCCCATGTGGGACAGATTCGGGTTTAACTACGAAAACGGCGAGGCCTGGAACGCCATCAACCGCATTATGCTGGCCGACAAACTGGAACTGATTGGCCTGCACACCCACATCGGTACGTACATTATGGCAACCTCGGCATACGGAATTGCGGCGTCCAAACTGGCTAACCTGATGATGGCTACCCATCGGAAGTTTAACCACTGGCTGAAATACATCGATATGGGAGGCGGTTTTGCCTCGAAAAATACGCTGAAAGGCGCTTATATGCCCGGCTCTGAAACCTGCCCGTCGTTCGATGAATATGCCGAAGCCATTACCAATGCGCTCATTTCCTCGGAAATTCCGCACGAAAATCTGCCGGCGCTCTTTCTGGAAACCGGTCGCGCACTGATTGACGATGCCGGGTATCTGCTTACTACTGTTCTTGCCAATAAACGTTCATCAACTGGGCGGCGCAACATGGTCATCGATGCCGGGGTGAACCTGCTTTTCACTTCGTTTTGGTACAACCTTGGGGTTTACCCCAGCAAAACGGGTTCGGAATACGTGGAAGAAACCACCATTTACGGGCCGTTATGCATGAATATAGACGTCATCCGTGATGCCATCAATTTTCCGCACGTAAAAACCGGTGACCAGCTGGTTATTGAACGTGTTGGCGCATACAACGTCACCCAGTGGATGCAGTTTATCACCTATCGGCCCAACGTGGTGCTGATTGATTTGGAGGGCAAAACCCACATCATCAGAAAAAAAGAAGATTTGGAAACCTTAAAAGATAAAGAGGTAAAACTTTAGTTAACGCTGTCAAGTCTAACGACGTTGACAGGTTTTTGACTTGTCAGCGTCCGGCAGGACCTGACAACATCGGTATAAAAAATAATGAATACAAATCGCCCGAAGGTAACGCAGATTAAAAACGGCATTTTCTGCGAAAATCTGCGATATTTACCGGGAAAATATAAAAATTAAAAATGCCGGAAAACCAAAATATAGTCACAGCTAAAGCAATACTGAATTCAGTGTTTAACAGCTATTCGCAGGTGTTTTTTTCCACCTCGAAAACGCTGGCGGTGTTTTTGGTTATCATCAGTTTTTTTGACTATGGCGCGGGCATTGGCGGTTTGGTGGCGGTACTCATTGCCAACGCACTGGCCTGGGGACTGGGTTACAATTCCTGGTTCCTGCGCTCGGGACTTTACGGATTTAATGCGCTGCTGGTAGGTCTGGGCGTGGGATTGTACTACCAGCCATCGCCAGAAGTTTATTTATTGGTGGCAGTAACTGCCCTTTTTTGCTTTTTTCTAACTGTTGTTTTTCAGGGAGTTTTGGGAAAATACGGACTACCTTTTTTGAGTGTTCCGTTTTTGCTCACTATCTGGATTGTGGCGCTTTCGGCCAACAGCCTGTCGGCGCTCAACCTCAGCGAACGCGGCATTTATATGTATAACGAACTCTATTCCCTCGGAGGAAAAACATTCGTCAATTTTTACGATTTTCTGGAAAAAAGCATTCCCTCATCGTTCATCCGGATATATTTTAGTTCTCTGGGCGCCATCTTTTTTCAAACCCATTTACTGGCCGGGATTATCATCGCAATCGGTTTGCTCATCTATTCGCGCATCACTTTTGTATTGTCTGTTCTGGGTTATGGTGTCGCGTTTTTGTTTTACCGGCTGGTGGGCATCGAATTCGACTCGCTGGGCTATACGTTTATTGGCTTTAACTACATTTTAACGGCCATTGCGCTGGGCGGGTACTACCTCGTACCGGGGAGGGCGAGTTTTGGCTGGATTATCCTTTTGCTTCCGGCGGTGGTTTTAATTACCACCAGTACCCAACAGCTTTTTATGCTGTTCCGCATTTCACCTTATTCGCTGCCTTTCAACGTAATTGTTTTAACCTTTTTGTATGCGCTGAAACTGCGCGAAAAACGCCCGCGGCAGTTAATCGAAACGCCTGTTCAATTAGGGAAACCGGAAAAAAACCTGTACCTATATTCCGGGAATATGAAACGTTTTCCGGCGGCGTACCCGGTTTCGGCTGCCCTGCCGTTTTACGGCGAGTGGACTGTAAGCCAGGCACACAACGGCGAGTACACCCACAAAGGCGCCTGGCGTCATGCGTTCGATTTCATCATTACCAGCCGCGACGGGCAGCAGTTCAAAAATTCGGGCGATTTTCCCGACGATTATTTCTGTTTCGGAAAAGCAGTGCTGGCGCCTGCCGACGGCACTGTGGCCGAAGTGGTAAACAACATTCCCGACAACACCATCGGCGAGGTGAACACAAAAGACAACTGGGGAAATACGGTGATTATTAAACACAACGATTATTTGTATTCCAAACTTAGCCACCTGAAACATCAGTCGGTGGAGGTAAAAACCGGCGATGGAGTAAAAAAAGGCCAGTTGATTGGCCGCTGCGGAAACTCGGGCCGTTCGCCATACCCGCATCTGCATTTTCAGTTTCAGGCCAATCCGTATGTAGGCTCCACCACCATCGATTATCCGTTTGGTCATTATCTGCTGAAAGAAAGTTCAGGCTATTCCCTGAAATCATTCGATTTTCCGAAAAAAGACGAGGTTTTGGTCAATCCGTCCAAAAATGAAGTGCTGAACAAAGCACTACATTTTATTCCCGGACGGCGGATAAACGTAACGGTGGAAGTGGAATCGGAAAAAGCCAGATGGAAAAAACTGGCCGGCGAATATGAGTGGGTGGCCGAAACAGATGTATATAACACCACCTTTCTCCGCTGCGAAAAACACAACGGGCGGGCATACTTGTACAACCAGGGCGATATGCACTTTTTTACCAATTTCACCGGCAGGAAATATTCGCCGCTGTTTTGGTTCTATGTTTCGCTGTTTAAGGTACCGGTGGGATTTCAGGCCGGAAGCCGAATTTACGATGTGTTGCCTGTTCACCAGCTTTTTGGCGGTATCCTGAAATACCTGCAGGATTTTGTTGCACCGCTTTTCCTGTTCCTGAAAGCCGATTATGAACTGACTTTGAAGGAAACCGGAGACATCTTATCGTCGGATTCCGTGAAAATGGAAGCTGAAATCACAAAAAAAATTACAGGCCGGAAGATAAAAGCGTGCACAAGTAAAATTGATATCAACCAAAAGGACGATTTTGAAATTTTAATAGAAATTAATGAGGCAAAGTTGAAAATGACATGCAAAAACGAATAGGATTGATAG
>Ga0209614_1001323_pt1 | contig 18899 bp, 16 predicted proteins | sample BlaSprsedimmetaG_FD_185484 | JGI IMG/M metagenome (GOLD analysis project Ga0209614, IMG submission 185484) | Hot spring sediment bacterial and archeal communities from California, USA to study Microbial Dark Matter (Phase II) - Blank Spring... ... | reverse complement strand
GCACCAGACCGCCACCAGACCCCCCAGAACCAACAATCCAACACCCAAACGCCTCATAAAGAAGCCTCCAGTCATCCACCCATCATGCCACCCAAGCCCCGTCATACCAGACAAAGCCTTGTCATGCCAGACAAACCTTGCCATGCCATGCAAACCTCGTCATACCAGACAAACCTTGCCATGCCAGACAGGTCTTGTCATGCTGAGCGCAGCGAAGCATCTGGCCCTCACACTGGACCAGACACCCATTGCGGGCCCGGCAGCAATACCACACCACCGCACCCACGGACGTCATTATACCACATCCAGACCCAATCCGTACCCCCGAATCCACCCCTCTACCGCAGCCTCCCCTTACCGCCCACAGCACAACCATCCCCCCGTACCACGGGCATTCCCGTAGCACGGGCGTCCCGCGGGGGCATCAAACACCCAACCCCCGTGGCGAGGGCGTCTCGCCCTTGCGTATCGCGGCCATCCCCGCCGTAGCACGGGCATCTTGCCCGTGCACCCCGCATCGTGGGCATCCCCCCGCGTATCAAACACCCAACCCTTATGCCGCGTCGCCTCCCTTCCCTCATGTTTCTGGCACAAGGCGACAAATCCCAGGCACCTGGCGACAGCGTCTCCAGTATCCCATAAGTCCATAGGCTACCGACGAGAATTCAGGGGACACCTTACCCATTTCTTACCCACCATGTTTCTGGCCCAAAGCGAAAAATCCAGCATCTCCAACAACGTTGACTTCTCAAGCAGCCGATTCAATCCTGCCGAACCGTCGCCCGCCTGTCAAGCAAAACCCGCCAACCGCGCTCGCGTTTCCGCCCCCGGCCGCCCCCACGGCGCAGGTCGCCCCCACGCGCCCGCAAGCCGTCTCCACCCGCTAACGACCGACAACCAGCGACTATAGACTGCTCAATCCGTGCCAATCCAGGCAAACCCATGGTTCAAACCTTACACCTCAAACCTCAAACCTGATTCGGCCCGCCGGCAGCCCCCAACACAATAAACGCCCCGCAGGCCCGAAGTCCGAAGCCTGCCCTCCTGCGTGCTGGTAATCCAAAAAGCGACAAACGCACCGACGAGCCACGATCACCCGCTGGCCCCACCGACATACAGTGGCCGCACCGTCCTTGCCTACCCTTTGGGGCCCGAGCGACAGCCACCTACTTCTCAGTCGGCAAGGCGCACTCACAATTCATCCAAGTCCGCCCGAATCCGCGCCAATCCGTGGTTTCAATTTCCCTGCTGCCGGCTGCCCGCAAAGCGATAAACGTCCCCACGCGGCCGCAGCCCGCGTCCAATCGCCAATCCCCTTCCCCCGCCCCGCGAGGCAATCCGCAATCCGCAATCCCAAATCCCAAATCCGCAATCCCCAATCCGCAATCCCCCGTCCCCGTCCAACAGTCCAACAGCCCAACAGTCCAACAGTCCACCAGTCCAACAGCCCTTCCCCCTCCGCGGTCTCAGCGTCCTCCGCATTCCCCGGTGAATCCCCCCCACCAAACAAGCACGAGCCGACACCTCCTTCGTGTCTTGGTGCCTTCGTGGTGAAGCTCTTTTTCCCTTGCAAAATCCGCCCGAATCGGTTATAATACTTAGTTGAATGAGGGTTCCGCGTGAGCAAGCGCCTGACCGTTAAACTGGGTAAGCCACATGTATGCCGCCTGCATCCACCAATCCCCTACCGCCCGAACTAGCCTGGCGACCCACCGCCTGCCGCTTGCCACTTGGTCCCGCCCGCTTCCCGCCTCGCGCCCGCAAAACGCACCCAATGTTAATCTGGGTAATCTGCGTGCACCCGTGCCCAACAAGAAAATGCAAGAACAAAGCCAAACTTAGGCAACCCAGGCAGAATAGGCAATCTGCCTCCATACCAGCCCCCTGACCCCTTTACAAGACAATGGTTTATGGAAGAACCAGCCCATCCGCACGTGCCCGACCGCCCCACCACGCGCATCCGTCCCGCCACGCGAGACGACATCGAGACCATCGTCGATATGCAGATCCGCATGGCCCGCGAGAGCGAATTGCTCCAATTGGACCGCCCGATCGTTGTCAAAGGCGTCACGGCCGTCTTCGACGATCCCACCCACGGCCGCTACTGGGTCGCCGAATTCGACAACGCCGTCGCCGCCGTCATGCTCATTATCCGGGAATGGTCCGACTGGCGAAACGCCGACGTCCTCTGGATCCACTCCCTCTACGTAATCCCCGAAGCCCGCGGCCGCGGCCTCTTCACGCAAATGTACAACGCCCTCAAGCAACAGGTCCTCGACTGCCCCAACCTCGCCGGCCTGCGCCTCTACGTCGAAAGGAACAACGCCCCCGCCCGCCGAACCTACACGAACCTCGGCATGACCGCCAACCACTACGACCTCTTCGAATGGCTCAAATAGAACCGCGTGTGCAACAAGTTGCACACCCTACGACTCTCTGTGCCCTCTGTGGCTTCAGTATATCTGCCCCTTGCTAGCTGATATTGTCTATAGATTTACCGGTATCCCGCGCCCGCGCAGATACTCCTTCATATCCCGTATCGTGACATCGCCGAAGTGCGTGATCGACGCCATCAGCACCGCGTCCGCCCCGCCGGTGACAATCGCATCATACAGATGCTCCATCGTCCCGGCCCCGCCCGACGCAATCACCGGGATATTCACCGCGTCCGACACCGCCCGGTTCAGCGCATTGTCGTAACCGGCCCGTGTCCCGTCGGCGTCCATACTGGTCAGCAGAATCTCCCCGGCCCCCAACTGCTCCCCGCGTCTGGCCCACTCCACCACGTCCAACTCCGTCGGCTCGGAACCGGCCTTCACGCACACCTGCCACTTGCCCTCGACCGTCTTACTGCGCCGCGCATCGATCGCCAGCACCACGCACTGATTGCCGAACCGCCTGGCCGCCTCCGACAGCAGCGATGGATGATCCACGGCCGCCGTATTGACCGACACCTTCTCGGCCCCGCTGCGAAGCAGCGTGTCAATCTGCCCGACGGACCTGACCCCCCCGCCGACCGTAAACGGGATGAACACGTTCTCCGCCACCCGCTCGACCAGCTCCACGATGGTCTTACGCGACTGAATCGTCGCCGTGATATCCAGAAACACCAGCTCATCGGCCCCCATATCGCTGTACCGCGCCCCCAACTCCACCGGGTCGCCCGCGTCCCGCAGGTTCAGGAAGTTCACCCCCTTGACCACCCGGCCGTCCTTCACATCCAGACACGGAATGACCCGCCGCGTCAGCATGTCCGCCCCCCTTTCGCACACACCTCCACGAAGTTCGCCAGCACCTTGAGCCCCTGCGGCCCGCTCTTCTCCGGGTGAAACTGCGTCCCGAAGACATTGCCCTTCTGCACCGCCGCGACCATCTCGAATCCGTACTCCGTATACGCCAGGGCCGCGGCCGCATCACCCGCGACCTGGGCGTGATACGAATGGGCGAAATAGAAGTGCTTCGCATCCCCCAAGCCCGCGAACAAGTCCATATTATCGGGCATTTCCACCAGATTCCACCCCATATGCGGAATCACCCGTCCCGGCGGAATCGCCGCCACCTTGCCCCCGATCAGCCCAAGACCCTCGTGGCGTCCGTACTCGCAGCTCTCATCGAACAGCAGTTGAAACCCCACGCAGATCCCCAGCAGCGGCTTTCCCCCCAGCGCCAGCCGCCTCACAACGTCCTTCAGCGACCCCAGGGCCGCCACCGCGTACCCGAACGCCGCCACTCCCGGCAGCACCACCCCGGCCGCCCGCTCTATTACCGCCGGATCGCTGCTCAAGACCGCATCGAACCCGATGTAGCGAAAAGCGTTGCACACGCTGCGAACATTGCCCACGTCATAGTCAATTACCGCAATCATATCGCCGACTGAATCAAGTTGCGCACCTGCGACGCCGGTAGGCGCCTGTCATGCTGAGCGCGGCGAAGCATCCGGGCTTCGCATTGGACTGAACCTCCATTGCGTTGTTGACCTCAACATCACGCAACACTACTTAAACACAGCCTCGCGGTCCCGTCAAACCAGATTCGGTAATAGTCCGAATCAGAAGAATTGAATTGCCTGAAGCCCCGGGCGCCGAATAATATACATGCGGCCGCAAAACCCCGCGCGGCCGCATATATATTAAGGAAGACACAAATGTGTGGCATCGTAGCCTATCTCGGTAAGAAACCCGCCCAACCCATCCTCATCGAGGGCCTCAAACGCCTCGAATACCGCGGCTATGACTCCGCCGGCATCGCCGTCCTGGCCGATGGCCGGGCGCGTATCACCAAGACCAGCGGCCGAATCAGCGCCCTCGAAGCCATCCTCGACCCCCAGCCCGCCTCCCAGACCCTCGGCATCGGCCACACCCGATGGGCCACACACGGCCGTCCCAATACGACCAACGCCCACCCCCACGACGACGCCACCGGCAAGATCGTCGTCGTCCACAACGGCATCATCGAGAACTACACCACCCTCAAGAAATGGCTCCAGACCGAAGGCATCGAGTTCAGGACCGAGACCGACACCGAGGTCGTCGCCAACCTCATCGGCTACTTCTACGCCAAACGCGATGAATTCAACCCCACCGACGGACAGAATCGCTTCGAATGGGCCGTCCAGCGGGCCCTCCATGAAATCCACGGCACTTACGGCCTGGCCATCATCTGCACCGACGAGCCCGACACCCTCATCGGCGCCAAGAAGGGCAGCCCCCTGATCCTCGGCGTCGGCGAAAACGAATACATCCTGGCCTCCGACGCCGCCGCCATCGTCGAACACACCACCCGCGCCATCTACCTCGCCGACAATGAAATGGTCGCCATCCGCCCCGGCCGCTTCAATACCAAGACCATCGACAACGTCGCCGTCGCCAAGGACCTCAAGGAAATCGAGTTCTCCCTCGAGCAGATCGAACTCGGCGGCTTCCAGCACCACATGCTCAAGGAGATCTTCGAGCAGCCCGACGCCCTGCGCACCTGCATGGGCGGCCGAATCGACCCGCACAACGGCCGCATCGTCCTCGGCGGTATCGCCAACTACCTGCGCGAACTGACCCGGACCAAGCACCTCATCCTCACCGGATGCGGCACCGCCTTCCACGCCGCCCTCGTCGGCGAATTCCTGTTCGAACAGCTCGCCCGCATCCCCACCGAGACCGAGTACGCCAGCGAGTTCCGCTATCGCAACCCCATCATCGAAGACGGCGCCGTCGTCCTGGCCATCAGCCAGTCCGGCGAGACCGCCGATACGCTCGCCGCCGTCGAGCAGGCCAAGGAGCGAGGCGCCACCACCCTCGGCGTCGTCAACGTCGTCGGCTCCTCCATCGCCCGCATGACCGACGCCGGCGTCTACCTCCACGTCGGACCCGAAATCGGCGTCGCCAGCACGAAGGCCTTCACCGCCCAGGTCTCGGTCCTGGCGATGATCGCCATCGAACTGGGCCGACGACGACTCATCGGCAGCGATCAGGCAAGGCAGCTCATCGAGGAACTGGCCCGCGTGCCCGACAAGATCGCCCGCATCCTCGAGTCCTCCGACCACGTCCGCAAAATCGCCGAGGCCAATATCGACAAGGGCAACTGGCTGTTCCTCGGCCGCGGCCTCAATTATCCCGTCGCCCTCGAAGGCGCCCTCAAACTCAAGGAAATCAGCTACATCCACGCCGAGGGTCTGCCCGCCGCCGAGATGAAGCACGGCCCCATCGCCCTGATCGCCGACGAAATGCCCGCCGTCTTCATCGCCACCGAAGGTCCCCAGTACGACAAGATCATGGGCAATATCGAAGAGGTCAAGGCCCGCGGCGGCCGCGTCATCGTCGTCGCCACCGAAGGCGACCGCAACATCCAGCACCTCGCCGACCACCTCATCACCATCCCCGACGCCCCGGAACTTGTCCAGCCTCTGCTGGCCGTCATCCCCCTGCAACTGCTCGCCTACCACGCCGCCGTCTTGCGGGGCCACGACGTCGACAAACCCCGAAACCTCGCCAAGAGCGTCACCGTCGAATGAACCCGAAACCCGGATGACCCATGCGACAAGGACGCCCCCAAATCCCCACCATCCCTTATTGTCATCCTGAGCAAAGCGAAGGATCTGGCCCAAGAACAGCAAAACCACCAGCCCCCCCCACCGTCACCGGCCACTGTCCATCCCCGCCTCGCCACAATACGCAATGCGCAATACGCAATACGAGTAACGCCTTCACCCTCATCGAACTGCTCGTCGTCATCGCCATCATCGCCGTCTTGCTTGCCGTCCTTGCCCCTGTCCTAGCTACGGCCCGCGCCCGTGCACAGCGCCTGCGCTGCACCGCCAATCTCAGGCAGATTCACCTGGCCTTCCACATGTACACCGACGCCTGGGACCAGGTCTACCCGGCCGCCCAGGACCCCGTGTCCACGACCCCGTTCTACTGGCTCTGGATGGGCCGCGGCTGGCGGTCCCTCGTCCAGCCCTACATCGCCGATTACGCCGACCCCAACAACCCCTCGGTCCTGTTCTGTCCCGTCGATAAGGCAAGCCGCGAAAAGTACGAATCCACCAGCTACGCCTACTCGATGGCCTTCTATCACAGTCCCGCCCAGATCGACGCCATGACCGACAAGGCCGACTGTTACTCCAACCCTCAGCCGCCTATCAAACAACGCACCAGTGACCTGGCCAACCCCGCGGGCAAGATCCTCATCGGCGAATGGCTCAGCGTCCACCGGCCCATCGACGGCGACGCCGGCTGGTGGACCTGGGAGGGCTCGCGCAACTACCTCTTCGCCGACGGCCGCATCCTGTACCTGCCCGCCACCGAGATCCGCCCCGCCAACGACAACCTCCCCGACGCCAACCTCACCCAAAAGGGCATCAAAGGCACGGACCACCCCCGGTGATAAGGCATAAGCGCACAAGGCATAAGTGCATAGGAGAACCCATCCCAACGTAGCAGCCCCTGGACTGCTATGCTCCCTGCTGGCTGCTGACTGCCAACTTCTTCTCACTTTTCTTCTCTCCCTTTTGACTTTTGACTTGCTTTGGCTCCCCAAGTCGGTTATAATTTCCCCGCGCTTGGATGAGCCCACTGAAGCCTGAGGTCCGAGGTCTAAGGTCTGAAGTCTAAGGTCTGAAACGAGGAGTCAGTCATGTTCGGGAACGCTCGCATAATCCGCTTTGCCGCCCTCAGTCTCGCCCTGCTTACCGTCGCCGCCTCCGCCGAGACCTTCACCGTCGACCTGGATCTGTCGGGCTACCCCAACATCCAGTTCGACATCGGCCGTCGATTCTCAGCCATCCAGTCCGTCACCTTTACCTGCTCCGGGACCATGCTGGCGGGCCTTGATTACCGCGGCCAGCCCTTCTCCGGACAGGTCGTCCTCTGGCTGCGGGCCAATCCGGGCTACAAGATCGCCGAAGGCCCCCTGGCGGGCCAATCCACCTACCCCGCCGCCGAACCCTTCACGGGTCAATCCTCCTTCCGCCTCCGGCACGATACCCGGGGCGGCAAGAACCACGACCTGTATCTTACCGGCGACTTCCTGAGGGAGCCATCGACTGCTGTCGTTCGTTACTCCGCCGTGCGACGCGCGATTGCCACCCCCGATGGCTCCTCCGTGATCAGCGTCTATTCCACTGCTGCCGACCCGTGCTTTGTTGATGCCGGCTACTGGGATGACAATGGCACGCCGGATAATCTCCATGACGATTTCTGGGTCGATGGCGACTACCACCTCAAATCCCAGGCCGGCCGCTGGGACCCCGCGATGCAATCCTGGGTCATCGACGACGTGACCAGCCCCTGTATCGACGCCGGAGACCCGATGACGCCCATCGGCCACGAGCCCTTCCCCAACGGCGGGCGAATCAACATGGGCGTCTACGGCGGCACGATTGAGGCAAGCAAATCCTACTTCAACGCCCCACCCTGCGAAACCATCATGGCCGGTGACATCAACGGCGATTGCAGAGTGGACTTCGCCGACTTCCATCTCCTGTCCATGAACTGGCTGCGCGACATCCCGACCCCGGACCCCGGACCCGCCGCCCCCGGCAACGGCGGCGACCGCTGACCCAGGCACGGTGGCCCGCACAAAGCCGTTGCCCACGATGCTGCCCGAATATCGCCAACCTGACCGACGGCGACTACCGGAAAGGTCCGACAACGATGATGCGAAACACAGACATGCACATAAGCCAACCGATGATCCAGCTCGCCCGGACCCTGCTGCCGTGGGTCATTTCGCTCTGCCTGTCGGCCGCCGTCGCGAACACAACCGACAACACGGCCGCCATCCGCGTCGTGAAGGAGGACGACCACTGGACCCTTCGCGGGCGCGTGAACCGCTTGCAGTTCAACCCCTCCGACCTGCAAATGACCCTGCACACGGCCACCCGCGCCGATTGCCTCAAGTACCGCGGCCTGTGCCTGGACTTCATCCGCTCGACCGGAGGGGTCGTCAGTTCCGAGGAGCCGGCCGATTGGGCCATCCCCCATATCGACCTGGTGCATCACGGGCCCTTTGCACTGGACCCGGACCCGGGCCGGGGACCGGCCATGGGCATCCCGACGCCGTTGTTCAGCCTTGTCTACCACGACGCCCTCTTGCTGCCCTGGTCGTTGGACAAGGGCGCCTGGGGCATCCCGGAGACGGACCTCGGCTATCTACATGGCCTGGCCCATGCCGGCAAGCCGTATCTGTCGCTGCAAGGCACAGATGAGGAACTCAGACAGGTGCGGACGATGTGCGCCCTGAACGCTCGCGTCGGGCTTCTGGAGATGACGAACCACGAATTCCTCGACAAGTCGTTTCGCCGACAACGCACGACGTTCGCCGACGGTACGACCGTCACAATCGACCTGGACAACGAGACGTTTGACATTTCCCCCGCGATACCTGACCCGGCGCAGCGCACAACAAGAAAGGATCCCTGATCGCTGCCCGCCGGTATTTGCTTGCAGTATTGGCCTGTCGGGTGTAAAGTAGGCGGGACTGTAAGGATGTGTCTTGCTTCCGGTCGGGGTCCCTCCCACGGCCGATTTGATGTAAGTGCTTTATTCAAAATACTTTAGGCGGCGTAGCCAAGTGGCCTAAGGCGACGGTTTGCAAAACCGTTATTCGCCGGTTCGAATCCGGCCGCCGCCTGTAGTTATCCGGGCTGGACCGTATGGCAGGGCGGACCCGGGGCGGACTTCATAAGAAAATGCGATAAGTAGTTGAGAGTCCATACACATGCAGAACCATCGTAAGAGCAAGATCAAGAGGGCACGAAAGCAGGGTTTCCTGGCCAGGCAGCGCACGGGAAAGGGCCGTAAACTGCACAGCCGCAAACGCCGCGTCGGCCGAAGCGTCACAGTCCGCTCCAGCTTCAGTTGAGAGCCCCCGGATCACGCCTTTTGATGAGATAGCATGGACCGCCGTGGAGTCAGGAGGCCGGCCATGAGGGTCGACATCGAAGGTCGGACGCTGGAGCTCGTCGAGGGCGACATCACCGAGTTGGACACGGACGCCATCGTCAACGCCGCCAACACCCATCTGGTGCATGGCGGAGGGGTGGCCGGGGTCATCAGTCGCAAGGGCGGACCCGCCATCCAGGCCGAGTCCAACCGTCTGGCGCCCATCGGCGTGGGCACGGCGGCTATCACCACGGGCGGCAAACTCAAGGCCCGGCACGTCATCCACACGGTCGGCCCGCGGATGGGCGAGGGTAACGAAGACGAGAAACTCCGAGGGGCGACGGTCAGCGCCCTGCGTCTGGCCGACGAACGAGGGCTGACCAGTATCGCATTTCCGGCCGTCAGTGCGGGGATATACCGATTTCCCATCGACCGTTGTGCCCAAATCATGCTCCGGGCCGCCATGGAACACCTGCGAGGGCCCACGACGCTGCGACGGATTGTGTTTTGCCTCTATGGGGCCGACAGTTACCGTGTCTTTGAAGAAACCCTCACACGACGGCATGGAACAGGCCCATGAGCCCCCGGAGCCGGTCAAGCATGGCGCTATCCGTGCCGCGTCGGTGCTCAAAATTGGCTGAACGACTAAACCACGACGGGTGAATCTCGTATAGAAAGCGGTTGAGACGGTGTTTTTGCTTGATTCTCGGCCGAATCCGTGGTAGTATAGTCTAGCCGAGCTTGAAAAGACCGACCAGGAAGGACCGTAGCGGCCGTCAGAAGGCCGACCGATGGTGGTGCGTATCGGCGGGAACAATCTGCTCAAGGGGTGCCCCGATGGAGACGAAATTCAATGTCTTCGAAGTACTCGAAATAGCCGAGAGACTCGAGACCCGCGGAGCCCGGTTCTATCTCAAGACCCTGGATCTCTTCAAGGACCCCGCCTGCAAGGATGTCTACTACAAGCTCGCCAACTGGAAGGCCAAGCATCAGAAGCTCTGGGCCCGGATGAGGAAGCGTTTCTCGGAGAAGACCGGCGAATTCGGCACGTTCGACCCGAACAACTACGTGCTGTCGAACCCCCATGTCATGGCCGGGCTCACGTGGCACTCCGGTCCGCCCGGCTCCCACGCGGCGATGACCGGCAAGGAAAGCCGCGCCGAGGTCATCCGCGACGCCATACGCCGTTCGAATGAGATCATCATCTTTTACAACGGTCTGAAGGACTTCGCCCGCGATCCGGCCACGGAAGAGACCCTCGACCGAATGATCAAGGAAGAACACCGCCAGATCGAACTGTTGCTGGAGTTGCAGAAGCAAGGCAGTCCGAAGACGCCGGACCCGGCCCCGAAATAGGACCGGTGCGGGATGGGGTGTTTTTGCGCCTTTGTTATTGACAAATCTCACGCCCAATGATAGTATCCACCTGATCGACCGGGAGCATCGTGAACCGCTTTTCGGGGGTACGACAGATGAGAATGTTCGGTCTTGCCATTGCATCGGCCGCGGGTTTCATGCTCTGTGTTCCGGGCCCGGTCGGTGCAGACGCCGCCCCGCGGCGCCCCAACGCATGGAAACAGCTCGAACAGGTGGTGGACCTGTCCGACCTTCACATGAACACGCCCCTGCGCCAGGCCATCGAGATCATCCGGGATTCCACGACGCCCCGCCTGAACATCGTGGTGCTCTGGCGAGATATCACGGCCAATACGCTGATTACCGAGAACAGCGAAATCGCCATGCAGGGCGTCAGCGGCATCACCGCCGGGGCCGGGCTGGATCTGGTTCTGCGAGCGGTTGCCGCGGGCCCCTATGGATTGGGGTATACCGTTGAAGGCGGGGTCGTCATTGTCGGTACGCCCGCCAACCTGCCGACCCGTATGTACACTCGGATCTACGATATCAGCGACCTGGTGGCCGCGCCCAGTTACGCCCAGCCGGGCTTCGGGGGTCTTGGGGGATTCGGCGGGCTGGGCCTGGGGCTGGGCATGTTCGGCAATCAGGGCGGTGGATACGGCGGTTACGGCAACCCCGCGGGCGGCTACGGGGGTTACGGGAACTCTGTCGGCGGATACGGTTATGGTGGTTATCGGGGGGCGGGGTACTTGGGCGGTGGATATGGTGCGGCTGCGGCCGCGCCGGGACGTTCTCGGATCAGCGGTCCACGCGGTCGCAACACGACCCGGGCCTACGCGCATGTCCGGCGCCCCTCGGACATGCGAGCAGGCCACGGCATTGCAGGCGGCCCGCAGGCCGAGAGACGATTGGCCGGCCCATACAACAGTGCAGGCGAGGAACTGGCTGCCCTGGTCAGAGCGTCGACAATGCCCCGGCCAGGAGAATAGTGCCGAGAGAGCCGATCCCGGCAGCCGTTGTCTGTTTTGACCATCGAGGGCGGTCAAGACCTTGACTTGCCCTGGAGCGAATTGCTATAGCCAGGGTGTTGCATACAACTCCCATAATACCCCGCCTCTTTTATTGCCGCGGGTCGCCGGACCCATCGGCCGTCCGCGGCGCCGCCGCAGGCCATCGGCCGGACCCCCGGGTTTCGCGGATTTCACATCGTCCGATGTTTTTGTATCCCATGATCCCGGCGTATACTTTAAGTACGGACGACGCTACGGTGCGGCAATACGTCCGATAAGGCTTTGATCGGCTTCACTGAAGTCACAGGAAGGTACCCCATGGCTATACAGAGTTGGTCGGATGATGTGCTGATAGTGACTTTGCCGCGTGAACCGAGGCTGTGCCGGGAGTTGGCCGGCCTCAATGACGTCCTCAGCACCCACGGCGCGCGCCACGTCATCGTCGATTTCAGCCACGTCGATATCCTCAGTTCCGCGGGCATCAGCAACCTGCTCATCCTCAGCAAACTCATCACCGACGCCGGATGGCGTTTGATCTTCACCAATGTTGCGGTCACCACCCGTTGCATCTTCCGAATCGCGGGACTGCTGGGCGCCTTCGAACTGGCCGCTGACCGGGCCGCCGCCCTGGAGGCTCTCAACGCCGTCCGAACGTAACTTCACCCGCCCGTGACATGCCGCTTCATTTAGCGGCTGCGTATCAGTTGATTCGGGTCGTAGGCCACGTGAGGCAGGCGCGTCTTGAGGTCGTTGACGAACCGCAGTCCGTCCTCCCAGTAACCGGCCGTCGGCTTGATATCGACGCCGAATTGCGAGAAGTACCGGTTCAAACACCCCATCAGGGTCTCCCGCAGATACTTGCTGCACATGGACGCCAGCGAGACGGGCAGATACCCATCGTCGGCGCCGACCGCGAAGTGCAGCCGCATCCGCCGCCGGCTGTCCCGCAATTCATAGCTGCTCGTCCGCGGACTCTCCTTCAGGATTGTCAGCTCCATCTGCGGAAACATGCGCAGCAGCGTGCGGCGATAATGCACCCGTCCACCCTGGCGGTCAATCACGACTTGCAGCATCTGCTCTCCGGCGGTCTCCAGGGCCGCCTGGATCAGTGCGCAGGTCTGGCTGAAGAGGACTTCGGCCTTGTTGCGGACATTGTCCACCATGCGGTTGTAATAGGCCACGTCCAGGCAACAGCTCCGCAGGCCCGCCGCCCGCATGCCATGTCGGGCCAGGTCCTCGGCGAATACCTTCGCGGCGATAGCGATATCGGCGGTGTCGGCGTCCAGTTCGACGGTGTCGATGCCCCCGTGCCAGGCATAGGCGGCCAGTCGTTGCAGCGCATCCGGACACAGCGCCGTCAGCAGTTGCCCGATGGTTGCGACCTCGATGCCCAGGCACCGTAACATGGCCAGCGTGGCTCGCCGCAGGTGCCTTACTCCCGATGAATTCGTGTAGGCCTTCTTGCTGTCGGTGATGAGCAGCCGCCCACCCAGCGGGCGTTTATGCTTCGAGACGCTTTTCTTCAGCAGGTCCCACAGGTCCGCGGCGACCATCTCATCGGGCATGAAAAACGCGCACGACGAGACCACCAGCGGCCCAAGCAGCGGCCCATATCCGGCTTCATCAATGCCCACCAAAACCGCCATCCGCCTGTCTTTCGCAATCCGTTACACTGAGCCCCATAAAGGCCCGGCCGGTCGTAGCAAGTCCGTTCAAACACCGGCGGCGAGTATAGTGGCCCGTCCGGCCCCCTGTCAATGGACCGCCAGAGGACCCACAGGGTTCCCGTCGCGCCCACAACAGGGCATTTGATTGTTGGCTTCGGCTATGCTATGTTTGGACTATGCTTGATTCGCTGTGTGAAAAGACGAGTGCATTTGTGGCCGCCTGCCATCGGGCCGGCCGATTCGGGTTGCTGGGGTACAGCAGCGGGAACATGTCGTGCCGGCTGGGCAACGGGTACGTGGCGCTGTCGGCGAGCGGGGCATGGCTTGGGGAGATTCGCAGCGAACAGGTGGCCGTCTGTACGTTGGCCGATGCGCGGAGTGTCAATGGCGTGAAACCTACGGTGGAGACCGGGATTCATCTGGGTATTCTGCGGGGCCGGGAGGATGTGAATGTCGTCCTTCATTTTCAGAGTCCGTATGCCACGGTGCTGGCGTGCGGGGTGCAACTGCCCGAACGGTTCGACGTGATCCCGGAAGTGCCGTATTACATCGGGCCGGTGGGGGTGGTGGAATATCTGCGGCCGGGGTCCAGGGAACTGGCGGATGCCGTTGTGGCGGCGGCGCACGAACATGATCTGGTGATACTGCGCAACCACGGGCAGGTCGTGTTGGGCAAAGACTACAACGACGCGATCGCGAAGGCGGGCTTCTTCGAGTTGGCTTGTCGCGTGCTGGTTCTGCGGGAGCGGCCCGCGTATATCGGGCCTGCGGGAGACTTAGGGGCGGTTGACACGGCAGTGAAGATTTGAATAGACTGAGCAGTCGGCGGTTCGTGGTCGTAGACTTCATGGATGTTGCGCGGCCAGACGTGAGACGTGATTCGCGGTTCGTCAGGGTTGTTGTGTTGCAACGGATCGGTCTTTGGAAGGGTACAACTGTGAAGATGGCTTGGGTGGATCGGATTGGACTGGTCTTATTCGTAATGTGTATCGTCGGGGGGGGTGTCGGCGGCCAGGAACGGCCGCTGAATGTGCCGCCGGAGGGGTTCACGGCGCTGTTCAACGGGACGGACCTGACCGGCTGGAAGGGCCTGGTGGGCGACCCGAAAAGCCGGGCGAAGATGAATCCCGAGCAGTTGGCGGTGGCCCAGGCGAAGGCCGATGAGGATATGCGGGCCCACTGGAAGGTGGCCGATGGGGCGCTCGAGTTCGACGGCAAGGGCCACAGTCTGTGCACCGCGAAGGACTACGGCGATTTTGAGATGTGGGTGGACTGGAAGATCGAGGCCGGCGGCGACAGCGGGATCTATCTGCGAGGGTCTCCGCAGGTGCAGATCTGGGATACGGCGCGGACGGAATCGGGCGCACAGGTGGGCTCCGGCGGTCTGTACAACAACCAGAAGCACCCGAGCAAACCGGCGAAGGTGGCGGACAGGCCCGTGGGGCAGTGGAATACGTTCCAGATTATCATGATCGGCGAGAAGGTGACCGTGATTCTCAACGGCGAGATCGTGGTTGACAACGTCGTGATGGAGAACTACTGGGAGCGGGATAAGCCCATCTATCCGACCGGCCAGATCGAATTGCAGTCGCACGGCAGCCGGCTGTATTTCCGCAATATCTATATCCGGGAGATTCCGCGCGAGCAGGGCACGAACACACTGACCGATCCGGAGAAGACCGAGGGTTTTGAGTTGCTGTTCAACGGCAAAGACATGAGCGGCTGGGTCGGCGGCGTGGCGGGTTATCGGGTGGAAGACGGGGTCATGATCTGCGACCCGTTGCGGGGCGGCGGGGGGAATATCTACACGGAGGGCGAGTACGGGGACTTCGTGATGCGGTTTGAGTTTCGCCTGACGCCCGGGGCCAATAACGGGTTGGGGATCCGCGCGCCGCTGGAGGGCAACGCGGCATACGTGGCGATGGAGTTGCAGATACTCGACGATACGTCCCCTCGCTATCGAGGCTGGCTCAAGGATTGGCAGCACCACGGCTCGATCTATGGGGTCGTCCCGGCCCAGCCGGGGCACTTGAAGCCCGTCGGTCTGTGGAATTGCCAGGAAGTGATCGCCAGGGGCAGGCAGATTACCGTGAAACTCAACGGCCGGACGATTGTGGATGCCGACATCGAAAAGGCGAGCACTCCCAAGACGATCGACGGCCAGGACCACCCCGGCCTGCTGCGGCCGAGCGGGCATATCGGTTTTCTGGGGCATGGAGATCAGGTGGAGTTTCGCAATCTTCGCGTGAAGCGGCTGGATTGATTCTGTTCGTATTGCGTAATGCGTATTGCGTTCGTGGAGTCGCCTTCGGCGACAGGATTGTCTCTTGCAGGAAGGATGGACGGTATGAGATCAGGTGTAGGTCATCGAGTTACACGACGCGGGTTTTTGAAGCGGGCGGGGCTTGTCGCCGGGTCGGTCGTAGGGTTCCCGGCGCTTGTGCCCTCGACGGTTTTCGGGGCCGGGGCGCCGAGCAACATGCTGACGATGGCCTGCGTGGGCGTCGGCGGCCAGGGCAGCGGGAACATGCGGGCGTTTCACGGGAGCAAGGAAGTCCGGGTGATGGCCGTCTGCGATGTGGATTCGTCGCACTGCGAGAAGGCGGCCCAAGCCGTCGGTCTGGGCAAGGAGGCGTGCTTCAGGGATTTCCGCGAGGTGGTCGGCCGCGAGGATATCGACCTGGTGTCGGTGGGCACGCCCGACCACTGGCATGTGCCGGTGTCCATCGCGGCGGTCCGGGCCGGCAAGGACGTGTATTGCGAGAAGCCGCTGACGCTGACCATCGCGGAGGGCCGGGCGCTGGCCGATGAGGCGGCGCGTTACGGACGGATCGTGCAGACCGGTTCCCAGCAGCGGTCCAGCAGCAACTTCCGGCTGGCCTGCGAGCTGGTGCGCAACGGTCGAATCGGCAAAATCACCGAAGTGACGGTGGGGATTCCCGGCAATAACCGGACGTGCGAGCCGACGTGGGAGCCGATGCCCGTGCCGCCGGAGCTGGATTACGATTTGTGGCTGGGTCCGGCGCCGTGGGAGCCGTATCACAAGCAGCGCTGTCACTATGAGTTCCGGTTCCTGCTGGATTATTCGGGCGGGCAGATTACCAACTGGGGGGCGCACCACCTGGATATCGCACAGTGGGGACTGGGGATGGACGATTCAGGGCCGGTGGAGGTGCTGGGCAAGGGGGAATTCCCGACGACCGGACTGTTTACGACGGCCACGAAGACGCATTTCGAGGTGGTCTACGCCAACGGTGTCAGGCTGACATGCGCGACGGGCGGCTCCGGGACGCGGTTCATCGGGACCGAGGGGATGGTCTACGTGGACCGCGGCAAGCTCCAGACGACCCCGGAGGCCCTGGCCAAAGACACCATCGGCCCCGATGAGATACACCTGTACGAAAGCAACAACCACATACGCAACTTCATCGAGTGCGTCAAGACCCGCAAACAGCCCATCTGCAACGCCGAGGTGGGACACCGGTCGTCGACGCTGTGCCATTTGGGCAATATCGCCATGCTGCTGAAGCGCAAGCTCCAGTGGGACCCGGTGAAGGAGCAGTTCGTCGGGGACCGTGCGGCCAACGGGATGGCGGCGCGGGCCATGCGGTCGCCTTGGCGCATCTGATGCTTGCTTGAACGGAGTCTCTTGTGGGTTATGGAGTGAAGGCCATTCTGTGTAGAGCAGTGGCTGCGGCCGTGGTGGTCTGCGCCGTATTGGAGGCCCCGGTTCGCGGGCAGCTGCGGCTGGAGGAGGCCGGGACGCCGAGGGTGTATTTCAGTTATCAGGGGCGGGCGTTGCTGAGCTTCGGGGGGCTGAGTGACTTCATCTTCTACGCATCCGAGGACGCCTACAACTGGCGACTGTGGGCGGACTGGGCGGCCGAGCACGGGATCAACCACGTGCGGGCCTATCCGCCGCTGAGCTGGAAGCACGTCGAGGCGTTCGCCGGGGAAAACGGCGGCTCGACGACGCGTGTATTGTTCCCCTACGTGGAGGCCGAGCCGGGCTCTCGGAAGTTCGACCTGCGGCGGTTTAATCCGGCGTACTGGACGCGGTTCCGCGAGCAGTGCGAGTATTTGCAGTCCAGGGGCATCATCATCCACCTGCTGATGTGGAACGGATGGCAGTTGCGCGCCTGCGACACGAACGACGAAGGACGAGGGACGAGGGACGAGGGACGAAATACGAACATTGACTGGGACGGGCATTTCTTCAATCCGGCCAACAACATCAACCCGTTCACGGAGCACCTCGGCGGCGACCTGGAGAACCGGTTCAGGATCTATCACTCGATGGCGGATCGGGAGACGGGCCTGCTGGACGCCCAGCGGTGGTGGTTCCACAAGCTGGTCGAGGCAACGGCGGACCTGGACAACGTGTATTACGACCTGGTGCATGAGTTGTCCGAGCACTACCGGGACTGGGACAAGACGCGGCAGTGGATCGAGGAGATGGCGCTGACGGTTCGCAACGTGTGGATGGAGGCCAATCCGCAGCGGCCGATTATACTGGGGATGGATACGGGCGGCCTGAGCAAGGAGCAGCGGACGTGGCTGTTCGAGCAGCCGTATTTCGACGTGCTGATTTACGGCAAGAAGCACACGTATCAGCAGGCCAGGCAGTGGAGGGAGCAATTCAACAAGCCGTATATCCCGCAGGAAAGCTGGGACGACGATGGGACCAAGTACAGCTATCGCTGCCCGAATCAGCGGACGGCCACGCGCAAGTATATGTGGAAGTTTATGATGGCCGGGTGCCAGCAGTTGGACCTGTATATGAAGCCGCGGGTCGCGGGGCAGGCCGCCGGGGCGGAGAATCCACCGGGCTATCCGCACAACTATGACCCGCGGGGCTGGAACGCCTTTGAGGACGATGCCGTGGTTCTGCGGGGATTGTGGAACAGCCTGCGGGATTACGGGCGGCTGGGGTTTGACGGCCGGGTGGCGGAAGGACCGGGGGAGCATCGGTACGTGCTCAGTTCGGCCGACGAGGCGATTGTGTACTGTTCCAGCGGCACGGGCAAGGAGGGTATTGAGTATCCGGCCGGCACACTGCGGGTCCGGGATACGGCGTTGGCCGACGGGGCGTATTCGACGGCCATTGTAGCGCCGGCGGCGGGGCTGCTGGAGATTCGCAGCGTGGAGGCGGAGGGCGGGCGGTTCTCTGTGGAGTTGCCGGCATGTACGGATGATATTGCGGTGCATCTGTACAAGGGCGAAGCAGAATAGAAACTCAAAACGCAAAGACCAAAACGGAAAGCCAAAACTCAAAGCCCAAAAACCGTTCCTGGCGGCAAACTCGAAATACGAAGCACGAAATCCGAATGCCCAGAACACCGGCGCTCTTCAGACGGGCCGTTTCGGATTTTAAGCCTTTGGTCATTCGTGCTTGTTTCGAGTTTCGTCCCGAAGGCAGTTCGGGATCGAGTTTCGTGCTTCCTGGTAAGTAGGAGTGCTCAGAATGGGGATTAAGCTGGTGGTTGTGGGGG
>Ga0209614_1001322_pt1 | contig 18905 bp, 17 predicted proteins | sample BlaSprsedimmetaG_FD_185484 | JGI IMG/M metagenome (GOLD analysis project Ga0209614, IMG submission 185484) | Hot spring sediment bacterial and archeal communities from California, USA to study Microbial Dark Matter (Phase II) - Blank Spring... ... | reverse complement strand
TCCGTCTCCCCCATCACCGGCTCCTTTCCCGAAACGATGACTGGTGCTAACTTCATGCTTGAGACTCCTAACCGCCCTACATTAATTTCTCAACAGGTGGCTGTCTCACCTTCAATGACACAGAGGGCAATCAACCAAGTTCGATGCGATGCTCCACGCATAATTTTGTTTTCTCAGCCGACTTTTCAATAATTCTGTTCAGTGCTTTTCTGGTATAGTTCGGTATTTCGGATTGGCCCGGAAGATTTTCCAGACCTGGATATTTGTCTTCAAGTTCCTTGAGTTCCTGAACCAGCTTGTCGTATTCGGGATCGGCCGCGCCTTGATCGTCAATGCCCAGCTGGGCGTATTTATGATGCCTGATCAACTGGTGTAACTTTCGAATCCGATTTCTGGCCAATTGTTCCTCTCCCTGATCCTGAGGCTGCGTTTCCTGGCCGTACTTCTCCAAAACCGAACCATCGGCAGCGTCGAAAATCTTCATTCCCAAAGGGGTCCGGGTAAGGACGGTGGTCCAGCCTTCCTCTGCGCCGATCCCCCCAAAGGACAAGTCCGCGAATTCGGCAGAATAATCCGCACAGTATCGGCATGCATCTCGTTTGATGAAATCAAGCTCATCCAGGGGCAGGGTATGGATGACACCGTTATTTAGATAGACATACAATTTCCCCTTGATATTGATTTTTTTCACATCGCTCCACTTGAAGTCACCAATCTTTTCCAGGCGCATTCTGGAGTTATCATCAAAAGCGAAGTTGCCGGAGCAAAAAAGTCCAAGAATACAATAGATGGAATCCGCAGGCACAACTCCAAGAACCTGCATTTTACGCAATGTTATAATTTGGCATGGAGTGCCTACAAAGGCAACCTTGCGGGCCCCGTGTTTTTTGACCATGCCCAATGCCTGGATAGAGGGTGAATATGTGGAATAATGTTCACTGTAGAGAACCATGCCGTGTGAGGCGTCAAAGAATGAACCGCAGGCGTCGAGGATGTCTTCCTTGGTGGAGGCGAGGCAAGGCTCCCGATTGAATAAGCCCACATGCTTGGAAACAATGGCCCCGTCAATGCGTCCGGTTTCCAGCAGATGCAAGAGAATGGCCGTAACCGCACCGCCGTCGGTAGCCCTATCAAGCACCTGTCTGTCCCTTGCCCGAACAATGTTTGTGGAAATAATCCTGCCTGCCGGCGCGCTCCATCCCGTCTGCTTTACGATCTCATCGTTGAGGTCGTTGATCTCGGGACAAAGAATGTGACATATTCCGCACTCAATGCATTTCTCCTTGTCCTTGTAGCCTGGAAAACCGTTACTTTTCATCTCCAGGGCTCCATAATTAATGGCTGTACAAAAAGTTACACATCCACCGCACCTGTGGCATAGATTCTTATTCTGCACATCTTGAATCAAATTTTCAAACGATCTCATGACACCCTCCTTTGTCCACGGTTGCCCAAACCCGCATTTCTTGAATCGGGTCTGAAAATAATACCTGTCCACATCCTGCGTGCAAACAATCTCCACATCTCGCAAGGATATGGCCAACTTCAACAACAACCGTGCCAGAGCAATGAAATATAATCATTTCTGTATGTTAAAAAAATAAAAACCGCATCTTGACACAAAAAAATCTTCAGCAAGCAGGCCTTGTCTTGTCAGGCAAGACAAGGCTTACCTGAGATTGTATTTTTGAATCATGGCATAGAGTCTCGGACGGGACATGCCGGAAATTTCACAGGCTTTCGCGATGTTGTTCTCCGCAATCCGAAGGAGTTTGCGAAGGTACCTGCTCTCGATTTCGGCCAGGACCCGGGCGCGGTATTCCTTGAGCTTGGGAAACGTTTCAGGTGTCGGCCTGTTTATGGTTCGTGGGGAAAAAGGCGTAGCGACTGCTTGCAGGGATTGCTGCGCGCAACAGACGCGAAGGTTGGTGGGCAGATGTTCGGGATAAAGGATGGGTTCCGTACCGGCCGAGATCAAGGCGCACTCCAGGGCGTTGATCAGCTCGCGCACGTTGCCGGGCCAATGATAGCCCGCAAAGGTATCAATGACTTCCAGGGAAAGGCCTTTGCTGTCGTTTCCGTGTTTTTTGCAGATTCTATCCAGAAAATGCTGCAGCAGCTCCTTGATGTCGCTTTCCCTGCCTCGCAAAGACGGCAGGTGCAGCTGCACTGTCTGCAGGCGATGCAGGAGATCCTCGCGAAAAGCGCTCGAGGCGGCCATCTGTACAAGGTTCTTGTTGGTCGCGGCAACCAGTCTGAAGTTGCTGAACACCTCTGTTGCCCCGCCCACGGGTCTGAATGTGCGCTCTTGGAGCACGCGCAGAAATGATTTCTGCGCGCTAAGGGGAAGCTCGCCGACTTCATCCAGAAAGAGGGTTCCGCCGTGGGCCTGTCTGACAAGCCCGACATGCTTCTTTTCGGCCGTGGTGAAGGCACCCTTTTCGTGTCCGAACAGGGTGCTTTCCACAAGGGTATCCGGAAGGGCCGCGCAATCGACGACGACAAAGGGAAAATCCTTGCGGTCGCTGTTGAAATGGATGGCCCTGGCGAACAATTCCTTGCCCGTGCCCGTCTCTCCTGAAATCAACACGTTTGCATCGCTGGCTGCACATGCTGCAACGGTCTGCAGGCATGCAGTCATGGTCGCCGAAGAACCCACGATTCCACAACGCCTCAACATCAACAGCTTTTTTGACCGGATTCTCCGTGAAAACTCCACGGCCCGCTGCACGGAAATTTTGAATCTGTTCGCGGGCGGCGGTTTCTGGAAATAGTCCCAAGCCCCCTTTGTGATGGCTGACTCGGCGGCCTCGAAATTGGTTTGCTCTGAAACAATAATTACCGGAGCATGACAGGGAACGTCGATGATTTTTTCAAAAAGCACGCCGTTGGCATGATCAGCCATTATCAAATCAAGGATGAACACGTCATGGCCAACCGCGCAACCGCCTTGAATTTCTTTCAAAGACGCAAAAAAAGAGCTTTCATGACCTATTCCGTGAATCATTTCGGCCAGGTCCCTGCGAAAATTTGGATCCCGTGAATAAATACATACTTTACCCATGATCGATTATCCTTGAAGGTTGAACAAGGCCATGTCTCTTTGGACAAGACATTGCATACATGCACACCGATTCTAATCACTTATTATTAATAAAGTGTTTTATATAGAACCGAATGCCATTGTCTTGTCAAGAGAGACAGCAGCTGAAGAACTTCATTGAAATGAGAAATTATTCAGAATTGTCGCCACGAACCATTTGACGAACACACTAAAAACATTCCTTAAATTTGGAGCAGAACAGTCACAACCAAGCCGACCAACACACTCATCCGGGAGAAAAGAGCGCATGGCTGGGTCATGTCAGTGTTTCCAGAACTGCCGCAACCATACCAAATGCTTATGCACGAAAGAACAGATACAGGTAATGGAAGCCGGAAAAAATACCGACCGGGTGGCATGAGCCGTTGACCGCCTGCCTCGATTGTTCACGAAAAAGCAGACCGTCAAAAATGCCCATCGCAAGGCAGCAGGCGCGGGGCTATATTCAGCAGGAATCCGACTATAAACAGTCTGCCGAAAAAACGGGAAAAGAAGTGGATGAAAGGCATTTGTTCAGCGGCACATCTCGATCCCCCTGAACTCTTGAAATGAAAAAACGCATGAATCGAAAAAAAGCGGACATCTATTGAAAAGAAGTGATCCAGGCGGAGACAAAGAACTATTTCTGAAGAAAGCTCAAATCTTCGGGTGCAAAATACCAAAGCAGTCGAAATCCGGCCAGCAACCCAAAAACTATGTTGCCCAGCCATGCCCCGACAAACGGCGACAGGAACCCTCTCTCCCCCAATGAGACCCCGAGGACAAAAAACACATAATAAACAAACACAATACCCAATCCCAAGGCAATATTGGCATAAACATTGTCGATCATGGTCGCCAAAGCCAGGGCGATCAGGGTCATCACGAACAGGGAAAAGGCATAGGCCCATTTCATATGCCAAGCCGTTCGCAAACGTTCCACATTGGAGCCCGCTCCTTCAAGATAGGAGATAATCCGCCCAAGCTGCCACAAGGACAGGGCTCCCGGTTCAAATCGCGCCTGCAAGATTCCAAAAGCCTCAAGGTCCTGCCGGATGTCCAACATCAGGCTCTCTTGCTTGTAACTACTGAACGTGTTCGCCTCATGCACGGCCACGTCCCGAAGCTCCCACCCCTGCTTCAGCACTAAAAAATCTTCAGCCGTGATGATCCGCAACAGGGTGTTGCCCTCGCCGTACTCGTAGACGCTGATTCCCTGTCCATGGCCCGCTTGCGGATTGGCCCAATCCACACTGACCACGAACGGCCCGTTCAGAAACCAGACATCCCTGACCTCTATAGGCCCGACTTGTTCCTTTTTAACCTGCTCCTGCCAGATGCGGTCCATTGTTCGTTGTCCCATGACACCCAACCCCTGGGACAAAAACAGCTGCAAAACGCACCAGACCAATCCGTATGCGCAGAAAAAACGGACCAGAGGGCTGAAGGAGATCCCCCCGGCCTGAAGAGCCAGCAATTCGCGATGCCGAACCAGTAGACCGATCTGTACGATCAAGGACAAAAGATAGGCGGCCGGTAAAATCTGGGACAAAATCAAGGGCAATTTGGAAACAAAATATCCAAAAATAATGCTCGGACCGACCCCGGCATGAACAAAATTGTCCAAGGTTTCAACAAGATCCTGCAGCACATAAATACACGTGCCCACTCCGATACACAATATCGCCAGATAAAGATTCTGCTGCAAAAGATAGGTCTGCAGAATATTGAGTCGAAAATTCTTTATCTTTTGGAAAAAAATGGTTTTCCGGGGAAAAACCGGCACTGGCGGCTTGGATGAAGGCTTGGACATAAAAATCAATCAGTTTTGGAAAGGGTTTTCGTGCTCAAATGGACCAGCCACTCGCCTATACGCGGCCCCTGTTCGCGGGCGGTAAAATATATTCCCAGGGCGGCCACAAGACCGAATAAGAACATTTGACCCCACAGCGGAAGAAAAGCAGGCAGCAACCCAAGCTCGGCAATGGTTATTCCGGTAGTGAACATGCCGTAGAAAACGAAGAAAAAACCCATCACCAGAATCAATGCATACTGCCGCTTGAGCCCCTCAAAGGCAAACGCCAAGGGGACGGCGATCATGCCCAGGACAACGCAGGCCACAGGCACCACCAAGCGTTTGTGCATCTCCACGGGGATCTTGCGCAAAAATTCCTCGCTGCGAAACCTCGTCGGCTCCGGCATGGTCATCCAATCATGCAATTCGGCCCAGGACATTTCCATGGGCCGCTTGTCCCTTATATCTACGCCGGAGAGCAGTTTATCCAATTCCAAGCGAACCATATAGCTCTCAAAACGCAACTCCGTGATGGCATTTTTTTGCACCCGGTAAATGCGACCATGCTCCAAGGTAAAAAGAATGACGCCTTGCTCCGGTTCCGTGACCACGTACCCAATGGGCGCGACAATCACCGCGGTAAGATCCGGCCTGGTTTGGTCCTCCACAAACACCTGCCGCAAGCGTTGATCGGCATCGACATTTTTGGCGTAAATGGTCAGACCGGGAAAATCTTTATGGAAAATTCCTGGCTGAAGAACCATCTGCGTTTTGGAACGGGCCAGTTCAAGAGCTGTGGCGCGGAAATTGTCAAAACCCCAGGATATGCCGACCAGGCCGATTATCAAAGCAAACATCATAGTCCCAAAGGAAAAAAGCAGGGGCGCGGGAAGTATTTGATAGAGGCTGACCCCGGCGGCACGCAAAGCGACCAGTTCCCGATCGTTGCTCATGCGCAAAAACACAAGAAATATGCTCAACAGACAGGCCACCGGGACGAGCATGAATAAAAAAAACGGGCTTAAATAAATAAACAGGGAAACAATATCCAAAATGGATACTTGTTGATGCAAAAACAGCTCACGCAACTGGAGCAGCCTGCCCACCAGCAGCAGAGACAGCAGCGCCGACCAAGTCAGGGAGAATAAAAAACATGTCTCCGCAAAAATGCGCTTTTGCAGCAAAGTCGGACAAAACTGAAATGGCAGGGAAAAGGGGAGCGAGAAGGGCAGCTTCAAGATGATTTCTGCTCCTGTATATCATTTTGCTCAAAAAAGCGGCGCAGAAAACTCCAATCCTGGGGACCAAGATTAAATCGCGCCGCCGCTTCATCCAGAAGAACGGTCAGGGATTTCTTCGGCGTTTCACGTAGTTCTTCGGAAATCCATACCACCGCACGCTTCACCGGATCGGTCATGATCATGTCTGTCATGGGATCCTCCATATGATCCTGGTTTTTTACTGTTCACCCCATGGGCGAAAGGCGAAAACACATAAAGTTAAAAATACTATCTCAAGGCGTGGACAAAAACAAACCCCTGGAATGGCCCTGAAAACTGCACGAGGCATTTTTCCTTGCGCGTGAAGCGTCTCTTTGCTATTCGCTCACTTTCAACAAGCGCTCTGCGTCGAGGTGCATCACGGCGATGCGCGCAACGACAGGAGACACTCAACGTCATTTTGCAAGGAGAACACGTATGGGCAAGAGAATTCGTTTGATTGTTTTGGCGGCTCTGACTGTGTGTTTTTGCCTGGGAGGAACTGCGGGCGCACAACAAAAAACCCTGACCAACGGTATTGACTTCGGCTTTCCGCCTTTCGGCTTTGTGGACGCCCAGGGCAATCCCGCGGGTTTTGACGTCGATTCCGTCAACTGGATTGCCGAAAAAATGGGCTTTACCGTGCGCCACCAGCCAATGGACTGGGACGGCATCATTCCGGCCCTGAACGCTGGCAAGATCGATTTCATCGCATCCGGCATGAGCATCACCGAGGAGCGCATGAAGGTGGTCAACTTCTCCATCCCCTACTATGAAGTGACCCAGGTTTTGGTGGTCCACGAAGACGAGAATACGCCTTTTGCCGAAATGTTCACCACGGGCAAGAAAATTGGTGTCCAGCGTGGCACCAATACCCACACGCTGCTGATCGAACTGGCCAAGGAAGATGGCAAAAACTTTGAAATCATTCCCTATGATTCCACGGATCTGTCCATGCAGGACCTGCCCCTGGGTCGCATCCACGGCTCGGCCATGGACAGTTCCATTGCCAGGGAAGTGAAAAAAGACAAGCCATTCAAAGTATCCGGAACGTTCGACGTTGCGCCGGATGCCTATGGATACGCGGTGCGCAAGGCCGACACCGAACTGCTGAACACCCTGAACGAAGGTTTGAAACAGTTGATGGCCGATCCTTACTGGGGGGAACTGAAAAAGAAATGGGAGCTTGAGTAAAAAGTCCCCGGGGGATCGTTTCCATAATCATGCGTTGGAGCGCAAACCCCTGAACAACAGCCCCGGCATTGCAGGGCAAGGGCCAAAATATCCGGCCCTTGCCCTGCGTCAAACCGTCAAAATCTCGTACCGCCTTTTTACTTCCTACTTTGAATCGTAAAGCTGAACCCAGCGTCCCATGGACTTGAACAAAATATTGCCCACTATCTGGGAATCACTGCCTTATATTTTGGGGGGGATATGGTGGACCCTGGCCCTTGTATTCGGGGCCATGCTGCTGGGATTGTGTCTGGGCGTTCCGCTGGCTGCGGGCCAAATCTACGGTTCACGCCGAACGCGCCGAGCCATCGGAGTATATGTCTGGTTGTTCCGCGGCGTACCCATCCTGGTGCAACTCTATTTATTTTATTTCGGCATCCTGGCCTACCTCAGTCAAATTCACGCCCTTTCCGGCCTGCACCTGGACAGTGCTTTTTTGGCCGCCCTGGTCGTGCTCAGCTTGACCAGCGCTGCCTACCAGTCCCAGATTTTCCGGGCCTCCATTCAAAGCCTGCACGAAGGGCAGCTCAAAGCGGCTCGAGCCTTGGGCATGAGTGACGGGCAAGCCATTCGCAACGTTATTCTGCCTCAAGCACTGCGCCTATCCATCCCGGGCTGGTCCAATGAATACTCCATCCTGCTTAAGGATTCGGCCTTGGCTTTTGCCATCGGCGTCATGGAAATCATGTCCCGGACTCGGTCGGTGGCCGCCCTGACCCACGAACCGTTGCCTTTTGCCCTGGTTGCCGGCGTGCTGTTCTACCTGCTTACGCATCTGGGAGTTCGGTCCTTGAAAATATTGGAACACAGGGTGCGTATCCCGGGGTACGCACGCCAAGGAACTCTGTAATGAACCAGGAACATCCCATCCTGCGCGTGGAAGGCATCCATAAAACCCTGGGCGAACAACTGGTCCTGGATGATATATCCTTGAGCGTGAACAAGGGCGAGGTCAAAATTCTCATCGGCCCTTCGGGTTCAGGGAAAAGCACCCTGCTCCAATGTCTCAATTTTTTGCACACCCCAGACCGGGGCCGACTCTGGTTGGAAGGTCGGGAGTTCAAGGCGTCGGGAAAACGGGACTTGTGCTCCCTGCGTCAGCAGGTGGGCATGATTTTTCAGGATTTCAACCTGTTCGACCATTTGACCGCTCTGGAAAACGTGCGCATCGCCTTGGTCAAGGTTAAGAAGCTTCCTGCCTCTCAAGCCAACCGCCGAGCCAAGGAAGAATTGGCTCGTGTGGGCCTCGCGGACAAAGCCGCGCTCTACCCGGCCCAGCTCTCCGGAGGTCAGAAGCAGCGCGTGTCCATGGCCCGGGCCCTGGCCATGGATCCCAAAATCCTGCTTTTGGACGAACCCACCAGCGCACTGGACCCGGAACTCATCGGCGAAGTCCTGGCCGTCATCCGTTTTCTGGCCTCCACCGGGATGACCATGATCATGGCCACCCACCAAATAGCTTTTTCCGCGACCATGGCTCACGAGTTCTTGTTCATGGAAAAAGGACGCATTGTGGAACGCGGCAGTCCCAGTGTGCTCCTGGCCGCCGGAGCCACCACCAGGACCATGGCATTCTGCGCCAAGATCAACGAACTTTCCGGTGACCTGGGAACCGCAAAAAATCAAACTCCATGAGCGAGTATTGGCGTTTTCTTCAAGACGTGGTGATCCCGGCCTTGAATCAGGGCCTTTGGGTAAGCACCTTGCTCATCGTCCCCTCGGCTTTAATGGGACTGTTGCTGGGCATTGTCGTTGGCGCGCTGCGTGTCTATGGTCCTGCCCCGCTGCGCAAGGTCAATGAAGCCTATGTCTCCATCTTCCGGGGAACCCCCTTGGTGGTGCAGTTATTTTTTTGGTATTTTGCCCTGCCCCACATTCAGATCATGGGAGCAAGACTCGTGCTTTCGCCCATGGCCGCGGCTATCCTGGGCTTCTCCTTGTGCAGCGCAGCCTATCATTCCGAATACATCCGGGGAGCCCTGCTCTCCATCCGCCAGGGTCAGATCAACGCCGCCCAGGCCCTGGGCATGACCAAGGTGCAAACCATTATCTCGGTGATACTGCCCCAGGCGTTGCGCCGCGCCCTGCCCGGCTGCGGCAATGAGATCATCTATTTAATAAAATACTCCTCCCTGGCATCGATTATTACGGTAAGCGATTTAACAGGCATTGGTCGAACCATTGCCAAGCAAACCTGGAGAAATATCGAGGTGTTTGCGGCCCTGGGCATATACTATCTGCTGCTGGTCACAGTGGCCACGCTGATCTTGCGCTGGGTCGAGCTCCGCATTTCCTTGCCCGGATTCGAACAGGCCAAAAACTAAATCACCGCCCTGCTCTTGCCGGTCCGAATTCGAACCGCGCTTTTCCAATGGCCGAAACGTCAAAAATGCAGGATGGATTTTCGACATCATGCGCAAGTGACACAACCCATAAAGAAAGTTGGTCAAAAGACTAATTGATGAACACGGACGCGTAGCGCTTTTGATCTTCGAGCACCCGGCCAACGCCCCTGACCACTGTGGTCAGCGGGTCATCATCCCTGATCACCTGTAAGTGCGACTCATGGGTGATCAATTCATCAAGACCCTTGAGCAATGCCCCGCCGCCTGCCAGATAGAGCCCGTTGGATGCGATATCCGCCACCAGTTCCGGAGGCGTTTTTTCCAGAGCCCTGCGCACGGCCAGGACGATAGCGCCAACAGGCTCCCTGATGGCCTCGCGTATTTCAGGATCCACGACCGTTATACTTCGCGGGTTGCCGTCCACGATATTCTTGCCGGCCACGTCCATGCTCAGGGGAACCTTCTGCTGATAGGCCGAACCGATCTTAATCTTGGTCTTTTCGGCCATGTTTTCTCCGATCAACATCTGATGCTTGTCCTGGAAATAGCGCTGAATGGCCTCATTCATTTCATCTCCGGCAATGCGCACGGATTCCGAATAGGCCACAGACGAAAGAGAAATAACCGCTACTTCCGTGGTTCCTCCACCGATATCCACAACCATGTTGCCCACGGGTTGATCAATAGGCAATCCGGCCCCGATCGCCGCGGCCACAGGCTCCTCAATCAGTCGCACCTCTCTGGCGCCGGCCTGCATCCCGGACTCGATCACGGCGCGTTTTTCCACCTGGGTGATGCCTGACGGGACGCCGATAACGATCATCGGCTTGACCAGACGCATTCCGCGAATCACCTTGCGCACAAAAAATGCGATCATCTCCTTGGTGACTTCAAAATCCGCGATCACCCCATCCTTCAAGGGACGAATCGCCCGGATGCTCTGGGGCGTGCGGCCCAAAAACTCCTTGGCCTCCCGGCCAACAGCCAGCACATTGCCGCTTCTCGTTTCCAAAGCAACGACGGAGGGCTCGTTGAGTACGATCCCGTCCCTGGATGTATATATCAGGGTGTTGGCCGTTCCCAGATCCATGGCCAAATCCTTGCCCATAAAGGAAAACAGCCGTTTGAAAAACATAACACTCCATCCACCTTGCGGTTTAAAAGACTATGGCAACTGCCCGTTGAATAAAGATCATTTCCAGTGAACATTAAAAATGTACTGGCCGGCAACCAGCTATTCCTCCACGGGTGGAGGCTGGGGAAGAAATCCTTTTAACTTGACCAGCTGGTTTTTCAAATAAAGATTTTCCAAAAAAAACTCCAGATATTCGGTAATCAAATGTAAAAAATTGCGCATTTCCGGTGATGCCTCCTTGATCCCGCAATCAGCCAGAACAAGCACGGCCCTGGTTTTTTTGTGTACTGTCAAAGGCAAACAGATGACCGTGTGCATAACCAGAGAAGGGAACAGCTCCCTGGCGAAAAGCGAAGATCCCGTGTGTCCGGACTCATTGTCCGCGACAAACACGGAGGTATCGTTCTTGAAAACCCATCCCACAAGACCGCTGCCTATGGGAAAGGTCAAATCGCGGGTCAGCGGCGTCAACGGAACGCTTTCCGTCCATCCCTCAAGAAAGAAATTCTGTCCATACTCATCGCGGGCGGCAAAAAGAACATGCTCGATCTCCGTTGTCTGCGAAAGAATATGCAAAAAATGCTTCAAATACGAAGTCCACAGGGGAAAGCGTTTACGAAGGCCTTGCAGTTGCTGCAAGGCGTGATAATATCGAAAATCCTTCCTGCTGCTCTCGGTCCTGCTGGTATCCAGTTGCAGCATAATGATGAAATCCGCGAACTGGTGAAGAATTTTTTGATCCTTGGTGCTGAATGAATAGCTCTTCTTGCTGTCCACGCACAGCGCGCCTTGCCCATCCTTGAGTGGGCATCCCATGAAGGCCTTGACCACTGATTCGCTGCGGCCGGAATAATACCCCAGAGACTCGCTTTGCAGTTCAAAATTATTGACCAGCAGCGGCTGATTGTTGCGCAATACCCAGCCGACGAGTCCCTTGCCGGGAACAATCTTGGCTCCCTGAAGCAGGTCGTCGCCAAGGCTGAAAGAAGAGGCCAAACAGTACTCTTCAGGCGAATCAACCAAAAATAACACCGCTGAATAGGCGTCAAACGCATTGGCAATGATGCTTAAAAGATGCCGCAGGCAGTCCTTATTGGACATCCCGCAGAGGTAATGGCTCATTTGGGGGAACGTCTCTGGATGAAGAAGTCTATGCTGCGGTTGTAGGTGCGCTCCTCTTCCTCGGTAAAATAGCAGGCTGGAAGCTCACGTCGTTGACGATGATAATGCAGACATTCACAACACAATCCGTGCCTAGGACAACCTTCGTACGTACAGGTGCAGTATTTGGCGTTGATTTTTACCCGGGGGCATTGATCATTTTTGGACATCTTGGCGCTCCTGAGAGGGGCCTGAGGTTGGCTAAACAGCTTGGAAGACGAAATCAATAGGTCTTGCGTGTGAATTTAATAAAAACTCCTGGCCTTAATGTCAATAACTTGAAATTATTTATTATTTTTATAAAACTCCCCTAAAGATTCCGCAGGAATAGACATCATTTTCATCGCCTTTGATGCACTGCGAATGCGCTTCCCATCGTGGTTGACAGTCCACAACCCCCCATATAGAAAACAATCGTGCTTGATTCGAGGGTCTGATGTCGTACGATTCTTCGTGTTCACTTCACCGCGGCTTCCTTGTTGCATTCGCAAGCCAAATTTTTGTATTGACAGACGTGAAAGGTGCACATGAAGCGACGAAGAGTTCTTTTTTTAACGACAAGCTTTACTCCAACGGGCAAGAGACAAAGCCTGGACAAAGGCCATACCGGCATAGAATCTGAACGATTATGGGGAGATTTTTGTTCCCTCGGCAGGCAGTGACTTATGCAGGAAGCCAGAAAGCAATTTTTTCAGTTTTTAGCCAGAAAAAAACTGAAGTTCACCTCGCAGCGCGGACTGATTTTTGATGTTTTTTGGCACATTAAAGACCATGTTTCCCCGGAAGAGCTTTACAACGCAGTCAAGCAAAACGACCCACGGGTCGGACAGGCTACGGTATACAGAACGCTGAAGCTGCTCTGCGAATCAGGCATAGCACGGGAGGTGAATTTTGGTGATGGAGTCGCAAGATTTGAACCTGCTTTTGGACAATCCCACCATGATCATCTGATATGCACCAATTGTCATCGAAGCGTCGAGGTGATGGACCCCAAAATCGAAAAACTTCAGGAAAAACTTGCCAGGGATCACGGATTCACCCTGACCGGTCATAAATTGTATCTTTTCGGTATCTGCCCCCATTGCCGAGAAAAAGCACGGTAAAAACATGGGCAAGGGTAAAGACGGTATTCATTAAAATTGATAAAGACATTCAAAATCTTTAAAAATTGGAATAATCTATGGCGGAATTAATCGGTCTTCGTCAAATGAAAATCAACCAGCAGGCACGCATTGTAGCTGTTCAGGCCCAAGGAGACTTGGGGCGGCGTATTCGTGAAATGGGCTTGATTCCTGGCACAGTGATCACGGTAATCGGACGCGCGCCTCTTCGTGATCCCGTGGCTTTGCGGTTGCTCGATTTCACCCTGACCTTGCGCAATAATGAGGCGGATCACATCATTGTCGATCCACTCGCCGCAGCTTCAGGGGCACTTTCATGAGTGATCGCATAATCATCGCCCTTGCCGGAAACCCTAATTCCGGCAAATCCACTTTTTTCAACGCGCTCACCGGAGCGCGTCAACATGTGGCCAACTACCCCGGGGTAACCGTCGAAAAAAAAGAAGGATTCATCGAATTTAACGGCCAACGCCTTCATATCGTGGACCTTCCCGGCACCTATTCCCTGACGGCCTATTCCCAAGAAGAACTTGTGGCCAGAAATTTCCTGGTCAACGAACGGCCCCATTTGGTTGTGGACGTGCTCAACGCCGGGGCTTTGGAGCGGAATCTATACCTGGCCGTTCAGTTTCTGGAACTGGGCATTCCCTTGATCCTGGCCTTGAACATGATGGATGAAGTACGCAAACAGGGAAGACGTATCGACACAAATCGCTTGTCCTCCCTCCTCGGCGTTCCAGTGGTGGAAACCGTGGCCCGAACAGGCGAAGGCAAGGAAGCGGTGCTCCATGCGACTCTTGAATTCTCTGATTCACCTAAGGTTCCGTGGAAACCGTTGCGCATTTCCTATGGCCCGGATCTGGATCCGGTGATCCAGGAAATGGAAACAGAGATTGCTTCTGATCATTTTTTAACCGACCTGTTCCCAGCCCGCTGGACCGCATTGAAATATCTTGAAGAAGATCCCCAAGTCCGCGAACTCGGCAAGGGGCACGCCATTGCTGAAAAGCTTGAAGAGATGGCCGCCCAGGTTTCCGAGCATTGCCAGAGCACCCTGCGCACCACTCCGGACAGCATCATTGCCGATTACCGCTATGGCTACATTTCCTCAGTGCTGCGCCAAGATGTAATTCAGCGCGATGAATCCCGGCTACGCCGCATGGACATGTCCGACAGGGCCGACAAAATCGTCACCCACCGGCTGATCGGCCCGATGATCATGATCGGGGTCCTCCTTGGATTGTACAAGGCGACGTTCGTGCTGGGAGAGGCACCCATGGGCTGGGTTGAAAACTTTTTCGGGTGGATGGGGGAAATGGCAACGGTCCTGTTGCCCGAAGGCTTGCTCAGATCCTTGGTTATCTCCGGAATTATCGACGGAGTTGGCGGCATCTTGAGTTTCGTCCCATTAATAGCCATAATTTTCATTCTGTTGGCAATTCTGGAAGATTCCGGTTACATCGCCCGCATGGCCTACATGCTGGACCGGGTCTTTCGTACCTTTGGCCTGCATGGCAGTTCCGTAATGCCCTTCATTGTTTCCGGTGGAATCGCCGGCGGCTGTGCCGTTCCCGGCATCATGGGCGCCCGTGCCTTGCGCAGCCCCAAGGAAAAGCTGGCCACCATTCTCACCGCACCGTTCATGCCCTGTGGCGCAAAAATCCCGGTTTTCTTGATGCTCGCCGCTGCTTTTTTTCCGGAAAAGGGCGCTTCAGTGATGTTTTGGATCACCCTAGGGGCTTGGATTGCGGCCCTTCTCGTGGCTAAACTGCTGCGTCTGACCATCATTCGAGGGGCTTCCACGCCTTTTGTGATGGAACTGCCGCCCTATCGTCTGCCGACCATTAAAGGTGTACTGATCCATGCCTGGGAGCGTACCTGGATGTATATCCGCAAGGCTGGCACCGTGATCCTCGCCTTGGCGATATTGATCTGGGCGGCCATGACCTTCCCTCTGCTTCCTGAAGAACAGACCGCCGTGTTTGAAACCAAACAAAAACAAATCGAACAGCATATCGCAGAACTGGAATCAGCCAATTTTTCAGTCCCTGAAACGACGAACGAAAGCCACGAAAAGCTGCGTGCCAGCCTCGCGCACATTGAAGCGGAAAAATCCGAGGCAGCCTTGCGTCATGCACTGGCCGGCAGGCTGGGATCGGCCCTGGAGCCGCTTTCCGCCCTGGCTGGATTTGACTGGCGAACGAACATCGCCCTGATCGGCGGATTCGCTGCCAAGGAAGTAATCGTCTCCACCCTGGGCACGGTCTATTCCCTGGGGGAAATCGATCCCGAGGACACCGCTCCCCTTTCCCAACGGCTACACAAAGACCCCGCCTGGAGTCCCGTGACCGCCTTGAGCATGATCGTCTTCGTGCTGCTCTATGCTCCCTGCTTTGTGACCATCGTGGTCATGGCCCGGGAGTCCTCCTGGGGCTGGGCCTTGTTCGCAATGGGGTTCAACACCATGCTGGCCTTTGGCCTGGCTACCGTTGTTTTTCAGGTGGGAAGACTCCTTAACTGACAATCATTTGAGGCTGTTGCACCACCTTTCTTTCTCCCATATTCGCGCAACACAGTGGCCAGGAAGCCAAGCAGGCTCCTCGCGAAAACAAAAAACACTTCGCCGCCGATGCGGACCAACGGAGGATGACCAATGGCCGGGAAACCCCAAGACAGTGACCAGACATCTGCTCCTCTTGAATTGGCAAACAGCATCTTCCAATGGAACGGCGGCCTGTACGAAGCCGACACCGTCGCTGGACTGAAGCGGGATATTGTCCGGCATATCGTCTCCAGCTTGGGCAGCGACTACGCCCGACGCAGCGCATACAACTACTACCATGGACTGGCCCTGGCCGTACGAGACCGAATGATTGACCAGTGGATCAAGACGCAGCGTTCCTATTACGAAGACCAATCCAAACGTGTTTACTACCTGTCCCTGGAATACCTGCCAGGAAAGTCGCTTTTGAACAACCTGCATTGTCTGGGCATTTACAACGTGGCGGAGCAGGCGTTATCCGAATTCGGCTTGAAGCTGGAAGATGTGGCCGAGGTGGAGTGGGACGCCGGACTGGGCAACGGCGGCCTCGGAAGGCTGGCTTCCTGCTACTTGGACTCCATGGCCACACAATGCGTCTCAGGGTATGGCTACGGCATCCGCTACGACTACGGCATGTTCCACCAAATCATTGAAAACGGAGCCCAGGTGGAGCACCCGGACAACTGGACCCAGCGGGGCAATCCCTGGGAATTTGATCGAGGGCGCTTTTTGCATGAGGTCAACTTGTTTGGCCGCGTGCACTCCTGGGTGGACGATCAAGGCCGGCTGCGTCACGACTGGGTGGACACGGAAAAGGTTCTGGCCATGGCCTGCGACCTCCTTGTGCCCGGCTTCCAAAACGGTCAAGCCATCAACATGCGGCTGTGGGCCGCCAGATCTGATACGGAATTCAACCTGGAATTCTTCAACACCGGCGACTACATCGGCGCGGTGGAAGCCAAAATCCGGGATGAAGTCATCTCCAAGGTGCTCTATCCCAGCGATGAACAATTAAAGGCAGGATGCTCAGGCTTTGCCAACAGTATTTCTTTGTCGCCGCATCACTGCAGGACATCCTGCGCCGCTACAGGAAAAAATTCAGCACCCTTGACAAACTGCCGGACATGGTGGTCATCCAGCTCAACGACACCCATCCCACCATTGCCATCCCTGAACTGATGCGAATCCTCGTGGACGAGGAACTGCTAGGCTGGGACACGGCCTGGGATCTCTGCACCCGGGTTTTTGCCTACACCAACCACACCGTCCTGCCCGAGGCCCTGGAAACTTGGCCCTGTTCTCTTATTGAACGCGTTCTCCCCCGCCACATGCAGATCATTTATGAAATCAACCATCGCTTCCTGCACTGGCTGGACAAGGACGCACGGGCCCACCCCGATCCCGACGGCCGCAAGGCCCGGCTGTCCATTATCCAGGAACACCCGGAAAAGGCCGTGCGAATGGCCAGTCTAGCCATTGTCGGCAGTTTTTCCGTCAACGGCGTGGCTGCCATGCATACCGAAATCATCAAAAAAAAGGTCTTCCCGGATTTTCACGCCATTTTTCCGGAACGCTTCAGGAACATCACCAACGGTGTCACCCCGCGCCGCTGGCTGAACCAATGCAATCCGGGCCTGGCCGGATTGATCTCGGAAAAAATTCCAGGCAATTGGCTCTGTCATTTGGAAGAATTGCGCAATCTGATCCCCCATGCCGAAGATCCGGAATTCCGGGCCCGTTGGCATCAGGTCAAGCGCTCCAACAAGCACCGTCTGGCCGAGTACGTGCAGCGCAAAATCGGCATTAAATGCAATCTGGACGCCATGTTCGACGTACAGGTCAAGCGCATCCACGAATATAAACGTCAGCTGCTCAACGTGCTGCACGTGATCACCTTGTACAACCGAATCAAAGTTGATCCGGGCGGGGAATTCACTCCCCGTGTTGTATTATTTGGAGGCAAGGCAGCGCCGGCCTATGCCATGGCCAAACTGATCATCCGACTGATCAACGGAGTGGCAGACGTGGTGAATGCCGACCTGGACGCTTCCGGACGGCTGCAGATTGTTTTTCTACCCAACTATTGCGTGTCCCAGGCTGAACGAGTCATTCCGGCCACGGAACTCTCGGAGCAAATTTCCACGGCGGGATACGAGGCTTCAGGAACCGGAAACATGAAGTTCGCGCTTAACGGCGCATTGACCATCGGAACCCTGGACGGCGCCAACGTGGAAATGCTCGAGGAAATCGGTCCGGATAATATGTTCATCTTTGGCCACACGGCGACTGAAATCGTGGCCCTACGCCAAAACAACTACAATCCCTGGCATTTTTGCGAAAATGATCAGGAACTCAAACAGGTGTTGTCCATGATCTCCAGGGATGCGTTTTCACCGAAGACACCGGGTCTGTTCGCACCCATCACCGACGCCCTGTTGCACCATGGCGATTACTTTTGTGTTTTGGCCGATTATCGTGCCTATGTGGAAAGTCAGGAAAAGGTCAGTCGACTCTATAGCAACCAGGAGGAATGGACCCGCCGCTCCATCCTGAACACCGCCAATATGGGCAAGTTCTCCAGCGACCGGTCTATTGCGGAATACGCGCAGAAAATCTGGGGTGTGATGCCGTCGTCCTCCTGCCAGATTTGACATGAATCTTCAACCGTTCAGCACCTCACGCACCTTGGCCAACAGATCTTCGAATTGATACGGTTTTTCGACAAACCCGGCAACAACCTCCAAGACACCCTTGGCCTGCCCTGCGGCTGTGTATCCGCTGGCGATGAGCACTCGAGCCTCGGGGTCAATGCGCAACAGTTCGTTCAGACACTGCTGTCCACCCATGTCGGGCATGTTCAGATCCAAAATGACAAGGTGAATGGGTTGCCCTTTGTCGGCATATACGATCAAGGCTTCTTCCGCGCTGGCCGCGGCAAGCACCTTGTATCCGCAGGCCTCCAGGGCTTCCCGGGTCAGTTGCCGGATGTCCATATCATCATCCACAACAAGAATGGTTTCCGTTCCGAACAGGGAGACGATCTTTGACCCGGGACCTTCAGCTTCGACCATGGATTGATCCTGAATAGCCGGCCAATAGACATTAAGAGCTTATCCGTAAATAATGCCGACCTTTCTATAGGTGATTATCGCAGCGGCCATGTGCAACAAAGCCATATAGGTATCGCTGAGCTTCTCGTAGCGAACCAGAATTTTGCGAAAGCGATTGAACC
>Ga0209614_1001321_pt1 | contig 18925 bp, 16 predicted proteins | sample BlaSprsedimmetaG_FD_185484 | JGI IMG/M metagenome (GOLD analysis project Ga0209614, IMG submission 185484) | Hot spring sediment bacterial and archeal communities from California, USA to study Microbial Dark Matter (Phase II) - Blank Spring... ... | reverse complement strand
GGGATGGCTGTCTCCGGCACGTCGTAGGGCGTGACGATGAACGTGTTTTGCAGCCCCAGACTCCACAGCATATCGGTCACGCGCAATGCTCCGCTGTAGGCGTCCCCACTGCCGATGTGGGCGAGGAGCAGGTTGGCGACGGTGTTGTCACTTTCGGCGAACAGCGTGTTGAGCTGGCGCGTCATCTTGGCGTCGGGAACTGTGTCGAGGGTGGCGTAAGTCTCCACCGCAATTGCAATTTTCAGCGTCCCCACGCCGGAAAAAGCGACGTCGCAGTTATAGCAGAACTCCCGTCCTCGTCGCAGGTCCTTGGCGAAGATACCTGCCACGCCGCTAAAGTCGGGCAGCGCGGCGTTGAGTGCCTCACGCAGGATATCGATGGACGCTTCCGGCGCGGGTTCGATGTCGACGACCAGATGCGCCTCGCGATCCTGTGGCTCGGCGGCGAGAATGGCTCTGATCAGCAGTGGCAGCGAGGCCTCGACGTCCAGTGTTGTTCCGTCTTGCGGCGGGCGGAACGTTCCCGCTTCCGATAGCAGCACGGGTTTTTGCGGCGGCTGATCGTACTTCTGTGCCGTCCGCGCCAGGAACGCATCAACGCGCTCGCGAGAGTAGTTCACCACAGCAATGACTTCTTGGGTTTCCGGCTCGCGCTGTAACAACCGGTCTGCCAGGTACGTGATGAATCCCTGGATGCTGCCCCGTGTAACAAGGACGGCGTCCAGGTTCTGGGCGGTCGTTTCCAGATCGACCGATAATTCCACCATCTCTGGCAACAAAAGTGGGGTGAGTTTGCTCCCATAGTATACCGTGATCGGTCTGGTATACGCCTGGTCGATGGCGTCCAGCGCTTGCGCCTGGGTCATTCCACCCATGGGCAGCCCGTTGATGACCAATCCTGGCGGCAGCATCGTCTGGCTCGACTTCCAGGTGGTGTATAGCCACGCGCTGCCGAGAATAAGAACGGTCAGCAGGATGAATAGCAACCATGCAATTCCGTAACGCCTTTGTCTCAAAATACCCTCACTTCAGATTCCTGTCAGATTCCTGACGTTATCACTCGGGGATAACGCAAGTATAATGGAGTTGGCATGGACGTCAACCTAGGCTATTTTAGACAATAGAAAGAACCGGGCTATAATTATTTGTAAAGATGTAACTTACCCGAAACAATTTCACTGTCTTGGGTATTGAGGAGGCGTCGCGTTATGGAATCGATCGAAAACTTGTCTTTTGAAACCGCTATGGCCGAGTTAGAGTCTGTCGTTGAAAAGCTAGAGGATGGTACGCTCGATTTGCAACAGGCGGTGCTCCTCTACGAGCGCGGGCGCGCGTTGGCGGCACACTGCCAGAGTCTTCTGGATGCGACCGAGTTGCGCATCCGGCAACTTGTTCCCGATGACGCCGGTGGGCACACGCCCATTCCCTTTGACGCCGGAACGTCATAGCCGTACCCTACGCCATCTGAACGACTACCCGACTACCGGACTACCCGACTAACGACTAACGACTAACGACTACCCGACTACCCGACTAATGACCACCCGACTACCCGACTGTCTCTCAAGGAGGCCAGGCCTATGGGATTTGAATTCTTGCCCTATCTCTTGACCGCAATTCCCGGTACAGTGGTCTATCACCTGCTGGTACTGCTCGGCCTGTTGTCAGCGGCGGGTATCGTGCTGACCGAGTGGCGACACACACACAGCGCCGAATTGAAACCTTATCTCACGGCCTTGGGGGGCGTGATGGCGATTCACCTGCTGTCCGCGCTGCTGGCTCCGTTCCACGTGTATACGGACTCCGTGATCACGATTATCAGTGCACCCTTTCTATACGCCGGTGAGCTGCTTTCGATCCTGTTGCTGGTATGGGCCTTCGGATGGCGGATCTGGGAGCGGCGAAAGCGTGATCTCCTGGTAGCGCTGTTGGTGGGGTGGGCGGCGTTGTTGGTGATCGCTTCGCTGCTCTGGTACGCGGACGCCTTTAATAAACCTTTGACCTATAGCACGCACTCGTGGCAAGTCCCGATGTGGTATGCGCTTTCGACTATGGTCGCCTTTGGGGGAGCGGTAATTTTCTTCAGAGCCAGGAGCCGCAGCGACGTCGTGCGGGCAGCACTCATCATGCTCGTGCTGGGCTTGGGGGCCGTTCTGGGATTGTTGGGATCGCATGTGCTCGGCCCGCCGCTGATTATTGGTGAGGGCCTGGGGCGGTTGTGCAATCTGGTGGGATACCCTCTCTTTGCTCTATTGCTTTATCGCTCGATACTGTTGGATTTAGCTTCCTACCGGCAGGATTTGCACGATTTGAGTGAGGAGGCACTGCGTCAGAGCCAGGAGTTACTCTTTCTCATCGAAGCGACGCGCTCTATCGGCGAGCAACTCGACTTGCGTGGCATGTTGGGGCAGGTGGTTGACAGTGTCGCTATGGCCTTGCGCGCCGATGCGGTCGCCATTTTGTTGACCGACGAAAATGACCCTGACATCCTGCATCTGGTGGCGCTCTATCGCGTCCTCGGCGCCAAAACTGAAGTCCCGCAGGAGATCGCGCTGAACGATTATCCAAATCTGAAATTCGCCCTGCGCAAGCAAGCGTTGCTCTTCAGCCCAGAAGAGGAAATTGTGCAGTTGCGCACCCTTTTCGAGCTGCTCGGCGTCACGGAGAAAGGCCCGCTACTCATCCAACCTTTGACGCGCCAGGAGCGGGTGATGGGCGTCCTCGTTGCGTACAATGCGCCGTCGAAGCCCCAATTCACGTCGGAGCAGGAGTTGCTGGCGACGACGATTGCGGTGCAAATCGCCGGCGCAGTGGAGAACAACCGGCTGTACGGTGCGCTGGCGGTAAAGGCGCAGGAGCTGAGCCAGTTACTCAAGTTGCGCGAGGCCGAACTGCGTCGTGAAGAAGCCATTCTGGAAAGCATGGCTGAGGGCATCCTCGTCTCCGATGCTCAGGGGCGCTTCATTCTCCTGAATCAGGCTGCTGAACGTATTCTGGAAGTCCGGCGCGAGGATGTGCTCAACAAACCGGTGAAGGATATTTTGTCCTTGCCGGCTCTCCAAAGCGAGCTTGACCCCGAATTGCTCGTGAGTCTGCCCCAACCTTTTGAGTCGATGTTTGCTCTAGGCGACCGGCATATTCGCGTCAGCGCCGCACCTGTGCTCTTGAACAACACCGAGCGTCTGGGCGTCGTCGCCATTTTGCAGGACATCACGCGGGAGTATCTGGCCGAGCGGTCGAAGCGCGAGTTTGTCGACAGCATCTCCCACGAGCTGCGCACGCCACTCACCGCGATCAAAGGCTACACCGAAGTGATGCTTTCCGGCATGGTGGGCGAGCTGCCTCAGACGTACCAGCAATTCTTGGGTGTCATCCGGGAAAACACTACTCGCATGGCGTCGATGACCGACAACATTATCTCTGTGGCGGAGATCGAAAAGGGGCAGGTGGGGTTGAATTACCAGAAAGTGGATGTTCCCGTACTGGCAGACGAAGTTGTCAACCGGTACCGCGAGCACATCGAGGAGCGATTGCTCACTATGGATTTGGACATGCCCGATGACTTGCCGCAGGTAGAAGCCGACCCTAATCGACTGCGACTCATTCTCGACAACCTGTTGAGCAACGCCATCAAATTCACCTATCCCGATGGGCAGATTGCCATCGGCGCACGCGCGATTTACGGCACGCTAGGCCAACCGACTTACTTCTCAATCTGGGTCTCCGACACCGGTATTGGAATTCCACTCGAGGATCAGGCGCTCATCTGGCAGCGCTTTTACCGGGTCGAGAATCCTATGAGCATGGAGACCGGTGGTCTGGGCATCGGGCTGACCATTGTCAAGGCTTTGGTTGAGGCGCATAGTGGGCGCGTCTGGGTAGATAGCGCGCCTGAGCGCGGCAGCACATTTACCGTGCTGTTGCCCATCGCACGCAGTCAGGGTCCTGAGATGACAGTATGAGCGCGCGCTATGTGAGCTTGCGGCGTCAAGATGGGACAGTACTGCCGCTGCGGGCACGCCTCTGTGATACGTTCCTTTGTCGTCTGCGCGGCTTGACCTTTCGCCGCTCGTTGCCGGAAGATGAAGGACTGCTGTTCGTCGAAAGCGCGGAAAGCCGTGTCGCGACATCGATCCACATGTTCTTCGTCTTCTTTTCCATTGGCGTGGTATGGATGGCGGCAGATGGCACGGTGGTCGATGCGAAGCTGGCGTTGCCGTTTCGGCCCTACTACGCGCCGCGCGCACCCGCTAAATATTATCTCGAAGGGACGCCGGATTTGCTGTCGTGGGTGCAGGTCGGGGAACGTCTCACGATTGAACCGTCAAGTTAGGCCCCTGGCGAAGGTGTTGGGCTTGCTTTATGAAAACTAATCGCAGATGGCGTGAAAACCGCGTGATGTGTGCGTATTCCCAATCATTGCTAGGGTGGCTGTTCTGCGCGTTGCTGCTGGTAGCGCATCTCTGCACGACCGGCCTGTCGCCTCAGACTGTGTTGGCGGCGGATGGTGGCCCTGTCTATCTCGTGCAGCCCGGGGACACGTTGGCCTCCATCGCGGCGCACTTCGGCACCGACGCGGTGACCTTGCAACACCTCAACGGGCTTCAGGATCCGCGCCATCTTTATCCCGGACAGACATTGCTGCTACCGGTGCAGCCTGGAACCATCACGCTCTCCTGGAAACCGTATTCTACCATATTGGGCGACTCGCTGGATGCGCTGGCGCGGCCGGCGGGGATAACGTGGGAAGAAGCCGCGCGTAGCAACCGCCTGCTCAATCCTGGCCTGCTGCGGGTAGGACAGACGCTCTATCTTCCGGATGCCGGTCCTGCTCGTGTCATCGCGGCGGCAGCGGCAGATGACACCCGTCTGGCGATGGCGCTGCGCTACGACCTGCCTTATGGGACGGCGTTGCGCCTGAATCCACTGCCCCTTTATGCCGGCGCGCTTTTCTTGCGGCCCGGGGATGGAGCCTCACCGCGCCTGCCCTATCCCATCGTCGCCTTGAACCTGACCACACAGCCCGTTGCGCGTGGGCAGACCGTGGCGCTGCACCTCGAAACCGCGACCGCCGCTACATGCACGATCGCCTTTCACGGCGTGACTGAATCGTGCTACACGTACAACGCAGATTATGCGACCGATCTTTACGCCTTCATCGGGGTGCCGCCGCTGTTGGATCCCGGCGCTTACGACGTACTCCTGCACATCCAGACGGAGGAGCGCGCGCTGGACCTGACTTTACCCCTCGTTGTCACGTCGGGCCGCTACGATTACGAACGCCTCGACCTGCCCTCCGACCGGCAAGTACTGCTCGACCCGGCGCTCTCGGAGCACGAGCGCGTCAAGGTGGCGTCGCTGCGTGGCGTGCGCACGATGGAGCGGTTGTGGGAATTCCCGTTCCGGTATCCCGTGCAGGGCGCGGTCACGTCCTACTACGGCTCGCGGCGCTCGTATGGCTACGGCTTTGGCAGCTACCACGCGGGCACCGATTTCCGTGTCGAAATCGGCGATCCGGTCTACGCGCCCGCTTCCGGCGTCGTTATTCTGGCGGAACCGTTGGTTGTGCGCGGCAGAGCGATCCTCATCGATCACGGGTGGGGCATCGTCACCGGCTACTGGCACCTCTCGCGCATCGACGTGACCGTGGGGCAGTTCGTGAGTCAGGGGGAGGTCATCGGCGCTGTCGGCAACACCGGCCTTTCCACCGGCCCGCACCTGCACTGGGAGCTGTGGGTCAACGGCGTGTCGGTCAGCCCCTTGCAATGGGTGTATGGCCTTTCCGAGGCGGATTTGTCAACGGATTGAACGGATGAAACGGATTTGCTCCCTGCCCCCGTCCCGGGGGCAGGGAGCGAGAAGAAAACATTCGTGTAAATTCGTGAAGATTCGTGGTTCATTATTTGGCGAGAGACTGTAGTGACGTCGTTGCATAGCTATAACCGTGAGGGCTGGGACATCCGCTATTTTGAGCGCGTGGACTCGACGAACACCGCGCTATTGGAAGCCGGGCGTCAGGACGCGGCCGCGAGGCTGGTGTACGTCGCCGATGAACAGACGGCGGGTCGGGGACGTCTGGACCGCAGTTGGATCGCTCCACCGGGAACGTGCCTGCTGCTGTCGTTGCTCTTTCGCCCGCCGGAACCGTTCACCTATCACGCGCCGCGCCTCACGATGCTCTGCGGGATGGCGATGGCCGACGCGGTGGAGACGGTGTCCGGCCTTGCCGTGCAGCTCAAATGGCCTAATGACCTCATCATCACGGAGGGGGGAATGTGGCGCAAAGTCGCCGGGATGTTGAGCGAAATCGGCAGCGGCGCGGACTCCCGGCCCTTCCTGGTCGTCGGCATTGGCTTGAACGTGAACGTGCCGGGCGAATTATTGCCCGGCCTGGCCCCCAACGCGACGAGTCTGCTGGTCGAAGGCGGGCAGCAGGTTGAGCGGGTGGCGCTGTTGGACGCTTTCCTGGCCCGCGTGGAAACCTATTGCGCTGCGTTGCTGGCGGGTACGGACGTGCTGGATCAATGGCGGCAGCGTCTGGCGTGGATGGGATGCGCCGTCCACATGCACACACCTACCGGCAGTGTGGTCGGCATCGCCGAAGACGTAGATGAGACGGGCGCGCTGTGGCTGCGGCTGCCCGACGGTACTCGGCAGTCGTTCTCTGTCGGTGACGTGAGTTTGCGCGTTTGATTTTTATAAGTGTGGGTTATAATCAAGGCTATCGTATATTGTGAGCATAATTTGTGTTCCTTGAGGAGTAGATAATGCGTTATGTGGTGATTTCCGATATCCATGGCAATTTCCCCGCGCTCCAGATGGTGCTGATGGATGCGCAGCCCTTCGATGCCATCCTTTGTCTTGGCGACGTTGTGGGGTATGGGCCGAACCCCAACGAATGTGTGGAGCGCCTGCAAGACTTTCCCTTCACGTGCATCGTCGGCAACCACGACTGGGGCGCGATTGGCCGGGCCGATTTGTTGATCTTCAACAACGACGCGCGCCAGGCGCTCTATTGGACGCAGCAGGAGTTATCTTTAGAAAATCGCAATTTCCTGTCGGATTTACCGGCGACGGTGGAAATGGATACTTTTATGCTGGCGCACGGCAGCCCCCGCGAGCCGATTTGGGAATATCTGGTGGATGCGCGTTCGGCCAGGGACAATTTTACGATGTTCGATTTTCATGTGGCGCTGGTCGGCCACACCCACTTGCCGTTGGCGCTCGAATGGGCGGAAGGTCCTCAACAAGCACGGATTCTCCTGCCCGATTGGGGCACGCCGTTATCGTTGGATGGGCGGCGGCTGATCCTCAACCCGGGTAGCGTGGGTCAGCCACGCGACGGCGATCCGCGCGCCAGTTACGCGATCCTGGATACCGAGCACATGACGTGGGAGTTCCGCCGCGTCCCCTACGCGGTGGAGATCACGCAGGAGCGTATGCGCGCCCGCGGCCTTCCGTCGCGCCTTATCGATCGTTTGCAGATGGGCCGGTAGGTTGGGCGTCTCGCCCGACCGTGCATCGGCATGGAACTTTGATATACGCCTTGCCGTCTTGATTGTAGACTGAAATGAGGAGGAAATCCATGAAATACAAAGTGATGATTCTATTTGTGGTTATAACCTTGGTTTTTGCTGGTTGTGCAACGCCTAACCGGCAAGTCAGTACGCAGTCGTCGTCGGCGCCGGCGATGGAGGCGGATAGTGCTTATTATGATGAGGCTGCCAGTTCAAAGAGTGCTGGTGGGGTAAGCTCTGCTGCGTGGGCCGGCGAGACGCAGGCCAAGATGATCGTTTACACTGCCGAACTCTCCCTGGTCGTCAAGGATTCCGGCGTGGCCCAGGAAGACATCACCCGGATGATGGCGGGGGTCGGCGGCTACGTCAGCAACTCCAGCAGCCACACCTACAGCGGCGGCCTGCGGCGCATCACACTCACCCTGCGTCTGCCCGCCGAGAAATTCGACGACGTGATGGCCGATCTACGCGACATGGCGATGGAAGTCACTCAGGAGACCATCGGCACGCAGGACGTGACCCAGGAGTACGTCGATCTGGAATCCCGCCTGCGCGCGTTGGAGGCCAAGGCCGAGCGTCTGGAAGAGCTGATGGAACAGGCTGAGGACACCGAAGCCGTTCTCGCCGTGTACGAACAGTTGAGCCAGACGCAAATCGAGATCGAGCAGACGAAGGGCCGCATGCAATACCTGGAGCGTTCCGCCGCGATGGCCACGATCACCGTCTCCCTCACGCCCGACGCGCTGTCGCAACCGATTGAGATCGCTGGATGGCGGCCTGGCGGTGTGGCGAAGGAATCCTTCCAGGCGCTGATCAAAGCCTTCCAGTGGCTGATCAATGCCCTGATCCGCATCGTCATCCTCGTTCTCCCGGTGATGCTCTTCGTCGGTGGGGTGTTTTACCTAATCATCAAGTTCCTGGGGTTGATCTTTGGACGTCGCAAGCGCGCGCCCAAGACCCCGCCCGCCCCGCCTGCCGAAAGCGCATAACCGCATCAAGAAAAGCCCCGATTCTGCAAAGAATCGGGTCTTTTGTTTTGCCCTCGTCCGCTGTGGCCGGTCTTCGACCGAGCCACCCCAGGATTACCCCACCTGATAATTCGGCGGCTCTTTGGTGATGATGACGTGATGCGGGTGGCTCTCGATCAACCCGGCGTTGGTGATGCGGGTGAACTGGACTTTCTCGCGCAGATCTTCCAGACTTGCCGCGCCCGCGTAGCCTAGCCCGGCGCGCAAGCCTCCGACCAGTTGGTAGATGTAATCGTGCAGCGGTCCCTTGTAGGGCACGCGCCCTTCGACGCCCTCCGGGACGAGCTTCCCGCTGCCACCCTGGCCCGTGCCGTAGCGATCGCGCCCGTAACCGCGCATCGCGCCCAGACTGCCCATCCCGCGATATTCCTTGAAGCGCCGCCCGTCATAATAGACGACTTCGCCCGGCGCTTCGTCCAGCCCGGCGAGCATACTGCCCAACATCACCACGTTCGCGCCTGCCGCCAGCGCTTTGACGATATCGCCGCTGTACTTGATGCCGCCATCCGCGATGATGGACACACCGTAAGGCTTCGCCGCCAGCGCGCACTCGTGGATGGCGCTGAGTTGTGGCATCCCGGCCCCGGCGATGATGCGCGTCGTGCAGATCGACCCCGCGCCCACGCCCACCTTGATCCCACTGGCTCCGGCTTTGATGAGGGCGGACGTGCCGTCCGCAGTCACCACGTTCCCGGCGATGATGGGCAGGTCGGGCCAGTTGTGGCGGATACGCTCGATGGCGCAGATCACGCCCGCCGAATGTCCGTGCGCCGTGTCAATAACGACGGCATCTAATCCCATCGGGGCCATCAGGCTCAGCCGCTCTTCCAGGTCTGCGCCCACGCCCACTGCCGCTCCCACCACCAGGCGACCCCGCGCATCCTTGGCCGCGTGCGGGAAGTCCTGCGCCTTCTGGATGTCCTTGACCGTGATCAAGCCCTTGAGCACGCCCTCCTCGTCCACCAGCGGCAGCTTCTCGATGCGATGTTTGTGCAGGATGTGTTTGGCTTCGTCCAACGTGATGCCGAGCGGCGCGGTGATGACGTCTTCCGCCGTCATAAATGCCGTCACCGGCTGGCCGAAGTCCTTTTCATCCACAAAACGGAAGTCGCGGTTGGTGATGATGCCGACCAGATGATTGTCCGCATCCATGATCGGCACGCCGCTGATGTGATAGGTGGACATGATCTGCTCAGCATCCCCAAGCAGCGCCGTCGTCGGCAGGGTGATGGGATCGACGATCATCCCGGACTGCGACCGTTTGACCTTGGCGACTTCGGCGGCTTGCTGCTCCGGCGAGAGGTTGCGGTGGATGATGCCCATTCCCCCCTCGCGCGCAATCGCAATCGCCAGCGGCGCTTCGGTGACGGTGTCCATCGCCGCCGAAAGGATGGGGATATTCAGTGTAAGGGTGGGCGTCAGCGCCGCACTGACGTTGGTTTCGTTGGGTAAAACCTCGGTGTATCCCGGTACGATAAGCACATCATCAAAAGTCAAAGCTTCGAATTTCTTGAAAATGGTTTCATTCATTACCTACACCTCCTTGCTTGCGCTGGCTGTCTGGCGCCCGAGGAACCTGATCATAGGCTTGGGCCGGACGAGAATAAATTTGATCTATGATACCAGAAGCACGATGAAGTGCAACTGTAAATTTGGCTAATTGGCACTTTGCCATACAATGTAAGAATAAGGTCAGTGACATTGACCTAAAAATCACTTACACAGGAAGGAATTCACATGGACTCAATTCTAGGACACATCGTATACACCGGAACGGACGTGCTCGAAAACGTCTACGTCAATATGGACGGCGTAGCCATCGCCAGCATCACCCCTGAACCGGCGGGGACATTGGTGAGCGAATATGCCGTCATCACGCCGGCCTTCATTGACGCGCACAGCCACATCGGCATGGTTCGCCTGGGTGAGCCTCCGGCTGAAGCGGAGACGAACGAGCGTATGGACGCGATGCTGGCTCACGCCGATGCGCTGGATTCTATCCAGATGGACGACCGTGGTTTCACGGACTCCATCGAGTCGGGCGTGTTGTATTCGTGCGTGGTGCCCGGCAGCGGCAACATCATCGGTGGCAACTCCGCCGTCATCCGCAACTACGGCAAGAACACCAATGACGCGCTTATCCGCCGCGCGGGCATCAAGGCCGCCTTCGGCTACAACCCGATGTCCACGCGCGAGTGGAAGGGCACGCGCCCCTTCACCCGCATGGGCGCGCTGGCGATCCTGCGCGCTAAACTGCACGACGTGCGCCAGAAAATGGCGAAGGAGCAGGCCAAGGAGGACGCCGACGTCACCTACACTGCCGAGGAAGTCATCCTCAAGTCGCTGCTTTCGGGCGCAGACCGTTTGCGCGTCCACGTCCACAAGAGCGACGACATTGCGGCTCTGCTACGCTTCGTGGATGAGTTTGGGTTGAAAGTCACCGTGGAACACACCTGCGACGTGCACGAGGTGGAGATTTACCGCGAACTGAAGGCGCGTGGCATCCCCGTCATCTACGGGCCGATGGACTCGCTGGCCTACAAGGTCGAACTGAAGCACGAAAACTGGCGCAACATCAAGTACCTGATCGAATCCGGCGTGGAGTTCGGCCTGATGACCGACCATCCGGTGATTTTGCAGAAGATGTTGTTCTTCGAGTTGCGCTGGTTCCTGCGGATGGGCTTCAGCAAGCAGCAGGCTCTGGAGATCATCACCCGCAAGAACGCGGAAATCCTCGGTGTCGCCGATGTCCTCGGCACGCTCGAACCGGGCAAGTGGGCGTCCCTCGTCTGCTGGAACGGCGATCCTTTCTCCCTGGAGAGCTACCCGCTCGCCGCATACGGGGAGGGCAAACTCGTCTACCAAGAGGTGTGAGTGCGAATCATGAATCATGATTCATGATTCATGATTCTCACGGGACCATCCTTACACACGAGCCACCCAGCAGGAATGTTCGCTACCTGCCGGGTTTGCGCGTTCAATTCACAACTGCCACAGATGCCCAACCCGCAACGGAGATGCGCTTCCCACGAAAATTGGTGGGGCAGATTGTGTGCCTGGCATTGCTGGGCTAACGCCGTGAGCATCGGAACCGGCCCACAAGCGTAGACGCAATCCGGGCGGCGCGCCGCAATCGCCGCCTCGACCGCTTGCGTGACCAATCCCCGCTCGCCGAGCGTACCGTCTTCGGTGGTAATCGATAATTTGTCAACGGATTGAACGGATGAAACGGGTTTTTTCTCTGCTAATCTGTTAAAATCCGTTGAATCCGTTGAGCCAAATGCCCCCGCCAGCAGCACATCTTCGCCTGTCCGTGCACCGATGCAGACGTCCACGGTATGCCCATCGGTGAGGCTTGTCCGCGCCAGGAAGAGGAGCGGCGCAACGCCGTAGCCACCGCCCACGAGCAGATGATGCCGTCCGCGCAGCGTGAAGCCCTGTCCGAGCGGGCCGCGCACCCACACGCGGTCGTCCACATCCAGCCGGTGCAGCGCCTCACTGAACGGCCCCACGGCGACGACCATCAGCGCCAGCGGATTCGCCCCCGCGATGCTGAACGGCTTCTCGCCCACGTCCGGCAGCCACGCCATCACGTATTGGCCCGGCTGCGCATCGGGTAACGGTTTGTCGAAGATGAACGTCTTCGTGCGGTAATTCTCAGTACGGATTTCTGTAATCGTGAAAGTTTGGTGCATATTCGTATTCCGGGTTTGCAGATGCGTGATACGTGAAGAAGAAATCACGCATCACGTATCACGTATCACAAACGCAAAACAATGCCTTGTAAATCGTTCAGCGTCTGATACCCTTCCTGCGCCATAAACGCCGCCAACTCCGCCGCGATGTCGCCCAACGCCTCTGGCCCGCGCGTCCACACCGCCGAACCGACGCCGACGGCGGTCGCGCCTGCCATCAGCATCTCCGCTGCATCGCGCCCGGTCGTTACGCCGCCCGTTCCGATGATGGGGACGCGCACTGCGCGCGCGATCTCGTAGACGCAACGCAACGCGATCGGCTTGAGCGCCGGGCCGGAAACGCCGCCGGTACGGTTGGAGAGCACCGGACGGCCCGCCTCGGCGTCAATGAGCATCCCCGGCATGGTGTTGACCGCGGTGATAGCGTCGGCCCCGGCTTCGACGGCGGCGGCGGCGATCCGCCCGATGTTCGGCACGTTCGGCGCGAGCTTGACGCTGATGGGAATATCGCCAACGTTGCACTTCACTGCCTCTGTGACTGCCGCTGCGCTCTCGCAGGTTGCTGCGAACGGCGTCCCGAACTCGTCGGCGACGTTGGGGCACGAGATGTTGACTTCGATGAGGTGGGGATGTGCCTCCGCGATGATGCGCGCCACGTCGCCGAACTCCGCCACCGTCCCGGCGAAGATGCTGGCGATGAGCGCCACGTCGAGCGGTTCCAGCCGCGTGCGGGCCTCCGCCAGCATCCGCGCCTCCTCTTCTGCACCGGGATTCGTCAACCCGATAGCGTTGAGCAAGCCGTGGCCCCAATCCACAGCGACGGGGTTGGGATGTCCGGCGCGCGGCGCCGGACCGCAGCTCTTCGCCGTCACCGCCCCTGCGCCCGCGCGCGCCACACGCTCCAGCACGTCGGCGCTCGTGCCGAGGATGCCGGAGGCGAGCACGATGGGGTTGCGCAGAGGCAGGCCTAGAAAATCACACGTCAAAGCGGGTTTCACTTCTCCTTAAACCTCCATCCACATTCGCATGTTGAACATAGCGAAGCCCTCCCGTGCGAAGAAGGCTTGCGCTTTCTCGTTGAAAAACCACGTGTCTATGGCGATGGTTGAGATGCCTTGTTCCCGCGCCAGCTCGCGCACGGCCTGAATGAGCGCCGTGCCGCAGCCTTGCCTCTGGTATGCCGGCTTGACGGAGATTTGATCGATGTAGACGAAGTTCCACGGGTGCATGTAGGCATTCTCCGGGCGTCGTACGACGCGCGCGTAGACGTAGCCGGCGTCTTCACCGTCGATGCTGGCGATGAAGAAGTAGTTGTTCGGATTCTCCAGTTGTTCGGTGATGTAGGGTATGGCAAAGCTCGAATCCGCGACGTGTTTGAAGATGTGCGGTAGCGCTTCCGCGTGGACGTTCTGTACATCCACGTTCAGCGCCGAGATGAGTTCTGCGTCGGCCAAAGTTGCTAAACGGATTTCCATAGGTCCTCTTTTTGTGAATCACGAATCATGATTCGTGATTTATGCTGACAAATAGCATTTCACCGTCTTGTACATAGCTTCAGTGATGCATTCTTCATCCCGCAGCGTGTCGAGAATCTGGCTGATGGTGAGGACGGCGTGCAAGCGCAATCCCTTTTCTGCCAGTGCTGTATCTCCACCTTGTTCCCGATCCACGAGCACAACGACATCCTGCACCTTGAGTCCTGCATCCTGCATCGTTTGAATTGCTGTGAGGATACTCCCTCCGCTGGTGACGACGTCCTCGATGGCGACCGCGGTCTGCCCCGGCTCGAACGCGCCTTCGACGGCCTGGCCTGTCCCGTGCGCCTTGACCTCTTTGCGCGGGTAGATCATCGGATGGCCCAATTGTAGCGCGACGGCAGCGGCAGCAGGCAACGCTGCGTAGGGCACGGCGGCGATGTGGTCGAAGGCGAGGCCGTTTACCATATCGACGTAGGCCGCGACGACGCGACGGAACACCTCCGGGAACGAACTCACGCGCCGCAAGTCTACGTATATCGGCGACGTTTTGCCCGACGCCAGTGTAAACTCGCCGAATTTGACGCAGCCAGCCTTGTATAGCGACAGAATTAACTCAACGGATTTTTTCTCTGTTGTCCGTTCAAATCCGTTCGATCCGTTGAGGATGTTTTCCCGTTGCCGGTTGATTGCGTCGCGCAACGTTTGCGCCGCTACACGTGGCTCCTCCGCATAAAGGACGGCGCGCGAGACCGGCACGATCACCCCGCTGCCCTGCGCGTCCAGCCCGGCGCCGAGCGCGGCTTCTACATCGCCGCCTTGCGCGCCGACGCCGGGCGCGAGAATCCAGCGATCTGGCGTGAGCGAGCGCACGGCTGCCAGCGCCTCCGGCTGCGTCGCGCCGACGACGAAGCCGAGTTGCGTCGCGTCGCCCCAGGCCTGCGCCTGCACGGCGATGTGCTCGAACAGGGGCGGTACACCGTGCTGCTGTACCTCCGCCGCCGACGGGTTGGACGTGAAGCACAGGGCGAAGACCGCTTTGCCGGGGTACGCCAGGAACGGCGCGATGCTGTCCTGCCCCAGGTATGGGCTGACGGTGACGGCGTCGGCGTCCAGCATCTCGAAGACCGCGCGGGCGTAGGCTTTGGCCGTGCTGCCGATGTCGCCGCGCTTGGCGTCGAGCAGCACGGCCACATCCGTCGCGTGGCACGCGGCGATCACCTCGCGCAGCGCTTTCCATCCTTCCGCACCGTACTGCTCGAAGAAGGCGCTGTTGGGCTTGTAGCAGCACACCAGGTCGGCAGTCTGCGCGATGATGTTTAGGCAAAATGCCTTCACGCGCTCTACTGTCGGTGCGCCGGGCACAAAGTCCGCTGGAAATTTGCTCGCGTCCGGGTCCAGCCCTACGCACAGTAACGACTCGTTGCGGGTAATCGCTTCGTTCAACATATCTACAAAACTCTTGGTCATCTTTACCTCCCTGGGTGGTTAGGTTGTTGGGTAGTTTTCGCCGCCCTGCGTCCTACACCCTGCATCCTGCATCCTGCATCTTGCATCCTGCTACGCCTTCCCCAACACCGCCGCCAGCAGCGCCATACGCACGTACATCCCGTTCTTCACCTGGCGGAAGTAGGCGGCGCGCGGGTCGTCGTCCACGCGGTAGTGGATTTCACCGACGCGCGGCAGCGGGTGCATCACAATCATGCCTTTCTTGGCGTGTGTCATCAGTTCCGTAGTGATTTCGTAGCAGTCCTTGACCTCCTCGTATTGCTTGGGGTCGCCGAACCGCTCCTTCTGGATGCGGGTGACGTAGAGGACGTCGGCGTTCTCGATCACGTCGGCGACGTCGGGCGTCTCGCGCACTTTGATGCCCCGGTCGATGATCTCGTTCATCAGCGTCATCGGCAGGCGCAGCGTCTCCGGCGAGACGAAACGCAGGCTGATATCGTCGTACTGCATCAACAGCCGGGTGAGCGAGTGGACGGTGCGCCCGTTGCGCAGGTCGCCGACCATCGCCACCTTCAGGCCATCGACGCGCCCCAACTCCTGGCGGATGGTGAACAAGTCGAGCAGCGCCTGGGTAGGATGCTCGCCTGTGCCGTCGCCCGCGTTAATGACCGGCACGGAGGCGTAGTCTGCTGCCAGCTTCGCCGAACCGATCTCCGGATGGCGCAATACGATGACGTCGGCGTACTGTTCGAGCGTGCGAATGGTGTCCGGCAGGCTTTCCCCCTTGCTAACGCTGCTGAACTGCACACCCTGAGTGATCGGGATAATGCCGCCGCCCAGTCGCTCCATTGCCGCGATGAACGAGGCGCTGGTGCGCGTGCTCGGTTCGTAGAAGAGACAGGCCAGCACGTATCCCTTGAGCAGGTCGCAGCCCCCCACGCGCGCGACCAACTCGCGCATCTCCTGCGAGCGGGTGAAGACGTACGACAGCGTATCGCGGTCGAACTGATCCACGGAAATGACGTCGTGACCGGTCATCCCGTTGCCCACGTCCTTTTTGAGCGCCATCTCGGCATAATTGAATAACTTGGGTAATGTTTGAAGCTGTTCCATCGCTGTTTCCTCCCTTTGGTTTGAAAAATAAATCTCTGCTTTCACAAAAAAGAACCCGCTCAATAGCGGGTCCTTTTGGGTGAATGAATAAATGCGCCGTTTTCAAAGATCAGAGCGCCGTGTATTTTCACACGCTCCACTTTCCCCCGGACGGCTATGCCAGAAAAAGGACTCCACCCACATTTGGTATGGAGTCCTTCATCGGATAAGGTGTACGCTGCATCGAGAGCGACCTCGATCCACGTCTCCGGTTGCTCCGGCAGGCCGAAGATCCGCCGTGGATTGTGCGCCATCAATGCAACCAGACGCTCCAGCGTGAGCCGTCCCTCGGCGACGGCGGTGAGCATGAGCGGTAGCGCGGTCTCCAGGCCGGGAACGCCAGGCGGCGCGTCGGGGCCGAGCTTCTCATCGCGCGTGTGCGGCGCGTGGTCGGTGGCGATGCAGTCAATGGTGGTGTCGATGTGCGCCCAGAGCGCGTCCACGTCGGCTTGTGTTGCCAGGCGCGGGCGCATGTCGCCCCACGGGCCGAGGCGCGCGGCGTCTGCGTCGGTGAGGAACAGGTGATGCGGTGTCACTTCGCAGGTGACCGGCAGGCCGCGCGCTTTTGCTGCTGCGATCAACGCAATCTCATCCGCGTGGCTAACGTGGCAGAAGTGCACGTGCTGCCCGAACGCCGCTGCCAAGCCGATGCCCATTGCAATGGTGCGGCCTTCGGCGTGCATAGCGATAGGTTTGCCGTGCGGCCACGTTTGGAAGCAGCGCAGCAGGGTTGCCAGGTTGTCGATCCGCAATGGGCCGTAGGTCTGGTCGGCGTAGATTTTAAGGCCGACGGTCTCTTGCGCCAGCGCGGGCAGTTCATCCAGGTGATCGGGCGATGCGCCGGCGTAGAAGTGTACGTCGCAGAGCGCCTCAGTTTGCGCTTGTTGTTGAATAGTATGGAGCATCTCGCAGGTGGCGAGGGGTGGGGTGGTGTTGGGCATTGCCAAAACGGTGGTGAATCCTCCGGCGACGGCAGCGGCTGTGCCGGTAGAAAAATCTTCCTTGTGCTCACCGCCAGGAACGCGGAGGTGAACATGCGCATCGGCCAGGCCGGGAAGTCGCGTCAATATTCCGTTTGGCATTGTTGTTTAACCCGTCGAATGATACCAGAGATTGGGATTTTAGCAAGCGCGAAAGTATGCTACAATAGAAGTGAACCGATCTGCAGGAGGTGCGTTATGACGGTGTTGGGTCAAACAATGGGGATGCCGGTGACGACGGCGGTGCAGCAACTGCGCCGCTCGCCGCAGTTGCCCCGTTACGTACAAGAATTGCAATCGTTGTTAACCGCCGAGCACGCGCGCCGCGAGCGTTTCTACGCCGAGATGTCTGAGGATCAAAAGGTGGAATTCATTAATGGGGAGGTGTTTATGCACTCACCGGCGCGTTTGCGTCATGTAACTGTGGTTCGTAACTTGTCTACCTTGCTGGATATTTACGTGTCCAGTCATAACTTGGGTTATGTCGGCCACGAAAAGATGCTTGTCACCTTAACGCGCAACGATTATGAACCGGACGTAGTGTATTTTGGCCCGGCCAAAGCACAAACATTGTTGCCTGACCAGATGAAATTCCCCGCGCCGGACCTGGTTGTGGAAGTGCTATCTCCTTCGACTGCCGAGAATGATCGTGGTATCAAGTTTGTGGACTACGCGGCGCACGGCGTCGCCGAATACTGGATTGTGGATCCCGACGAGGAAGTCCTGGAGCAATATGTTCTCAATGGCGAGACTTACACGTTGCGGATGAAAAGCCAGACCGGCATCCTGCAAAGCGAAGCGGTACCGGGTTTTGCCGTCCCGGTGCGTGCGCTCTTCGATGAGATGGAGAAACTCGCGGCAGTGCAGGCGCTTATGGCCGACAGGATAGGCGGACTGTCGTTGCACAGAACCAGATTGAGGCATTAAAGGCGCGGGGTCGAAAGACCCCGCGCCTTTAGTAAACGCTACACTTGCCGCAAGTTACTTGACTGCCAGACGCTCGATCAATGCCTGCAAATCTGCCGCGGCCTGCTCGACCGTGGACTGTCCGAATGCTACTTGCTGCCCGATCAGTTCGAGCTCATTCACGAACTCCTGGTCGTTCGGGAGATTCGGTCCCTGCGGGATGGTGCGATCGGCGACCACGTTGTAGATCCGGTAGACTTCCACATCCGTCTTGGTAGCCCCGGCAGCGATTTTCTCACGCACATTGGGTGAGGAGGGGATACCGCGGTTGGTTTGGAGCACCGCGCCTGCCGCGGGGCTGGTCACGAAGAAGTTGACGAACAGCATCGCCGCCTCCTTGTTCTTGCTGCCGTTGTAGACACCCAAGTACTGGCTCATCTGGATGACGTATGCCGGTTCGCCGCCATCGGGGAGCGTTGTCGCGCCAAGTTGGTCGGTCATAGCTGCCTGATAACTCGCCAACTGGTTGCTCCAAATCAAACCAATGGCTGCTTTGCCTGCCACGAGCGCCGAGTTGTCCGGTCCGCTTTCACCGTAGGTCGCGGTGGTGTCAGCGTCGGGGATCAACCCCTCGTCGCGCATATCGGCCCACATCTGCAGCCATTTCTGGGCGGACTCAACCGTCGCGTAGGATTTGCCGCCTTCGTCGAGTGTGTAGAGCGG
>Ga0209614_1001319_pt1 | contig 18930 bp, 16 predicted proteins | sample BlaSprsedimmetaG_FD_185484 | JGI IMG/M metagenome (GOLD analysis project Ga0209614, IMG submission 185484) | Hot spring sediment bacterial and archeal communities from California, USA to study Microbial Dark Matter (Phase II) - Blank Spring... ... | reverse complement strand
GGATGACGTCACTGGCTGGGCCACTACCCTGGTTTATGACCAAGACTGTGTATGATATCGTATCTCCCGCGAAGACTCTTTGCGGGCCAGATTGGCTGACGACAAGGTTGGCCGTGGGGGCGGCTCCGACCGGCGCTGCATCGGGTGCGGCGCGCCCCGGATGTGCGAGTGGCAGCACAAAACTGCACATCGCCACGAAAGCAATCAACAGTGGAATCCACAAGCGTTGCCGGTTAGCGTTTCCGGCTGTAACATTCAGGTCTTGGAGCATCATTTTTTCCTCCTGGAGAATGTTTTGATAAATGTAATGTGAAATCTTTATGTTCTGCTTACACTTTCGGTAAGATGTGAAGTTGAACGATGCCGGATCATGCGCTACAATAATAGTGTAATCTAAAACGTGCGTTATGGAAGTTCATAAAGAATTTTAACGTAAATACCGAGATATGTCAAAGGGGCGTTAGAAAAGTGATGAGACGTGAAGTTAACACACGAGCGGCAACATATCAGTCTCCCGCAGCCATAGACGCCGGTGTGCCGATAGCTGCCCCTGTACCATTGGGAAGCGGCGTTTTGGTGGCCCTGTTCTGTCTCTCCACCGCCACGCTGATGTTCGAGATCAACCTGACACGCCTGTACTCCGTGGCCCAATTTTACCACTTCGCCTTCATGATCATCAGCCTGGCGATGCTCGGCTTCGGGGCCAGCGGTGCGTGGTTGGCGCTCTTCCCGCGCCTGGGACGCCGCCACCCGCGCCGCGCGCTCGCGTGGCTGGCCTGCGCGTATGGCCTCACGAGCCTCGGCGCGTATCTGGCGCTCAACTGGCTGCCCTTCGATTCGTTCAGCATCGCCTGGGACCGTCGTCAGGTCGTGATCCTGGTGGTGCAGTACATTGTTCTGTCGCTCCCGTTCTTGTGCAGCGGCGCGGCGTTGGGATTGCTCTTCAGCATCTACCCAGAGGACGTAGGGCGGCTCTACGCGGTCAACCTGGCAGGAGCGGCTCTGGGATGCGTGTTGGCCCTCCTCGCGCCCGTTTGGGTGGGGGGTGAGGGCATCGTGTGGCTAAGTATGGCCGCGGGCGGCGTTGCGGCGCTGGGTCTTGTTTTGCCTGGACGACGTGAGGAGATGCAGTCTGCCGTACCTATGCGTATCGTCAGTGTGATTGCGGGGATATTGATTGTGGGTGGCGTCGTTTTTCTGTTCGTACAACCATCCGCATTGGATGTGCGCCTTTCGCCGTACAAGAGCCTCAGCTACGCCTTGCAATTTCCGGGCGCGCAGGTGGTCTCGCAGCAGTGGAACGGCTTCTCGCGCGTAGACGTCGTCGAAAGTGGGGGCATCCGCTCGCTGCCGGGCCTGAGCTATCGCTATATGGCCACCCCGCCGCCCCAACGCGGCCTGCTCGTGGACGGCGACGATCTGAATCCTATCCTGACACTTACCCCTGAAACTGCGTCGCCGGACGATCTCGCGTTCACCGATTATTTACCCACCGTCATCGCCTACCAACTGCGGCCAGAAGCGCGCGTTTTGGTGTTGGAACCGCGTGGCGGCCTGGAAACGTGGATAGCGCTGGCCCAGGGCGCAGCGCACGTCACCGCCGTGGAAGCCAACCCGCTCATCGTCGCCGCTGCCGGGGATATCTACCAAGCGCCACGTGTAACAGCAGCGCTTGAGGATGCGCGCAGCTTCGTCCGCCGCACCCCCTCCCGCTACGACGTCGTCACGCTGGCGTTGACGACGCCCTACCGGCCCATCCGCTCCGGCGCGTATAGCCTCTCCGAGGACTACCGCTACACCGTCGAAGCCTTCCGCGCTTACCTGAATACGCTCGCGCCTGGCGGTCTGTTCGTCGTCACCCGCTGGCTGCAGACACCACCGAGCGAGTCGCTGCGCGCGTTTGCCCTCGCCGTCACCGCTCTGGAACAGACTGGCGGCGATCCGGCGCAGCACATCGTCGCTTTCCGGGGCTACGCCACGCTGACGCTGCTCGTCAAAACCGCGCCGTTCACTCCTGTGGAACTGGACGCCATCCGCGCTTTTGCCGCCGGGCGCGCCTTCGACATGGTTTACGCGCCTGATGTACGCCCTGATGAAGTCAACCGCTTCAATGTCCTGGCAGAGCCGGAGTATTACCAGGCCTTCACCGGCCTGCTGGCGGCGGTGGATCGCGTGGCGTGGTATGCGGCCTATCCTTTCGACGTGACGCCGCCCACCGACGTGCATCCATTTTTCGGTCATTTCTTCAAATGGTCGCAGGCGCGGCAGGTGTGGGCGGAGTTGGGCAAGACCTGGCAGCCGTTCGGCGGCGCAGGATATTTCGTGCTGGCGGCGCTGCTGCTCCTGGCGGTGGGCGCGGCGGTAGTCGTCATTTTGCTGCCGGTGGCGGTATTGCGCCGGGATGGAATTGCAGGCCAGCGCGCCCGGTTGGCGTACTTCGGCTTGTTGGGTCTGGGCTTTATGCTCGTGGAAATTCCCCTGTTGCAGCGCTTCATCCTCTTCCTCGGCCATCCGGCCTACGCACTGACGACGGTGTTGTTTGCCATCCTGCTCTTCTCCGGCATCGGTAGCGCGCTCTCCTCGCGTATTCCGACGCGCCTGGCGTTGGTGTTGTTGGTGGGGCTGGTTGGCGTGTATGCGCCGGGCTTGCCGTGGCTTTTCGCGCGGACGCTCGCGCTGCCGTTGGGCGCGCGGATGCTCGTCGCGGCGCTGGTCCTTGCGCCGGCCGGTTTGTTGATGGGGATGCCGTTCCCGCAGGGGTTGCGGCGTTTGGCTGCATCGGCAACCCGGCCTGAAATGCTGCTGCCGTGGGCGTGGGGGATCAACGGCGCGCTTTCGGTCGTCGCGTCGGTACTGGCGGCGCTGCTGGCGCTCTCGTTTGGCTTCGACGTGGTGCTGCTCTGCGGGGCGTTGTGTTACGCGGGCGCGTGGTTGGCGGCGGGCCAGGGATTTTACCGCAGAGATCGCAGAGGGCGCTGAGTTCTATTGTGAGGATCAGTTTTCGCCTTCTATCCCCGCGCCGGTAAACGGCACAAAGCGCACGCCGCCCGCGTTGTAGGCCCGCAGCTCTTCCCCATCTTTGACGAACTGCCAGAGGCTCTGGTAGCCGCCCGGTGGGCCGATGGGGATGACCAGCCGCCCGCCGTCTTTGAGCTGCTGCGCCAAAGGCGCAGGCAGATGGTCCGGCGCGGCAGTGACGATGATCGCGTCGAAGGGCGCGTGCTCTTCCCACCCGTAATAGCCGTCCCCCTGCTTGACGTGGACATCGGTATAGCCCAGATCGCGCAGCCGGTTCGCGGCTTGCTCGGTCAACTCCGGCACGATCTCGATGGTGTATACCTCGATGTCATCCAGTGCCGCCAGCACCGCCGCCTGGTAACCGGACCCCGTGCCGATTTCCAGCACCTTCTCTCCCGGTTGCAGGGCCAGCAGCTCCGTCATCCAGGCGACAATGTAGGGCTGTGAGATGGTCTGACCGTAGCCGATGGGCAGCGGATGATCGGCATACGCCTGGTCCACGTACTCCGCCGGCACGAAGTGATGACGCGCTACCGTGCGCATGGCGCGCAGCACGTCGGGATCGCTGACGTTGCGCGCTACGATGGTCGTCTCGACCATCAGCACTCGCTTCTCTGCCAGCGCGTCTTCGTCGAACGCAGGCGTGGCTGTTGTGGATGGCGCTGTGGTAGAAGAGGGTGTTGCAACCAATGGCTCAGGGGGAGCCGTAGGAGATGCGGGTGTACACGCCGCAAGGCCAACTACGACGCCCACAACGAACACCAGCCAGGACTGCCGTATGCATTTGTGTTTCATAGAGGGCCTCCTTGGTAAAATAAACCGAAGATTTGACTTTTTGACGAACGAAAATACTATTGGAACCGAGAGTCAATGGAGATTGTGAGCAAGATTCAGAATTGGTAAGAAGGGAGCAATGGAAATGTCATCTACCGCAGTGATGACGCTGGTAAAAATGGTAGAATCCCTGCCCGACACCGCGCAAGAGCAAGTCGTAGAACACTTGCGTGAATACATCGCCACTTTGCAGGATGAACTGCAATGGAATGCCACATTCAAGAAAACCCAATCGCAATTGACTGCTGCTGCGCGCCGCGCTAAACAGGAAATCGCAGAGGGGCGAGCGACTCCGCTAGATCATCGCCAGCTATGAAATCGCAAACTTTGCCCTCATTCTGGGAAGCCTATCGCGCCTTGAATGATGATGTCAAACGCCGCGCGCGTAAGGCTTACCGGTTGTGGGAAGAGAACCCGTTCCACCCCTCTTTGCACTTCAAGTGTATCAATCGCGAAGAAGACGTCTGGTCGGTCCGTGTTACCTTGGGATATCGCGCAGTAGGCATCTTTGAGGGCGATACCGTTACCTGGTTCTGGATCGGCGGGCACGATGAATACGAGCATTTCTTCGCCTAAGAAGACCTTGTGTGAAGCGCGTATATTTACGTATCACACATCACGCACATGCATATCCCCGTACACCACCCACTTGTACGTCGTCAGCGCCTCTAGCCCCATCGGGCCGCGCGCGTGGAGCTTCTGCGTGCTGACGGCGACCTCCGCGCCCAGGCCGAACTGCCCGCCATCGTTGAAGCGCGTGCTGGCATTGACGAAGACCGCCGCCGAGTTGATCGCGTTGACGAAGCGCGTGGCGTTGCGCCAATTGTTGGTGAGGATGCCGTCAGAGTGCTCCGTGCTGTGCGCGTGGATGTGAGCGACCGCCTCATCGAGCGTATTCACGATCTTGACGCCGAGGATGAGCGCCAGCCATTCCTGATCGAAGTCCTCCGGCCCGGCGGGGACAATCCTGGTGCTCTCCGTGTTATCCTGCAAAATCGCCAGGGCGTCCGGCGTCACCCGCAGCTCGACATTGCTGCGCGCCAATCGTTCCACAAGCGACGGCAGGAATTCCGCCGCCACCGCGCGATGCACCAGCACCGTGTCTAGCGCATTGCAGACGCTTGGACGCTGAATCTTCGCATTCTCGATCACGTCCACCGCGCGCACCAAATCGGCGCTGGCATCGACGAACAAATGGCAGATGCCGATCCCCCCGGTAATCACGGGAATCGTGCTCTGCTCGCGGCACAGGCGGTGCAGCCCCGCGCCGCCGCGTGGGATGAGCATATCCACGTATTCGTCCAGGCGCAGGAGTTGGCTCACCAGCGCGCGGTCGGGGTTGGCGATGATCTGCACCGCTTCCAGGGGCAGGCCCACTTTGGCGAGCGCGGATTGGATCACAGCGACCAGCGCCAGATTGCTGCGCAAGGTTTCGCTGCCGCCGCGCAGGATGACGGCGTTGCCGGTCTTGAGCGAGAGCGTGGCGATGTCGATGGTGACGTTGGGCCGCGCCTCGTAAATCACACCGAGTACGCCAATGGGGATGCGGCGGCGGCTCAGACGGACGCCGTTGGGCAGTATCCGGCCTTCGATCTCCGCGCCAACGGGATCGGGTAAATCGACGACCTTGCGCGTATCCGCCGCCAATCCGGCCACGCGCGCCTCCGTCAGCAGCAGGCGATCCAGCAGAGCATCCGTTACCCCTTTTGCCCGCGCGTCCGCGATGTCGAGTGCGTTCTGCGCCAACACTGTCGCTGCCTGCGCCTCCAACTCGCCGGCAATCGCCAGCAACGCGGTGTTCTTCTGTGCCGTGGTCAATGTTGCTAGGGTACGACTCGCCGCCTTAGCCGCGCGGCCCATAGCCGGTAAATCTACGTTCGTTTCGTTCATGATCTCTCCCCCGTTTCGTTGTTTTCAACCGGTGGCCGGTTCGCCTCTCAACTTGACAGGTTGGGTCCGGTTATACCAACAGCGACAAGAATTTTTCACGCAGACCGGCCTGGATGTGCGCCAGTTCGGTCAGGTTGGCGCCGTCGCGTAGCGCCCACAATTGTTGAAAGGCCGGTATAATCTGCTGCTCTTCCACCAAGCCAAGCTCGACCAGCGTTTCGAGCACATAGATCAGATCGCGGAACGTCTGTGCAGAGGGCGTGCCGGCTTCCAGGATAGCGCGCAGTTCGGCCATTTGCTCATGGTGCAGACGTTCATCTTCGGCGCTCAAGAAGTGACCGAACGCGGCGAGATCGTCCGCCTCGATGCTCCACCCTGATCCGCCCAGGTTTTCCTCCAGATGCGCGATACGCGAAGGACCGGTGAGGGCGCAGATGACGCCGGGTTGCGCCAACACCCAGGCGATAGCGACCTGCGCCGGTGACTTACCGTATCGTTTGCCGAGTTGGTGGAGATAAGCCGCGATGCGTAAGCCGGCCGCGCGCCGTGCGCGTTGGAAGAGCGGGTCGAGCTGCCGGATGTCGTCCGGCGCGAAGCGTGTATCGGGACCGATTTTACCCGCCAGCAGACCGCGTCCGGTGACGCTGAAGGCAATTATGCCGATGTCGTGTGTGCGGCACAGGGGCGCAGTCCTCTCGAGCGTGCTGCGTGCGACGGCGCTTAGCTCGGTCAGCATAGAAAAGACGTTTCCGGTCGCTATGTATTCGGCCACACGGGCCGGCGCCAGATGTCCCACACCGTAATAGCGGATCTTGCCTGCCGCTACTAATTCGTCCAACGCGCCGACCGTCTCGGCTACCGGCGTGTGCGGATCGTCAAAGTGGATTTGGTACAGGTCGATGCGCTCAACGCCGAGCCGCCGCAAGCTCTGCTCGCACGCGGTAATGACGTGAGCGTGGGAACAGTCTGGTTTGCCGCTCTCACTGGCGCCAACTTTGGTGGCGATCCATACCCGGTCACGGAAGGGAGCAAGCGCCCGTCCGAGCACCTCCTCACCAGGGCCATAGACGTCGGCAGTGTCGAAAAACGTTACACCAAGCTCGACTGCCCTGCGTAGCAGGCCGACGAACTGCTCGGGGTCCTTGGCCCCGTATGCCCCACCTATGCTGTAGCAGCCGACACCGATCTCGGACAATCTCTCTCCGCGATAAACACGATATCTCAAGTTCACCTCCCTAGCCCACACCCTGAACTACAAAACAATCATGTCATTCCGGTGCACGGCCACCGCGCCATACGTGTATCCCAGCCGTTCGGCGATGTTGTCGGAATGACAGCCCTTGATCTGCTGCAGGTCTTCGCTGGTGTAGCGGATGATGCCGCGCGCGATTTCGCCGTTGTTCTCGCTGCGGATGGAGATGGTGTCGCCCCGGTCGAAGCTGCCGTTCACGGTGAGGATGCCTGCGGGTAGCAGGCTGCTCCCGCGACGGCTCAGCGCGTGCGCTGCGCCTTTGTCCACGACGATGTGCCCGGTGTGCGTCACGCCCGCCAGAATCCACCGCTTGCGGTTTTCGGGCGGCGTCTCCAGCGCCGCGAAGTGCGTTCCCAGCGCCTCCCCGCCGGCGATGCGTGTGAGCACGTCTGGCTCCGTCCCGGCCGCGATCACCGCATCCACGCCCGCCCGCCGGGCAACGGCGGCGGCCTGCAACTTCGTCGCCATCCCACCCACACCTAATCCGCTGCGGCTGCCACCTGCGAGTGCAAGCAGGTTCTCGTCGATCACATCGACTTCGTGGATGAGTTGCGCGTCCGGGTGCTCGCGCGGGTCGGCGGTAAACAGGCCGGGCTGATCCGTGAGCATAATCAGCAGGTCGGCGTTCCCCAAAATCGCCACGAGCGCCGAGAGGTTGTCGTTGTCGCCGATTTTAATCTCGTCGGTGGCGACGGCATCGTTTTCATTGATGACGGGGATGATGCGGTGTTCGAGGAGCGTGTTCATCGTATCCTGGGCATTGAGAAAGCGATGGCGGCTCTCCACGTCGCCATGCGTCAGCAGGATTTGCCCGATGTGGATGCTGTAGATCTCGAAGAAGCGCTCCCAGGTGAGCATCAGACGGCTCTGCCCAACCGCGGCGAGCATCTGTTTGTTGGCGACCGTGGCGGGCAGCTTGGGAAAACCGAGTCGCGCCCGTCCCACGGCCACCGCGCCCGACGAGCAGATAATCACCTCGTGGCCTTGATGGTGCAACTCGGCGCACTGCCGCACCAGTTCGACCATGTGCGGCAGGCTCAGATTGCGCGTTCCGCCGGTCAGGACGCTGGTGCCAACTTTGACGACAATACGTTTATAGGGGTGGTTGTTGGGTCTCATAGATGAAAGTATAGCATCATCATCATCATTTAAAAGTCGGCGATAATGGCTCCTTCACGTTCGTCGAGCGGGATATACGGTCGCGCCACAGGGCCGACGTACAACGAACCGGGCCGGATCAGGCGGTTGTTGGCGTATTGCTCCATCACGTGCGCCGTCCACCCGGCGATACGGCACATGGCGAAGAACGGCGTGAGCAAATCCACCGGAATGCCGAGCATGTGCAGCATCGGCGCCAGGTAGAAGTCCACGTTGGCGAACAGCCGCTTTTTCTCCCAGACCGTTTGCGCGACCTTGTCCGCTAACTCGTACAGATGAAAATCGTCCGATTGCGCGCACAGTTGGTACAGCATATCCTTGATGTACGGCACGCGCGAGTCGCCGGCCTTGCGGTAAATGCGATGCCCGAAGCCCAGGATGCGTTGTTTGGCCTCCAGCGCCGCGTCAACGTAGCTTTCGACGTTATCCAACGTCTCGATCTCGAATAACATCTCCAACGCGCCCTGGTTGGCGCCGCCGTGCAGCGGCCCTTTGAGCGTGCCCATCGCTGACGTGATCGCCGCGCCCATATCCGAAAGCGTCGAGGCCGTCACGCGCGCGGCAAACGTCGAGGCGTTGAAGCCATGTTCCACCATCAGCAGCATCGTCAAATCCATCGCCCGCGCTTCGACCGGGGTGGGGCGCTTGCCATGCATCATGTAGAGGAAGTTTGCGGCGTGGTCGAGTTTGGGATCGGGGTGCACCCACATCTTTCCCTGGGACTCGCGGCAGTAGTAGGCGACGAGCGTGGGGAACTTGGCCGTCAGGTAGATCGCCTTAGCCAGGCGTGACTCGGGGCTGGTGTTGTCTTCGCCGGGATTGTCGGAGGCCAGCGCCGAGACAGCGGTGCGCAGTGCATCCATCGGCTTCATATAGTGGGAGAGAAATCGCAGAATCTCGTAGATGCCGGCATCTACCTCGCGTTCGGCAGCCAAGGCCGCCTTGAACGCCCATAACTGATTGCGCGTGGGTAGCTCGTTTGTCCACAGCAAATACACGACTTCTTCGTAGGTTGAATTTTTCGCCAGCTCGCGGATATCGATACCCCGGTACTGTAACGCGCCGATGTCGCCGTCGATGTCGCAGATAGCGGTGCGCCCCGCCAGGACCCCCTCAAGTCCTTCGTAGACGCGCTGTTCTGCTGGATAATCGCCGAGCAACGTCGGCAGATGATTATCCGTGACCAACATACTTTCCAACTTAAACCCTGTCTTCATCTCCATTGCTTTCCTCCTTAATTACCTTGCTGAAATAAGACACGAACTCTCTTGAATAAAAATACAGAAATCTGGTATCTTCTCAACCCCCCACTTCTCCCCCTTTTTATTGAGATGATACGAAATCTGCTTAATCGGCTCACAGCCGGTGCTTGCCTTCTGCTGACAAAAAATCAGCCTACCGAGAGCCGGTAGGCTGATTTCTTCTTTGGCGTTGATGGAATTCCAGGTAGCCCTAACCGGCCCTCCACAAAGTGTAAGGCTTAGGCTGCTGGCGAACCGGGATAATGATGCTATGCGTTATCATACTGTCACTTTCCTGATGACTCGATCACAAACTGCTCCTATATTAACCGAAATGCCCGACTTGTCAAATTGCCGCGCGCAACGCCGCTGTGAACGTCAGCGCTGCTTCTGCCGGACGCTCCGTTGTGCCTATTGCCTTGACGAGCGCGCTGCCGACGATAACGCCATCTGCGAGCTGCGCCACTTGCGCGGTCTGCTCCGGCGTGGCGATGCCGAATCCCACGGCGAGTGCTTTGTCCGTGACCGCGCGCACGCGGGCGACGAAGTCCGCCAGGCCGGGCGGCAGGCTTTCCCGCGCCCCCGTCACGCCGACGAGCGACACGAGGTAGATGAAACCGCCCGATAGCGCCGTCACCGTCTGGATGCGTGTCGCATCGGACGTGGGGGCCAGCAGGAAGATAACGTCCAGCCCGCGCGCCGTCGCCGCCGCGTATAATGTCTCGGCCTCTTCCGGCGGCAGGTCGGGCACGATGAGGCCGTCAATGCCGGAGGCCACAGCCTGCTCTACAAACCGCTCGATGCCGAATTGTACAATGGGGTTGTAGTAGCCCATCAGCACGAAGGGGAGCGTCACGCCGCGCGCACGCAGCGTCGCCGCCTGCTCCAGGCACAGCGCCAGCGACATGCCGTTCGCCAGCGCCTGCTGCCCCGCCGCCTGGATCGTCGCCCCATCTGCCAGCGGATCGCTGAACGGGACGCCCAATTCCACCAAATCCGCCCCCGCCTCCGCCAGCGCCGGGACGATGTCCAGCGCGCTCTCCAGCGCCGGATAGCCCATCATCGCGTAAGGCATCAAGGCTTTACGATTGTTCTTTTTCAAAAGTTCAAATGTCCGTGCAATTTTGCTCATTGTAAACTCCTGTCGAAAGTCCAAAGTCCTCTGTCCGCCAGAACTTGACTTTTGACTTGCGACTTTAGACTTGTACCCCTAACACCTGTGCCACCGTATGCATATCCTTGTCCCCGCGCCCGCTGATGTTGACGATCATCAGGGCGTCCGGCGACAGCGTGGGGGCGCGTTTGATGGCTTCGGCGACGGCGTGCGCGCTCTCCAACGCGGGAATGATGCCCTCCAACCGGCTCAGCGTTTGCAGCGCGTCCAGCGCCTTATCGTCGGTCGCGTAGACGTACTCTGCGCGGCCCAGGTCCCGCATCCAGGCGTGCTCCGGCCCGACGGCGGCATAGTCCAGCCCCGCCGAGACGCTGTGCGTGAGCGCAATCTGCCCGTTGGCGTCTTGCAATACGTAGGTCTGCGCGCCGTGGAGCACGCCGAGCCGCCCCAACGCTGGATCGGCGAAGCGCGCCGCGTGCCGCCCGCCGGCAATCCCCTCGCCGCCGGCTTCCACACCGATGAGAGCGACGCTCTCATCTTGCAGGAACGGGTGGAACAGCCCGATGGCGTTCGATCCACCACCGACGCAGGCCACCAGCGCATCGGGCAGACGGCCCTCGGCAGCGAGAATTTGCGCGCGCGCCTCCGTCCCGATGACGGATTGAAAGTCGCGCACGATGCGGGGATAGGGGTGCGGCCCCAGCGCCGAGCCGAGCAGGTAGTGCGTGTCGCGCACGTTCGTCACCCAGTCGCGGATGGCCTCGTTGATGGCGTCCTTGAGCGTGCAACTGCCCGCGTCCACCGCACGCACCTCCGCGCCGAGCAAATTCATCCGCAGGACGTTGAGCTTTTGCCGTTCGATGTCCACCGTCCCCATGTAGACGATGCACTCCAATCCCAGGAGCGCGCAGACGGTGGCTGTCGCTACGCCGTGCTGCCCGGCCCCGGTCTCCGCGACGATGCGGCGCTTGCCCATGCGTTTGGCGAGCAACGCCTGGCCGAGCGCGTTGTTGATCTTGTGCGCGCCCGTGTGCGCCAAATCCTCGCGCTTGAGGTAGACCCGCGCTCCGCCGAGCGCCTCCGTCAGCCGCCCGGCGAACGTGAGTGGGGTGGGCCGCCCGGCATACTCGCGCAGCAGCCGGTCGAACTCGCAGGTGAAATCCGCGTCGGCGATGGCGGCGGTGTAGGCCGCCTCCAATTCGCGCACGGCAGGCGTGAGCACTTCGGGGATGAACGCGCCGCCGTAGTTGCCGTAGTACGGGCCGTTGGAAATAGTAAGATTCGATTCTGTTTTATTCATTGTTTACTCATTCGATTCTATGCTATAATGTGGTTGAGCATCTGTAGGCGATGCAAAACCAAAGACAGGAGTCTGATAATGCAAGTTTACGATTTCAAAGTCTTGCTTGAGCCAGATGAAACAGGTGGCTATGTCGTTTCCTGTCCGTCTTTGCCCGGCTGTTATACACAAGGAGATACGGTCGCCGAAGCCCTGGATAACATCAAAGAAGCCATTCTTTTGTGTCTTGAGGACTTGCAAGCCCAAGACCTGGTTATTCCTGATATGTCACAAACTCTGATTAGCAGTGTAGCCGTGGCAGTATGAACCCAAAGTTACCCGTTGTCTCAGCGCGTCAAGTGATAAGAGTTCTACAGCACGTCGGCCATGAAATTGTTCGCCAACGTGGTAGTCATGTGCGCTTGCGGGACGAGACTGATACAAATCATTTGCCGGTCACTGTGCCCAATCACAAGACCATTAGGCCGGGCTTATTGCAGCAGATCTTACGCGATGCCAATTTGACGGTTGATCAATTCCTATCACTCCTGAGGTAGACTTCTCGCCGTATTGCTTTAACAAAAGCTCTCACTTTCGCGTGATCCTTCTTCCCCTTCGCTGCTTCCACCCCGCTCGACACATCCACGCCCCACGGACGCACTTGCGCGATGGCGTCTGCCACGTTCTCCGGCGTGAGACCGCCCGCCAATAGTAGCTGGCATCGCTCTGCCAGCCAACGCGCAATCGTCACGTCTGCCGCCAATCCCGTGCCACCTTTCTCCTGCGGGTGATAAGCATCGATGAGGAAATCGGGGGTAGACGGTAGATGGTGAGCGGTAGACGGGGGGGAGGGTGTGGCAGTTAAGTAGTTTTCCATTGCCGCTTGCGCTTCGGTGAGCGTTTGCGGACGCAGCGCCTTGAACGCATACGGGGCCAGATCTGCGACCTCGGCGGGCGTTTCCGCGCCGTGGAGTTGTGCGAGGTCCAGCCCGGCGGTGTCGATGACGGCGCGCACAATGTCTACCGGTTCATCCACGAAGACGCCCACGCAGCGCGGAGCCGCTTCTACGAACTCCGCGCGGACCGCTCGTATGATGTCCCCTGCCTGCTCCGGCGTGACGTAACGCGGGCTAGGCGGATAGAAGATGAAGCCTATAAAATCCGCACCGGCCTCCGCTGCCACGCGAGCATCCTCAAGATTCGTAATTCCGCAAATTTTGACGTAAACCATGTTAGTCCAAAGTCCAAAGTCCAAAGTCCAAAGTCCAAAGTCTAAAGTCGAATGTCCGGCAGGCGACTTTAGACTTGGGACATTAGAGTTCTGATTTTCTCTCCCACATCTGCTGCCGTCACCAGCGCCTCGCCTACCAGCATCGCATCCACGCCGATAGACGCCAGGCGCGCCACGTCCTCCGGCGTGTGGATGCCGCTCTCGGCGACGAGAACGACGTCGTCGGGCACACGCGGGCGCAGCGCGGCGGTCGTGTCGAGCGTGACGTGGAACGTGCGCAGGTCGCGGTTGTTCACGCCGATGAGGCGCGGGCGTAGCGATAGCGCGCGTTCCAGTTCCGCCGTGTTGTGGACTTCGATCAGCGCCGCCATACCCAGGCGACGGATCAGCGCGTAGAGGTCGTGCAGCGTTGCATCGTCCAGCGCGGCGACGATGAGCAGGACAGCGTCTGCGTCAGCGGCGCGGGCCTCGTAGACCTGATACGGGTCTACGACGAAGTCTTTGCGCAGCACCGGAACGTCCACAGCCTGCCGCACGGCGCGCAGATCATCCAGGCTGCCCTGGAAAAAGCGCGTATCGGTGAGCACGCTGATCGCCGCTGCGCCGTTGGCGGCGTAGGCGCGCGCCAATCTCGCCGGCTCGAAGTCCGGGCAGAGCAGACCCTTGCTCGGCGATGCTTTTTTCACCTCCGCGATCAGGCTGACGCCGGGTACGCGTAGGGCCGCCAGAAAGTCGCGCGGCGGCGGGGCGGATTCGACTTCAGCGCGCCAGGCGTCCAGCGGCTTGGACTGCTTCTGCAAAGCAACTTCTTCACGCTTGTGCGCGATGATCTTATCCAAAATGGCGCCGGTTTGCATATACCTTATTCCGTAACGATGAAGCCGACTTTCCGCTTGACCTCGCGGATTTTAGGGTCGGCAACGGCCCGCGCGCGTTCTGCGCCCATGGCCAGCAGCCGGTCCAGCTCGGCGGAGTCCGCGATGAGGGTGAGATAACGTTCGCGGATTGGGCGCAACGCCTCGATGACCACCTCGGCGACTCCTTGCTTGAGGTGGCCGTAGCCTTTGCCCGTGAAATGCGCTTCGATGGCATCTCGCGGTTCTCCGGTGAGCAGTTCGTAGATTTCGAGCAGGTTGTTCACCCCGGCCTTTTCCGGCGCGTCGCTGAACACAATCTCGCAGCCTACATCGGTGACGGCGCGTTTGATGACGTAGCGAATCTCATCTGGCTCATCCGCCAGACGGATCGCATGCAATCGGATGTGCGCCTTGCTCTTGCTCATTTTGCTGGTCGGGTCGTCCAGCGCCTTGATGCGCGCGCCGAGTTTGGGGATGACCGGTTCCGGCACGACAAACGTCTCTCCGTAGAGGTTGTTGAAGCGCTGCGCGATGTCGCGCGTTAGCTCGACGTGTTGTTTCTGATCCTCGCCCACCGGGACTTCGTCCGAATCGTAGAGCAGGATGTCGGCGGCTTGCAGCACCGGATAATCGAGCAAGCCCGTGCTGACGCTCTCCTGCTGCTGGGCCTTGAGCTTGTATTGCGTCATCCGTTCCAGCCAGCCGACCGGCGTGACGCAGTTGAGAATCCAGCAGCCTTCGGCGTGCGCTGCGACGTGACTCTGGATGAAGAGCGTACATTTCTGCGGGTCGAGGCCGCACGCGATGAGGATCGCCGCCATTTCGCGGGTCCGGCGCAGCAAATCTTGCGGTTCCTGCGGCACGGTGATCGTGTGCAAATCGACGATGCAGAAGAAGTTCTCTTTCTCCTCCAGCCCCGCAACCCACTGCCGGATCGCGCCCAGGTAATTGCCCAGGGTAAACGCGCCGGAGGGTTGGATGCCGGAAAAGACGCGGATTTTCTTGTCGGGTGATGTTGTTATCGATGTCGTCATAGATTCTCCCTCAGTTGTGGATTCAGGATGCGTTCCAGCGCGTAGTCTACCGGGCGGGCTTTCCTATGTGCTTCTGCGTAATCTTGCATATACGTACTTATGGCTTCCGCGCCGTCAGGGTGAAAATCCACGGCAGCTTGCCCGCGTACTGTGGATAGTGATACCAGCGCTCAATGCAGGGTTCCATACCGACGAACCACTTGAAGAACAAGCGATCGTACTCGTGGAACGCTTCCAGGCGCAGCCCGGCTTTGAGCAGCGCGTTGAGGATGTCGCTGAGTGACCACGTCCACTCATAAGATGCGACTTCGTGTGTGTACGTGTCGTCGGCATAGTCACCGTCGGCCTCCCAGCGCACCGGTTCGGGCGTTTGAAAATACGAGTATAGCGGTTTTAGTTCCCCCGTTTCGAGTTCCTCGAAGGCGTTCCACATCGGGTGCGATTCCATAATGTAGAACAGCCCACCCGGCTTGAGGAATCGCGCGATGATGCGCGCCCACGCGTCGAGATCGCGCAGCCAGCACAACACGCCGCGCGAGGTATAGACGATGTCGAACTGCCCTTCCAGGATGCCGGGCAAGTCATAGAGGCTCGCCTCGATGAAGGTCGCGGGCACCTGCGTCTCGTCCGCCAACTGCCGCGCCGCCGCAATCGATGCCGCCGAGAAGTCCACGCCCGTGACTACCGCGCCCTGTCTGGCCCACGAGAGCGTGTCCGTCCCGATGTGGCATTGCAGGTGCAGCAGCGTTTTGCCGGTCACGTCGCCGACCTCGCGCAGCTCAATCTCATCCAGCGCGATGCCGCCGGCCTTGAGTATGGCGACCTCTTCATACGCCCGGAGGTGGGCGGGGACGACTTCATCCCAGTGAGCTTGATTGGTCTGTTCGGGCTGGGTTAAGGGGTTAGGCATAACTGTTTCCATCCTCGTGATTATCGACTTCAACGCTCAGGTTTTTCTTGTTCCATTCGCCGCGCAAGATTGACAAGCCCGTTGCTACAGACGTAGCAACCCCCAACAATGTCACCAGTATTTCCAAGAAAAATCGCCGGTCAACCGGCATGTGTCCCGTAATACGCTTGAGTGCCATGTACCACCAACTGAGGCTGACACTTAGTATTAACCAACTGGGTTTCTGTGTTGCGAAAATGCTACAGCCCAGCGCCACAAAGACTACCCCAATGGTTTCCCATAACTCGGGTGACCGGTACGATAATCTCACAGCACCGAAGAGCTGCCTTCCCAAAAGACCGAGCCATATCAACAACACAAGTCCATCAAGAACTAACAGTACTTGATGGAAATGTTTGGTAGGCCACTGCCATCTGGGTTGAGGATTCTCCACAAGACACCTGACTGTAATGTTTAAGCTGCCATTTTTCAACTGCGCTATATGTAATTATACCTGCGCATGGTATGCATACAAACTGCATTTGGAGAAAGCGGTATCTTGGTCACCTCTTCTCCAAAAACACGACGGTATGTGTCGCCATAGCCTGGCGTTTGAACTCGCGGTAGCCCAGTTTGCGGTAAAGGTGCAGCGCCGGCTCGCTTTTATGGCCGGTGAACAGCTCGAACCGCTGCGCCGTGCTGAAGTGCTGCTCCAGCGTTTGCATCAAGCGCGCGCCGATGCCCCGGTTTTGCACGTCAGGATGGACGATCAACCGCCCGATGTAGCACGTGCCGTCTTTCGCGTAGCCACGCACCGAGCCGACGATGCGTTCCCCGGCTGTGGCTTTGAAGAACGCCATGCGCGCAAAGTCTGCCTGGATTTCATCCAGGGTTTGGCGCAGCGGCGGCAGGTCGAAGTCGTCGTACCGCTGCGCCTCGCTCTGGTAGGCCAGCTTTTGCAGGGCCAGGATGGCCTCCAAATCTTTCTCTGTCGCCGGTGCGATGGTGACGTTTTGCCAGTGTTGCAGTTCCTCTTGAGTGAAATGGCGCACCATTTCACGGAACAGGGTCTCAACCATGTCCGGGCTGACGCCGGTTTCCTCGGCCCACATGCGCCGGTCCTGCATCATTGCTGTGACGCGCGCCTCGGCCTGCACTGCGGCCGCGCTGGTCTTGAACTTTGCTGCGGCCCGTACATACTGAGCGCGCTGCCCGATAAGTGTGATCGTTTGCCGGTCGAGCGCGTCGATGGCTGCGCGGATGTCGGTCAGGGTTTGGCAATCTGAAACAGGTTTTATCGTTATCGTTTTCATAGTCTTGTCCCTGGCGCCGTCTGGCAGAAATCTCCTTCGATTAGCGGTGCTCGGAGCGGATCGGCAGATCCGCGATTTCTGCGTGTCATGCCGGGATCTGAGGATCCCTGGCAAGCATAAACTGAGGCGCTATTTATGCCACATTTGTTATTTAGGCCACCATCCCTTGACTGCACGCAATCAATGCCTCGAGTTTGCGCAGTGCTGCTCCGCTGTCGAGGCTTTGCATTGCCTTAACAACGCCGTCCGCCAAATCCGTCGCCAGCCCGCCGACGTGCAGGGCTGCCGCCGCGTTGAGCAGCGTCACGTCGCGCTTGGGGCCGCGCTCCGCCCCGCTGAGGATGGCACGGGTGATGGCGGCGTTCGCCGCCGGATCGCCGCCGTGTAGATCGGCGGGATCGGCGCGGTCGAAGCCCAGGTCGCGTGGATCGAGCATCTGCGTCACCACAGCGCCGTTCCCAGGGGCGACGCCGAAGACGCTGATACGGTTCGGGCCGGTCGTCGTCAACTCGTCCAGGCCACCGTCCCCGTGGACGACGTAAGCCGCCCGCGAGCCAAGCCCCTGGAGCACGCTCGCCAGTACTTCGGTGAGCGCGCCGTCGTATACGCCGAGCACCTGCGCCTGCGCGCCCGCGGGGTTGGTCAGCGGCCCGAGGATGTTGAAGACCGTGCGCACGCCCAACTCGCGGCGCGGACCGACCGCGTACTTCATCGCCGGGTGCAGCTTCGGCGCAAAGAGGAAGCCGATACCGACCTCGTCGATGCACTGCGCGACCTGCTCCGGCGTCAGATCGAGGTTGACGTCCAGGGCCGCGAGCACATCCGCGCTGCCTGACAGGCTGCTGACGCTGCGGTTGCCGTGTTTGGCGATGCGCAGCCCGGCGCCTGCCGCCACGAACGCCGCCGTCGTGGAAATGTTGAACGTGCCGGAACGGTCGCCTCCGGTGCCGCAGGTATCCACCAGGCTCGCCTGCCGCGGCGTCACCTTGACCGCCGCCTGCCGCATCGCCTTGGCGCAGCCGGTAATCTCCTCCACCGTCTCGCCCTTGACCCGCAGCGCGATAAGGAACCCGGCAATCTGCGCCGGCGTGGCCTCCCCCGCCATCACCTGCGCCATCACCCCCTCGGCTTGTTCCATAGACAAAGATTGTCCTTCTAACAGTTGATTCAAGGCCTCTGTAATCATCGTTTTTCCTCCTGGTAAAGTAATGAGAAATGGGTAAAGAGAGATGAGTGAAGAGTAAAGAGAAATGAGTAGAGTTGCGCCTCACTCATTACTCATTACTTCTTTCTCATTACCTCTTACTCATTTCTCATCTCCAAAAAATTCTTCAAAATGACCTTCCCGTGCTCCGTCAAAATGCTCTCTGGATGAAATTGCACGCCGATGAGGGGTGCAGTTTTGTGACGGAGCGCCATCACTTCGCCATCAGTGGTGAAGGCGGTGGCTTTGAGGCAATCCGGTAGCGGTTCGTGGACGAGCAGGCTGTGGTAGCGCATTGCGTTGAACGGGCTGGGCACGCCCTCGAACACGTCCGTCCCGTAGTGGTAGACGCGGCTGGTTTTGCCGTGCATCAGCCGATCAGCGCGATCCACCGTCCCGCCGAAGGCTGCACCGATGCACTGGTGCCCCAGGCACACGCCGAGGATGGGCGTCGTCGTGTGGAACGCGCGGACGATGTCTAGTGATACGCCGCCGTCGTCCGGCGTCCCCGGCCCTGGCGAGATGACGATGTGCGAAGGCTGCAGCGCGCGGATCTCATCCACTGTCACCGCATCGTTGCGCCGCACCGTCATCTCCGTCCCCAACTCCCCCAAAT
>Ga0209614_1001316_pt1 | contig 18978 bp, 12 predicted proteins | sample BlaSprsedimmetaG_FD_185484 | JGI IMG/M metagenome (GOLD analysis project Ga0209614, IMG submission 185484) | Hot spring sediment bacterial and archeal communities from California, USA to study Microbial Dark Matter (Phase II) - Blank Spring... ... | reverse complement strand
CTGTCCGCCGGACTCACCACCCCGCGTCCTCCCTTGTTTAAAACATGCGTATAGATCATGGTTGTATTCACATTTTTATGCCCGAGTAATTCCTGTACAGTTCTGATGTCATAGCCATCTTCCAGCAGATGAGTCGCAAAACTGTGCCGCAACGTGTGACATCCCGCATGTTTGGTAATGCCGGCTTTGCGAATTGCTGTTTTTACGGCTTTCTGCAAAACGGTATCGTACAGGTGATGCCTTCTTTCTATGCCTGACCTGGGATCCTTTGATATCCTGCGAGCAGGAAATACGTACTGCCACTTCCATGCATATTCCGCATTCGGATATTTCCTGGCCAGGGCAAAGGGCATCTCGACACTTCCGTATCCGTTTTGCAGATCTTTTTCATGCTGCTTTTTCACACTGTTTATGTGAAGGTTAAGCCTCTCTTTAATTGTATGGGGCAGGGGGACCACCCGGTCCTTATTGCCCTTGGAATCACGGATAATCAGTTGATTGTAATCAAAATCCACATCTTTGACCCTCAAACGCAGGCATTCCGATAATCTTAATCCCGCGCCGTACAGAAGGGTGGCCATCATTTGATAGGTACCACTCATCTGCAAGAGCACGCTTTTGACTTCATCTCTGGATAAAACAGTAGGCGTTCTAACCGGCTGTTTTGCCCAAATAAGGTTTTTGAATTCTCCAGGTTCCTGATAAAGAACATGCTTATAAAGAAAAACAATGGCGCATAAGGCCTGGTTCTGTGTCGCTGAGGCGACTTGCCTGTCCACCGCCAGATGGTTGAGAAATAAAGTAATCTCTTTCTCTCCAAGCTTTTCAGGATGCTGCTTATTGTGGAAGAAAATATACTGACGGATCCATTGAATATAACATTTTTCCGTTTTCAGGCTGTAATGGCGTGTTCTTATCGCGTTTCTGACCTGATCCAGCAATCGGGGCGGTGCATGTCCGGTATTCGAAGCCATTCGGCGCTTGTCTGATTTGTCGGTAAAAAAGTATGCCCGTAATAACCGTCCCGGCTGAGGAAGGCAGGGTGTAAATAAACGGATGAGCCGGTTCAATGTCGGAAATAAATACGGTTCTCGGGAAGATATAAAATGAAATCGAAAAAAGCAATATAATTTGTGAATGATGAAAACAATCTATTCAAAATCAGAGTGAAAACACAACAAGAATCATCCCTGTCGTAACGAGACAGCCGGGCAGCGGCGGGGAGGGCGGGATAGACGGCCGGTCGCATCCTGCCAGGCTTCCAATTTTATAGTAATTTTTGAAATTCTGCTCTTGTGAATTCACAATCATTCAGGATTTGTGAAAATAATCCCCTTCCGATGTTTTCTCCCCTGTGAACAGGAACAATGGTGCATCTTCCGTCTTTATGTCTTAGAAAATGATGACTGCCTTTGATTCGTATTTCTTCAAAACCAGCCTTTTTCAAGGCTTTGATCAAGGTCTTGCCTGTAAAAGCCGGAAGGTTACTCATACGGATACGACCAGACGCTGGACTCCAATGAATTCATTTTGAGAAATCTCATCCTCCGTTTCAAGGCAGAGTTCTATCGCTTCCTTTGTCCTTTCCATCAGTTTGTCAAGAGTCTTCGCCTGCGTGTGGCATCCTTTCAGGGACGGAACAGCAGCGATGAAATATCCGTCTTCATCTTTTTCTATTATCACATTAAATGATCTGTTCATCCATATTCTCCATTTTGAGTGCAATATAGTTGCAAAAAATCGATTTTCAAGACACTCTTTAAGCGTGAAATTCGATTTATCATTATAAATACAAAATAAAATAACCAACAAAAATAAATATGTCAAGAAAAATAAAAAACAGGGCGGTTCAGGGATTGCAAATCATTCGCGAGAGATGAAAAAAAATGTCTGAATCACAGATCTTACTGCGTTTGATGAGTTTAGGTTTGGTACGTATTTGCGTGTCATTGCGAGGAAGTTTTATTCGCTGAAATCTGTTCCTTCGAGTATCGTTTCAAAAGCCCATTTGAGGTTGTCAAATCTAAAATCGTTTCTTATTTGGTCCAGGTTTATGTATACGGTTCTTAGGGTTCCTTTTTCGGGAGGACGAACGGCACTCAACGAGAAAACACTTCCGTCTTCATAAAACCTCATTGCCGTCAACAGAATCGGCTATCGTCTTTTTCCATTCACGGTTTGTAAGACCTTATTGCAGTCTTTAATATGAAAAATATATTTCCGTTCATCCCCAATCACTCCAGGCTAAAACCCTCTCTGGCTGCTGGGAATAGCGCTGGGGAAAAAATAATCGGACATGAAAAAGGCCTCGATAAATCAGTCTCAAGGCCTTGTTTCTTTAGGAGTAGCGGGGACAGGATTGACGTCGAGGCCGCTTACGCGTCCTCTCCGTCCTGCGCAGGGAAAAGGCATTATAAAGTGCGCGCGAAAATGCGCGCACCCGCGGTCGAACCGCCATGCGGGCTTCGCCCGCATAGGTTCGAATCTGACTCGTTTCTAAACGATAAAAGGAACAACCCTTCGGGCTGTCCCTTTTATCGTTAGTAGCGGGGACAGGATTCGAACCTGTGACCTTTGGGTTATGAGCCCAACGAGCTACCAACTGCTCCACCCCGCGATCATGTGTAAACAATATATAAAAAATATTGTTCCTTTTCAAGCTCTTTTATTGGAAAAACGGCATCTTTTTTCGCTGTAAGGGTCGATTCGATCCATTATCGATCCCCCGGATACACCGAAAACGATATGGAGTCGGGAAATTTTCAATACATTGAGTCGGCCAAAAAACATTTTGAAACGGTTCCGGCCGAATCGCCGCATCAAAAGTTTTCCAGTTCTTGGAACAGCACTTTCAGACCCTCAGGCATGGTTTTTCTCACCACCCAGGAGAGGAATTCCAGCGAGTGATCGTGATCCGGAAAAATGAAGAAATGGATATTCTCCCTGTTCTGGCGCTGTGCCGTTTTTTGCATCTCGAGAATGCCTTCCACCGGCGTGTTCGCGTCGTTCTCTCCGTGGAAGAGAAAAACCGGAATGTCCAGCCTCAGAATACGGGTTTTGTTCGGTTCCAGCGCGCGATGTTCCCTGATCCACTGGGTACCGACCCGGAAGAACGACGTCCATATCCACTCATCGTCATTCCGCTCGATCGCCGAAAGAATCGCTTCCAGCCTGGGTTTCATCAGGATTCGGAAATCATCGGTACTCAGCACGGAATCGCGGTTCATGTCCAGCTGCTCAAACGCGTACCCGCCGACTCTCGCCCTGGCCCGCGGATCTCCGCCGTCGTACTCGCTCCGCTCGATGATTCCGTCCCCGTTGCTGTCGAAGAATTTCCGGTAATTGATCATCGATGAAGCGCCGCTGTGCTGCCAGAGTATCAAGGAATAGACGTCTTCCGAAGGCGTGCCTGCCAGAAACAGCGCATCAACGGCAGCGTTCTTGCGTTCCGCGGCCAGACCGGCGATAATCGCGCCTTCGCTGAAGCCCAGAAGAATAATTTTGGCTGATTGCAGCCGCTCGTCCTTTTTCAGAAAATGGATGACGGATTCCAGGTCTCTGACTTTGATCTGAGGCGTGACCGAACAAAACAGATCCCTGTCGACCCTGTCAAACAGGGGTGGGGTGGAATCCGGAACCGTGTGTCTTGTGCTGTAACTGAAGTAAGCGATGTCCCGGCTGTACAGTTCATCGGCAAAATAATCATGATAGTTGAATTCAATGCTTCTGCCGATCCGCCTGCGGTTGAGATACGTGTGGGGACCCGAACCCGGCACATCGATGACCAGGGTTCTGACACGGTCGGAAGGGATATGCAGGCGTCCTTCGATGATGATGCCGTCGAAACCCGGAATGCGGACAAGTTCCTGCGCTTGAAGACTTGCGTTTTTAGAAAGAACCACGGCAAGCGCAAGGATGATCGCTCCTGTGATGTTGAGAGTAAATCGCTTCAGGATCATTGTACAACCTCCTTTCGATCTTGAACCCGTCGGATACCCGCCTGGTTTCGCGTTGCAGGGTCGTTCAAACAACTTACAAAATCATGTGAATAATCGAAAGATAAAATAGCGGATGTGAACATTTTATGCAGCACCGGGATGACGGCGGCCAAATATCGCTTGCTTATGGAACCTGTATCTGGTATATTAAATGTCATAAGCTCAATGACTGTTCTTTGTGAACCTCGTGCTAATCCGAATTCGAATCGGCTATGCCCGGCCGGTTGAACCTGCGATCACGCGTTATACCGCCCATTCATGGTTGAATCGATCCCGGGTTTTATGAATACGCCGACAGAATGCAGACAGGAACCATGAAAGAATGTAAAAAGGAGGACTGTACGTGATTTCTGAATATCCATTCCCGGGAAAGATACACAGAAAGAGAGCCGTTGTCACAGCGTGTTTGCTGATGCTCGCTCTTTGCGCCGGCCGGACGCCGAACGTTTACGCATGCACGAGTGTGCTTGTTTCCAGTGGAGCAAGCACAGATGGCAGTGTGTTTATCAGCTGGACGTATGATGTGGCCGGATTTATGGCTCCGCTCCCGTTTTATACCGGGGGCACATATGCCGAAGGCGATTCCCTCGAACTCTACAGCTTTCGGGAGAAAAAACATCTCGGCCGCATCAGTCAGGTGCCGCGCACTTTCAAGGTTGTGGGAAATATGAATGAAAAACAGGTGTCCATCGGTGAAACAACTTTTACCGGCAGGAAGGATCTGGGCGGCGGCAATGGACTTTTTGATTACGGTAATCTGATCTATATCACCCTTCAACGTGCGGGTTCGGCCCGTGAAGCCATACGAATTATGGATGAACTGGTCAAAGAGTATGGATACCGGGATACCGGCGAGTCATTTTCCATAGCCGATAAAAATGAGGCCTGGATTGTGGATTTCATCGGCAAGGGCGAGCACGGGAAGGGGGCTCTGTGGGTGGCGGCGCGAGTCCCTGATGGGTATATCGCGGCGCACGCGAACCAGGCACGCATCCGTAAAATAAACTGGAAGGACACCGAGAACTGGATGTGGTCGGCCGATGTGGTTGATTTCGCCCGCCGGATGGGCTGGTTTTCCGGCTCTGACGATGATTTCAGTTTCGCGGACGCCTATGCCCCGGTCACACCGCGTTCTCTCCTTTTATGCGAGAGCAGAGTATGGAGCATTTTCAACAGAGCCGCTCCATCCAAGAAGTTCTCCACGGATTACTGGAGATGTGTTGAGGGGGCAGAACCTTACCCGCTTTTTATCAGGCCGGATAAAAAATTGGGAATAGAGGATGTGATCGCCCTGCATCGTGATCATTTTCACAATACACCCTTTTACACCGGAGAGGGGACGGCTGCAGGTCCCTATGCCAATCCTTACCGATGGCGTCCGGTATTCTTCAAACTCGAGGGCGATACGAATGACTATGCCTGGGAGCGCCCCATATCGCAGCCGCAGACGGCGTTCTCGTATATCTCCCAGGCGCGAAGCGGGCTGCCCGATGCCATCGGCGGAATCGCCTGGTATTCGGTTGATGACAATTTTTCCAATGTCTGGATGCCTTTCTATATGGCCATGAACCAGGTTCCGGCCTCACTGAAAGGTGGCAGTCCGGTAAAATTTTCATGGAAGTCCATGTACTGGGTAGTCTCTCTGGTCAACAATTTTGCCTATGGAATGTACAATGTGATGATCGAGGATATCCTGGAGGTGCAGCGGGAGCTTGAAAGCAGGGCCGTATCCATGATACCCGCCATAGACAGGGCCGCCGGATATCTTCACAGTTCCAATCCCCGGTTGATGGAGGATTATCTGACCTCTTTCTGCGTGGACAACGCAGAGCAAATAACCGAGCGGTGGCGCGAATTGGCGGAGCATCTGTTTGTCAAGTACAACGACCGGTACCAAAGAAAGGAGATGAGAATTGATTCATGGCCCGGAAGCATCGGGTATCCCGAAGCATTCAACCGCAGGGCAGTGGAGGAAAGACCGGGCTATTATGATGTACGCTGGAGAAAAAAAAGAGAAAAGATCGATTAATAGGCCGGATCGGCAGTTACCATCTGCCGGCCGGACAGCAAACGAGAACGCCGGTGTGTGAAAAAAACAGGAGAGAATTTCGTGTATGCAGCCGGCGTTGGTCAATACAACCATCAAACAGGGGAGTGCCGAGATGAAATATATACTCATACTGGCTGTCGCTGTTTTGGTCGCCGCGTGCGGGCCGTCCGGACAGGACGGAGAGACCAGTCCGATCGCGCAGACGGATATCGATTCCGTGATCGGAAAGCTGCTTGAACAGCATGGATCCGAGCACGAATTCCGAATCACCCGCGGTGTCAATCAGACCGCCGCCTTGTGGCGCCGGGCGGATGGAGATCCGGAAGCGTTTGAAACATTCTGTCTTCAGAGGTTTATTGCCGACCGGGAAGAACTGGATCTGGTTTTCGACCGCCTGGCCGTCAATTTCGAATACCTTTTCGGATACATGGGGCGCATCGGTTTCGAACTGAAGCGCCGGATCCATGAAGACCGGGGCCCCATCCATCCTGTTGATCAGATCTTCGCAGCCTACAATCCGTCTGCCCATGTTCAGCAGGATCTCTTCGGCAACAAGATTGCTTTTATCATCACGCTGAATTTTCCAAACTATTCCCTTGAAGAGAAGAATGAACTGGGCAAGGAGTGGTCCGATCGTCAGTGGGGCTATGCCCGTCTGGGCGATCTGTTCACGGCGAGAGTTCCGGCCCGGATCATTCAGGAGAATTCCAAAGTGTACAGCGAGGCGCAGCTTTACATCTCTGAATATAATATATACGCGGGACAGCTTCGGGATGAGCAGGGCCGGCAGCTGTTTCCCGAGGGGATGAAACTGCTTTCTCACTGGAATATTCGGGACGAAATCAAATCGAACTACGGGCAGCCCCGGGGGCTTCCCAAACAGGAGATGCTCTACAGGGTGATGCTTCGGATTATCAATCAGGACATACCTGTTCAGGTCATCAACAGTCCCGGCTTTCAATGGAATCCGCAAACCAACGAGCTGTTCAAAGAGGGCGAGGCATTGCCGGCACAGCCTGAGGGTGTGACCCGGTATCAGCATCTGCTTAACAACTTCCATTCCATGCAGCGTCTCGATCCATACTATCCCAATCTGAACACCTATATCAAACGCCGGTTCGAAAGCGGCATGGAGATACCGAGAGAGGAGGTCAAACGTCTTTTTAAAGAGTACGCGGCCTCACCTCTGATCAGAGAAACCGCGGAACTCATCAGCCTTAGGCTCGGACGGCCGCTTCGTCCGTTTGATTTATGGTACAACGGATTTGTGGGCCGAGCGGGCATATCGGAGGAAAACCTAAGCAGAATCACTCAAAGCCGCTACCCGGATGCACGGTCCATGAATGATGATCTGCCGCGTATTCTCCGCGATCTGGGTTATGAACGAAAGACCGCCGAATTGATCGCCTCGAAAATCGAAGTCGACCCCGCCCGAGGTTCCGGCCACGCGTATGGCGCCTCCATGCGAGAAATGCCCTCACACCTTCGCACGCGAATCGGCGCAGACGGTATGGACTATAAAGGGTACAATATCGCTGTTCATGAATTCGGGCACAATGTAGAGCAAACCATCAGTCTGCACAGGGTGAACAACCCGTTCATCAGCGGTGTCCCCAACACGGCCTTCACCGAGGCGCTCGCGTTCATGTTTCAGAAACGCGATTTGCAGCTGCTGGGAATACAGCAGAGGGATCCGATGATGGAGCATCTGGAAGTGCTCAATATTTTCTGGGACAACTATGAGATGATGGGTGTTTCATTGGTGGATATGATGGTTTGGGAATGGCTTTATGAACACTCGAAAGCCGACGCGCGGCGGCTCAAGGAAGCGGTGATACGCATCGCGAGGGAGGTATGGAACGAATACTACGCCGATGTGTTCGGTGAAAAAGATATACCGCTTCTGGCCATCTATTCGCACATGATTCAGTCGCCGCTATATCTGATGAACTATCCGTACGGCCGGCTGATCATGTATCAGCTGGAAGATTATATCAAGGGCAGAGATTTTGCCAAAGAGACGCTGCGCATGTTCTCGATCGGCCGTGTCACACCGGAGCACTGGATGCACAGGGCCGTGGGCGAGCAGATCAGCAATCAGCCCATCTTCACCGCGGCGGAGAAGGCGCTGAAGGCAATGCGGTGACGATTGTCCTGAATGATCATTCGAACTATCGAAGGAGGTTGAACCATGAAACGATTGTTTCTTGTACTGTCAGTCCTGATGCTGCCCGCTCTTCACGCGCAGGATGCCCATGAAATCGTTTCTCTGTACGAAGGAAGCTCTGTCCGATACGATGATCCAATCGGTTTCGAGGAGCTCGCTTTCGCGGTTAGTGAATCGGCTGTAAAGAACGTGGAAGGCAATCTTCGGCGTCTGTTCTGCCGGGCGCCTGAGGGACGTTCGCCTCTGGAGATCATCAGGAATTATGAAAAGGCCGTTGAGGATAGAGGGGGAACGATTCTCTTTTTATCGCGCGATCCCAAATCCATCGAGATCGACGGAGTGAAATTTACAGATTTGTTCGGGCAGCACCGGATGGACCGCGGTTTGTCGACCTCACATTATACACACACGAGTTTCCCCGGGGAGGTTACTGAATATCTGGCCGGAAAATTCAGAACAGATGAGAAGGATGTCTATCTGCTCGTAGCCGCGGGCAAAGGGGCCTGGGCGGCGAGTGAGGATAAACACACTTTCTATGAACTGGTCATTCTCGAAGCGGAGCCCATGGAGATGGGAATGGTCACCGCGGCCATGCTCGGCGAGGGTTTATCCGTTCAGGGACGGGTCGCCATTTACGGCATCCATTTCGATACGGGTCAATCGGATATCCGGGAAGAATCCGCCGAGGCGCTCAAAGCCATCGCCGAATTCATCAACGCGAATCAAACCGACCAATACCTGGTGGTCGGCCATACGGACAACACCGGTGATTTCGACATGAACATCCGTCTTTCATCCGACAGGGCTAGAGCGGTGGTTGACAAGCTCGTTTCTGAATACGGAGTCGCCGCCGAACAGCTGAAACCCTTCGGCATCGGCCCGGCTTCTCCGGTATTGAGCAATGCCACGGAGGAGGGGAGAGCCAAAAACCGGCGGGTGGAGATTGTCAGGTTGTAATAAGAATGGGACCGGACCAGGTTAAGCGGTGAAAAATGGGGTCGGAACGGGTTTAATTTTTGAATATTTGAATGATATTCGTTCTTCAGGCAAGATCTGGATCGCTTTCATGACCGGTGAAGGCTTCGTGCTCGGGATGCTCGCTCTGTTCTAAAGACAGGAATCCGCTTTTGGCAATTAAAATTCGGATAAGATACTGGCGCTGCTCCATGCGCCCAGGCATTGCCTGAAGTCATGGATCGCAGATGAATCGCGGTCTGTTGCGGCCAGGCGCCATCAAAGCCCGTATTGCCATCCATCGAATAAAAGAATACACCCGCCACATCGCCTGCGGCAACGTTCAGGGGGCCTGTGCTCAAATCCAGACGAGCCTCGAGCTGTACATGACCGGATAAAACAGACATCTGATGAGAGACGCCTTCCGGAGTCGTCCAGCTGCCTCCGTGGACATTGCTTGGCCATATGCCGTAAAACCCCTGAAATCGTGATTGAACCGAGCCGGAATACCAGTAGATCTGCAGAATTCCTTCCTCACCGGTGTTGCTTTCGGGCCATTCGCGATCCAGATTCTCATCAAAGATGATGCCGATGCCGTCATAATTGTCCAGGGCGGCCTTGTTTTGGGCATGTCAGGCCCAGATGTTTTTGTGAGGATGGAAAGCGTTAAATTCGATGACTGTTCTGCCCGGCATTTAAACTTCCCTCTGCAGAAAAGGTGTCAAAAGTTATCAATATGTTATATAAAAGTCAAGTATAATAAAGGAATGACCAATGCCGATTGATTCCTATTAGAATATCCTGATCGAGATACCTGAATCAGCTGCTCATAATTTTACTGGCTTTACTCAGAAAAATGCCGTATATTAAAATCCTTGCGTGAGCCGATACCATCCAATCTCAGTCAAACGTATCGTATAAACCGATATCTTTTGCCGGAGACGCGGTTTGTCTCTTGTTTGAAGATAGAAAAGGAGTTTTATTTTTATGACATTTAATGAATTTAATCTGGATTCACGTATCCATCAGGGAACAAAAAACGCCGGATATATTACACCGACGCCCATTCAGGAAAAGGCCATTCCCCTGGCCTTGAAGGGCGGGGATATGATCGGTCTGGCGCAGACAGGAACCGGAAAAACCGCGGCCTTCATTCTGCCGATTCTTCAAAGACTGATCAGGGGCCCGAAGCGGCGCATTCGCGCTCTGATTCTGGCTCCGACCCGGGAACTGGCCGAACAGATCCATCAGGCTAGCCGGGAACTGGGTAAACACACGGGGATCCGCAGCGTTTCGATATACGGCGGAGTCGGCAAGAGTCCCCAGCTGGCGGCCCTGAAACAGGGCGTGGAAATCGTCGTCGCCTGTCCGGGCCGTCTTCTCGATCATATGGGGGAGGGGAATATCGATCTGTCTCAGGTTGAAATTCTGGTTCTGGATGAAGCCGACCGCATGTGCGACATGGGATTTCTTCCGGATATACGGCGGATAATGAAATCTCTTCCCTCACAGAGACAGACCCTGTTTTTTTCAGCGACCATGCCTGATGAAATCCGCGGCCTGGCGGATCAGATTTTGAAAAATCCCGAGACGATCCAGATCGGAATGATGGCGCCTGTGGATACGGTTTCTCATGCCGTGTATCCGGTTTCCGGCGATCTGAAGAAATCGCTGCTCTTTGCCATTTTAGATCAGACCGCCACGGGTCGGGTCCTGATCTTTACCCGGACCAAACACCGGGCAAAGACTCTGGCCAGACAGCTTGATAAAAAAGACTTTAATGTCTCGGCCCTGCAGGGAAATATGACCCAGAACCGCCGGCAGGCGGCTATCAATGGATTCCGCAGCGGAAAGTACGATATCCTCGTGGCAACGGATATTGCCGCACGCGGCATTGATGTTTCCGAAGTCTCCCATGTTATTAATTATGACATGACCGATACGGTGGACGCCTACACCCATCGTATCGGCCGAACCGGCAGGGCGGCCAGGACGGGGGACGCCTTCACTCTGGCGGTCAAGGAAGATGAGCCGCTTCTCCGAAGCATAGAGAGGGTGCTGGGTGAGCCTATCAAGCGGAAAAGGCTGGACGGATTCGATTACGGGACATTTGTTCCTGAAAGTCAATTTGTCCGGAAACCGGTGTCCGTTCAGGCTGGCAGCGGTAAACCGGATTATCGATCCGCGTCTTTCAGGAAGCCGAAGACGGGGGTGCGTGTCCGGAGCAGGGGCAAGCAAAGGAATTTTCAAACCCGCGGAGTCCGGCAGGGGAAATGATTTTTCGGCGGGGAAAGGGGCAGGATGTGTTGCTGTTTGAATTCTGCCCGTCAGCCATCGAAAAGATGTTAATAAATAGCCCCAACAGTTTTATTGCCCTATAATTTCAATGATGTATTTGGTTCTTCCGTCTTTTTCAATCCGAATACGGCCGCCGATCTGTTGAACAAGCATATGGATCAGTTTCATTCCGAACCCGGTCGATTTCTTAAAGTCGGCCGATTCGGGCAGGCCCGGGCCGTTGTCTGCATACGTCAAAGTAACGACCGATCCGGATTTTGAGGCCGATACGCCGATCCGGCCGTTTTGGGTGTTTTTGAAGGCGTGCTTCATGGAATTCGTGATGCATTCATTGAAAATAATTCCGATACACGACAGGGTCCTGGCGTCTAAAACGATATCTTCCACATCGATCTGCGTCTGGACAGGCGGATCGGTATCAAACAGTCCGACAATGGTGTCGACCAGGGCGGGCAGGAACTTTTTCAGGCTGAGCCGGAGAAAGCCTTCGGAACGGTGGAGTTTATCATACAGCAGCACCATGCTCTCGACTCTGTTAGCGGCTTCGGTCAGGATTCTTCGGGCGTCCGGATTCTCGATCGCGGATGCCTGGAGGGTAAGCAGGCTTCTGACAACCCACATATGGTTTTTAATCTGATGATGGGCCTCCTTCAGGATGAGCTCTTTTTCTTCCAGAAGGGCGATGATTTTCTCCTGCGCCTTTCTGGTCTCGGTGACATCCCGAAAGCTCCACACCCGGCCGACAATTTGACCGTCCAGCTGCTGGGGCTGTGAATACCGCTCGAAGATCCGTCCGTCCTTGAACGTGATATTGTCCCGGCTGCTGCTTTCCGGTTCCGAGTAGAGCCGCTTTACCTTGTCAAAAAAAACTTCCGGCTGCTCGAGCTGATTCTGAATATGCGCCAACAGGGTTTTGTCGTCGCGTGTGTCGGCGACCGAATGAGGGATACGCCACATTTTCAGGAACTTCCGGTTGAAACTCACCGCTTTGCTATTCAGATCGACCACCAGAATTCCGTCCGCGGTCGATTCCAGCGTCGCGTTGAGAAGAGAGAGGGATTGACGCAGTTTGCCCTCCGCCTCTTTGCGCTCGGTAATATCCTGCAGCGAACCGACGAGGCGGTGTATCCGCCCTTCGGAATCGGGCTCAGCCCGCCCTCGGGAGATGCAGTACCGGATTTCTCCATCGGTTCGTATGGCGCGGAGTTCCAGTTCATAGGGTGTTCCCTCGGTTTGGCAGCATTCCACGGCTTTTTTTAGTCTGGCCATGTCTTCAGCCACATAGAGATCATCGTGCATGGCGAAGGAGGGAGCTCCTCCGGCGGGATCCCTTTGAAAAATCCGAAACAGCTCATCCGACCATTTCACCCGGTCGTTGTCGATATCCCACTCCCAGCTGCCGATTTCGGCGATACGCTCGGTGCGGGCGAGCATGTTATGATTCAGCCGGGTTTCTATCTCCGCTTTCTTGCGTTCCGTGATGTCTCTCTGTGTTCCCACAAACCTCAGAGGAACCCCGTTGGCATCCCTTTCGACGATAATCCCATGTCCCTGAACCCACAGCCAGGCTCCTGATTTTTTTCTGAATCGGAATTCGACGATAAAGCGGTCGATCAGGCCGCTGAGGTGTTTTTCCGCTTCTTTCATCACATATTCGAGATCCTCGGGATGCACGCGTTTCTGGAATTCCTCCAGCCTGTGCGGAAATTCATCGACTTCGTATTCCGCCATCCGGTAGTAGCGCGGGTCAAAATAGACCCGATTCGATTTCAAATCCCAATCCCACATCCCGTCATTGGCGGCAAGCATGATTTTAGAGAGTCGGTCTTCGCTGATTCTCAGCGCTTCTTCAGCGCGTTTGCGTTCGGTGATATCGAGAATCAGGCCCTCGATACTGCCGGCGTTTCCCTGTTCGTCTGTGATAATTCTGGAATTTACAATGATGTCGATTGGCTCGCCATCGGACTTTTGGGCTTTGACTTCATAATTTTTCGTGAATCCCTTTTTCTTGATATCGGCAAGATAGACTTCTCTCTCTTTCGGATGCTGCCAGAAATCCGGAATCATGATGCCCCGGTGGTCTTTTTGCGGGTCGAGTTTCAACATCCGGGTGAATTCCGTGTTGTACTCGAGAAGTTTCCCGTCCAGGGTGACGGTGTAAAACCCCTCCATCAGGTTTTGAATCATTCCATGATATTTTTGTTCTCTGTCCTGCAGGGCTTTTTCTTTATCCCTGGCCTGCATTTTCGCCTCAAACAGCCGGAATGCCATTTTAATGGACGCGATCAGAACCGTTTCACCGGAGTCCTTGACAATATATCCATAGGAAGTGATCCCTTCGGTTTTCTCGACCACGCTCGGTTTGGTATGCGAGGAGAGGAAAATCAGGGGGAGGTCGCGCTTTTTCAGGATTTGTTTGGCCGCTTCCGTGCCCTCCAGTCCCCGGCCCAGGTTGATATCCATGAGTATGAGATCGAGATCGGGGTTTTTATCCGTCTCTTCAATGGCTTTCTCACCGGTTTCTGCTGTGATGACATGAAAGCCGTATTTTTCAAGAATCGTCTGCTCGGACCATGCGATGATGGTTTCATCTTCCACGAGAAGAATGGTTTTCATGTCCGCCATGGGGAATCTCCCGCGTATCGGCCATTGAGTCAGGTGACGGCCGGCAGTCCGTTATTTTTTGCTCAGGGTATTCATGAGCGCGAAGCACAGGGTGTCTATTTTCTGTGAATCCCGATGATAGGCCGAAACATTGGACAACAGGATGATTGCGTTTTTGGCGTCAACGTCCAACGCCATGGAAGTCCGGTAACCGCCCGTGCCGCCGTTATGCCAATACCATGTATTTCCTGATTCGGTTTCGATGATATACCAGCCCAGGCCCATATCCGGTCCGGCGCTGTCCGAAAAGGTCTTCATTCTGGTGAGCGCCAGGTCCCTGTTCGAATTCTCAAAATGCGCCAGGGCGAATTTCGAGAGGTCTTCGGCGGTTGACAGGATGCCTCCGGCGCCGATCAATGCCGAGAAATCCCAGTTCGGTGTCTCTTCTCCGGCCGCATTGAGACCGGAGACCAATATATCCGCGAACAATTCGTATCGGGTGGCCGAGCGTGTCATGCCGTATTTGGAAAAAATCAGCGACTCGAGAAGTTCTCCGTAGGTTTTTTTCGAATACCGCTCAAGCGCATAGGCCAGCAATCCCGCGCCGAGATTCGAATACTCGCTCTTTTCGCCCGGTTTGAATGACAATCGGAGGTTTTCCGTCAGATATTTCACCAATTTTTCTTCATCATAATATCTATAGGGGTTTGCGGGACTCATCATGGCTAACAGGGCGAAATTGTCCGGCATTCTCGGAAGGCCTGAAGTATGATTGGCCAGCTGTCTGAAAGTGATTTCCGTGTGATCTTTTAAAGTGAAGGTCAGGAAATCATTGATTCTATCATCCAGATGCAGTTTCTCCTGAATGACGAAATCGGCCAGGAGGGTGGCGGTGAAGACTTTGGAAAGAGAACCGATTTCAAAAATCCTGTCCTGATTCGCGTGCATAAAGAGCGTATCCGCCTCACGCTTCACTCCATAAAATCGGACCGAACCGTTCTCGATGACGGCCAGAGACGCCTGGGTCCTGTCCGGGAATTTTTTCAGATGTTCATCAATCAGTTTTTGCTGCTCCCCGGTTGTTCGGTGGCCTCCGGAGGAAAGATGATCGACCGCGTCGCCGGTTTGACAAAAGCCGTTGTTTTGGTATGGAAGCACGTTCAACGAGAGCAGCAATGTTTGAATAATCAGCATTCGACTTTTCAATTGCAGACTCCTTTCGTCGATGGCATATCCCATGGGAGCATGGTTTAATATCATTTCAAATGGTAAATTGGTCCACTATCGAGAGAACATGATCACAGGAAAATGAAGTGATTCTCGACAATATGAGTATTTTCAGGCATCCTGTCAAGCTGTTTTTAGAAAAAAGTATTTACTCAATACATGGTCTGAGCCGGGTTAATTTGAATAAATACTTCAGCATGTCATGAGAATATGATTCTTATTCAACAGCGCGGTATTATATAACCTGAATAATTCACAAATAGAATTATGAGTCAAATAATATCATTGTTTTATATGATTTTATTTGACTCTCAACAGTTCCGTGAATTATTCGGGTTATCCCGACTTTCAATCCTATCTTTTCTATTTATGAATAAGTCGGGATAGCAGTCTGCATTTCCGGATTGCATTTAGTGGTCGAACAGGAGAGGATAAAGCTTATTAAACAACAACAAAACGAGAGGATAGCTTGGTATGGCCCGATTATACCGACCTGTTTATCTCGCAAGTTTATTAATCAACACACTCAAATTTCGTGAAAGTAAATGGTAATCATCGCTGAGGCAAAGCCGTTCAAGCTTGTGTTTGGTTGATTCAGGCAAATTTGGCAGAGGGGTGTCATTTAAAATCATCGCCGTTTCATTCTCGCTAAAACATTCTCTCTCTTCAATCCATTCAGAGACTTTTTTATTCTCAGGGCAGGCAAGTTGGCAATACATGCAGCCGATAAGGCAATTGTGCGTTTCCGGCGCAATGCTTTTTGGGAAAGGTTCTATGTTCTCATTGTGGAATGTCAGGCAGCGTTCTGCGAAGATTAAAAACCTCTTTTCGCTTATTGCGCCCATGGGACAGGCCTTTATGCAGGATCTGCATTTTTTGCATCTTTCCATCATTTCAGGGTTGCGCCAGGTATCGTCCAGATGGGGTATATCTGTGATGAACGCCATAAGACGGAAGAAACTTCCCAACCCTTGAATATAACAGACATTATTTCGTCCATATTCGGCCAAACCACTTCTAACGGCGAAGTATTTCAGTGGCGTATAATAAGGTTCAATCCTGTATCCTTTTGGTTTTATTTTTTTCTCAAGCTGACGTCCGATTAATTTGTTGACGCTGAAATCATAGGTTGGAGGAATGCAGGTCGCATAATTCTTTTTTAACCATCTGAACTCGATCCGTATCATTGGCTGAGGCACGGCAATGACGAGAACTGAAGTGAATTGATTGTCAGGGTTGAAGTTGCTGAATTGAAAGGAAGCCAGACGTTCCTGAAAGAACTTTTCGTCGAAGTAACCCTGTTGATGGAAACTTTCAAGTTCGTTTTGTGCTTCACAAACATGATAACAGGAAAAAGTTTTAAATAAATACCCTTTCCGTCTCAAAAAATCAAAAAGCCGATTGGGAGAATTGTCGTTGTTCATGGCAATTACACTATTTCTTGACTGTTAGGATTCAAACTCATTTTCAAGTACCGGCAATATAAACAGCGGGTTCTGACTATGTCTGAGTTTGCTTTTTCAACCGGTTTCCAATCCTTATCATTTGAATCATAACAACGAGCATCCATAATGAAACAAACGGGCTAATTTCAAACGATGGGGGAATGGGCGCTGTCCATACATTCAGGACTGTTGTTACAGCAAAAAGGGCAAAGCCGATTGACGCAAGCAACCTGCCGAAACCGGCCCGGTTCCACATGGGGATTGTAAACAGAATCCAAGCCGTGAAAAAGAATATATCAAAGGCCAAATCAATTCCCTGATCAATCAGACGCAGACTGGAATACGTTCTGACGAAATGCGTAATTTGGCTTTCATCCGTCAGATTATGGATCCTCGCTCCCATTCTCACCATTACAGTTCCTTGCACGGTGTTTTGCAGAACCATAATGGCACAGGCGATGATACCAAAAATGGTTGCAATCCTTACAATCAACCGGTGTTTTTCAGAGTCCAGGCATTCAGAAAGCCTCAGAAATGCAACGATCATCAAAAGCATGGCCACAGGGACAATCAAATGCCCGGCCATGTTCAGTTGATAATGCGGGCTTTGTCCCATGGCTTCAAGCCATTCTCTTGTGGTTTGGGTGTTTACGGAAACGAACTGTTCCATGATAACCACCACTCCCAGGAAGAGTAAAAGACTGATCAGACCGCACCAGCCTCCGTTGCGAATGGTTTTCCAGGAATGATTTGTTTTCATAACCGTCTCTCCTTATTTTTTTACCTGCCAAACAACTTCTTCGCTTTCAAATAATTCCGACCTTTTTGTAGGATGAGTTCGACTTTCGCGGACATGAGTTTTCTATGAAACGTTCTCGAAAAAAAAAGACGACACCTCTTTCTCCCCCCGGCTGCCCGCAGCTTGGGATTGATTCGGGTTTTGAGTGTTTTTTTGGGTTTCGAGGGCCATTCATTGGGTTCTTTTTAAATTTATTTGGACAAACGGTTCGATTGATAAAACAGGAAGTGTCATTTATTAAGGAATATGAGAACCAATATTTTATACGTAAAGCGGAAAGTTTTTGATTCGGGTTTTTAAAGAAGAGGGAATTCTGAATGGTATTCAGTGTAAAGACTGCGGCGGACCCGTGTTCAACGGGGACGGACCAGGCCGGGTTGAATTGAAACCATGTTCAATGAAAGGGATTCACGATCAAAACCGATTCAATTTTCTGGCCCGGATTCAAATCTTCCGAATACAAAACCGTGCATTTGGCTGTTTGAGCAGACGCAACGATGAGCGCGTCCCAATAGGAGAGCCGGTAATTCTGTAAAATGCGGATGGCCTGAACCACGGAATGGAAATCAAGATCCACAATCTCTATGTTTTTAAGGAGCCAAATTTGTTTTTTCGCGATCTCCGTGGACAGGGGGATTTTGATCTTTTGAGTGACCGTGACGAAAAATTCACTCAGCACCTGGGTTGAAGCAGCGACGCTTTCGTCCGCGATCCCCTGAAGAATAATTGTTTTGGCCCGTTCCTGCTTTTCTCTGTCGGAACGGTCATTTGCGTAAACCAGGATATTGGTGTCGATGAAGTATTTATCTTTCATGAAGATCGTCTCTGCACCATGTTATTTCACCGGTTTCCGCATTCGAATGATCGTACAGGTTTTGCAATTCGGCGATTATTGCGTTTTTGTTTTTCTCTTCTTGTTCGACCATTTCATTCAGATAATTTCTGAACAAACCGGACAGGGTGGTATTTTTATCCACGGCGATTTTTCTGGCCTTTTTAAGTAGATCTTCATCGATGGCCATTGTCACGTTTTTGGTCATTTCTTTCTCCCGAATCGTTTCACATAATAAGTATAATAAATATTATGTGAGATATCAAGGGTAATTTTTAAAACTGGATTATACTATGAATTCAAGCTGCTTATATCAGATAGCATGAATTGAGAAGAATCCTGGAATAAATGGCTTTCGATCCGCCCGCCGAATCCGCTATTCCGGATTAATCTTTGTCATTGGCATTATAATTTTATACTATGTTATAGAAAGGACACAGTACTCGACACGAAAACAGGAGAAAGGGGGCCAGAACATACTTAAATCATTTAGCCTGAATAATTCACAAATAGAATTATGAGTCAAATAAAATCATTGTTTTATATGATTTTATTTGACTCTCAACAGTTCCGTGAATTATTCGGGTTATCCCGACTTTCAATC
>Ga0209614_1001313_pt1 | contig 19018 bp, 15 predicted proteins | sample BlaSprsedimmetaG_FD_185484 | JGI IMG/M metagenome (GOLD analysis project Ga0209614, IMG submission 185484) | Hot spring sediment bacterial and archeal communities from California, USA to study Microbial Dark Matter (Phase II) - Blank Spring... ... | reverse complement strand
ACATGGCCCATCGACCAGTCCGACGGCGGCTGCGACTGCCGGCCCCAGTGTCCGCAGGGCAGCCCCTGGACGAGTCAGATCGACACGATTGACATCCGCGAGGGCGATGCCATCAGCGATTCCGGGTTGGAGATCGCGGCGGTCCTGCGACAGCGCGGCGTTCGCAACGTGATCATCATGGGCGTGCACACGAATATGTGCGTCATCGGCCGGCCCTTCGGCCTGCGGAACATGGCCCGCTGGGGCATGAACGTGGTCCTCATGCGGGACCTGACCGACACGATGTACAACTCGCGGCGCCCGCCCTACGTGGACCACTTCGCGGGCACCAGCCGCATCGTCGAGTACATCGAAAAGTACGTTTGCCCGACGATCGCCTCGACCGACCTGACTGGCCGGCCGCCGTTTCGGTTCGCATCGGATCATCGCCCGAAGGCCGTCTTTATCATGGCCGAAAAGGAGTATCGGTCCGAGCAGCGGCTGCCGGAGTTCGCCCGCCTGCTGGAGGACCGTCACCATATCGCCTGCGACTTCGCCGTGGGCATCGCCCAGGCCGACGGGCCCGAGCGGCACCGCATCGAGAACCTGCACACCCTGGGCGACGCCGACCTGGCGGTGGTGTTTGTCCGCCGCCGTGCCCTGCCCGATGCGCAGATGGATCTCCTCCGCGCGCACCTGGACCGGGGCGGGCCACTGATCGGCATCCGCACGGCCAGCCATGCGTTCGACGCCCGCGGCCCCGTGCCCAACCCCGCCGACTCGTCCAAACTCTTGGCCCAGTGGCCCGGCTTCGACGCCGAGGTCCTGGGCTGCCGCTACACCGGGCACTATGGAAACACCGATGCGGGCACGCAGATCAGCCTCGCGCCGTCGGCCGCGTCGCATCCGATCCTGGCCGGCCTGTCGCCGCGGGGCTTTGTCAGCAAGGGCACCCTGTACCGCTCCAGCCCGCTGGCCGACGGCGCCGTCGTCCTGCTGAATGGCCGGATCGCCGGCCAAGAGCCGGAACCCGTGGCCTGGACCCACCGATACAGAAACGCCAAGGTCTTCACCACGTCCCTGGGCCACTGGGAGGACTGGTCCATCGACGACTTCGAGCGGCTAATGGTCAACGCCGTCCGCTGGGCCTTGGAGTAGCATCCCACGGGGCCGGGGCGGTTTTTCCTGTTCGACGGATAACGTCTTGCATCCTCGCGCGTCCTATCGACGGAGGCCGGGCATGCCGGCCGAACACCGATGTGAAGGACGCCTATGGCCGCACGAAAGGACGACAAACCCGCAGGCCGCGTTGACGCCGTGACGCTCGTGAGCGACGTGCTGGCCCAGGCTGTGGCCCGCGGCGCCAGCGACGTGCATTTCGAGCCGACCGGCCGGGGCCTGACGATCCGCTACCGGCTCGACGGCGAACTGAAGACCATCGAGGAGTTGCCCTCCATCGTCTCGGATAACGTCCTCACGCGGCTCAAGGTCCTGGGCCAGGTGCTGACCTATCGCAACGACATCCCGCAGGAGGGCCGTATTCCCGTCGCCGAGGCGATCCCCGGCACGGCGGCCACGGAGGTGACGGATATGCGGCTGGCGGTCTTCCCGACGATTCACGGGCAACGGGCCGTCGTGCGGCTGTTCTATGAGGACCGCGGCCTGATGCACCTCGACCAGTTGGGCCTGCGGGAGAACATCCTTCAGGCCCTGACCGAGATCGCCGCCGGCCGCGAAGGGGTCTTGCTGCTGACCGGCCCGGCCGGCAGCGGCAAGAGCACCACCCTGGCCGCGATGCTGCGATACATCCTGCAACGCTTCAGCGGCCGCAGCGTCGTTGCGTTGGAGGACCCGGTCGAGCGGATCATTCCGGGCGTGACCCAGGTACAGGTCTCGGCGACGGGGCCGATGACGTTTCCCGTGGCCCTTCGCTCGCTGCTGCGGCAGGACCCCGAGGTGCTGATGCTGGGCGAGATTCGCGACGCCGAAACGGCCCGCATCGCCATCGAGGCCGGGCTCACCGGGCACCTGCTGATGAGCACGCTGCATAGCGGTTCGCCCGCCGGGGCCCTGCTGCGGCTCCTGGAGATGGGCATCGAGCCCTACCAGGTGACCAGCGCGATCAGCGCGGTGCTCAATCAGCGGCTGGTGCGGCGGTTGTGTCCGCACTGCCGCCGGCGCGACGGGGGCGGCGCATGGCAGCCGATCGGCTGCGGCGAATGTCTGGACACCGGGTTTCACGGGCGGGTGCTCATCGCCGAATTGGTCCGCCTCGACGGCGAGCTGCGTCGGGCGCTGCTGGGCAAGACGGACCTGGACCAGTTGCAGCAGCTTCTGCGGCAGCGCGGCCACAGGACGCTGGCTCAGGACGCCGCGCGGCTCGTGGCCCAGGGCGTGACCACGCCGGCCGAGATCGAAAAGGCCCTCGGGAGCGAAACGAACTAGCCGACCCTGTTGGAGGCATGTGCAATACGATGGGCGTCTTTCAATATAACGCGTTGACGGCGGGCGGGCGGCTGATGCGCGGCACGATCGAGGCGACCTCGCCCGACCAGGCGACCGAGATGCTCCAGGAGATGCAACTGACCGTCAACGAGGTCGAGCAGGTCACCCAGCCCGTGTTGCGGACGCCGATGTCGCGTGACGAGTTCGTGCTGTTCAATCAGCAACTGGCGTCGATCACGCGGGCGGGGGTGCCCCTGTCGCAGGGGCTGCGGCAACTGGCCCACGATCTGGGCTCGCGCCGCATGCAGCGGACCCTGAGCGAGCTGGCCGATGAGCTCGATGCGGGCGTGAACATCGATCAAGCCATCGAGAAACGCAAACAGCAGTTCCCGCCGTTGTACGGATTGCTGCTCAAGGCGGGCCTGCAATCCGGGCGTCTGGCCGAGATGCTCACCCGGCTGAACCACCATCTGGAGCTGGTCGCCAGTACGCGGCGGATCATCGTCGAGGCCCTCTCGTACCCGCTGGTGGTTCTGGCGATCACACTGGCGATCGTGATGCTCTTGTTCATGGCGGTCGTGCCCACCTACGCCGGGATCATGCTGTCCATGTTCGACGACTTCGGCAGTCTGCCCTGGCTGACGCAGGCGGTGATCACCGTGGCGCGTTGGATGCCCGTGATTCTGGTGGTCGTGGCCGTCGTGCTGGTGGCCACATGCCTGGTATGGTGGTCGCTTTCCGCGTCGGCCGGGGGTCGGCGACTCCGGGAGCGGATTATCCGGGCCGTGCCGCTGCTGGGGCGGATCTGGCACGCCGGGCTGTGCGCGCGGATGGCCGAGGGCCTGGCCTTGCTGGTCGCGGCGGGCGTGCCGTTGCCGGAGGCCCTGCGTCTGGCGGTGGGCGCCACCGGCAGTGAACTACTGCGGGACGAAACCGACCGCCTGGCCACCGGCGTTGAAAACGGGCAGGGCCTGATGGAGCAGGCCGCCACGTGCCGCGTCCTGCCGCGGTTGTTCCTCTATTCCATGCAATTGGGCAGCCAGCGAAACGAGCTGCAGGATCATATGCATAATCTGAGCGACATGTACGTCGATCGCGCCCGCTTCATGCAGACGCGGCTCCAGGCCATGCTCCAGCCGGTGCTCCTGATCTTCCTCGGATTGCTTGTCGGGGCGACAGTCGTTGCGATGTTCTTGCCGCTGATACGTCTCGTGTCATTCATGGGCGTACTCATGTAATAGAGCCTCTTGTCTCGGAGAGCCGCCGGCGATGTGGCTTGTGATAACTGTCTTTTTGGTGCTGGTCTTCTGTGTGATGCTGGCCCGCTGGGCGCCCGGCACGGCCCTGCTCAGCTCCCCGATTCTGGGCCTGGTCTGTATCGGCCTGGCGGTATCCACGGTCCCCGACGGACCGAGCGTTGTGGGGTTGAGTCTCGCCCTGCTGATCTTCCCGGTCACGGTGATCCGGCTCAAGTTGCTGGCGGTCAGGCTGTCGCGGCCGCGTTGGCCCTATGTGGTGGCCGATTGGGTCCTGCGGATCGGCTACTACCTTCTCTGCCTGGGGTTGTTGATCCTGGTGTTCCAGCCGTTTGGGCCGATCCTTTTCGCGCTGTTCATCGCGTTCAACGTGCAGTACATCAGGACCAAGCGGCGGACCACGACGCTTCACGTGCTACAGGCCCTGGCCACGGCGATGCGCCAGAATCTGCCGTTGTGCATGGCTCTGGACAGCGCCGCGCAGGACGAGACGTCGCCGGCCCGAAAACCGTTGAAGGGCATCGTCGAGTGGCTGCGGAGCGGTTATTCGCTCAGCCGGGCGGTTCGCCTGGGCTATCCGAAGTGCCCCCGCGAGGTGCTTGTCTCGCTGGAGGCCGGCGAGCGGGTCGGGCGGCTTGGCGAGGTCGTGGAATCCACCCTGCGGGATATCACCGAACAGATCGACCGACGGCGTCGTATCCGCTCCTCGCAGGTCGCCTTCCTGTATCCGCTGGTCGTCACCACCGTCGCCCTGTTAATCATGATGGCCATGTTGACGTTTATCACGCCTTTGTACGCGGACGTCGTCCAGGGCGGCGTCAGCGAAGAGTATCAGTCCCTGCCGGCGTCGACCCTCCTGGTGCTCCGTTGCGGCAAGTTCCTTCATGCCCACGCCGCCGCCATCGGCATCGGCGTCGTTCTGGCGGTCTTACTGTGGCTGGTGATCTATGTAACGACGTGGCGATTCGGCAATCGGGCCGAACCGACCGCCTGGCAGAGAATGGCTGACGTGTTTCGCTGGCATCTCCCCGTTGAACGCCGCCTCGAGCGGATACGGGCCCGGTTGCAGGCCGTGCGCATCCTGCGCAGCGCCTTGCGGGCCGGGCATACCGTGGATTTCGCCTTGGCCGTGACGGCTCGTGAGCACGTCAACGGTTGCTTCGCCCGGCAGCTGCGGCGATGGCACGAGGCCGTTGTCAACGGTCAGCCCCCCGCCGAGGCCGCCCGACGGGCCGGCGTGGGCAGCCCCTTGGCTTGGGCGTTCGATGATCGCCTCCATCCCGGCGGTTGCCCCGAGCGGCTGGAGATGCTCGAAGAGAGTTATCGCAGTGCACACGACTACAGTCAGGTGCTCCTGCGAAGCACCGTCGGTCCGATGATGATCCTGCTGCTCGGCGGCATGGTCGGCCTGTTCGCGCATGCGCTGTTCATGCCGCTGATCGACCTGATTCGCGTCATGTCCGGCATGGCGCCGTGAGGGAAAACACCATGATCAGAGGCCGTTACAAGGGTTGGATCACGATTGAGATGATCTCCGTGGTGGGCGTCCTGCTGCTGATTGGCGTGGGGCTGGCCACGCTGCTGGGCGTCACGAAGCGATTCAACGCCGAGCAGATGGCCCGCATGCGTTGCCTGGCCGCCGCCCAGGCCGAGCTGGACAGCCTGGTTGCCCGCGGTACCGAACTTGGCGACGACCGGGTGCAACGGCTTTGGCCGGGTGTGGCGTTGCAGGTGCAGCGTGCGCCGGGGCAGGGCGGTTGGGAGGGTCTGGACCGGATCGAGGTCACCGCCGAACGCGCCCTTCGCGGCACCCGCCGCACCGTTCAGGTTCGCCTGGTCCGTTACGTGTCGAGGGAGGGCCAACCATGAGACCCGCACCGGCCACCATCCCGCTGGCGCGGCCGGGCCGCCGCGGCATGATCCTCAACGAGATGATCCTGATGCTGGGCATGCTTGCCCTGGTTCTGGCCATCTCGACGGGATTGTTCTACACCTTGATGCGGCAACTGCCGGACGACTTGCAGGATTTCGATGAATACACCACGCTGCGGCACCTGCTGCGGCAGGTTGAGAGCGACGTGCGCTCGGCCCGGACCCTGCCCGATTCGGCTTTGGGCATGGGGTCCGGGCCCGATGCATTGCCGCTGCGGACCGTCGAGGGGCCGATCGTCTACGCCCGGACGCCCGGCAGCATCGTGCGGTATGTCGCTGATCCCAACGGACTTGGTCAACCCGCGGTCCAGGCGAGCTGGCCGTTGCCGCACACCGTCATCGAGTGGGAGGGTTGGACCGAATCGGCAGAACCTTACGCGGTCGAGATTCGCACCCACCTGCGGCGCAAGAGCGAGGGCCGCTGGGAAGAGCATTTCAAAAACGCTCACGTTTTCTTCATCCGCTCGCGACCGGAGGATATGCCGTGAGTCCGCGCCATCGACCCCAGGGATTCGTTGTGATGGCCGTGCTGGTCCTGTTGCCGCTGGTCGCCCTGGCCATCATTATCGTCACCAGCACGGGACAGACGATGAACCACCAGACCACCGACGCGATGCTGCGGGCCCGGACACATAACCTGGCCGCCGCCGCGCTGACATGGCTGGACCGGAACGCCGTGGCTTTCGAGACCACAATCGCACCGATGCGCGAGCTGGACACGTCGGACTTCGGGCCACACAGCCTGTGCCGGATCGAGCGGTTGGACGCCGAACCCGACGGGACAGCGAGTTTTCGCATCCACGTTCGCTGTACGCGACGTCGCCACACGGTCGAGCGGACCTTCCTCGCCACGCGCGAAACCGAAGGGGCCCGTGCCTGGCGGATCACGCCGCTCCGGCACGAACCCCTCATTGTACCAGTGGACCCCAACAGCCTTTAGGGTACGGGCGACAGGGCGCTGTTGAGCCAACCGCGGGCCAGCACCAGGAAGTCCTCCAGATTGACCGTGCAGTCGCCGTTCACGTCGCCGGCAACGTCGATCTGATCGGCAAGACACTGGGCCTGATGCAGGCGCACGTGGTCCACGTAGAGCACGTCGATCTTGTCGCCTTGGCCGGGGTCGCTGCCGCCGCCCACACCCAGGATCAGCCGCTGCACGCGGGTCAGATCCACGCCCTGGGCCGCAAAGGCCTCCAGGGGAACATACACGGTATTCCACTCGTCGGCCTTGACGGCGTAGTCCTCGGCCTCCACCGTGCCCTGCTGCGCCTGGTCGTCCTCGATCATCACGAAGATCGGCTGAATCGTGTTCTCATCCCGGCCATGGAACGCCAACGACAGACTCACGACCCCGTCGGCCGTCCAGTCCTGCGGCGGATCGAACGTGCGGGCGAAGCCCAACCGGAACGGCGATATCACGTTGCGGTACTCCAGCCGCATCGCCTGATCGCCCTGCGCGACCACATTGGTCTCTACGAAGTTAAACCCGTTTGGATCATGACCCGGTGTCAACGCATTCGGGTCCCACACGTTTCGCAGCGCCTCATCGTCCGCGTAGGGTTCAAAGTCCTCCACGGTCAGGGCGTCCACCGTGGTGAAGGTCCACGTCAGGCCGGTCACCACCTCGCCTCCGGAGCCGACCTGGTCGACCCGCCACTGATACGTCTGCCCGGCCCGCAGCACGCCCGGCGCATAGGTCGGCCCCGCCGGCTCGACGCTCGTCATGGCCCCGGCCGGCCCGAACCACAAGCGCCGGCTCACCGCGAAGTCCGCCTCGACCCAACTGAGCGTGGGGCTCAAGGCCACATCCTGCGCCCCGTCGGCCGGAACGGGCGCCACCGGCGCCGGGCCGGCCGAGGTGGAAAACACGTCGTCGAACAGAACCCGATACCCGACCGGTGTCGCATGTTCATTCTGACCGAAGACGCCGCTCTTGCCCGACAGGAACGGCGCATCCTGCACGCCCGGATCCTCCCACCAGTCGTTGCCGTTGGTGTCCACCATCGGTCCGACCTGGGCGACCAGCGGCCCGCCGGGATACTCGTACAGGCGACCGGTCACGTAGGTAGGATTGGTCCCGACCACGTCCAGCTCGGCGTAGTAACTACGCCGATGCGCATAGCCCGGCACCTCGGCCTCGAAGTCCCGCCGCATGATGTTCTGGAGTTGCACGACCTTTTCGATATCAATGGACAGATTGGCCGGACCGTCCTCCCAGTTGACGTGCAGGATATACGCACTGGCCACGATGCCGTAGTTGGGTACGCCCGTCACGTAGCTGGCCCGCGCACCCAGACCACAGTAGTTCATCGACGCCGCGCCGGTCACGTTCACAATCGTGCCCACGCGCACGTCGGCGAAATCATCGTCCTTGATGAACGCGATACCGAACGCCGAGCCCGTACCCGCCTGGCCCGTGTAGGCCTGCTGTTCCCACAGTTGCAGGTAGCGGTTGCCCTCCGCCTCCTCCACCGTGTAGCTGAACCCGGCCGACGGAGGCGCCGAGTAAACGTCCCACCGGGACCAGTCAAACGGATCGGCCTCGAAATCCTCGAACCAGTCGCCCCGGAGCACCGGCATCAGACAAAGCCCCAAAACGACCACCACCCACATCTTCGCACGCTTGGTCACCATCGTTGATCCTCCACATCACATCACACCACACCCGATGACAACAGCGGCACCGTGCAAATCAAGACGGCCGGATCATGTATGGACAACCAGGATGGACACCGACGTGCTCTGCACCTCCGCTCCCTTTCTTGGCGAACTTCATCACGCCCTTTATCTCCATATAGTATACGGCGCCGCCGACGCCCCTGTCAAGGCCGAGAGCGCACAACTTTTTGGCACACGCCGCCCCCCCGTGTCTTGGACATGGGGGACGAAAAGCCCGAGTTCACTGAACCGCCCGACGGTCCGGCGCAGGAAGGGCGCCGCCCCCACAGGGACGGCGCCCGTTTCGGCCATCCGCGTTTGAAGTGGCGTCCGTCGAGTTTAGGGTGCGCCCGCACAACCCGGATCCAGCGGGTTCACCATGCAGTCCGCCAGCCAGTGGGCCGCGGTGATGGCCAGGTCTTCCAGGTCCACGCGGCAATCGAAGTTGTTGTCGCCGGGCGGCGAGGGGTGTGCCGCGTCGCCGCAGGCCGGCTCATCCACGTCGTCATCCTGGTTATTATCGCAGGCGTCGCCCAAGCCGTCGGCATCTTCATCGCCCTGATCGGGGTTGTACACCTCCAGGCAGTTGTCACACGCGTCGCCGACGCCGTCCTTGTCGATGTCCCGCTGATCGGGGTTGGGCCGCGCGGGGCAGTTGTCCTGGCTGTCGGGAATACCATCCAGGTCCTGGTCATCCTCCAGGCCCTGGACCGCCGGCTCGTCGAAAATCCGCCCGGCGTACTCGTCCAGGATCGCCACCCGCATCATCGGCACGTAGTCCGGGCCGACGCGACCGTATCCCAGTTGCGCGCTGCGCGGCTGAACGGGGGCCCCGCTGTAGGCCTGCATCAACTGTGCGGCCAGGCGGTTCAGAATATCGGTGCGGGTGCGCAGGCCGAGGTCGCCGTGCCACTTGAGTCTGAACTGGGGCCAGTCGGAGACCATCATCCGCGGCACGACGCCCTCATTGGAGACCGCTACCCGGGCGAATGAATCAAGCACGGGAAAACCATGGACCATCCGGGGCAGCGTGACGAGTTGCTCGACGTCGAACACTTCATGGTTCTTGCCATTGCTGTCCTGATTTTCGCCGCCCACCGTCGCCACGTGGGGATCGCCCCACTCCTCGCCCGGCACGCCCAGGTCGGCCAGCGCCGTCAGTGCCAATCGCTCGGCCTCTCTCGGATTCACCGCCTGGCGCGGCGACTGCTTGTAGTCGAACGTGCGATCCGCGTTCAAATAGCGCAGCCGTCCGCGGTTCATATCCATCTTGACGACCTTGGTCTCATCCTTGTTCGTGGCGAAGGTCAAACCCTCTTCCTGGAACACTTCCGTGAGCCGCTCCTGGTCGTCGGCGGCGCCGGAGACCTTGGGCACGCTCATCTCGGCCAGCCAAGCGGGTCCATCGGGAACCTTGATGATCTCCGGGGGGATCACGTTGGGCAGCACTTTGTCCAGGGCCTCTCGGTAGGTGCGAAGATCCCAGGGGTCCTGGGGAGGTGGAATCATGATGGGAGGCCCGGCGTCTTCTTCGGGCTCGGCCGGCGGCAGCGGATTTTCCCCCGCCGGGTCGCAGTTGCGGATGTAGATGATGCCGTGCGCGTTGGGCGTCGGATCGGTATCGGCCTGCCAATCGTACTGCTCGTGGAACATCCGATTCCACAAGTCCGCGCTGTTGTTGCCCACGCCACGGGCGCAGGGACATTCATCCTCCGAGCCGGACACGTTGTTGATATACAAGTTGTCGATCCAGGCCATGGCGATGCCGCAGGAGTCGAACGCGTCGTCGGCGAAGTCCCGGTAGCGCCCCGTGAACGACGTCGAAATCCACATCCACCCGTGGAACCCGTCGATCTGCCGCACCCGCTTGAACGACGTGGACCAGCCGTTGCCCCACCACACGGGCCGGTTCATGCTGTTGCACGACGACAGGTGCAGGAACTCGAGATCGTAATCCAGTTCCATGTGTCCCTGCCAGGCGGCGCAGTTGCCCGTGCCGGCCTCATCGACCCGCACCAGGCCGTACCAGCGCCCGTCGCTGCTGACGCCGCCATGCAGGGCCACCATCAGGGCATCGGGTTCGTCGATGCCGGTGTCGTCCAGGTAGTCCGGCCCCAACCGGCCAGCGAGGGATCGACGAAATCGCTGTCCACGATGTTGCCGTTGTGGTAGAAGCCGTCCTTCCACCAGGCCCGGTCCCAGTGGCCCCAAGGCGTCGGCAGGGGATTGGTGATCTCGTTGTACCACCCCCGGACCATGTTATCCCACGATTCGACGTTGTTGCCCGAGCAGGAGGAGTTCCAGGTGGTGACGACCTTCACCAGGGCCCCCCGCTCTCCGCTGCCGGGCCGATGCCAGCCCAGCGCCACCGTGCCGCACAGGACGACACCCAGTACCACAAGCTTCGTTCGGTGTTTCATGAGACTCCTCCTACACGTGTGAGTTGATGTTCTTTCCCGCCCGGCCCCTTGTGCGCGCCATTCGCGCACGCCGGATCCGCGCATGGAAAACCTCTCACGGAGCTGGGTTGAATGCCTCCCTAATCTGCTGCGAACCGGTTGCCCTCGTTGGGACAACCATCGCTGTACCCGTCGGCGATTCCCCTGTCAAGCGACAACCGCTCACAATGTCATATGATAGGCCGGCGGAAATGCCGGGTTGCGGCGGGGGGCCGGTCGGTGCTACAATGGAGGGTTGAAAGATACCTTTTTTGTGGGAGCCGAGCATGAAAAGCCGATTGACGCGTCGTTCGTTCCTCACCGCCGCTGCCGCCTCGGCCGCGGCGCCGATGATCCTGCCCCGTCGTGTCTGGGGCGCGGCCGACAAGCTCAACCACGCCTGTATCGGCGTGGGCGGCATGGGCGGCAGCGACCTGGTCTCCATCGTCCGCGGGGGAAAGGTCCGCATCGTGGCCATCTGCGACGTGGACGAGAACAACCTCAAGGCCGCGGCCAAGCGGCTCGCCGAGGAGTACGGCCAGGCCGATGTGCGGCTCTACCGTGACTGGCGCGAGCTGATCGAGAAGGAGGCCGACCGCATCGACTCGGTCAACGTCAGCACGCCCGATCACATGCACGCCCCCATCGCCATGAGTGCGATCCGCCGGGGCAAGCACGTCTACTGCCAAAAGCCGCTCACGCATACGGTGCTTGAGGCCCGGCGACTGGCCCAGGCCGCCCGCCGCGCGGGCGTCGTCACGCAGATGGGCATTCAGATCCACAGCGACATCGCCTACCGCATGGCCGTGCGGATCATCCAGGACGGCCTGCTCGGACCGATCAAAGAGTGGCACTCGTGGAAGGACGGCGGACCCTTCGCGACCGGCGGCCGGCCCGCCGGGGCCGACCCCGTCCCGCCGACGCTCGACTGGGACGCGTGGGTCGGCGTGGCGCCGATGCGGCCCTACAAGGAAGGCACGTACCATCCGTTCAAGTGGCGCGGCTGGCTGGACTTCGGCAGCGGCATGATGGGCGACTTCACCTGCCACATCTTTGATCCGCCCTTCACGGCGATGGGCCTGTCGCATTGCCTGAGCGTGGAGACTGAAACGCCCGCCGATGAATGGAACGGCGAGAACTACCCCTCGTGGCAGATCCATCACTTTGAGTTCCCCGGCACGCGCTATACCGCCGGCAAGACCATCCTGGGCCACTGGTACAGCGGCGGCAAGCGGCCGCCGGAGGGCCTGATCGAGCTGCCGCCCGAACGAAAGCTGCCGGGGGCCGGCTCGCTGATCATCGGCACCGAGGGCGCGATGGTCCTGCCGCACTGGGCCGGGCCGCAGCTCTACCCGATGGAGAAGTTCCGCGGCTACAAGCGGCCCGATGTCAAGTCGCTGGATCACTACCAGGAATGGGTCAACGCCTGCCTGGGGCAGGGCAAGACCGACGCCGGGTTCGATTATGCGGGCCCGCTGACCGAGACGACGCAACTGGGCAACCTGAGCCTGCGGTTCCCCGGCAAGAAGCTGCTCTGGGACGCGCGGAGTCTGCGTTTCACCAACGCGCCGGAGGCCAACGCCTTCGTGCACAAGGACTACCGCGAAGGCTGGCGGATCCGCGGCCTGGGCTGACAGACCGTTGCAGCAAAATCATCGGGGCTGTTGCTTCTGTTGGTATACCACATATTGTGCTACCATGCAAGCAGGGCACCGCATTTAGGGTTCGCTGGCAGTCGGGTATGCAGGTGGGCTTACGCGAGTCTCGTCTATGACCATATCGCCTCCCAGGCCCAGATGACAGAAAAAGTGAACAAATTCCTTGCTTCTATCGAAACACAAGTAGACTCTATAAGAGGTGTTGGTTGTTGCGGGCAGAAGCGGGTGGACCAGTAAGGGGAGGGAAAGTCATGGCCTACAAGAAGACTAGAGATGTCGCAGGGCTTCTCCTATCCAGGGCGTTCATACGGGGTATCAATGACGTCTCGCCGATGAAGCTGCAGAAGCTTCTGTATCTGGCCAATGGATGGCATCTGGCAATATTTGACAAGCCCCTGGTAAAGGAAAAGGTCCAAGCCTGGAAGTTCGGCCCGGTTTTCCCATCGCTTTACCGGGATTTTAAGCGGTATGGGAATCAACCGATAGATCCTTTCTGGGAAGACTATAATTACTCAATTGGCCAGGATCAACCCGTGGTGGATTTGCTCGACGCTGTTCTAGATAAATATGGGCACCTTTCTGCCATCCAGCTCTCCAGGTTGACCCACCAAGAGGAAACGCCGTGGAGCCGGACGTGGGACGGGACCCCAGACAAATCAATACCCGACGAGCTGATCGCAGAACACTTCCGCTCTTTGGCCGGACACTAGAGTGGCGAAAGACAACCCGTCAATTGATGACATCCGAAATGCGGTGAGCCCCACGCCGAACGAGTCGGACGAGCGGGTAGAACAGGAGCGAGACTCGTGGGAAAACCGGCAGCGGCAAGCGTCTCTCGATGATTTTAGACAGAATACCCAACTCCGGAAGGTTCTTGCCTGGGTTCTCCTCGGCTTTCTCGGGGGATGGCTCCTCGTAGTACTGATTTTCCTGTTTCTATCGGGGTTTGGCCTCTGGGGATTCTCTCTGGCAGACAGCGTCCTTATCGCGTTGATAGCTGGGGCCACTGTGAATGTTATCGGCTTATTCGGAATAGTGGTTCGGGGTCTTTTCTCTCTGCCAAATGGGCGATTCGGTTCTAGCTCAGGCCCCTAATGCCACAGGCCGGACAGCCCGCAAGTTCCCACAACACGACCTTCCAAGTTTCAACGATTGGCCATCTCAAGGATTCCTAAATGAGTCGTTCCTCCGTCGCGTTTGTCGGCACGGGGATCATGGGCGGGCCCATGGCCTGCAATCTCTTGGCCGCAGGGTACGTGGTCACCGTTCACAACCGCACGCGCTCCAAGGCCCAGGCCGCGCTCGATGCGGGCGCCGCCTGGGCCGACAGCCCCGCGCAGGCCGCCGCCAAGGTGGACGTGGTGATCACGTGCGTGACCGACACACCGGATGTTCAGGCCGTGTTGCTGGGTCCGGACGGCGTCATCGAAGCGGCCCGGCCGGGCATGGTCTGCATCGACATGTCCACCATCAGCCCCGACGCCACGGTGAAGATGGCCAGACGACTGGCCGAGAAGGGTGTGCAACTGCTCGATGCGCCTATCAGTGGGGGCCAAAAGGGCGCGATTGAGGCCAAGCTGTCGATCATGGTTGGCGGCCCCGTCGAGGTCGTCGAGCGGGTCCGTCCGATCCTCGAGGCCATGGGCCGGACGATCACGCACTGCGGGCCGGTCGGGTCGGGCCAGACCACCAAGCTGGCCAACCAGGTCATGGTGATCCACACGCTGATGAGCATGGCCGAGGGCCTGGCGTTCGCCGAAAAGGCCGGATTGGACCTGGAGACGACGCTGGCGGCGACCAGCGCCGGGGCCGCGGGCAGCCACTCGCTGAAGGTTCTCGGTGCCAAGGTGCTCGCCGGCGACATGGCCCCGGCGTTCATGGTGGACCTGCAATTGAAGGACCTGCGGCTGGTGCTGGACCATGCCCGTCGGATCGGACAGCCCCTGCCCGGCACGGCGCTGGTGACCCAGCTTCTGGAGGCCCTGGCCGCTCGGGGTCGGGGCCGCGATGGCACCCAGGCCCTGATCGACGTCATCCGACAACTGGGCCGGGACGGGGCATAGGAACTGAGCCCTCCGCGCACAAAAAAAGACCGCCCGGAAAGGTCCGGACGGTCCGTCCATTCAGGATCGGCTACTCGTTGGGTCCATCCTGCTCGCCGTCGGCCGCGAAGTACTCGGGCATGGCCTCGCCGCCGTCCTGGGCGGGTTGCCAGCCGACCTCCGCGGGCCCCGCGGGTTCGACGGGACGCTCGTCGGCCACCAGCGCCGTGACCAGAGGTCCCAGGACGAACACCGCCATCACCAACAGGATGAGCGTCTCGGTTATCATGGTTTGCCTGCGTCCAGTGACGTGCAACCAGACAGGCTGCGCCTGTAAGCCTTACAGGGTCTCCCGGTAGGTTTCGTACCGGGGCTGAACGATGATGGGCGTGGTGATGCCGCTGGGCAGCAACTGATCGGGATCGGGCGTAATCTCGATCGTGCCGCCCGCGTACCCGGCGCCCTCGCTGCCCCCGTCGTCGGCGGCGCCGATGTTCGTGATGTATCCGCGGGAGTAGGCGCTCGTGTCGAACATGCTGATGATCGTGCCGTGGATTTCCGCGTTGCCGCGGACGTCCACGATGCCGCCCACGATCGCCCCGTGCAATTTGTTGCCGCCGCCCTCTTCGAACTCACCGGTGTTGCCCAGGTTGACGTTGAAGTTGGGCGCCAGAATCGTCGTCTCCTGGAACTGCGACTGGTTCTGGAACGTCGCTTCCCCCGTGAAGTACAGCACGTTGCGCGTCCACCAGCTCCAATGGGTGCTCGTGCTGGGCACGTCGGTGACAATCGCCCCGTTGAAGGTGCAGTCCTCGAACCGAATGTTGTTCGTCAGGCTCCTGCTGTCCTGGTAGGTCTGGTTGGTCTCGACGAACAGGACGTTTTCAAAGGTGCAGTTCTTGAACAGGGCGTGCGTGCCCTTGGGAATCGTCACGTTGCTGAACGTCTGGTTCTCGTAGACGCGGCGATAGTACCGCTTGCTGGAGCTCGAGCTGGGCGTGCCGAAATCCCCCTCGGCATGAGGGAAGTACTCGGTTTGGATCCGACTGTGCTCGCCGATCGTGCTGCACAGGCTCTTGTACATGCTCGTGTCATAGTCCTCGGCCCGCATGCCGGGCATGTCGTCGCACTGTACGCCGTAGTTGATCCCCTCGTGCCGGCCCTGGATCTTGTCGTCGGGGCTGACGACGCGGTTGCCCCACTCGTCGAACACGGGCTGGTTGTTCTCGTCCAGCGTCTCCATCTGGAGGTTATGGGCCTGCAAATCTTCCAGGGGAATCGCCGTGTTGATCGTGCCCTCGACGATCGTGTCGGCGGTCGTCTCGATGCCCGCGCCGACGTCGGGGCGGTTCCACGTGCTGTAGATGGGCCCATGGATGATGGAGTTCTGCGTGACCCACATGCGCCCGCGGCTGGCGATGGCGTAGTTGAGGACCTGGGCCTCCTTGGTCACGCGCACGTCCATCTGAACGGTCCGTCGAATCTGATCGTCCAGACCAACGCTGGCCACGTGGAGCGTTCGGGGGTCGTCGTCATACCGGTAGAACCGCACGTTGAAGTGTTCCCCCCTGGCGCCGAAGTTCACCGCGCCGGTGAGCATCTCATCGCCGCTGCCCCCGGCGTCGGTAAAACGGGCGGGATCGGCGACGGTCAGGCCGCCGACCGCCGTGTTCCGCACCGTCGCGCACAGGTTGGCCCAGATCTGGTCGGCCTCGCTATCGGTCACCGTGTTGCGATTCGTGCTGAACGTGGGCGTCCGTGCGATCAGGTACTTGGCGCATTCCAGCCCCGACAGGGCCGCCCCCATCGCCGTGTTCGACCCGTGATGGTTCGAGGCCATCTGGGCGTTCGCCGCGGACATGGTGAACATGCCGAGCGTCAGCGTGCCGAACACGGCCAGGAACAGCAGCGACAGCATCAACGCGATGCCCCGGCGCCGCGATTTCGCTTGTCTTCGGTTTGTCCTCATCAGTCGGCCCTCCCAATGACGAATCGGAAGGATCACCCCCCCGGAATCGGAATGCACGGAGTGCACCCCCGTTTAGAATATAGGAAATCTGATGTCTGGGGGGCGGCTGTTTTGGCAAAAACAAAGCCCCCCGCGTGTCTGGCACGCGGGGGGCCGTCGGGACGTGGCGTCTTTCCTTGCGGTATTATCAGAACCAGCGGCCATAACGCAGGTTCTTCATCCAGTGCCGCCAGCGCCAGTGGAAGGTCTTGACCTCGACCTGATCCTCGCCGGCCCAGGCCACGTTGTCCTTGAACCGTCCGCTGACGGTCAGGTTCACCTCGCCGTCGCCGGCCGCCAGCGTGTTGAGCACGTGCTTGTTCTCGAACCGGGCGATCAAGATGTGCCGCATCGTGTATACGTGCACGGGCCGCAGGGTGTCGTTCAAGACCACGCTGTCGCGGTCGATGTCCCGCACCCCATACTCAGGATGATCGATCCGGACCATGCACAGAATCCACCGGCAGGGCAGGTTCCTGTAGATCTGGTTGGGCACGACGCGGACATCCGCCTCGACGAGCTCCAGGGCGGGCGTCTCATCGGCCCCGATGTCGACCGCGGCCCCCTGCACGCGGGCCTCACCGTCCAGGTCCGCCTCGCCGGGATAGGCCGCGAAGTCGGGGTTGCCCGCGTCGATGCAGGGCGAGCCCTCCTGCAGGTGGTAGTCGCCGGGCAGGAACCCACCCGCGCCGTCGAACGCGCCGGGCTGCACGAACAAGGGATCGTCGGTCAACACCGCCGCACCCAGAAGGATGGCCCGCTCGCCCGCGGCCACGACGCTCTCGGGCGCGCCCTGGACGACGCTGTAGTCGATCCAGGCCGACGCGCCTTCCACCGCGCCGGTCGCGTAGATCACCGCATCCACGCTCGCCGTGGGCTCACAGACGTTGCCCCAGAAGATCGTGTTCTCGACCCACAGGTTCGTCTGGCCCTGGCAGTACACCGCCGAGGCGCCCAGGGTGGCCACGTTATCCACGATGGTGCACCCCTCGATCACGGGCTCGACCGCCTCCTGGAGATATAACGCGCCGCCATACTGGGCCACGTTGCCCACGATCAGACAGTTCCGCAGCACGGGACTGCCCCCGTAGGCGTACACCGCTCCACCGAAGCCGTTGAAGCTCCCGGCCACGTTGTCCATCAGCACGCAGCGGTCCAGGATGGGGCTGGAGTCGGCATCCTCGCAATACACCCCCGCGCCGCTGCCCATGCTGGTGTTGCCGGCAATGACACACTGCTGAATCGTGGGGCTGCCGCCGGCACACCAGATGCCGCCGCCCTGGAAGAAGAACCCGTTGGTGATGGTCAGGCCCTTGAGCACCGACCCGGGTCCCTCGCTGTTGGCGAACGCGAACACGTGTCCCAATCCCGTGCCCGCCACGACCGTGTTGGCCACGACGTCGGGATCATCGGGGTCCGTGCTGCGGACCGTGATGGCCTTGCCCAGGAAGGCGATCTCGGACTCCACGTGGGGCGTCAGCACGCCCTCGGCGTCGACCGTGGGCCGGACGATCACCGTGTCGTTGTCCACGCAGGCGCTGATCGCCTCCTTAATCGTCGCGAAGTCGTCGGGCACGTAGTATTCGGCGCTCCGGGCCGAACCGACGACGGCCACCAGCATTCCGATCATTAACCACATGCGTTTCATCGTTCTCCCCTTTCGAAACCATGCCCACAAACGGGCCCGTGTACAGAAGTCTGCGCAGCGCCCTTCGATCGCGTCTGCGCCTGGCAGGACATCAAGCGTGGCGTTTCGGGAAGCACTGCCCGGACTGGCCGGGCGCATTGAGGGTCCATTGCTCACCGCAGAAGGCCGAGACGTGCCGGCGGCCCGAGGCAGAACTCCGTCCGCGATCCGCCTGTTCGGATCGCTTCCCGGCGGGATGCCCCTGTGACTGCTGCGCCGCCCTGCGCCGGACGTATTGTCGCAAACGCTGACTCATGGGTTTTCTCCCGGCGCGCCTCCTGCGCGATCTGCTTACATAAACTCTACCGTTAAACACGCCCGAAGCAACCGACCCTGAAACGGCCGTGATTATCGGCCGCAACGATCTCATCGTCCCCAAAGAGCACCTCTTTGATGGGAGTCGAGCGAAGATTACGGGACGTATCGTTCGGTTGTCCGGAAGGTCTGAATGGACAATTTTCCGGCGGTGGCGTGGCCGGGGCGGCCCTACAGGCGCCCTGATCCCTACACACGGCCCCACGACCCGCCCAAGCCACGGTGGATGCGGCTCCAAGTGTGAGGTTGATTTTCCCCCTCCCCTCGGTTAGCGTGGTGTGTGCGATCCGCGGCATTGAGCCGCGGCGCGAGCCCGTGACCCCGTGAGGAGAACGAACGATGAAAATCCGACTTCAACGCAGCGTGGTGGTACTCCTTCTGATTGCGATCGTGTCTTCCGCATGGGCGGCGCATTCGGCCCTCGAGCCGGCCCACCGGCATAGCTGGTGGACCCTGCGCAACGACGCGGTCAATGAGCGCGCCCGCCAGGGCAATGTCGATCTGCTGTTCATCGGCGATTCGATCACCCACGGTTGGGAGGGCGGCGGGCGGATCTACTGGGACCTCTACTATGCTCCCCGGAACGCCGTCAACATGGGT